>Ga0209745_1000866_pt1 | contig 18354 bp, 16 predicted proteins | sample BarGraNGADG00312_FD_184495 | JGI IMG/M metagenome (GOLD analysis project Ga0209745, IMG submission 184495) | Arctic peat soil microbial communities from Barrow, Alaska - Barrow Graham LP Ref core NGADG0004-312 (SPAdes) (version 2) | ecosystem: Environmental > Terrestrial > Soil > Wetlands > Peat...
GTGATGATCAGGATGGGCGGCCGCTAAAGAGCAAGCCGCGACGCGGGCTGATTCGGGTCGGGCGGATGCGGATCCGGCGGATGCGGTCCGGCGGATGCGGTCCGCGCCCTTAGGATCCCGAGCGCGTTCGCAACGGCGCTATCGTCCAGGACCACTCGTACGTGCCGGGGCCGACGAGATACTGCGGCAGGGTGTCGGGTCCGCAGCTCGCCGTACCCAGGCCGCGGTGAGCGGCGTCGAGATGGACGATCGTCTGCGGCCTGGCCACGAGCTCGACTTCATGCGACGCCGCGGCCAGATCCTCGGCCCGGAAATGCGTGGCCGAAACCTGGCGGGGCCGATCGACTCCGAAGTGGAGCCCGCGTCCGCTGCCGTCGGAGAGCTCGAGCCAGCTGACGTCGGCGTGGCCGCCGTTCTCCTGCGGTCGGATGTAGGGCACGAATTGCTCCGACACGCTGGAAAGCCAGCGTCCCACGGCGGCCCCGCGGCGGCGGTCCGGATACGTCTCGACCGGTCCACGGCCGAACCACTCGACCTTCTCGAGACCCGGCACGACCTCCAGCACGATGCCGACGCGGGCCAGGTCCGCCAGGTCGGCGGGTATCCGGACCGTCTCGTGGACGAGCACTCCGCCGCCCTCCAAGGCCTGGTACCGCGTTTCCTGATCCACGACGATCCCCGACGCAGCCCGTTCCTCGGCCGTCACGACGACCCCGCCCGCCTCATGCTGGACACTCTTCAACGTACGGGAGAGCTGAGCCACTCCCCACTGGCGCCAGAGTGCGGTGAGACCGGCGATGCGGTCGTTGTCGGTCGGGGCACGCCAGAGGGACAGTCGCGGCGCTACGGCCAGAAGCTCGTGAATGAGCAGCCCCTCGGCATCAAGCTTGACCTCGCCGCCGGGAAGGGGCCGAACCGACGGACGTTCCAGCGCGGGCATGCCCGCTGCGACCGGCAGCTGGGCCCAGCAGACCTCGAACCCGTCCGGGGCCCACGCCTGAGCCGCGGCGGTCCGGAAGCGGATCGTCAGCCAGACGGCTCGACCGTCGGACGCCGGCAATGTCCAGCCCGGCAACCGCACCGTAGCGGTCTTGCCCGGAGCCACGTCGGACAGGGGCAGATCGCCGCGGGTGACGACCTCGCCGTCGGCCGAGATCTCCCATGAGGCGCGCAGCCAGCCCAGCCCGGTGAAGTACTGACGGTTCGTCAGCTCGACCGCGCCCTGACGCAGGCCTTCGGGACTCGCGGACACACGGACGGGCGCCGCGAGCTGGCGATGCTCCCACAGCGCGGGCTTCGGGGTCCGGTCCGGCCAGTTCAGGCCGTCCAGGCAGAAATTGCCGTCGTTGGGCTGATCGCCGAAGTCGCCGCCGTACGCCCAGCGAGTCGTGCCGTCGGGCAGCCGCTGTACCAGGCCGTGGTCCCACCACTCCCAGATGAAGCCGCCCTGCAGGCCGTCGGTGGACTCGATTGCATCCCAGTACTCGGCCAGCGTGCCGTTGCTGTTCCCCATCGCGTGGGAGTACTCGCACATGATGAGGGGATGCATCTGCCGGCCCGACCGGGCGTGGGCGACTATCGCTGAGATGGGCGGATACATGGGAGGGACCAGGTCGCTTATGCGCTGGTCACTGAACCAATCCCAGCGGATGCAGCCCTCGTAGTGCAGCGGCCGCGAAGGATCGTAGCGTCGGATGTAGCCCGCCATCGCGTCGTGGTTGGTGCCGTGTCCAGACTCGTTTCCGAGCGACCAGAGGATCACCGAGACGTGGTTCTTGTCGCGCCGGACCATCCGCGCGGCCCGGTCCACCCAGGCGTTCAGATAGCGCGGGTCGTCGCAGATGCGATCGATGAAGGCATGCGACTCGACGTCGGCCTCCGCGATGACGTACAGGCCGAGTTCGTCCGTGAGGTCGAGGAATGCCGGGTCGTTCGGATAGTGGGACGTCCGAACGGCGTTGAACCCGAACTGCTTCATCGCCACGAGGTCGGCTCGCATCGACTCGACGGAGATGACCCGCCCGGTGTGCTGATCGAAGTCATGGCGGTTGACGCCCCGGATCAGCACCGCGGCACCGTTGATCAGTAGATGAACGCCCTCGATCTCGATGCGCCGGAAGCCTACCCGCAGGTCCACTTCCTCGACCGCATCGCCGGCCGGCGAGCGCAGGATCACGTGGAGCGGGTAGAGGTTCGGCTGCTCCGCCGACCATTGCCGGACGTCGGAGATTTCGGCACGCAGCTCCGTTCGCCCGTCGAGAGGCGGATGCAACATCGGCGCCAGCGCGTCCCACTCGGCACGGTCGGCCGAATCCAAGCCCACGGACACGAGCTTTGCCACCATATCGAAGCGATGGCGACTCAACGGCTCGGAGTCTGCCCGGCTGACCCGCGGGCCGGGCCCCTTGTTCGCGATCGGCACGATGGCCTTGAGCGGCGCGAGATCGCTCAGCTTCGCCTCGATCGTCCAGCCGGGCTCGGTCTCGACACCGTCGAAGGCGACCTCCGCCAGCAGCTCGAAGGTCCCGGTCCGAAGGTCGTCGGTCAGCCCGGCGTTTACCCGAACGTCGGCGAGGTGGACCCGCGGCGTGGCGTAGAGAAACACGGAGCGGGTGATACCGCCGTGCCACCACTGATCCTGGTCTTCCGTGTAAGTGGCATCGGACCACTTCACGACGCGCAGGGAGATGGCGTTGGGCCCGGGCCGGACGAGGCTCGTGACGTCGAACTCGGCCGCCAGGTGGGAGTCCTTGCTGATGCCGACCTGCTCCCCGTTCACGGTCGCGATCAGGACGCTCTCGGCGGCCCCGACGTGAAGAACGATCCGACGCCCGGCAAACCACTTCGCCGGAAGGTCGAAGTCGCGCTCGTATATGCCCGTGGGATTCACGTCCGGAAGGTGAGGCGGATCGCCGGGAAACGGCATCTGGACGTTGGTGTAGTGCGGCAGATCGAAGAACCCCTGCATCGTCCAGCAGCCGGGCACCTCGACCTCACTCCAGTCGGCCGCGAGATCTTGCTCCGGCGTATGGAGCAGCTGGAAGCGCCAGCGACCGTCCAGCACGATCCGATCGCCATGCGGCACGGAGTGCATAGGCAGACGGCCGACGGACGTGAGCTCGGGCGTCGCCCAAGGTCGGGGCATCATGGCGCGACCTCCGGAGAGGGTCTTTGCGAAGTAGCTTCCAGGACATACAGGCGGGCTCGGAAGTCGCCCCCCTCGGCAGACTTGCGATTGGACTCGAGCACGATTCCGGCGGCCATGAGCTCGTCTCCGCCGAGGACGACCGACCTCGCGGGCGCGCCCGCGGCCTCGGCGGAAGGCCAGACCGAGACGCGATAGGACGCCGAGGCGTCCAGACCGCGCAGCCGCAGCCGCTGCGGCCCGGGGTTCGGGCGGCTCAAGATGCGGTAGTGGCCGACGATTGCCGAGCGCCCGTCGCGAGCCACGGTCATCCAGGCGGTCTCGTTCCGGTCTCCTTCGAACGGGCTGCGCAGGCGCAGGAACCGGCCGCGCTGGAATAGTTGTCGCCACTGCTTGTAGAACGAGACCTGGTCGGCGATCTCGACGCGCTCCTCGGCCGACATGACGGTCGGGTCGAGCTCGTAGCCAAAGACGCCGAAGAACGCAACGGCCGCCCTGGTGGCGAGAGGCGTGATCCGCCCGACCTGGTGATTTGGTACCGCGGAAACGTGGGCCGCCATCGAGCTGAGCGGGTACGCGAGCGAGGTCCCCCACTGGATCCGCAGCCGCTCGATCGCATCGGTGTCGTCGCTCGTCCAAGCCTGCGGCGCGAACGCGAGCATGCCCGGATCGAAGCGGCCGCCGCCACCTGCGCACGACTCGAAGAGGATCCCCGGGAACGCCTTGGTCAGGCGGTCGTACAGCGAGTAGACGCCCAGGATGTAACGGTGCATGAACTCGCCCTGGCGCCAGGCCGGCAGCGTCGGGCTGAAGGGCTCGGTGATGTTCCGGTTCATGTCCCACTTCACGTACGAGATCGGGGCGCTGCCGAGAATCCCCGAAATCACGCCGAAGAGGTGGTTCACGACGTCGGGCCGGGACATGTCGAGCACGTACTGGTTGCGGCCCTCCGTCCGCGGGCGGACCGGAACGCCGATGGCCCAGTCGGTGTGTTCGATGAACATCTGGCTGTGACGGCTCACCATCTCAGGCTCGATCCAGATGCCGAAGCTCATGCCGAGCTCCTCCACCTTGCGGGCCAGCGACTCCACTCCGCCGGGCAGCTTGGCGAGGTTGACCTGCCAATCGCCGAGCGACGTAGTGTCGTCGTTACGCCGCCCGAACCAGCCGTCGTCGAGAACGAACAGCTCGATTCCCATCTCGTGAGCGGCCGAGGCGATCGCCAGCAGCTTCGGCTCGTCGAAGTCGAAGTACGTCGCCTCCCAATTGTTGATGACGATGGGCCGCGCCCGGTCACGCCATGTGCCGCGAGCCAGGCGGTCGCGGAAGAGGCAGTGGAATGTGTCGCTCAGGTCGCCGAGCCCGCCGCTGGAGAACGCCAGCACCGCCTCGGGCGTGACGAAATCCGCACCCGGCTCGAGCAGCCACGAGAAGCCGTCGGGATTGATGCCGGCGCGCATGCGAGTCGTCCCGAACGGCTCGACTTCCGCTTCGACGAGGAAGTTGCCCGAATACACGAGGGAGAAGCCATAGGCCTCGCCGTGCTCTTCTGTTGTGGCGGGCCGCACCAGGGCAACGAACGGGTTGTGCTGATGGCCCGAGGCGCCGCGGGAGCTCGAAATGGACTGCCTGCCCGGACGAAGATCGTGCCGCTCCACCTGGCACTCCCTGGCCCAATCGCCGCTGAGCGTCACGAGTTGCCAATCCGAGTCGGGTAGATCCAGGGCTGCGCTCATTGCGCACCGGACGATTACCGGGGACTCTCCGGCGTTTATGACTCGCGCGCCCCGGACGACGACCGGACGATCGCGGTAGATCGTGTACTGCAGGCAGACTTCGATCTTGGCCATGCGGTCCGCCACGACCACTTCGAGCGTCTCGGCCTCGGTTCCGATCTCGGCGTATGTCGCCGGAAGCCCCGGGAGTCCGGGCTTGCCGGGGAAGGTGCGGTGGCTCTTGTATCGCAGGTCCAGCACGCCGGAGCCGTCCAGCAGCTCAATCGCCAGGGCCGGAATCCGGTAGTCGCCCGTCCCTCCGATGGGGAGCTCAAGCGGTGTCGGATGACCGAGCCGGTTCGAGAAACCGAAGAAATCGCCCGGCACGAGATGCGAGTACGACTTGCCTTCGGCGAGAGACGCACCGAAATACACGTGCCCGAGCCAATCGTTCTCGAGAACGCGCACGACGTAGCTGACGAGGTCGTTGCGGAGGTGGAACTGTCCAGCCTCCGCCGACCACTCAATAGACATCAATTACCAGCGGGCTGCGCCTTGACCAGATCGTGCGTCAGCCCTTGGCCGAACCGAGCGTCAGGCCGCTGATGAAATAGCGCTGCAAGAGCAAGTAGATCACGATCGTGGGTATCGCCGCCATCAGCGAACCCGCAGCTACCAGTGTTGGGTCGGTGAAGAACGTTCCCGAGAGGTTGTTGAGCGCCGCAGTGATCGGACGTTTATCGCCCGATTTGAAGAGCATCACCGACCAGAAGAAGTCGTTGTAGATCCACACGAAGAGCAGCGTGCCCAGGGCGGCCAGCGCCGGCCGGACCAGTGGCATGACGACCCGGGAATAGATCGTGAAGATCCCGGCGCCGTCGATCATGGCGGCCTCAACGAGCTCCTTGGACAGGGTCTTCATGTAATTGCTCAACACGAAGGTGCAGAAGCCCGTCTGGAATGTGGCATGGATGAGGATCAGGCCGAGCACCTGGTCGTACATGATCCCGTTGTCGCTGAACGGTGCGGGCACCGGCAGGAGGTTGTAGAGACGGTAGAGCGGCACGATGATGACCTGCGGGGGAAGCAGGTTTCCTGCGGTGAAGATCATCAGGACCAGCAGGTTGAAGCGCCAGCTGAATCGCGAGATCGCGAACGCCAGCATCGACGAGACCCACAGAGTTAGGACTATCGCGGGCAGCGTGATCACCATCGTGTTCCAGAAGAAGTGCGGATAGTCCGCGCTATTCCAGAACGTGATGAAGTTGTTCAGGTTCAGGGTGGCCGGCGTCGAGAAAGCGCCGTTCGGGTTGTTGACGATCTCTCCGAACGGGCGCAACGCGGTGTAGACCGTATACAGCAGCGGCCACGCAAAGATGATGGCCAGTGCGGTCAGGAAGATGTACAGCGCTACGCGTGACAACCGGCGCTGGGCACGGTTGTGCGTCGTCCGCTGTCCCGCCAACACAACGGCGCTCACTGGTTCTCCGATCTCATGACGCGAGACAGATACAGCACGATTGGCACGAGCGAGATCGTCAGCAATATCACTGCGACCGCCGACCCGAAGCCGATCAACCCTGCCTCGCTGAGGGCGCTGTTGGTGATAAGGATGGACAGCAGCTCGAGGCCGTTCTTCCCGTGGTTGATGATGTAGGCGATGTCGAAGGCCCGCAGGGATTCGATCACGGTCACGACGACGATGACGACGTTGATCGGGGCCATGACCGGGAAGACCACATGGATGAAGGTCTGGCGCTCGTTGGCCCCGTCGATCGCCGCAGCTTCACGCAACGAGGGATCGACGCTCTTGAGGCCGGCCAGGTACAGAACCATGATGTACCCGACGTGGCGCCAGCTCGCCGCGACCAGAACCGCCCAGATGTTGATGGTCGGGTCGCCCAACCAGTTCACCGCGTGCTTCGGGTCCATCCAGCCCAATGCAACGAAGGCGCTGTCGATGAAGCCGTTTCCGGCAAGCGGCAGGTACTGGAGCTTCCAGATGAAGCCGACGACCGCCAGCGACAGGACGACGGGAATGAAGAAGATGCTCTGGTAGACCGCGGATCCCCTCAGCGGTCGATCAAGGAGCACCGCCAGCAATATCCCCATCGGTGTCGCAAGGCAGACGAAGAACAGCAACCACATTATGTTGTGGGCGACCGCCGGCCAGAAGAATGGGTATGTCGTGAACAGCTGCGTGTAGTTGTCGATGCCCACGAAGGCGATCGGGTTTACGCCGTCCCAGTTCGTGAAGGACAGCACGATCGAGACGAGGGTCATTGCCCAGATCAGGAGAAGGAAGACGGCGAGCGGTATGCCCACCATCAACGAAAGCAGGACCTTGTCGCGGCGATTGAGAACGCTGTAGTGCCGCTTTCGCTTCTTGGTAGCAAGGGCTCCCGCCCCGGCCGAAGCTGGGGCGGGAGCGAGAGCCTTGGGCTCTGATTGAGACATCGATTGCTCTCAATAAGCCAGTTGGTGGATCAGGTTAGCCCTTGTACACGGGCAGCTTGTCCCAGAAGTCCTGGATTGACAGCTGGAAGGCGGTCAGATCCTGGGTCGGGGTCTTGAGGAAGTTGAGCAGGAAGCTCTGCATGCTGTTCGCGCCGGCGAAGTCCGGGCGAGTGTCGCGGTCGAGGAACTGCGTGATCTTCTGTGCCTTGCTGACGATCTCGACGGCCTTCTTGGTGAGGACCGACAAGGTGGTCGGGTCGGCGTCAGTTGCGCACGGGATGAAGCCGTTGTTGGCCGCATACATGAGCATCTGAGTCGAGCCCTTGGCCCAGAACTCGAGGTAGGTCTTGGCGCTGGCCAGGTCTGCCTGAAGCGAGGGCGACTTCGCGCTGAGCATCCAGATGTCGATCGGGGCGTCGAGAGCCTGCTCGGCATCGAAGGCGTTGCCGAAGAACGGGAACGGGAAGAAGTCGATGTCGTCGACCGCGGTCTTGTCGACCGTGGCAACTTCGCCGGTCATGAAGAGGCCGAGCAAGTAGAGGCCGGCCGTCTTGCGGACGAGCGTGTCGCAAGCCTGCTGCCAGGTAAGACCGGCATAGCCGTCCGTGTAGAACGGAATGAGCTTCGCCCACGTCTGGAAGACGGCGGTGACCTTCGGGTCGGTCCACTTCTGCGCGCCGGTCATCAGGCCGACGTGGAAGTCATACCCGTTGAGGCGAAGGTTGAGGATGTCGAAGGTGCCCATGGCCGGCCAGCCGTCGCTGTCGCCGAAAGCGAACGGAGTGAGGCCGTCCGTCTTCATCTTGGCGCACAGGGTGAGGAGATCGTCCCAGGTGGCCGGAACCGTGTAGCCCTTATCCGAGAAGAGGCTCTTGCGGTAGAAGACGCACCACGGGTAGTAGTCGACCGGGATGCCGTAGACCTTCTTGTCATTGCCGACGACTGAGTTCGCGAAGCCGGCAGTGAAGTTGCTCTTGACGTTGGCCCAGCTGTCGTCGATCGCGGTCGCGAGGCCCTTGTCCGCGAAGAACCGCATCCGGTAGCCGGAGAACCAGGAGAACGCGTCGTCGGGGGTGGCCCCGAGGTAGTTGTTGATCTGGTCCTGGAACGTATTGTGGTCGACGGTGTTCATGGTGAGCGTGATGCTCGAGTTCGCCTTGCTGAAGGCGTCGTTGACGGCCTTCATGCCCGCGAGGTCGGAGGCATCGGAGTGGTTGTTGCCGATGGTCACCTTGCCACCGGACGACGAGCTGCCGCACGCGGCCAGGACCGTCGGCAGCAGCGTGAGCCCGGCTGCAGCGATCACGCCTGTCTTGAGGACTTCACGTCGAGTGACTTTCCCACCCGTCAGAAAACCCGATTTCTTGTCCAGATCATCCATTGGGCGCCATCTCCTCCCTGTTCGGGCCGATTAGGTCGGCCGTGGTTCAACAGGAACCAACAGGCTCGACCGATTGTCGGGCTATCGTCTGCCGGGTGTCAAGGGGATCCGCGCATTTCGTTGAGTTGTGTGCGAATGCGTTGACTTGCCGGCCCGAGTGCGGCACGATGAGGAATAGGGTCGGCACGGGGGTGGTCGACCAAATTGAGCGAGGATCAGGCGAGATGGACTCAGATCGGGCCGAAAGCACGCCGGACGAGACGCCTGTGGGTGATGCTGCCGTCAAACGGCCGGCCCTCGCCAGACAACGCCAGACGCTGATCCTGGAACAGGTGCGGGAACACGGTGCCGTTCGCGTCGCGGATCTGGTGACGGCTCTGGGCGTCTCCGACATGACCGTGCGGCGCGATCTGGAACTCCTGCAGGAGCGCGGTCTGATCGAGAAGGTGCACGGCGGCGCCGCAGCGATCGAGGGAAGCTCCCTGTTCGAGCCTGGGTTCACCGTCAAGTCGATGCTGATGGAGGCCGAGAAAGAGCTCATCGCCGCCACCGCCGCCTCGCTGGTCACGCCGGGTACCGCCATCGCCATCTCCGCCGGAACGACGACCTTCGCCCTGGCCAGGCGGCTTACCGACGTTCCCGGTCTCACGGTCCTGACTAACTCTGTGCCGGTCGCCGACGTTCTCTATAAGGACGGTCGCCCGGACCAGACGGTCATTCTGAGCGGCGGCGTCCGCACTCCTTCCGACGCGCTCGTCGGGCCGTTCGCCGTCGACGTCATCCGATCGCTGCATGTCGACAGCGTGTTCATGGGCAGCCACGGCATGGATGCCCGGTCCGGCTTCACGACGCCGAACATCCTCGAGTCGGAGACGAACCGCGCCCTGATCCAGGCCGGGCGACGCCTGATCATCCTGGCCGACCACACCAAGTGGGGCATCATCGGCATCAGCTCGGTGGCGCGGCTGGAAGAGGCCGACACGATCATCACCGACAACGGCCTCGATCCGGAGGCGCGCCGCCAGCTCGCGGCCGCCGCACGGAGGCTGATCCTGGTGGACGTGGCCACGGGCGAGCGGCAGACGATCGTGGGCGGCGTGGACGACGCTGCATCTCCCGTCGTCTGACGCGTCGCGCGCCCATCGGGATCCGGCGGATCGGGCTCCTGGGCGCCACAGGGCGAGCCTGCGCCACCTGCCGGTGGGCCGGTCGCGGCATACTTGGACCTGCGCCGGCGCGTGGGGGCCGTACTAGACCCATTCGACATGCGTCGAGGCGCGGCTTGTCTTGGGGCTGATCATGGATCCCGAAGCCCAACTGCAGAGCGTGGCGACGCCGCCGGCCGGTGTGGCTCGACCCCGACGGAGACTCCGACTGCCGTTCCGGCGTGGGGACGGCGGCCGTGGCCCCGCCGCTGTCGACGAGTCGGCGATGTCGCTCTCGGGCCACCTGGTCGAGCTGCGCAACCGCGTCTTCATCTCGGTCTTCTCGCTGCTGCCGGGCACGGTTCTGGGCTTTGTGTTCTCCGATCGGCTCATCGAAGTCCTAAAGGCGCCGCTGCCCCATCCCGAGCGCCCGCTCATCGCCCTGGGTCTGACCGAGCCGTTCCTGATCCACCTCCAGGTCGCACTCACCGTCGGGGTCATCCTGGCCATGCCGGTGATCCTCTACCAGTTCTGGCGCTACATCTCACCGGGCTTGACGCCGCGCGAGCGGGGAGCCGCTCGGCCGTGGGTGCCTCTGGCGATGGTCTTCTTCGCGCTCGGCGTGGGTGTCGCCTACTTCATCCTGCCCTATGCCTCGGGCTTCCTGTATGGCTTCGAGACCAAGGACATCCAGCTGATGCTCACGGCCGACGCGTACTTCGGCTTCGTGACGATGCTCTTTCTGGCCTTCGGGGTGGTGATGGAGTTCCCGATCGTTCTGGTGCTGCTCTCCAAGGTCGGCATCGTGAGTTCGAGGCGGTTGCGCAGCTCGCGGAAGATGGCCGTCCTTGGGGTCACGATCTTCTCCGCCTTTGTCACCCCCGGCGCGGACCTTGTCAGCCCCATCGTGATGGCCGTCACCATGTACGGGCTCTACGAAGTCTCGATCGTGATGATCAGGATGGGCGGCCGCTAAAGAGCAAGCCGCGACGCGGGCTGATTCGGGTCGGGCGGATGCGGATCCGGCGGATGCGGAGACCCCATAATCGGCCTATCAGCGGATGGAGAGGGCGAGCATGGCCGAACACGACACAGCCGCGCGGGTCGGGATCGTCTGCGGCAGCCGTTCGGACTTCCCCGTGATGGAGAAGGCGGCCGAGCTGCTGGGCAAGCTCGAGGTCCCGTGCGAGATGCACGCCATCTCGGCTCATCGGGCACCGGATCTGCTTTCGCGTTTCGTCGAGGGAGCGGGGGCGCGCGGCATCCGGGTCTTCATTGCCGGCGCGGGCGGGGCGGCGCATCTGGCAGGCGTCGTGGCGGCAAAGACGATTCTCCCGGTCATCGGCGTCCCCATCGCGACACAGGTGGCGGGCGGCCTGGATTCGCTCCTGTCGATAGTGCAGATGCCCAAGGGGATCCCCGTCGCCACAGTCGCCGTCGGCGGCGCGGAGAACGCGGCCCTGCTCGCGGTCGAGATCCTGGCCCTCTCCGACCCGGCACTGCGGGGGCGACTGCAGGCCTATCGCGACGCCATGACGCGCTCGATCGAAGACGACGAATCCAACGCCGGTCTCCGCGGTGAGCGCTAGCTTGCTGCCGCAGGCGCCCTGCGGCCGGCGAGTCGAGCTGCGGAACCGATGAGCGAGGTCCGGTTCGGCCCCGGAGGCATCCCCGACTGGCTCGAGGCCATGGTCCAGTATTGCTCGCGCTGCGGCGGCCGGCTCGGGTTCGGCCCCATCGAGGGCGAGGAGCGTGACCGGCTCTCCTGCCCCGGCTGCGGCTTCGTCAGCTACGTCAACCCCCGCCTGGTCGTGACCACGCTACCCGTAACGGACCGGGGCCAGGTGATGCTGATCCGCAGGGGGATCGAGCCGGGTCGCGGGCAGTGGGCACAGCCGGGCGGCTTTCTGGAGATCGACGAGACGGTCCGCGAGGCCGCCGTCCGCGAGACGCTCGAGGAGACCGGCCTGCGAGTCGAACCCGGGGTAATCGTCGGCCTCTACTCGCGCCTCCAAGCGGGCGTTGTCGTCGTCGCCTTCGAAGCCCAGATTGTCGGCGGCGTGCCCACGGTCACCCGCGAGTCTCTCGAGACGCGGCCCTTCGCCCCCGATGCCATCCCGTGGCCGGAAATCGCGTTCGAAACCAGCCTCCGAGCCTTGCGCGACTGGGTGGCTCGCGTCCGCCCGGACCTGCCCCTGCCGGACCTTACGACCATCGGCCGTCCCTTCGGAGGCTGACACCGGGGAGTAGCGCGGGGGGCGAGCAAACGGCAAAACCCCGTGCGAAACTACGCAGCCATGGATGCCCCGACGATCGCCCTGGTGGTGGTGCCGTTCCTCATCATTGAGGTCGGCATGATGCTCTTTGCCCTGTACGACCTCTTCCAGGAGGACCGCCGGGTTCGGGGCGACAGCAAGATCATGTGGGCCCTGATCATCTTCCTCGTCAACGTGATAGGACCGCTGATCTACCTCTTCGTCGGCCGCGACGAGTCGCGCGGTACTGAGACCGGCGGCGGCTCGGCTCCGACGGAGCCGATCGCCCGCATCCTCGCCACGTGGCCCCGGCTCGACGCAGGCACCGACGCGGCGATCGTCACCACCGGCCTCACGAAGCGCTACGGCGGCGGCCTCGTCGCCCTGGACCACCTGAACCTGACCGTCCCGAGCGGCACCGTCTTCGGCTTCCTCGGGCCCAACGGCGCCGGCAAGACGACGACCCTTCGCCTGCTGACGGGCCTCGCCACCGCGACGGAGGGCACAGGCACGGTCGCTGGGGTGCGGATCGGTGGGACGGGCGGCGATCTGGCGCGCAACATCGGGTACCTCGACCAGGATCCGCGTTTCTACGGCTGGATGCGAGGCCGCGAGCTGCTGACGATGGTCGGCCAGCTGCACGGGCTCCAAGGGGCGGCGCTGCGGCAGCGGGTCGGCGAGGTGCTCGAGATCGTGGGCTTGACCCAGGCCGCTCACCGGCGCATCGGCGGCTACTCAGGCGGCATGCGCCAGCGCCTCGGCATCGGTCAGGCACTCATCAACCAGCCGCGCGTCCTCTTCCTCGACGAGCCGGTCAGCTCGCTCGATCCCGAAGGCCGCCGCGACGTCCTGGAGATCATCTCCGGCCTGCGCGGCACGGCCACGGTATTCATGAGCACCCACATCCTCAACGACGTCGAGCGGGTCTGCGATCGGGTCGCGATCCTCAACTTCGGCCACCTGGTGGTCGAAGGACCGATCGACGAACTGCTCGATCGCTACGCCCAGCCGATCTACGAGCTCGAGCCCGAACCGCAGCAGCCGGGCGCGATCGAACGGCTTGCCGCCGTGATGCGCGGGCAGCCCTGGGCGCAGGAGGTTCGAACCACTCCGGATACCGTCCGCGTTTTCGTGAAGGATCCGAAGGTTGCCGGACCCGCGATCCTGCCTCTCGTCCTGTCGAGTGGCGTCAACCTGGTCCGCTATGAGCGGGCGCGACCCAGCCTTGAGGACGTCTTCCTGCGCCTGGTAGCCGAGAGCGGTCCGCCGATCGCGCCACCGGTCGTCGTGCCGGCCTGGGGTCTCGACGGGAGGGGCCGACGATGATGGGTTTCCGGGTCCTCCTGGCTAAGGAGCTGCGCGAGCAGATCCGAACGAGCCGCCTTGTCGCGGTCGCCGTGGTCTTCGTCCTGTTCGGCATCCTCGGCCCGCTTACGGATCGCTACATGAAGGAGCTGTTCGACGCCATCGGCAGCCAGGGCGGCGGCATGACATTCCAGGTTCCACCGCCGTCGCTCAAGGGCGACCTCGGCCAGATCCTGAAGAATCTCTCCCAGTTCGGCGTGATCTGCGCCCTTCTGCTCGCCATGGGCTCCGTGGCCTGGGAGAAGGACCGCGGCACGGCCGGAATGATCATGACCAAGCCGGCATCGCGCGGCGCTTTCCTGGCCGCCAAACTGACGGCGATCTCGTTGAATCTGGGCCTGGCCGTGATCCTGGGCGGCGGCCTTGGCTACATCTACACCCTTCTGCTCTACCCCTCCGTGTTCCCGCTCGACGGCTACATCGCGATGGCCGCGATCCTGTGGTGGACGCTGGTGGTGTTCGTGGCGATCACGATGCTTGGGAGCACCGCGAGTCGTTCCGCCATCGCCGCCGCTGGCCTGGCGTTCATAGCTTTCATCGTGCTGGGGATCCTCGTGACCGTCCCCGTCGTCGGGCCGTGGTCGCCCCTCGGACTGCTGACCCCGGCCTCGCACCTCGCCCTCGGCGAGGACGCGGGCAACTTCCTGGGGCCGCTGCTCTTCAACATCGCGCTGGTGCCGGCTCTGTTCGGCGTCACGTGGCTGGTATTCCGCAAGCAGGAGCTCTAGCAGCGTCGAGCGCGAGGGGCACGTCTCTTCTTCGTCAAGCCCGGTCAGGCTGGGCGCGCCACGCGGACCGCGGCCAGAGCGACGCAGATTGGGCACGCGGCATCGACCCACGCCACGAACCCGGTCTCCGAGTCGCTATGGGCCTCATGCCGCGCAATTGCGGAGCTCGTTCCGCCTGAAGCCGCAGCCGCAGCCGAACTTCGCCGACGGATCAGAAGCCACGCGGCGGCGGCGGCGGCCTGCCCCTGACGTGCGGCTCCACAAAATCGTGTTGCGGACTGCAGGCTCGATCTGGTGTCCGAGGCGCATCTGGCGCAAGGTTGGCGGCCTGCTAGCGGCCTACCACCGGCCGCAAACCGCTGCGAGGATTGTGCCGTGCTACGCGACTTCCCAAGCTACCCCACCCTTCCCGCAATCGATCTGGCGCGGGCGCGCCGCTTCTACGAGGAGACCCTCGGCTTCGCTGCCGACATGGTCACGCCGGCCGGAGTTATGTACCGCGCGAAGGACTCGATGCTGTTCGTATACCCTTCCCCCTTCGCCGGTACGAACCAGGCCACGGCGGCCGGCTTCCGGGTCGACGACCTGCCCGCCGTCGTCGCCGAGCTCAAGGCTCGCGGAATCCGCTTCGAGGAGTACGACATGCCCGACAACAAGATGGTGGACGGAATCCTGCGAAACCCAATGGGCCAGTCGGCGTGGTTCAAGGATTCCGAAGGCAACATCATCGGGCTCATCCAGCTGGATCAGCCGATCGCCTGACGTAGGCGCCGACGCTCTTCTTTCGCCCCGACCGCTACCTCTTCAGGCCGCGGACCAGCTTGGCCGGCTCCAGGGCGGTGCGCTTGCCTCGGTTTGCCATCGCCTTGGCCAGGGCCACGTCGTGGGCGTGGCGCTCGAGTTCGTCGTCGAGCGGAGCCAGCGTGAACGGGGCGCCCTCCGCCCGCGACACCGCGATCTCGATCAGCCGGTCCGTGAGCCACGGGTTCTTTGGCAGGACCGGGCCGTGCAGGTACGTGGCGAAGACGTTGCCTGCCCGCGCGCCCTCCAGGCCGTCCTTGCCGTTGTTGCCGGCGCCCGCGATGACTCGCCCGAAGGCCTCGCAGCCGGGCCCGAGCTCCGTCAGGCCGGAGTGATTCTCGAAGCCCACCACGGTCTCCGACGCGCCGTCGATCGTCACCTCGCATGCCGCGTGCTGCATGAAACGCTGCGGACCGCCGCGCGTCTCGAGGTCCAGGATCCCGGCCCCGACCATCTCCTCGCCCGCGTTCGATATGTAACGGTGGCCCAATAGCTGCAGTCCCGCGCACACGGCGAAAACCAGAACGCCCTCGTCGACGGCCTCGCGCAGCGACGGCGTCTTCTTCGCGAAGTCCTCGGCCGCGACCGCCATCTCCACGTCCTGGCCACCGTGGAACAGCACGACGTCGAACTTGCGGAAGTCGGGCGTCTCACCCTTCTCGACTGCTACCACCTCGACGGGGATGCCCCGCCACTCCGCGCGCCGGGCAATGGCGATGAGATTGCCGCCGTCCCCGGCCACGTTCAGCAGCGACGGGTACAGGTGCGCGATGCGAAGCGGACGGTGGTCGTGCTCCTCGGGCCGGCGGCGCGATTGGGCCGGACTGCGGGCCGGAGCTTTCGGCTCAGGCGCGATCGGGTCGGGCGCGATCGGTTCGGGCGCGATCGGTTCGGCCGGCTTCCGCTTGCTCATACGGCCCAGTATCTCCCCGTCCAGCCGCGGTGCCGCATCTCGTTGCGCAACTCGATCAGGGGCGTGTAGCCCGACAGAACGACCAGCCGCCGATCGGCCGGAAGCCCGTGCAGCGCGGCCTCGAGGGCGTCGGACCGATCCTCGACCACGGTCATCTTGCTCGGTGACAAGCCGGCGTACTTGAGCCGGTTCGCCAGCTCGTCTGCCCGAGTGCCTGAGACGACCGCGCGTTCGACCTTGGGCGCCATCGTTTCGAAGTCGACGTCCCACAGCCAGCCGAAGTCCTCGCCGTCGACCAGCGTGTTCGAGGCCGCGATCAGCAGCTGGCGCGGCTCGCCTTCGGTCGCGAGCGCGCGCAGGGTCGTGTTATAGGAGGTCGGGTTCTTGGCGAAGGCCAGGACGATGGATCGACCGTCGGCGTCGATCTTCTCCAGGCGGCCGAAAGCCGGGCCGACCGAAGCCAGCGATTCGACGGCATGCTCGAGCGGGACGTCGAGGCCGACCAGGATCGCGATCGCCGCCGCGGCGTCGTAGGCGATATGCACGCCCGACTGCGGGATCTCGATCGCCAGCGTTCCCGAGGGAGTCCGGATTTCGCAACGGGTTCGATCGAGGCCGACGACCTCGAGCGAGGTCACCGCGACGTCCAGCTTGGGGCGCTCGAAGCCGCAGCTCGAGCACTTGTAGTCGCCCATGTGCGACAGGTAGACGTGCCGATACGTCAGGTCCGCCCGGCAGCGCGGGCAGCGGATCGTGTCGGCCGCGCGGGTGATCTGGTCGGTCGACCGATCGAGCGCCAGGCCGAACGTGACGCGCACGCCTTCGCGCTCGGACGCGAGGGTGGCGACCATCGGGTCGTCGGCGTTGACGACGAGGGCGGCGTCGGGAGGCAGGGCGGCAGCCACCGATTCGATCGCGTCGGCCACGGCATAGATCTCACCGAAGCGGTCCAGCTGATCGCGGAAGAGGTCCGTGACGAGGAGCGCCCGCGGCGCCAACTCCGGCGCGACCTTGGGGAGCGCGCCCTCGTCCACCTCGACGACGAGCACTCCCCGCGGGAGCCGGCCTCGAATGCTGGCGTAGCTGACTGCGAGGCTCGTGACGCCCTGCACGAGGTTCGCGCCGGCGGAGTTGTGGCTCACGGTCACGCCCTCGCCGCGGAGCAGCGCGGCGGTGAAGCGGGCGGTGGTCGTTTTGCCGTTGCTGCCGGTGATCGCCACTACCGGCTCGCCGCGGTCCAGAACGACCTTCTTGAGGATGTGCGGATCCACTCGGCGGGCGACCATGCCGGTGATGGCGGTCCCGCCCCCACGCCCCGCCAGCTGAGTGGCGCGGGCTGCCGCCTTCCCTGCCGCGAGGGCGAGGAACGTGCGGAAAGTGAGTGACGTGTCGGCGCCAGTTGCACGCCGCCTGGTCTGGCTGCTCATCGCCGCGAGTGTAACGGGTCCGGTGGCGGGGCGGCCGAGAGCGGCCGAGACGCGAGCTCGCCTTGGTGCAGAGCCGGTCTGCGGCAACCGGCTCGCATCCTGTTCGGACCTACATTCCCTTGACCAGATTCCCTATGGCGAGGATCGCGTATGCAATCAGTGCGATCCAGACGACGGCCACGGTCTTCAGGGGATTGGAGATGACATCCGCGGCGATCAAGAAAGCGATTAACGCGATGATGAGGGAGACGACGAACGTGATCACCATCGGTCTACTGAGATTCATGACTCTCCTTCCAGAGAGGGCTGATGGATCCGGTTTCGGCTCCGTCGGCTCCGGGCGTTCCGACCGAGCCACTTCAGGGCCCGTTCAGCAATGCTATGCCCTGTCGGCGCGCGCAGGAGTTACAGCGACGCGGCAAACACCGACTCGGCGCCACAGTGCCGGCGGTTTCGTGGCAGTCGGCCCGAGCCTGACGTGGACGACGACCACCTCCGCCATCAACTTCCCGGTGGGCGACAACCGGGCCAACGGCATCGTGGTCCCGGTCGATGGGAGCCTCGGTCTGGGCGCCGTCTTTGGCGGGGCGTCGTCGAAAGCGACCACCCACTTGATCTTCGACCTGACTGGCTACTCGCTTCCGGTTCCATGAAGTAGCCCCGGCGGCGGGGGGAGAGACGCAGCCGGGGCGGAGCGGAATTGTGTGGTAGCGCGGCCCGAGCCGCCGCGACGCCATTCAGCCGGTTGTCAGTCCGATCGTTGAGAGGAGTTCCTCAACGGGGAAGGGTTTGCTCACGAAGGCGGCCCGCGGACCCCGGAGGCCTCTCAGCTTGGCGGCGACGTCGGGATGGCCCGAGACCACCAGGACGGGCAGCCGGTCGTTGCGCAGGCGGAGCTGCTCGGCCAGGGTCACGCCCGATATCGAAGGCATCTCGTAGTCGGTGACCAGAAGATCGAGCGTCTCCGGAGCCAGAGCCAGCGCGCTCGGGCCGTCGGGCGCTTCGATCACGGACCATCCGCG
>Ga0209745_1000868_pt1 | contig 18324 bp, 17 predicted proteins | sample BarGraNGADG00312_FD_184495 | JGI IMG/M metagenome (GOLD analysis project Ga0209745, IMG submission 184495) | Arctic peat soil microbial communities from Barrow, Alaska - Barrow Graham LP Ref core NGADG0004-312 (SPAdes) (version 2) | ecosystem: Environmental > Terrestrial > Soil > Wetlands > Peat...
AGGTTGTAGCGACCGGTGCGGCACATCCGGCAGAGCCCGCAGCCGGAGTGCGAGGTGCCCGCGACGCGCGTCCCGACAGTGAAGCCGTTCTCCTCGGCGATCGACCCCGCGGCGATGACGTCACCGGACCACTCGTGGCCGGGAATGTACGGGTAGGCGCGCGGCCATCGCCCGGGAAAGCTGCCCTCGATGATCTCGACGTCGGTGCCGCAGATCGCGATGGCGCGGACCCGGCAGAGCACCTCGTTGGGCGCCGGCTCGGGCCGCGGGACGTCGCGGATCTCGAACGCGTGCGGAGCGGTGAGCACGAGCGCTTCCATGGCTAGTCCTCCACGAATGCGGCGACCCGGCAGATGCAGGCCTCGCCCCCCTGCCAGCGCCATGGGAAGGCGCCCAGGTCCACCCGCCGGCCAGCGACCTCGGCGAGCTCGCCGCCGAGGTTCTCGAGCATCGAGATGTCGTGACGCGCCGTCGCGTAGTGGATGTACTCGATGTCCTTCTGGGGCAGCGTCTCGTCGATCGGCCGACCGGTCATCGCCTCGTACTCGGCCACGAGGTCCGGGCGCATCAGCCGGACGCGGGTGTGGAGCGAGTGGTCGATCGACGCGAGGTCGGCGCCGATCCACTTGATCCCCTTCTCGAGCAGGAAGTCGATCACCTCGGGCTGGGGGCCCGGGTGCCGGTCGAAGTAGGTGACGTCGTCGCGTCCGGGCTTCGTCCAGTTGTAGCGGTCCCAGCCCGTGTAGAGCACGACGATGTCGCGCTCGCGGATCTCCTCGCCCTTCGGGACGCAGCCGAGGACATCGGCCAGGCTGTAGTAGCTCCAGGGCTTCGTGATCGGCCGGAGGTCGATGACGAGGCCCGTGCCGAACAGCTCGTCCAGGCCGATCCGGCCCAGGTCCCGGCCGGTCTCGCAGTAGTGGCTCGGCGCGTCGATGTGCGTGCCGGTGTGCATGTTCGTCTTCACGAGCATCGTGCTCTTGCGGTCGCGGTGATGCGTCGTGATGTCGGTCACCTCGATCGAGGCGAACTGGGGCCAGGTGGGCATCCGGTCGCCCCACGGCTGGGTGAGATCGACGAGTCGTGTCATGGCTGGGCTCCGTTGGTCGTGGTTGAGGGCATCAGGACGCCGCGAGGGCGGCCGAGGAGGCGCGGATGACGAGCTCGGTGGGCAGGGTGAGGCGGATCTCCCCGATCGGGCGACCCTCCAGCCGGTCGATGAGCAGGTGCGCACCGGCGACCCCCATCGCCAGCTGCGGCACCCGGACCGTGGTCAGCGCCGGCTCCAGGAGGCCGGCAAGCGGGATGTCGTTGAAGCCGACGATCGAGAGGTCGTCCGGGACGCGGACGCCGATCCGCCGGAGTCGCTGGAGCATGCCGACCGCGATGAGGTCGTTGGCGGCGAAGACGGCAGTCGGCCGGGCAGGGCCGGCCAGCATGATCCCGAGCGCCCGGTCCCCGGCATCCTCGGAGAAGGCGTCGGCCTCGACCACGAGGGCGGGCTCATGGGCCAGGCCGTGCGCACGGACCCCCGCCTCGTAGCCCTCGCGCCGGTCCCGGCCCGTCGTCGTGTTCTGGGGCCCGGCGATGTGGCCGACCCGACGGTGACCGAGGGCCGCCAGGTGGGCGACCACCTCGACGGCCGCGGCATGGTTGTCGACGACGACCGCGAGGTCCTCGCCGTCCTGCGCGGCGCGGTTGACCAGGACGAACGGGAAGGAATCCGCGCGAAGCCCCTCGATCGTCTCGTCGGCCATCTGCGAGGAGGCGATCAGCACGCCGTCCACCTGGCGCTCCCGCAGGAGCCGGAGGTAGGCTGCCTCGCGCTCGGGCTGGTCCTCGGAGTTGCAGAGGATCAGGTTGTAGCCTCGCTCGCGCGCCGCGTCCTCTGCGCCCTTGATGATCGACGAGAAGAACGGGTTCGTGATATCCGGGACGAGCATTCCCAGCGTCAAGGTGCGCTGGAGCCGGAGGCTGCGCGCAAGCGCGGACGGCCGGTAGCCGAGGACGTCCGCCGCCGCGAGGACGCGCTCGCGGGTGGCCGGGCGAATCGTGGATCCCGCGTGGCCGTTGAGGACGCGCGACACGGTGGACGGGTGGACGCCCGCCTCCGACGCCACGTCGGTGATCGTCGCGCGAGCCCTGGTCGGAGCCATGGCGTTACCGCCCGGTGCCCGTCATACCGCGGCGCTCTCGCCGAGGTAGAGGCGCTTGACCTGCGGGTCGTCGAGGAGCCGCTGGCCCTCCCCGCGCAGCTTGATCACGCCGAGCTCCATGACGCAGCCGGTCCGGGCGTTGAGGAGCCCGGTCCGGGCGTTCTGCTCGACCAGGAGGATGGTCACCCCCTGTTCGTTGAGCTCGCGCATCTTGGCCATCACCGTTCGTGACGCCCGCGGCTCCAGGCCCAGGGTCGGTTCGTCGAGCAGCAGCAGACGGGGCGCGGTCACGATGGCGCGGGCCATCTCGACCTGCTTCTGCTCGCCACCCGAGAGCAGGCCCGCGCGGCGATTGGCCTGCTCCACGACGATCGGAAACAGCTCGCCCGCGGCCTTCAACCGCTCGTGAGCGAGCGTCTGGTTGCGGATGCTGTAGGCCCCCATCAACAGGTTCTCGCGCACGGTCATCTGCGGGAAGGTGCTGCGGCCCTGGGGCACGTGGGCGATGCCCCGGCGGAACAGCTCGTCCGGACGCAGCCCGCCGACGTCGGCTCCATCGAACCGGATTGCCCCGCGCCGCGGGTGCAGGATCCCGGACAGGACACGCAGAAGCGTGGACTTGCCGGCCCCGTTGGGGCCGATCAGGCACACGAAGTCGCGCTCGGCGAGCGTGAGGTCGACGCCGCGAAGGATGTCGCCCCCGCTGCCGTAGCCGGCCCAGACGCCTTCGATCTCGAGCAGCATTCTCAGTCTCCGAGGTAGGCGTCGAGGACGATCGGGTCGTCGCGGACCGCACCCGGGGAGCCCTGGGCGATCACGGTGCCGCGGTGCATCACGATGATCGGGTCGCACAGGTTCATCACGAAGCCCATGTTGTGCTCGATGATCAGGAACGTGACACCACGTGCGTTCAGCTCCTTCACGTGGTCGGCCACCTTCTCGATCATCACCGGGTTCAGGCCGCCGGCCGGCTCGTCGAGCATCACGATCTCGGGGTCCGCCATCAGCGCGGCAGCGAGCTCGAGCAGCTTCTGCTGGCCGAACGAGAGGCTGCCGGCCGGCTGGTCGCGAAGCTTCAGGATGCCAAAGAACTCCAGAAGCGACTCCGCCCGTTCCTGCTCGTGACCCTTGATCGCGGCGGTGAACAGCGACCTGAAGGTGAGCTGGCGGATCGGGACGATCATGTTCTCGAGGACCGTCATCCTGCGGAAGATGCGGGTCACCTGGAAGGTCCGCATCAGCCCCAGGTGGACGATGTCGCTCGGCCGCTTGCCGACGATCGGCACGCCGCTAACGTAGATCTGTCCCTGCTCCGGCTGGTAGAACCCGGTGATGCAGTTGAACATCGTGGTCTTGCCCGAGCCGTTGGGTCCGATCAGGGCCGTGATGGTGCCCTTGGTGACGCTGAGCGACGCGTCGGTCAGGGCCTGGATGCCGCCGAACGACTTGGTGATCCCGGCGACAGCCAGGCTGGTCGACGAATCGCGGGCGGCTGCCTCGACCTCCGCGGCCGCAGTCGGCGCCGCGGTCACGACGCCACCTCCGGGAGCGTTGTGCCCGGGACATCGACCTTTGGTGGGCGGCGGCGCGCGTTCCGCCACGCGTCCCAGGTGGGGATGATCCCGTTCGGCAGGAACATGACGACGAGGACGAGGATGACGCCGAGCCCCACGAGGTGGAGCTGGCCCGCGATCCCGGATGGAGCCAGGTAGATCAGGTAGACCGAGAGGGGCTGGATGATGAACGCCCCGAGGACGGGACCCCACACCGTCCCGCGGCCGCCGACGAGCGCCATGATGATCACGGTGAGCGTAATGATCAGCTCGAACTCCGAGTCCGGCGTGATCGTGTTCAGGTACTGCGCGTGGATGGCGCCGGCCGCCCCTGCGAAGGAGACACTGATCGCGAACGCGAGGATCTTGTACAGCGAGGTGTTGACGCCGGATCCGTCCGCCTTGCCCTCCTCCTCCCGGATCGCGATCAGCCCCAAGCCGAACTTCGAGCGCCGGATCGCCAGCGACACGAGGATCGCCGCGACGAGGAGCGCGAGCATCGAGTAGTAGAACGGGAGGATCACCTGGTCGGCGGGCAGGTTGAGCAGCGGCAGCAGGAGGCCGGAGCTGCCTGCCGTTATCCCGCGCAGGTTCAGCATCAGGAACTGCGCAACGGACGCGAACGTGAGCGTCACGATCACGAAGGATGTGCCTCGGACGCGGAGGGAGACCCAGCCGAGGCCAGCCCCGAGGATGCCGGTCAGGATCCCGATGAACGGGGCGCTCACGAAGACCGGGATTCCGGCGTGGACGACGAGGAGGCCCGCGGCATACGAGCCGAGGCCGAAGAAGCCGACCGTGCCCAGGGACACGTAGCCGGCGTAGCCACCCATGATGTCCCAGCCGACCGACATGGCCGCGTACATGAACGTGAACAGGAGCAGGTCAAGGTAGAAGCCTTCGTGGACGAAGACCGGCAGAACCAGGAACAGGGCCAGCGCCACGATCGGGAATTGCTTGCGCATGTTCATCGGATTAGAGGCTCTCCCGGGCAACGGATCCGAAGAGGCCCTGCGGGCGCACGATGAGGACGCCGAACAGCACCATCAGGAACACGAGGGGGGCCCAGTCGAGCGGCAGGTAGACCGCAGCGATCTGCTCGGCAAGACCCAGGATCATCGCGGCGACGAAGGTGCCGCGCAGGCTGCCCATGCCGCCGAGGACCACGATTGCCAGGAGCTTGCCGATCCAAAGCCACTGGGTCGCTGGGTAGAACGAGAACAGGACCCCCAGCAACGGCCCCCCGGCGGCGGCGACCGAGACGCCGATCGCAAACGCGATCATCGTCACCTGCTCCACGTTGACGCCAACGAGGGCCGCCGTGCGCGGGTCCTGGGTCGTGGCCCGGATCGCCCGGCCCAGGTTGCTCCGCGTCAGGAGCAGGAACAGCCCGCCGAGGACCACGAGTGCTGCGCCCGCCGCAATCAGGCGGACGAGCGGGACGTAGACATCGCCGATCGCGAAGCTGCTCTGGGCGTACGAGGTGTTGATTGCCTGGAAGTTGGAGGACCAGATGCTGCCCTGGAGCCCCTCCAGGATGATCGCGATCCCGAACGAGACCAGGACCGTGAGCGTCATGTCCCGGTCACCGAGGTGCCGCAGGACGAAGCGCTGGCCTAGCGCCCCGCCGACGAAGAACGCGGGCATCACCACGAGGATCGACGCGATCGGGTCGAGGCCGAACGTCGTGAACAGCACCCACGACACGTAGGCAGCCGTCAGGATCATCGCCGCGTGGGCCACGTTGACGACGCGCATCACGCCGAAGATCAGCGTGAGCCCCGAGGCCATGAGAGCGTAGACACCGCCGGCGAGCAGGCCCAGGACGACTGCCTGGATGAGGAGGTGCGCGTTCAAGGTCTGATCCCCGTCAGGTCATTGTCCGCCGGCCGGGTGCCCCCGGGGATGAACCCCGGAAAGCGCCCGGCGCAGGCGGCGTGGATCACCAGTTGGGCTTCGGGTACACGGGGTCGCCGTTCTTGTTGGGATCGTTCGCGGGACCAACGACCAGCAGCTTGTCGTTCTGGTACTGCTCAAGGAGGAAGCTGCCGTTCGGCCGGCCGATCGGATCCCAGCCGATCAGACCCTGGACGGTCTGGACCTTGTTGGCGTGCAGCCAGGCGATGATCTTGGCGTTGTCGATGGACTGGGTTCCCAGCACGGCCGCCTGGAGCACCTGGCCGACCGAGTAGCCCTCGGCCGACTCGGTGCCGATGTCGGTCACCTTCGGGAACATGGCGTGGAATTCGGCCACGAACTTGTCGTTGCCCGGGGCCTTCGAGGTCTGGACCCAGCCGTCGCCGGTGAAGATCCCATTGACCTTGCTGCCGAGGGCCTGCTTGAACGGGCCCACGGTGCTCGGGCCGCTGGTCATGTAGACGGCCTTGGGCTGGTAATTGATCGACGCGTATGCCTGGACCTGGGAGATCGAGTCGTTGCCGATCGTGCCGCCGAGGACGATCTCGGCCCCGGACGCCTTGACCGCGGCCGCGATGGCCGAGAAGTCGGTCTGCGTCGGTGGGTAGACCTGCTTGTAGACCGTCTTGATTCCGGCAGCCTCGAGCGTCGCCTGGGCGCCGTCCTCGGTCGCGCTCACGAAGGGGTCATCCTGCTGCGGGTAGGCCGCGCTCTTTGGACGCTGGTCGGCCGGCAGCGACAGGATGTACTGCACGAACGGATCGGCCTGGTGGTCGGCCGTGGCAGGCTGTACGAAGAAGATGTTCGTGAAGTTGCGCGAGAAGACGGACGGCGAGCCGCCGGCGCCTTCGATGTACGCGTACTTGTACTTCGCGGCGACAGCGGACGTCGGGCCCGTCAGGACGGATGAGAACGGGCCGAACATCAGGTCGACCTTGTCAACCGTGGCAAGCCGCTCCATCTGGCTCACCGCGGTGTCGGCGAGGCTCTGGTTGTCGTAGGACTTGATCACGACCTGGCGGCCGAGCAGGCCGCCGGCGTCGTTAACCTCCTTGGCCCAGACCTCGTAGCCCTGCTCGATGGCGGTGCCGGGATCGGCCTTGTCACCCGTGAGCGCCTGCGAAACGCCGATCACGATGGGCTGGTCGCACGGCGCGATCGGGCAGGCGGCCGACGGCGACGCGGACGGAGCGCTCGACGCGGCCGAGGCTGCCGCGGATGCGGCGACTGACGCTGCCACCGACGCGGCAGCGGACGCGGCGGGGCTCGGGGTCGCGGCCCCGGCGCAGCCCGCGAGGGCGACCGAGCCGGCCGCCAGCAGCACGAGGAGGGGACGGACGCCCGGGACGGCGATCGATCGATTCGAGCGGCGCATGGTTCGCGGTCCTCGCTTCCTGTCAGGGGTTCCCGGTGGAATGTCCGTCGGGAAATCGATTGCCGAAGGCCGGAAATCGATTGCGCAGTTGGCGGAGTATCCGCACGGGCTCCCGCCGTGTCAACAGCGATTTGCGCCACCCAGCGTCCGCGACCGGCACCTGGACCGGCTGGTGGGACGCCGTGCTGTGTCGCCGTGATCGATCGGCCGCCTGTCGGCGCCGGGGAGTCGATGCACGCCTGGCACTGATTCCCCGAACCGCGGTTGCCGGCGCCGCGCCGGGTCCGGCATCGGGGATCAACGTGAACGGCGATACTGTCGGGCGTGTCGACCGACGAGCCAGGTTCCGTCTCCGTCTCCTCCCCGGCGCCTGCGCCGCAGCCCGAGCCGCCGACCTACGATCTCTCGTACCGCGATGCCTTCTGGGCCTCCCGCGCATACGAGGATCTGTGTGACCGGATCGCGCTCCGCGCGCTCCTGCCGGGGAGCGGTGGGCAGCTGCTCGATCTCGGCGCCGGCTTCGGTCGCCTGAGCGATGAGTACGGCGCCTTCGGGCACGTGACGCTTGTGGACGCGTCGCCCGCGATGGTCGAGGCGGCCCGCGAACGAGTCGGCGGCGACCCGCGCTTCTCCGTCATCCAGGCCGACGCGACCGACATCCCGGTGCCCTCGGGCTCGGTCGACGTCGTGGTGGCCGTCCGCCTGATCCTCCACGTGCGGAACCCGGACGCCGTCTTCGCGGAAGTTGCCCGGGTCCTTCGGCCCGGCGGCCAGTTCATCCTGGAGTTCCCAAATCGAAACCACCTGCTCGCGCGCCTTCGATACCTCGCGCGCCGGCAGGACTGGGCGCCCGGCGACCCGGACTCGCACGAGTATCGCGAGGGGCACTTCTCCCACCAGCCCGCGACCGTGCTGCGTCAGCTCCGAGGCGCCGGCCTCGTACCCGTGAGGCGGCGGGCGGTCTCGTTGTTCCGTTCAGCGCGCCTCAAGGCTCTTGTCCCGGCGCGCCATCTCGCCCGGCTCGAATCGCCCCTCCAGGCGCCGCTCGGTCGCCTGGCACCCAGCCCCGCCGTGTACATCGCGTCCCGCAATCGGAGCCGGCCCGCGGTCGTCGATTCGCCGGCGAGCGAGGGGCTGGAAGCGCACGCTCCCGCCGGGTAGGCGCGCCCCGTGCTGAGCTATTTCCAGGCGATCGTGCTCGGGTTGCTCCAGGGCGTCACCGAGCTGTTCCCCGTCTCGAGCCTGGGCCACTCCGTGATCCTGCCCCAGCTCCTGGGATGGACCGACGTGGTGGCGGCGCAGTCGGCGACCGAGTCGTACTTCCTTGCGCTGCTGGTCGGGCTCCACGTCGCGACAGCGCTGGCCCTGGTCGCCTTCTACCGCGAGACGTGGGCCCGGATCATCCGGGGCGTCGTCACGTCGATCGGGACGCGACGGATCGAGACGCCCGACCAGCGCCTCGGGTGGCTCCTGATCGTCGCGACGATCCCAGCGGGACTTGCCGGCCTGTTCCTCGAGCACTCGTTGCGCGTGGTCTTCGCGAAGCCGCTGGCCGCCGCGGGGTTCCTCGTCCTCAACGGCCTGATCCTGCTCTGCGGGGAGTGGGTGCGGCGCCGATCCCAGGGTCCCGTTGCGCCTCGGTTCCGGCAGGCGACCGCGCACGGCCGCCGGCTCGACGACCTGGGATTCCGGTTGGCGGGGACGGTCGGGGTCGCCCAGGCGTTCGCGCTCCTGCCGGGCATCAGCCGCTCGGGGATCACGATGGTCGCGGGGCTGGTGCGCGGGCTCGACCACGAGGATTCCGCCCGCTTCTCGTTCCTCCTCGCAACGCCGATCATCCTTGCCGCCGGCGTGTACAAGCTGCCCGACCTTCTCGGCCACAACGGAGACGGCGTCCGCCCGCAGATCCTGGTCGGGAGCATCGCGGCCGGAATCGCCGCGTACCTGTCGGTCCGCTTCCTGACCCGCTACTTCACCGCTCGGACGCTCACCCCCTTCGCGGCCTACTGCCTGGTCGTCGGGCTGGTCTGCCTCGTCCGCTTCGCCTGAGACGCGAAACGGACCCGGCCGCCCCGAGGTGCAGGGGCGACGCGGGTCCGTGTTCGATGCCGGGGTGACCGGGAGGAGGTCGGTCGAGCCGGCGGTCCGGGAGCTTCGGAGGAGGGAGCCGAGCTCCGTGATGCGTAGTTGACCACCGACGCCTGAATTCGTCCTGAAAGGGAGACCGGCCGCTCGACGGCGCCCGGAGATCGACCGGATCGATCGCATCGGGGTTCCGGGAGCGTTCGTGAACCGCGCGTGCACGCCTCGCTGGTATCGTGGTAGACGTGGAGCGCGTATCGATGGAGGAGCAGGCGGCGCCCCGGATCCTGCGCGCCCGCTGGCTGGGTCGAATCGCGTATCGCGACGCGTGGGCCCTGCAGCAGGCGCTGGCCGCGGCGCGCGCCGGCGTGAGCCTCGACGAGGACCAGCTCCTGCTCCTCGAGCACGACGCGGTCCTCACCCTCGGACGCCACGCCAGCGAGGGCCATGTCATTGCGCCTCCCGAGGTGATGGAGGCGCGCGGGATCGAGGTCGTCCGGGTGGAGCGCGGCGGCGAGGTCACGTACCACGGTCCCGGCCAGCTCGTGGCGTACCCGATCGTTGCCCTCGCGGCGCCCGTCGCCGAATCCGCGCGGTCGGGTTCGAGCACCCTCGGGGTCCGCCGATTCGTCGAAGCCCTCGAGGCGGCGATGGCCGACACGTGCGCAGCGGCGGGCGTCATCGCCGGCCCGCGCGCCGGCCATCCAGGCTGCTGGGTCGACGCCGACGGACCCCTTCCCCGCAAGATCGGCGCCCTCGGGATCCGCGTGGCGCGCGGCGTCACCTTTCACGGGATCGCCCTCAACGTCACCACCGACCTGGCCGACTTCGACCTGATCGACCCGTGCGGGATGCCCGGCCTCCGCTCGACCTCGCTCGCCCGGGAACGGCAGCGGGCGCGCTTCCCGGGCGCAGAGGCCGACGCCGCGCCGTCGACCGCGAGCGTCGCCGAGGCGGCCGCCGCCTTTGCCCCCGCCCTGGCCCGTCGCCTCGGCGTCGTCCTTGCCGGCGACGTGCCGCCTCACGGCGACGCCGCACACGAACGCCGCGCGCTCGAGGCGCTCGTGAACAGGCTCGGCGCGCCCGCTTCGGCCCTCGCCCCGGCGGGAGCAGCCTGATGCCGGCCGGCATGTTCGAGATGCGCCGGGATTCGATCACCGGGTGGTGGGTCGCCACGGTGGTCGACCGGGCGTTCCTGCGGGATCGCTTCACGCTGGCCGCCGAGCCGATCGACGACGGTGGGGACTGTCTCAACTGCAGGCTGCCCCCGGGGGATGGCGTCCGCCTCCGCATGCTCAAGGACTTCGCGTTCCGGACGGTCGGGACCGAAGCCGACGCGCGCGAGCAGGAGAAGACGGTCACCCAGATCGCGCTCAGCCAGGCTCGTGCCGCCGGTAGCTGGCGTACCATCGTCGCCCCGCCCGGGGAGCACCGGCCCCTTCACTCGGTGGGGATCGAGCTGATCGCGGGGCTGCTCGGGGGAGCCCGCGCCGCCATCGTCGAGGCCGGCCAGGCTGGCCAGACGGAGTACTTCCAGGTCCTCCAGAACTGGGGCCGCCAGGCGGGCGCCCGCACCAACCACCTGTGCCTGGACCTGTACGACCTGCCCCAGATCCCGCACGAGGTGGCGGAGGAGATCGGCGGGGCGGCGCGCTTCGTGATCCGCGAGGGCGAGTGCCCGTACTGCCGCGCCGTCCGGGTGGAACGCGAGCGCGGAACCCGCTTCCTCTGGCAGGACGACCACTCGATCGCGTTCGCGCCGTTCGCCTCCCGCTCGCCGTTCGAGGTCTGGATCGTGCCGCGCCGTCACGAAGCCGACTTCGGGCGCGCCACGGATGCCGACCTCGCCTCGACCGCGGACGGTCTGCGCCACGTGCTCGGGCGCCTGGCGCAGCTCGATGGCCCGCCCTACAACCTGCTCCTCCACACGGCGCCCCTCCGTGGCCAGGTGGACGCGACCTACCACTGGCACTGGGAGGTCCACCCGCGGCTCCGCGAGATCGCCGGGCTCGAGCTCGGGACGGGCCTCCCGGTCAACCCGGTGAGCCCCGAGGAGGCGGTGGACCAGCTGCTCCACCGGCTGACGCCCGAGGCGGACCAGGCCTTCGGCGATCGATCCGGGGTCCGTCGATGAGCGGGTGGCGGCCACGGCCGGCGATCTCGGCGCGTCACATCCGCATGGGCCGCCTCGTCATCCGTTCTGAGCGCGGGGACGACCCGCGCAATTCTGTGTTCGAGCCGGAGGATCGGTGGCCGTCGACATCACACGCCGCTGGGGGATCGGGCCGATGACCCTGCCCCGCGACCAGCGGCCGTCGACGCGCGGCACCGACGAGCCGGACCTCGACGCTGCGCTCCCGTCCGTCGACGACGCCATCGACGCCCTGCCGGCCGACCCGATCGCGGCTCGCGCGTTCGTCGAGGGGCTCTTCGCGCGCCACCACGGGGAGATCTACGCGTACCTGATCCGGATGCTGCGTGATCCGGAGCTGGCCGCGGACCTGTCCCAGGACGCCTTCGTCCGCGCCTACCGCGCGCACGCCAGCCTGGAGGACCCCACCAAGGCGCGCGCGTGGCTCTACCAGATCGCCAACCGGGTCGCGCTCGACGAGATTCGGCGCAGGAAGATCGTCCACTTCATCCCCTGGACGGGAGAGTCGCGCGGCGCTGCGCCGTCGGCCGAGCGCGTGGCGATGGAGACACGCCTCTCGGGCGAGCTCGAGCGAGCCCTCGGGCGTATCCCGGAACGGCAGCGCTCCGCCCTCCTCCTCGCCGAGGTTCACGAGCTGACCGGCGTCGAGCTGGCGACGTCGCTCGGCACCACGCATGTCGCTGCCCGCGCGCTGCTGACCCGAGCCCGTGAAAGCCTCCGCCGCGCCCTCGCCGAGGAGCGCGTCCTCGCCGCCGACGCCGAAGCAGCCAGCCGGCCCCTGGATCGGCCCGCGGCGCGCGGCAGCCGTCCGAACGGGCACGCATGAGCGGCCTGCAGCGCGCGATGCGCCACCCGGACCGCCGAAGCGACTCGCATGCGCGGGCGCGCGCGCTCGCCTCCGACCGGCTCCTGTCGCAGCTGTCGGGCGAGGATGCCGCGTGGCTCGACGCGCACCTCGCCGCATGCACCGCCTGCCGCCGGATGGCGGAATCGTTCGCCGCCGACCGCGCGAGGTTCGTCACGCTCCGCGACGAGCAACCGATGCCTCCCCGTGACCTCGGCGCCCGCCTGTCGCGTGCGCTCGACGTGGAGGTTCGTCGCGCCGTCAGGGAGGACGCCCGCAAGGGACGCGGGTCGCATCTCGGCTCGCCATCGTTCGCGCTGACCGGGATCGCGGTCGCGGCCGTGCTCGCCGTGGTGTTCCTGCCGCTCGTCATGGCCGGGCTGGGGATCGGGAATCGCCCGACCGCTCCGGGGCCAGTCGGCAACGGTGGACCGGCCGCCACGCCGATGCCGGTCCAGACGCAGGTCGTGTCGTGGGTGCAGCGGGAGGCCGATGGGACATACGTCCTGTCCAGCGCCACGGTGGACCGGGTCTGCCCCGGTCTCGATGCCTCCGCATGTGGAACGCTCGACGGCGTCGCCCAGGCGATCGTGGCGCTCAGCGTGCAGCCCTCGGCCGTCGTGCTGCAGCACAACGGGACCTCCGCGGTGCTCGTCAGCCGCAACGCGCTCTACGCATTCTCCGTTCCGCGCGAGGTGAGCGTCACACGGACGCCCGCTCCTTCGTCCTCCATCCCAACACCCGGGGCACTTTCCCCGACGCCGGCGGTGACGGGAGTGGGGGCTACTCCTCCAGCAGCCACTCCCGTCCCGACCGGTTCCACCACGCCGCGGCCGTCCCGGACGGCCTCCGCGCCGTCCGCGGCTCCGGCGACATCTCCCTCCCCGCGGCAGGCGACCCCGCGCGTGGCGGCTTCGCCGGTCCCCGCGGCGTCCCCGTCCGGCGAGCCCGTCGCGACCGCCCTCGCCTCCGACGTCCCGGCACCGGCGGCCTCGGTCGTGAGCCTCCCGCCCGCGAGCCCGGCGCCGTCGGCGGCGGTGACGACCCCGATCATCGAGGGCGTCATGCTCGTCGGAGGGCCGCCCGCGTACTCCAGCGACGGGCAGTGGGTGGCGTTCTCGGCTCGACCGTCCGATGGCACCCGGGGTCCCGACATCTACGTCTGGCGCGTCGGCGACCCGAAGGCGCGCCAGCTCACCACCGACCACGCGTCCGTCTTCTCGGCCTGGAATCTCGACCAGATCCTCGGCAGCTCGGTGCTGCCGGCGGGAAGCCCGACGTCGGAGGCCCCGGCCGTCACGATCGCGGCGCCCGAGTCGCCGGCGCCGGAGTCGCCGATCCCCGGCTCATCGTCCGCCGAGCCGTCGCAGGCGAGCTCCCCGTCGCCGTCGGCCGTGCCGGCATCCGCGTCGGCGGAATCCAGCCGGCCGGGTCCCTCGGCATCCCGGCTCCACCCGCTCCCGACCGGACACTCGAAATCGGCCGTCACGCCCCGGCCGTCGCCCGAGACCACGCCCGGCGAGACGCCCGGCGAGACGCCCGCCGAGCGTTCCGGCCCGACGTCGTCCGCCACCGCCTCCGCCTCGCCCGCCGTGTCGGTCGCCTCGTTCCTGCTCGATCCGGCGACCGGGGTAGCGACCAGGATCGCGCGCCCCGCGATCTGGCGCCCCGTGGTGGACCCGACGAACCGGAGCGTCGTCTTCTGGACCGGCGAACAGGCCCTCGATCCGATCACGAACACCTGGGTTCCCATGAAGGGTCAGCTCGTCAGCGCCGACTGGCAGGCGCTGACCGGCACCGGCGAGGTCACGGCACGGCCGCTCCCCGGGTCCGCGGGGCTGGTCGGCGTCGCCGACTGGGACGTGCGCTGGGATCCGTCCGGACGACACCTGGCCGTCTGGATCGCCGACGCGACCGACCCGTCGATCGGGCGGCTCAGCCTCTTCGCGGTGAACGCGGACGGGAGCGTGGGCGAGACGCTGTTCGCCGACGTGGCCGCGCTCCCGGGGCTCTCGCTGGGCAGCGACCGGCTGGCCTGGGCCAGCCCTCCCGGCCAGAACGGGCAGGGAAGCACGATCAGCGTCTATGCCTGGTCGGAGGACGGAGCCGGGAGCCTGTACGGCGCGCCCGACCCGGGGAGCGACCCGATCGTCGTGGCACGCTGAGGCTCCGCGCCGCAACCGTCCCGGTGTCGCGCCGACGGCCCAGCGCGCCTGCCCGCGCGCTATCCTTTGCGGCGACCCTTTAAGGACCGGCCCCGAGAGGCCGGGAAGGAGGACGCACGTGTCACCTCGCGGGCGCGCCTGATGGACGGGCGCCAGATCATGACGGCGGACGAGGTCCGCCGCGCGATCATCCGCATCTCCCACGAGCTGGTCGAGAAGCAGGCCGGGACCGAGGGCCTCGTGCTCGTCGGCATCCAGCGCCGAGGCGTCCCCCTGGCCCACCGGATCGCCGCCGCCGTGGAGGAGAACGAGGGCGTCACCCTCCCCGTGGGCGCCCTCGACATTACGTTCTACCGCGACGACCTCTCGCTGATCGCCCAGCAGCCGGTGGTCAAGGGCACCCAGCTCCCCGTGGACCTCAACGGCCGGACGGTCGTGCTCGTCGACGATGTGCTCTACACGGGGCGCACGATCCGCGCCGCGATGGACGCCCTGGTGGACTTCGGGCGGCCGCGGGCGATCCGTCTGGCCGTTCTCGTGGATCGCGGCCATCGGGAGCTCCCGATCCGCGCCGACCACGTGGGGAAGAACGTCCCGACCTCCAGCGACGAGGTGGTCAAGGTCCTGGTCGTCGAGATCGACGGCGAGGACGCGGTCCGGATCGAGCGGGTCGCCACTCCCGCCCCGACGGCCTGAGCGCGGCCATGAGTACCACCCACCCCGCGACCACGCCGGATGTCGGCTGGCGCCAGAAGCACCTCCTCGACGTCGACGTCCTCTCCCTGGCCGAGATCGAGCTGGTCATGCGCACGACCGACGCGATGAACGAGGTCCTGGCCCGGCCCATCTCGAAGGTCCCCGCCCTGCGCGGCACGAACGTGACGATCCTCTTCTACGAGGCCTCGACGCGAACCCGGGTGAGCTTCGAGGTTGCTGCCAAGAACCTCTCGGCGGACGTGGTGAACATCGCCGCGTCGTCGTCGTCGGTGACGAAGGGCGAGTCGCTGGTGGACACGATCCGGACGGTCGAGGCGCTCGGCGCCGACATGATCGTCATGCGCCACGGCACGTCCGGCGCCCCGTACCTCGCGGCCGAGGTCTTCGCCGGCTCGATCCTCAACGGCGGCGACGGCTGGCATGCCCACCCGAGCCAGGCGCTCCTCGACCTCTACACGATGCGGGCGCACCTCGGCGACGTCCGCGGGAAGAAGGTCGTCATCCTGGGCGACGTGCTCCACTCGCGGGTCGCGCGCTCCAACGTCTGGTCGCTCACGGCGGCCGGCGCCGACCTCTGGATCTGCGGCCCGACGACGATCCTGCGCGGCTTCGACGCGTGGGCCAACCGCTGGACGGGCGGCGGCGCGCCGGGACACGCCGGTTTCAGGGTGACGTCGGACGTGGACGCCGCCCTCCGGGATGCCGACGTGGTGATGGCGCTGCGTCTCCAGCGCGAGCGGATGGATGCCGGGCTGCTCCCCTCGCTGCGCGAGTACGCGGCGCGGTTCGGCCTCACGCGAGAGCGCCTCGCGTTCGCGAAGCCGACCGCGCTCGTCATGCACCCGGGCCCGATGAACGAGGGCGTGGAGATCGCGCCGGACGTGGCGATCCTCGACCGGAGCGTGATCACCGAGCAGGTCACGAACGGCGTGGCGGTCCGGATGGCGCTCCTCTATCTCCTTGCCGGCGGGCACCCGGAGGCGGTGACGAATGCCTGACCTGCGCGTGGGCGAGACGGTCGGCCTGCTCGAGATCAGCAGGGCGTGGCTCGTGGATCCCGTCGCGGGGCGCGAGGGGCCCGGCGAGGTCGTCGTCCGCGACGGCATCCTGGAAGCCGTGACCTGGCTTCGTGGCGCCGCGGCGGACGGGATCGGGCCGAACGGGATCCTCGTCGTGCCGGGGTTCCTCGACGTGCACGTCCACCTGCGGGAGCCCGGCAACGAGGACGCGGAGACGGTCGCGAGCGGGCTCGCCGCGGCCGCGCACGGCGGCTTCACGACCGTGTGCGCGATGCCGAACACGACGCCTGCCGCGGACGAGCCGGGGGTCCTGGCGCGGGTTGCCTCGGCGGCCTTTGCCTCGGGCTCCCCGGTCGAGCTGCTCGCCCACGGCGCCGTCACGGTTGCCCGGGCCGGGGAACGGCTTGCAGCGCTCGGCGAGCTCGCGGACGCGGGCGTCGTCGGCTTCTCGGACGACGGATCGCCCGTCAAGAGCGCCGTCCTGATGCGCAACGCGCTCCTCTACGCGGGCATGCTGGGGCTCCCGATCGTGGAGCACGCCGAGGACCCGACGCTGACCGTGGGCGCCGAGGCGAGCGAGGGCCTGGTGGCCACGATCCTCGGCCTGAAGGGGTGGCCCGCGGCCGCCGAGGTCTCGGCCGTGGAGCGCGCGATCGCGATCCTCGATTCGGTGCGAGCCGACGCGCCGGGCGCGCGGCTTCACCTCACCCATCTGTCCACCGCGGGCGCGCTCGATGCCGTCCGCCGCGCGAAGGCGGCCGGGCTCCCGGTGACCTGCGACGTGACGCCGCACCATCTCGGGTTCACCGACGAATGGGTGGCCGGCTCACGGCGCTGGGCATGGGAGGCCCTGGACGACGCGGGTGCCGCGCGCGACCCGTGGGCCGACGGCGCCCTCGTCGCCCATCCCTACGCCACGTCCTGTCGTGTCAACCCGCCGCTGCGCGGCGCCACCGACGCAGCCGCGTGCCTGGCAGCGCTCCTCGATGGGACAGCGGACGCGGTCGCCACCGATCACGCTCCCCACACGGCCGTGGACAAGGAGACCGAGTTCGGGCTCGCCGCCAACGGGATCAGCGGGGTCGAGACGGCCCTCGGCGTGCTCCTTGCTGCGGTGAAGGCCGGGAAGCTGCCGCTGGCGCGCGCGGTGGCCGCCCTGACGGTCGGGCCCGCGATGGTGCTGGGCGCACGGCAGGGCCGGCGCGGCGCGACGCGCGGTCTGCTGGAAGGCGCCTCCGCGGATCTCGTCGTCGTCGACGCCGGGGCCGGTTGGCACGTGACCCGGGACGCGCTGGCCTCGCGCGGCAAGAACACGCCGCTCCTCGGACGCGACCTCCCCGGCCGGATCCTGTTCACGGTGGCGCAGGGTCGGCTGGCGTACAGCGACGCGGACGCCTGATCGCCCCGAGGGGATTGTCCGCCGGCCGGTTCGCGGAGCCTGGGCCGGCGGACGGCTGCCGAAGCCTCAGGGCAGGTCGCCGGCCCTCGGTGCCGCTGCGCCGTAGGTCTTGGGAAGCGTGCCGGCGAAATGCACGCCACCCTCCTGGAACGTGAACGCATCGATCCGGAGCCCGTCGATTCCCGCGAGCCGCGTCGCGAGATACGCGTTCACCCCGTCCTGGGCTCTCGCGAGGATGTCGGCCGGCACGCCGAGTCGACCGAACTGGAGCGAGTCGATCGAGACCTGCACCGAACGGGGACCGGTGACGGCGACGCGGAAGGCGGTTCGGACCGGCCCGGCGAGCGGGTACCCGTAGGGCGAGAGGTCGATGAACGCGGCCGCCTCCGCGGACCCGTCGTGGAAGCGCACCGTCACGTCGTGGAATGACGGGGCGTTGCCGCGCAGGGTGCGCGTTGCCAGGATCACGGCTTCCGGGATCACCTCGTCGAGCGCGTAGCTGCCGGCGAACGTGTGCTTCGAGGCGAGGGTGTAGTTCGCGTCCGGTGATGTGTGAGTCAGCCCGTGCTTCGTCACGAACGCGTCGTAGGCGGCGACGTCGGGCTTCGCAGCGCCCAGGTCGGCCGGCCGATCCATCCCGAACGCGCTGGACAGCACCGGCACCTGGACGACGCCCATCCAGGCGGCAGCACCCCCCACGAGCACCGCGAGGACGGCGACGACGACGACGACCTTGACGAGCGCGCGCATCCGGCGACCTCCCACGGCAGCGCCCGGAGACGCGCGGAACTGGCCGCGTGCGGCCGGGACGTGGCCGCATCGTCGGCGGGCCGGGGGCCGCGCGCACAGGGCCGGTGGTCCCGTCCCGACCGGCCGAACGGCTGGCCCCCGACGGCGCAGCGGCCGTCGGTCCAGCGGCCGCCGGCGCAGCGGCCGTCGGGGGCC
>Ga0209745_1000869_pt1 | contig 18299 bp, 16 predicted proteins | sample BarGraNGADG00312_FD_184495 | JGI IMG/M metagenome (GOLD analysis project Ga0209745, IMG submission 184495) | Arctic peat soil microbial communities from Barrow, Alaska - Barrow Graham LP Ref core NGADG0004-312 (SPAdes) (version 2) | ecosystem: Environmental > Terrestrial > Soil > Wetlands > Peat...
GCGTTCAAACTCTGCTGGTCCGGCTTCAACAAAGGGCTGGTCGCGCTGTTCCTCGAGATGGTGACGGCCGCCGAGAGTCTGGGGCAGCGGGAGGAGCTGCTGGCGTTATTGCGGCTGTTCTACCCGGGTACCGTCGAGACGGTCGAACGCCTTCTGCCCACCTATCCGCGGAATTCTTTGCGCAGGGTAGCCGAGCTGGATGAGGTCGTGAACTGGCTGCGAAGCGTGGGTCACCCGGGCCCGATGGCGTCCGGCACGAGGGCCGTCCTACGGGCTTTCGCTGACTTGGGCCTGTCGGCAGGGGGCCTCTGGGACGCAGAAGATGTGGTGGATGAGTGCTGCCGTCGGCACCTGCTCTCTGAGGGACTCTGAGTGCCGAGGATCCACGAGGACCCGCGCGTCACCCGCGTCGGCCACTGGCTGCGGCGCTGGAGCCTCGACGAGATGCCGCAGATCATCGACGTGATGAAGGGCGACATGAGCCTCGTGGGCCCGCGCCCGTTGTGGGTGGAGGAGGCCAATCAGTGCCGGGCTGGACGGAGAAACGCCTCGACATCACCCCCGGCATCACCGGCCTCTGGCAGGTGCTGGGGCGCAGCGACATCCCCTTCGACGAGATGGTGAAGCCCGACTACATGTACGTCACCGGATGGAGCATGAGCCAGGGACATCAAGCTGCTGCTGCAGACGGTGCCAGCCGTGCTCGAGAAACGCGGGCGTACTGACGCCGGCTCGTCGTAGGCCGTCCGGGGGTCAGCTCCATTGGCATTCCACCGTAACTGCTTGCGCACCTCGGGCGAATTGGGCCACGCACCCTGTCCCGGTACCATATCTGACCGGGGTCTGCGTGCGTAGCGCGCGATCTCTCCGCTCCGGGCGAGAACGAACCCGGGTTTCTCCGGCGACATGGCATCGGGGCCGACCCTCAGCGGCGGGATCGCTTCCGAGGCCGGCACTCGTTCTTCGGACACCGGACAGCGGGGTCGGCTGGGCTTCATGCCGCGCCTGCACGCTGACGCGGCGACGGCCGGCGGGCCCACCTCCCGGAAGCGCATCGCGCGGCTGACGCGCAGCCTAGCATCGCGGGTGTCTCACGCGCCGGACGGGGTCACGTGCTGCGGTCCATGGCCAAGTCGCAGGCGGCTCCCCCCTCGTCAAGCTGCGTCCAGTATCTGAGCACGATCGAGTAGAGGAAGGGGACGAGCATGAGGGCGAGCCGAACCTCCTGCATGCGCACGACGTCGATAGGCCGCAGCGCGTGAAGGAGCACTGCCACAGGCAGGACGACTACGAGCTGGTAGGGCACGCACGCGACGCAGATCCAGATGACGGCGCGGTTCAACGGCACAGGATCTGGCCTGAGATGGAGGCTGTTGGCCGCGAGCATGAGGAGGATGGCAGCCGCAAACGCCAGGTCGAACGGGTAGACGGAGACGAAGCCCAGGTAGAGAACGGTCGTCAGAACGAGCGGGGCCCAGGCCATGGACACCGCAGTGAAGAACGCGAGTACACCCACAATAGCGAGGGCGACGTGTTTCGCATCTCCCCCCAAGGTCCTAAGCAGCACAGACTCCGAGATGTGGCGACACTCCTCGGAGTCTGTACAGGATGGATGCGCGTGCCAGCACGATCGCAGTCCCTGTGACCAAGCTCAGAAGCGCAGCTACTTTTCCGAGTGACTCCTCGAACGAGGTCGCCACGCCGAGCGGGCCCTCACCATGGTGGTCAGCGGGTTCTTCGTGCGCGGCGTCTTCACGCGCCGCGTCGACGACCTGCTGAAGACGCTCGGCATGGAGGGTGCCTTCGTGAGCCAGGTCTCGGAGGTGGCCAAGAGACGGGACACAGAAGTCGCGGCCCTCCGCGCTCAGCCCCGGACGACGCTCCATACCCCTGTCTGTGGCCCGCCGCCCTGGCCGTGAAGGCGTGCAAAGGCGGCGAATCGTGGGCGGCGCGGTCGCCGTGCCCACGTCGGTGAACGCCGAGCGCAATTGCGAGATCAACGGCGTCGACCACCGCCGCCTCACGCGGGTAATCGAAGTGCTCATGCTGAGGCCACGTGGCGGCACTGACGACGCCCACCGCAGGAGCTCACGACGGTAGACGACGACTCAGCTGACGAGGAACTCACGCCGGAGCTAGTGGCTGTGGCTCTTGCCTGGTCTGCGCGTCGCGCTTGGCCTCTGCTGGCTCGGGCCATGCCCGTGGCTTTGAATCGTGGACGTGTTGCAGGCAGCAGCGTGTCGAGATCGGGAAGACCGGCGAGGCACGCGGGTGAATTCCCCCACGATGGCACGGAATGTTCTGTCGTTCACTACGAGGCCGCACCGCCACAGGGTATGACCCGTCCTCGACGCGACGAATTGGCTCTGAGCCGTCCGGCCTTCCATGCAGCCAAGGCGAGCTCGCCGCCGCCGCGAGTCCGGGCGTCGACGTAGACGGATGTTCTACGCGTCGAGCCTGCCTCCATGTCGCCTGGATGGGATACGCCGGGGGCGGCATGAAGCTCAAGTTTCGCCGTCCGACGTCCGACTCCATTCAGTGACAACGGCCACCGTTGCCGGATCTGCAACTGGAACTCAAGCGAGTCGCGTCGGTGCGACATGGGCTGAAGCACCCGATGGCGCCGCTCGCGTGTTCCAAGAGACACGGGAGTCACGGTGATCAGCAAGAGGAACATCTCAGTGTCGGCGCTCATCACTTTAGCCGTGGTCTTGGGGCTCTTCTTGACCTCGGCCGCCGCGGCCACGTCCTCCTCGCATGGGTTGCGCTTCAACGTGGTGAAGAGGACCCCTCACTACGTCGTGGTGAAGGGCCATTACAGCCGCTTCCGGGTTGGGAAAAACCAGCACAGGGTGACGCTGCATGGTCATCGGCACTATCGTCATCGGCAGTGCCTTGTCGTGAGGCGGACGCACAGGTACGTAGTGCTTCGCGCAGTGAGCAAGAACTCAAGAACTGGGCTGACCCTGACCTCGCCTAACAGTGGCAGCGTCACGTCGGGCACGACTTCGACGATCAGGTGGACGGCGCCGACCTATGTCATGGACGGCTATTTCTCCGTCTCACTGCAGAACATCGCGGGCGGTGCGCCGAGCCAAGTGACGACGAGCGAGGTATCCGCGGTCCGGGGCACGTCTCGCTACAGCACGCCGTGGTACGTCAACCAGAGTTGCGGCACGTACAGGCTGCAGATGCAATCCTTCTCGGGCTATGGTGTGGCGATCTCATCCGACGCCTCAGATGGCTTGGTCACCATTGTCCCCTCGCCGACGCCCACCCCGTCGCCCTCCCCCACTCCCACGCCGACGCCCACCCCCTCGCTCTCCCCCACTCCCACGCCGACCCCTACGCCGACCGCCCTTGCGGGCATCAGCGTGGACGCTTTCGGCGCAAGGGGCGACGGGGTCACGGACGACACGCCCGCCATTCAGGCGGCGGTCAACTCGCTGGGCACCGCTGGCGGTACTGTGTCCTTCACGTCCGGTAAGACATATCTCACGAACGCGGCGGTCAAGCTGCCCGCCGGTAATACTGCCCCACTGGTCCTCTCCGGCTTCGGCGCTACCATCAAGTTGCAGGCCGTTACGCCGCGCTTCCTCATTTGGAACACGACGGCGTCCGGTCTCACCTTCCGCCACTTCACGGTGCAGGGCTTCACCGTCGATGCCCAGGGCCACCATCCCGCCTCGGGGAGTTTCTCGGTGGTTGGATTCGACTGCACGTGGGGCTCCACGTCCTCTACCAACATCGAAGACGTGACCGTTAAGGATGTCAGCACCATCAACGTGCCGACCATGAACAACCCGCAGTCTTACAAAGCATTCAACGTCAACGTCTACACCAGCGGCACCGCACACATCACTGATGTGCTCGTGCAGAAGTGCCATCTGGCGGGTGGCACCGCTGGTGTCTCCATCTGGGGCTCGGTTTCTACATCGAATGTGACCATCGACCGCGTCTACATCCGCGACTGCTGGCACGATACGCTGATGACATTCACGCAGGGTGGCCCGTCCGAGAACTACCACATCGGCCAGTACGCTCATGTCGGCACGGCTGAGGTCACCAACTGCGTCGGCTACAACTCCGGCGATGTCGGTGTCGAAATCAACAACACGACCGCGTGTCTCGTTAGCGGATCTACGATGACGGATAGCTTCTACGAGGGATTCTTCTACACGAACTACAGCACGCCGCTGTCGGTCGGCTCCGACTACTGCACCTTCCAGAACGACCACGCGATACTCAACCGCACCGGCCCCGGAAGTTTCGGCTACGTCAACTACTGGGTCAACAACATCCCTCTCGGCGACATACGCATCCTCGGCTGCACTTACGGAATAGGCGGCACCGCCTCCGGCACGAACCACGCGGCATTTGACAACAACATCACCACTACCGTACTGCGGTCGCTGACCATCGACGGCCTCACCATCGCCGATGCCCTCCATCTTCCCACCAACTATTTGGTCCACGTGGCGGTGGCGTCAGGCGCCGTGAGCTTGCAGAATATCGCTATCAACGGGACGAGAGTGTACTGACGTGGGCATCGTCACCGACGGCCTCGTTGCCCACTACCGGGGGGCCAAGGCCAAGCTCGGCACCGCCCCCCCGGCAACAACTCCGACCCGACCTCAACATGGGACGACCTCACCGGGGGCCACGACGGTGCCCTGAGCGGCTACACGTGGGCGACGACCAGGGGCTGGATCGGCGCTGGCAGCGACAGCGACACCCCAGGCCCTGCACTGCGACTACAACTTCCTCACTGACCTCTGCGATACGGGCGACATGTCGATGGCTGAGGGTTCCGCGTACAGCTACGAGACGTGGATATACCCGGACACGAGCGGCCAGAAGGCCGCAGCCAGACGGCCGTGGCGCCTACTACTACGACGCGGCCTACCTGATGAACGTCGAGGATGTGACAGTCAAGGACTGCCACATCTACAACGTCGCAAGCGACGGCGGGGGCATGACGGCCACGCTCAACGATCCGCGCGCACTCTTCGTTGTGCCCGACGCCGACATCAAGGTGTACAACGTGGATGGCTTTGCGGCCACGGATGTTGGCTGGACGGCCGGGCCCGGCTCTTGGGCATCTCTCATGTGGACTGAGCCAAGGAACGCTACGATTAGCCTCTCCAACGTGTCCTGCAACATCAGCGGAACGCGAACAAGCGGCGACTATGTCGGCATGACGCTGGCTGGCTCGGCCGTCTATAATACGGTCGTCAACCCGACAATCAGCGCAGCAATCGGCGCCGGATCGTCGCACGGAATCCTCTTCCGAAACAATGCCTGACAGGTAATCGACGCGACCGTGACAGCCCCGAGTATCAGCCTCTCCGCAAGCGGTGTGCCCGTTTCCGTCGCCGGGGGCAGCGCCGGAAAAGTGACGCGTCACTAGGGAGGTCTGAGATTCTCGCGGCGTCAGTCGGTGGATTGGGGCTTAGGAGGAGCAGATGGCGAATCGGTGCAGCGTGAGCCTCGTGACTGATGCGGCAGAGTGGGATGCGCTCTTCTCGAGGGTCGAACACCCTCACATGGTGCAATCCTGGGCCTACGGCGAGGCGAAGCAAGCCGCGGGGGGTTGGCGGACGCGACGACGCGTCGTTGACGCGGGGGGTTGGCGGGCGCGACGACTCGTCTTTGAGCGTGAGGGTGAGCCCGTGGCGATTTGTGAGCTGCTCGACAAGTCGCTTGCGGGCTTTCGGTGGGCGTCGCGGCTCAATCGAGGGCCGCTCTTTCTGGACGCCGATCCGGGGGATGATGTCGTCAGAGACGTTTATCGTGCTCTGAGAAGTCGCTGGAAGCATCTTCGTGGTGCTCTCGTCCTGGCGCCGGCGCTGACAGCTGACGCCGAGAACTACCGCATGATGACCGAGATCGGCTTTCGGGACCACCATGTTCGTGGATGGTGCTCTGACCGCGTGGATCTGCGGCTGGATGAAGAGCAGCTCCGCAAGAACCTGGCTTCCACCTGGCGAAATCGACTGAGGGCGGCTGAACGCACTGGCCTCGTGCTCAGGGTTTCCCAGTCCCCGGAGGACGTTGAGTGGATCATCGACCGCCATGTCGAGAACATGAGGGAGAAAGGCTTCTCCGGACCGTCGCCGGCTCTTCTGAGGGCCCTCTATCGAGCAGCACCCGATGATTTCCTCATCTTCCAGGCACGACTTGGGGAAGAGACTGTGGGCGGAATGATGGTCAATCGCTTCAGTCATACGGCCGAGTACTATGTCGGCTGGTTCGGGCGCGAGGGCCGAAAGGCTAACGTCGGCAACTTCATGTTCTGGCAGATCGCGCTCGAATTGCAGCGTCGTGGGTGCCGGTGGTTCGACCTCGGCGGGTACAGTTCCAGCGACAGATTCGGGCGTTTCAAACAGGGTATGCGCGGGGTGGAGTACGAGCTGCTCAACGAATGGTTGGCATTCTGATGGCACCGACGACGCGACACTGACCCTCCCGCGACGAGTGAAAACCGACCCCACTGAGCTGGAGAGCTCCTTGCCGTCGCTGCCGTCTACTGACAAACGCTGGAGACTGTGAGAAGATCGCATCGGACGAGTGCCTTTCTCGATGGGGTTCTGTGGCGTCTCACAACTCACATTAACCCAGTACAGCGGGCACTTGTCTTCTCTTTGCCACCTGATTCTCGCGGGGTCAGTCGGTGGATTGGGGCTTGGTACTGGTAAGACAACACGCGTCGCTTCGCTCAGACAGTGATCGCCTTGCGGCGGAACAGGTGATCGGCTTGCGGGCGGAATGGGTGTCCAGGGTGAGCGGAATCCGCACTCAGGGGGACCTGGGTCTTGCGACTAGCGCGCGGGAGGGCAAAGTGATTTTCGCGGTGACCGTCGATACTGAGGCTGACAATCAATGGGATCAAGGGGCGCCCCTCACGACGGAGAATGTTCAATACTGGCAACCTTTCCAGTCCGTCTGTGACGAGCACGGCGTCACGCCGACATACCTTGTCACGTCTGAGATGGCTGCCGATCCATCAGCCCAGAGCCTGCTAGCGAGATGGGTCGCCTCAGGAAGAGCAGAGGTAGGTGCCCATCTTCACCCTTGGACCACCCCCCCCTTCATCGACGAACCTGGATTTCGATACAATGACCCAGCACATTCCTTCTTGAGTGAGCTGCCAACTGAGTTGGTGCATCAGAAGCTTGAGACGCTGACTGCCGAGATCGAGCGCGATCTTGGGATTCGTCCCACGTCGTTCCGCGCCGGCCGCTTCGGGTTCGACGCGCGATGCGCCGTGGCGTTGTCTGAACTGGGGTACATCGTTGACTCATCGGTCACGCCACTCACGGAGTGGAGCGCGCACCAAGGCTTGCCTCACCGCGATGGCGGGCCTGACTTCACGTCGCATGTGGCGATGCCTTTTCTGATTGACGGAACGCCACAGCCTGGACTGTTGGAGCTGCCGGTGACGATCGTCACAACCTACGCGCTGCTCCGTAGGTTCCCGCTTCTGTACCGCCTCTATCGCTCGTTCCCAATCAGGCCGGCGAGGAATCGCGTTCTTAAGCGCTGGCTGCGCCCGCAGCCCATTTGGCTGAGTCCGACCCCGGCGTTCTCGATTTCAGACTTGGCTGCAGCATGGGACGAGTGTCAGCGGATGGGTGGAGGAGTCGCTGTGATGATGCTCCATTCCAGTGAGCTCATGCCGAACCGTAGCCCGTATAGATGTACTGAGTCGTCTGTCGATGAGATGCTGGCCGAACTCGACGCGTTCTTCCGCTACGCTCGCGGCTCCGGGGCCCGTGCGGCGACCCTGACGAGCGCGGCGCGAGAGCTCACTTCATCCCGCCCCCTGGAAGCGCGAGCGCTGTGAATTGTTGCCCCGCACACTGACGATGCCGCTCTCGATTCGGACTTGACCAAGCCAGTCCGCCGGCGCAAACGGTGCCCAAGTTCGCGCCCAGCCTGCGCATGCTCCCGCAGCCGTCCGGCACGTCCCGCAGAAAGCCCGGGAATCAGGTCATACTGCCCTCAGGTGTCTGTGGGGGCCGTAGCCACCTGTCGGGTTCTGCTGGCAGTCGGCCACCGCGAGACCCCAATTGGCCCGATCGGGCGCCTCGTCGCCCGTGCCCCTCGCCTCACGGATAGGGATTGCCGTCGATGGTCACCTTCGAGAGGTTGACGGTGCCCGTGGTTGGTTCGATCAGTACCATGGTGCTGTCGGCCTGGCTGGTGCCGTTGGTGATGGCGAGGCCGTCGATGTTGAGCGTGTCCATGTTGACCGAACTGTTCACGTATATGGCGCGGTGGGAGGAGCCGCCGGTCGAGGCATCGACCTCGTGGGTGCAGTTCTCGATGTTGAGTACGCCGATGGTGTAGCCCTCGTCGCTCACGCCCCAGCCACACTGGCCGCCGGAGTTGTTCTGCGGAAGGTACATGTGCGAGTCGCAGTTGCGGAAGGTGGTCTGCGGAGCGCTCTGGCGCAGAGGTACGCTAAAGTCCGTGTAGTAGTAGGCGTTCCAGTTGGAGTTGTCCATGCGGCAGTTCTCGACGAGGCCTTCGGAGGCTTGGTCGATCTCGACGCCGACATCGCCGGAGCGGTTGCCGTAGCAGTTGGTGATCTCGGCTCTGCCGACCTGCGCGTACTGGCCGATGTGGTAGTTGGAGCTGTTCACCGAGTTGGTGATGGTGGTCATCGCGTCATGCCAGCAGTCGCGGATATAGACGCGGTCTATGGTCACCGAGAGGTTCGCGACGCCGCTGCCCCAGATCATCACTCCGGCAGCCCCGCCTTCACAACGGCAGTTCTGCACGAGTACGTCCTGAATGTGGTTCCATGTCACCTCGCCGCCACCCGCCTGCCCCGTGTAGATGTTGATGCAGCGAGCGTTCCACGCCTGAGCCGGGTCGGTTGCGACGTTGAGCACGGTGCAATCCTTGACCGTCACATCCTCGATGTTGAGGTAGCTCGACCAGCGGTATGCACTTCGCGTCCAGGAGTCGAATCCGAGGACCGAGTAGCCGCTCGACGAAGCGGGGTGCAGGTTTTGTGCATCGACCGTGAAGCCCTCGACGCAGAACTTGCGGAACGTGAGGTGCATCGCCCTTCGGTTCCAGACCAGGAATCGTGGGGTGGTGTTCTTGAGTCTGATCGTCGCACCGTGCCCGGACAGGGTCAGCAGATCGGTGTTTCCGGCCGGCAGCTTGATCGGACGGCTGACGACGTAGGTCCCCGCAGGGAAGTTGACCGTCCCACCGCCGGTGCCGCAAGCGTCTACGGCGGCCTGGATCGCACCCGTATCGTCCATGATTCCGTCCCCGTGGGCGCCGTAGGCGGAGACGCTCATGCTCGTCGGGCCAGTTGGGGTGGCAGTGTCCCCTGCTATCAAGACCAACGCGGTTGCGGTGCAGACGACAGCAGCGACCAGCACAATCAGCCACAATCTCGCCAAGATGACGCGGAGGACGTCGCCGATGGCCAGCCCACGAGAGTCACCATGTTGGGACACGCACGCCCTCCAGGAATCGTGACATCTCAGGCCCCGCGGGCTCAGCCGTGCCCTGAGGCTGAGAGACAACAGTTAACGCCAGTCTGACATATCGATTCTAACCCGACCCCCAATGGCGCCCAATCGTTGGCCATGGGCCAAGGCCGTCCGGTCGCTGTTCGTTGCGTGGGTCGGGCCGCGTAACTGCCTGAAGACCTCTTCTTGGGTGGGTCCGGGAAGACGCGCTCCACCCGACTGGAGCCAGCATACTTGAGCAAGCAGTGCCGGACTGTGCCGGTACGCGATTCTCGAGGGGCGTGATCCGCGATTGAGAGTCAGCAGCGGCAGCGCTTCACGTAGCCCATATCGGCCGTACCGCCACGCCACAGGCGACGGTGGAGCCTCGATAGGTGCCGCGTGGGCCGCACAGTCTAGCTGCGTCTGCGTCCCGCAGCGGTCTCGCGCTCGAGAACCCGAGCATATCCGTCGATCATCGCGTCGCGGGATAGCTCGCGTGCCACGAACTCGCGTCCGGCCCGGCCCATGCTCACACGCCGGTCACGATCCACCAGCAGCTCAGCAACGACAGAGCACATGCCGTCGAGATCATCGCGGTCCACAAGGTACCCCGTTTGTCCTTCGAGCATCGTTTCGCGTACTCCTCCCGTGTCGAGCCCAACCACAGGCACCCCGCACGCCTGCGCCTCGAGGAAGCAGAGTGGGAAGGTCTCGATGTCATCGGAGACGAGCACCACAGCGTCAGTCGCGGAGTACACGGCAGGCATGTCGCTGCGAGCGCCGGTCACCACCAACCTCCCGGCAGCTCGGCTGGCCCGAGCCATCGACGAGTTGCGTGCCTCAAGCGGCCCGGCGCCCACCATCAGACCCCAAACCTCAATGCCGGCATCGTTCAGGCGCTCGATGAGCGAGATGAACCGGTCATGGCGCTTCTCCGGACGGTGCGCGGCCACAAGCCCAACCACGGGGGCTCCGAGTGGCACCCCGAGCTCCGCGCGCACGTTCGCCGCACCTTGATCATCACGAGCGAACCGCTCAACATCCACTCCGTTCCGAACCACGGTTATCTTACCAAGCTGGTGCCCACCCCGAACCAAAGAATCGACTTGCGCCTCGGCGCACGCGATCACCGACTCAGTGACGGCGCCCAGGGATCTGTTGGTTATCCGGATGGCGAGAGGCGTCTGGGCTCTTGTGGCGTGCTCAGCAACCACCACTCTGCACCCGAGCGAAGCCGCCGCCAATCGTCCCCACAGCGAGGCATTGAACCTCTCGCAGACGCATACATCGGCCCGGAACTCTCGGAGAGTGTGCCGGATATCCGACACCACACGCACGTCGAATCGGCTCGACCGATGTAGTTCCTTGACTGGCAGTCGGTCAAGATACTCGGCGTACTGCCCTGCAGCCTTGTTCACGATCAGCAACACGTCGTGCCGCCGCTCGCACAGCCCCGAAGCCACCTCGAGCGCCTGGCGCTCGGCTCCACCGCAGGCCGCCAGCGATGCGATGTCGAAAGCGATTCTCAAAGCCCGCCGCTCACTGTTGGGGGTGCCACGCGCAGGGAGCCTCGATTGTCATGATCAAGGAGCGCTCAAGGCGAACGACGGGCGCGGGATGAACGACGGCGTCGCCGACAATCGCAAGAGAATGAGGGCTTTGCGCCGTTTCCTCATCGTCACGCTCAGCTAGGCTAGCGATTCGAACAAAGAGACGAATGACGCCACCACCTCATCGACCCTGTAGGAGGCACTCCTCCGCTGGCCCTCAAGAAGCCTCGCCCCCCAGACAGAGGGCTCCCGGAGCGCTGAGACGATGTTGGCCGCCATGTCCTGTGGGTCGATTCGGCAGAGAGCGGCCACTCCCTCCGTCATGGCCCGGACCCCCCCTACATCTGTGGCCACGATTGGGACGCCCACGGCCATCGCCTCTGCTGCCACGAGGGGCGACACCTCGAAACGCGAGGGTACAACGACCGCGCTCGCACGAGCCATCGCCGCCGCCGTCTGGCTGCTCGTGTCAAGAGCTTCCCTTGTGCTGCAGTTCGGCGGCAGGGCCGGTTTGCCGTCAGCGGTGTACCCGTACAGTTCAAGTGACGCATGAGGCGCGTCGCGCAGTACGAAAGGCCATGCGGCCAGCAGCAGATCGACGCCCTTGATCCGTTTCGAGCCGCCAAAGCACGCTACCACGCCAGGTTCGGGTGCAGGCACGGAGGTGAAGAAGTCGTCGTCGACCGGGTTGGGTATATGCACTTGGTGCGTGGGGGCGACTGGACAGTTGATCCTCCAGTCCTCGGTCACGTTCACGAGAGCGTCGGCCTTGCGGACCGCGGCCGCACACGAGGCGCGGACGAGGGGTGCTCTCATCGCCCAGCCGACCCAGGAGTAGGCGTGCCGAATGTCCGCGACAGTGTTGCCGTGGGCCACGACAACGCGCACTCCGCCGCGCCACTTGACTACAGCGCTGCCGGCGAACCCGAGCCCTTCTGCGAGAGCCACCTCTGGTCGCAGCTCGTCCAGCACTTGGCGGACGGCTGCGTCCCAGTCGCGTGCGCCCCCCATGAGCATGCGTCGACGCGATGGCGCTAGTCTCACGGTAGACACTCGTGCCCAAGGTTCGTCGGCACTCATCCCAGCTGTGATCAGCGTGAGGTCATGCTGAGCTCGCAACAAGCCCTGGCAGAGCGCATGCGTGGCCTTCTCAACGCCACCTGAGGGCAAGCGACTGGGTCGCGTAGCGAGAACGACGCAGATTCTCATTGAACGGCCAATCGTTGCTCGTTCGGGGTCGACAGAAAGATGCCGATGACGCTCAGGGCCAACGTCGTCACAGCGAAGGCCAGCGACATGTCCACAAACATCGCATTGACGGCAAGTACCACTGTGCAGGCAAGGGCCGCGACACCAAGGTAGCGCATCGAAGGGTTCGCGACGCGTCTCCTACCGCTCGCCAGTAGGAGACCGAACACGACGACGAGGCACGCACCGGCACCGAGTCCGCCATCGACCATGGCACCTAGAATGCTGTTGTGGGGCACGCTGACGCCCAGTCCATACGCAGCGGAGATCGTTCCGACGTTGCTGAGGTTCTGCCGTGACAGCATGCTGAATCGGTTGCTACCAACGCCGAACAGAGGATTGTCGGCGACGATTCGCACGGCCGCGCGTTGAGCGACCAGTCGGTTGAATACTTCGCTCTTGGAGGCCGTCCGTGTCTCCAGGAAGCCGGCGCCGAGCAGGGAGGCGACTAGAACGACTCCAATGGCCAGAGCGGACAGTGTTATCACAGTAGTCGCCACGCGATGACGCCTGGTCAATGCGAGCAGCAAGAGGACGCCGGCTGCCGCTCCCAGCCAGCTAGCCCGCGTGAGAGAAACGGTAAGGCCGGCGGCGCTCATGGGGCCGCACACGAGCGCCACGCGACGGGGGATGCCGCTCCGGCCTGCCCACACCCACGCCAGCACCAGCCCGATCCCCACTGCGGTTCCTAGGAAGGCCGGATTGATGAATGGTCCCCCTGTCCGGCCGAATGCGGCTCCTCCCGATGCCCACGGCAGAGTCCCGTCCGCGGTGAACAGGCTGCGCTTCGTCACAAACTCGGCCAGCGCGAGCGCGGACCAGAGGCAACAGCAGGCAAGATACACTGCGACAACCAGGTCGATCTGTCGCCGAGACCAGCGGTATCGGGAGAAGACGAGAAGCAAGACGAAGGGCAGACAGTAGTCGTCCAGCCATCCCTGTAGTCCCGTGCGCAAGCTGGGGCTTCGAAACCCCGCCAGCAGCATAAATCCCAGGAAGACGCCCACCCAAACGGGCAGCGAACCTAGCATCGGATCATGCCCCGGCGCCTCTCCTGACGGTGGGCCGAGCTGGCGTCTCTGAGATTCGATGGCGCTGCCGACGACTACGACCGACCACAGCACGAGCATCCGGCTTACTGTCACGTCCGGAATGCCCGGGGCCGAAAGGACCGTAGTCCCACCGAACAGGGGCAGCGCGAATATCATCGTGCTGACGGCATATTCGGGGCGACCGGCGGTGAGGACCACCACGATGACGCAGAGGAAAGCTGCAGCCAGCCAGAGAGCTCCTCCAGCGGCCAGGACGACGCCAGCAGCAATGGCGATCGCGACGCCAAGCAGCAGCGTCTTCATCAGCGCATCGGACGATTCGGCATTGCCTGAGTCCCACGCTCCAGACGGCGCTCCTGCGCCCATCTGAATGGCCTCATTCGCGCGGACCTCATGCCGCATGGACGAGGTCTGAGCCGTTCGCCGGCTCGTGGGCCCCGTTCGCGCGGAGCGAAGCATTGTTGCGTACCCATACGCACTGTCGCGACTGCGCGGCTTGACTCTCGTTCACCCGATCGTGCACTCTGCACGCTAGAGGATAATGTCCCACGGCTGCGCCTCAAGCGGGTGACGATTGAGATGGCTCTTGCTGCTGTCACGGCCGAGGCCCTCACGTAGATGGACTCTCGCTATCGCGTCGGCCGATCGTCCACAGACCTGCCCCTCTCCAGCGCACAACGGCGAGAGCGACACACCCGCCGAGGAGAACGATCCCGAACCAGCGTGCGGAGCCCCATAGATTCCCGGTCGCCCATGCAGCGACGTTGGCGGCCGCCAGCGCGAAGCCGGGCCAACCGCTGGCCAGATTGAGAATCAGGGAGGGACGAATCCGATAGCCGAAGTAGTGGCGTACCAGCATCGTGTGCACCATCCAGTAGGCAAAGTACGCCGACATCGATCCCAAGGCAATCCCCATGAGGCCCCAGTGCGCCCAGCCGACAAACGCAAGATCGAGAAGGACGTTAAGCACGATGGAGCCGGCCACGATCGGAATGTCGTACTTGTGTTTGTTGATGGCGTACAGCACGGAACTCGTCCCCATGTTCAGACCCAGGAAGAACACGCCGACGACGTACACTCGAAGTGGGCCGATGGCCGAGGCATAGTCTGGCAGAAACCACTCAATCCCCCAAGGTCCTAGGACCCACGCAAGGCCACACAACAACGGCATGACGGCGGCCAAGCCTTGAACGGGGCGCCAGGTCAAGCCAGCAATGGCCTCGATTGTCGAGTCCCGGCCATAGCGTTGAAGAAGCCTGCTGCTCATCGCAATCAGGAGCGCGTTCGGAAACAGGGCGACCGCGCTTCCGGCGTAGAGTACAGGCATATAGGTACCAAGCGCGTTGCCGCCGAGCAGCGCGACTACCATCACCTGGTCGATGTTGATCAGGTTGTAGCCCACAAGACTGATGAGCGCAAAGGGTATGCCAGCCTTGAGCAAACGAGATAGGAACGCTGCGCGAATCGGGCGCGGTCGTGGCAGTCCGCCCAAGACGAGACTGGCAGCGGCGGCAAGCGAGAATGCGACCACTTGGCTCACAAACACTCCGCGTACTCCGGCAGCAACTGCCCCTACCAGGCCGGCAACGAGACTTACGGTCGCGGTCAAGACGAGTAACGCATTGAGGCGGCCGAAGTGCTGCTGGGCGCGAAGGATTACCTGTTGTTCGGAGTTGAGCGCGGACGATACCAACACGACACAAGCGGTCAGAAGACCGAAGCGCAGGTCCGCCTGGAGCGAGCTCCACCGCACCACGACATACCCTGCCAGGCAGATGGCGGCCAACAGCGCGGTGGCGGTGCTTGCAGCGAGGCCGTACCAGCGCCATTCCTCAGCCTCTTGAGCCTGCCCACCGCCCAGAGCGAGGGGAATCTCGCGGCTCGGGACGCGTCCCGAGCCCAGATCAGCGTACGACGCGTACGCGATGACGATGCCGACCGTGGCGTAGACACCGAGGTTGGCAGGACCCAGAAGTCGGGCAAGGAGAATGCCGCGGGCTAGCAGCAGGGCCGTCGATAGGTAATTGCCGGTAGTCTGAAGTGTCAGGTCTCGCAAGAAACGCTCAGGGAACTCGAACGAGAACTTCCTGGTGGCGCGCCTGAGAAGGCTTTCTCTGCTGTCTTCCGCAGAACCCTTCACACGAAAGTGCCTGCCTGACGCCGCATCGCGGCGCACAACGCACCGACCCGAGCCGGTGCGCGAGTATTGTTCACGGTCTCACATACCCCCATGCCTCTACAGTTAGTGGGCCCTTGAAAGGAGTGTAGCAGAGGAGCTGGTGGCGCGGGCGCTGGCAAGCCTGAACGTGTTGCTGCCTTCGCGCCGCTCGCCTCGCTCGAGCCACTTGGCCCGCTCCGGCGTCCGTCTGCGGACTTGAGAGCTCTCGAACCGTCCATCTCGGCTTTGGCGACCGACGGCGCATGCGCCGCTTGACTTCACAGCTCTATCGGGGGGCGGTGACCGACCGAGGTGCTGGTGGGGTACAATTGTCGAGCTGCAGGAACTCATGTGGTACCCGCGACGATGAGGCGACTTGGGATTCCGGGCGGTTCAAGAGGCCACAACCTTTGGAGGGCGTTCGTGCCACAATCCAATGAGCTTCGCGGGCTGAACCTCCGCGACTACCTTGGCATGGTTTGGAGGAGACTGTGGCTGGTGGTCCTCGTTGTCGCCGTGTGCGCTGGGACTGCGTTTCTCTTCGCGAACACCAAGACCCGCATGTATGAGGCCGCCGCACGTCTACTGTACCAGCCACCCACCGACGTCTCTGATCCCACAGCCAGTCGCTCGTCCATCAATACTGACAGCATGAGCATTCAACTCCAGAGTGTGAGCAGCACCATCGACAGTCCGGCGGTTCGCGCCCGGGCCAGCGCACTCCTCGGCGGCGCAGGCGCGCAACCAAAGTACACAGTCACCGCGACCCCTGTGGAGCCGCTCAACAATTCCACCAGCGCCGTGTTTCCCAATTCGATTGACGTCTCGGCCGTAACAACGTCGCCAACAAGTGCAGCCCGCCTGGCGAACGCCTACGCGGCTGCGGTCATCGCGCTCCGCAAGGAGGGCACTCAGCAGCGCTTCGTTGCTGCGCAGACAGTCGTCTCAGATCAGCTGAAACTCTACACGACGCCGCAATCCAAACTGACCGCAGACTATGCGATTCTGACACAGCAACTCCGCAACCTTCAGATCGCACAGGCGACGGCCACTGGAGACTTCACGGTGATCGTGCCGGCGACACCGCCGACTTCTCCCATCTCTCCGAAGCCGATGAAGTCCGCTGCGCTCGGCCTTGGTGTCGGCCTCATCGCGGGCATCTCTCTGGCGTTTGTGACTAGTCGGTTTGATACTCGAGTTCGCACGCACAGAGAGGTGGCTGAGATACTCGCTCTGCCCGTCATTGGGCGCGTCCCCCGCATTCAGCCTCACACAGCGCCGGCAAGAGACCTGGTCGTACTCACCGAGCCGGACGGGCAAGTGAGCGAGGCCCTGCGCATGCTCCGCAGCAGCCTAGAATGGGTTGGCGTCGACGGCAATCTCCGGTCACTGCTAATCACCAGTTGCGTTAAGGGAGAGGGCAAGACCATGACTGTCTGCAACCTCGCCGTGACACTCGCTCGCGCCGGAAACAGGGTCATTGTCGTAGAAGGGGACTTGCGTGGCCCGCAGGTGCATATCGTGTTCAACTTGCCCAATGCTCTGGGCCTCACCTCGGTCGTTCTTGGCAAGGCGCAACTCGAGGATGCACTGCAGGTCTTTCGGCCTCCCTCGCGCGAAGCTCCGACAACCGACAGGGCGCTCGTTCGTGTGTGGACCGAACACGAATCCTCGACAGTGGGCTTCGAAGACGGCAGTCTGCTGATTCTTACCTCGGGACCTCTCCCGCCTGATCCAGGAGAGTTCATCGCGTCAAGGCGGCTTTCGACCGTTCTCAAGCAAGTGGCCGACTTGAACGTCGACTACGTCCTAGTCGATGCTCCGCCTATCCTCGCCGTGGGCGATGCCGGAGCGCTGTCATCATCTGTTGACGGGCTTCTCCTGGTCGCCAGCGTCGAGAAAGCTCGCCGCCCCATGCTGCTGAATGGGCGCGATCTGCTGAATACGTTGCCGTGCCGAAAAGTCGGCGTTGTGGTGGTGGGAGAACGAATCGAACACAGGGACTACTACGAATTGAAGAATCGCTCGCGGCTCGGCTAGCTAGCTGTTCTAGTTCACAACGTTGTTGACAGGTGAGGGCCTGTACTTTTCGGTTGTTGGTGTCCAAGCCAAGACCGGAAGGAAGGCCCTCATGTCGCATCGTAACGCGAGACTGACCGCGCACGGCCGCCTTATCCTGCTGCCCGCGCTACCGGCCCCAGATCAACGGCAAGGGGGAGGCCTTCGTGAGTACGGCACAGCACGGCTGGGCTTACCGGCGACCCTACGACTCGACCGCCGCACGGATCGACGCCCTCGCGTAATTCCTCACCTACTTCGATGGCTACCGACGACACGACGGCCTGGACGGCGACACACCGCTCGGCAGGCTCAGAGCGTAAACAACTCGTGATGCAGAACAGCTAGTCTGAAGTTACCCCCGCCGGCCCCCACTGATCCAGCTGATCCAGCCCCTGTGCAGGGGAAAGATGAACTAGAGCGGGTGGCGTTGCTGTCTACTTGAAGCGCAGCGGGACGGCGACGCCGAGGAGCTCGAAGGCGCGCCGTTGCAGGGCGGTGGGCTGCGTGAGCTGCTCGAAGGTCAGGTCTCCCTGAGCGGGCAGGCGGATGGTGTTGCGGGTCAGGGTGGCGAGGTGCGCAAGCAGCGAATGGAAGCTGTGACAGAGCGCCCCGTCCGCGGTCTCTTTGGTGCGTGCCTTGGCCTTCGCCGCCGCTCCCCTGCGCGCCTTCGCCACCGCATCGGCGCGGGGTGCGTTCTTCTCTTCGTCGGCGAAGGTCAGCGGCGCCCAGGCGGCGCGCAGATGAAAGACCA
>Ga0209745_1000870_pt1 | contig 18283 bp, 17 predicted proteins | sample BarGraNGADG00312_FD_184495 | JGI IMG/M metagenome (GOLD analysis project Ga0209745, IMG submission 184495) | Arctic peat soil microbial communities from Barrow, Alaska - Barrow Graham LP Ref core NGADG0004-312 (SPAdes) (version 2) | ecosystem: Environmental > Terrestrial > Soil > Wetlands > Peat...
CAGGTGCTCGGGCGGAGTGATATCCCCTTCGACGAGATGGTCAGGCTCGACTACATGTACGTCACCGGGTGGAGCCTGAGCTGGGACATCAAGCTGCTGATGCAGACCGTGCCGGCGGTCGTCCAGAAGCGCGGGGCGTACTGACGTAGCCCCCGGCGCGACGTACGAAGCTACTCCTAAGGCTCCTGAACGGTGAACCCTTCGGCGCGCAGCACGTCCACCCGCTGCGCCTGGATCAGGTCATCGCGCACCATCTCGCTCACAAGTTCGTGGAAGCTGTGACTCGGCGTCCAGCCGAGGCGCTCCCGTGCCTTGGTTGCGTCGCCGAGCAGCGTGGCGACCTCGGTGGGCCGGTAGTAGCGCGGGTCGACCTTGACGACGACCGCGCCGGGCTTCGCCTGCGCGTGGCCGGTGCCCGGACCGCCGTAGCCGTTGCAGGCCGCGGAGAGGAGGTCGGCGTCGACGGAGTCGACTACGCCGATCTCGTCCGCTCCGGCCCCCTCGAAGCCCAGGGTCACGCCCGCCTCCGCGAAGGCGAGCCGCGTGAACTCGCGCACAGAGTGGTGCTCGCCGGTGGCGACGACGTAGTCGTCCGCCTCGTCCTGCTGAAGCATCAGGTGCATGGCGCGCACGACGTCCTTGGTGTGGCCTCAGTCGCGCAGGGAGTCCAGGTTGCCGAGGAAGAGCTCCGCCTGAAGACCGAGGGCTATCCGCGCCACGGCGCGCGTGATGTTGCGCGTCACGAAGGTCTCGCCGCGGACGGGGCTCTCGTGGTTGAACAGGATGCCGTTGGAGGCGTGAAGCCCGTAGGCCTCGCGGTAGTTGACCGTGATCCAGTAGCCGTACACTTTGGCGGCGCCGTACGGGCTGTGCGGGTAGAACGGCGTGCTCTCCCGCTGCGGCACCTCGCGCAGGAGGCCGAACATCTCGCTGGTGGAGGCCTGGTAGAAGCAGCAGCAGCTGTCCTTGAGCCCCAAGATGCGCATCGCCTCGAGGAGGCGCAGCGTCCCGAGGGCGTCCGAGTTGGCCGTGTATTCGGGCGTCTCGAACGAGACCTGGACGTGGCTCTGCGCGGCTAGGTTGTAGATTTCCTGGGGCTGCGTCTCCTGGATGATGCGGATGAGGTTGGTTGCGTCCGTCATGACGCCGTAATGCATGAAGAAGCGGACGCCGGCGGCATGCGGGTCGGAGTACAGGTGGTCGACCCGGTCGGTATTGAAGAGCCTGGCCCGGCGCTTGATACCGTGCATGACGCACCCCTTGTCCAGCAGGAGCTCGGCGAGGTACGCGCCGTCCTGGCCGGTGATGAGAGCCGTCTTGTTCATAGTCCCGTCTCTGTGGTTGACGTGTGGCAGTGCCATTCTGGTGCAGCCTGCCGGTCATACAGTGGGCGCAGATTGCCGGGGGGGCTATAATGCCGAGCCAAGTACACGCCGCGCGACGGACGGGCGGCCGGACAGGAGGGACGGCTGTGGCGCAGACCTATCTGGTCACCGGCGGGGGTGGGTTCATCGGCTCGCACGTGGTCGACGAGCTTCTCACCCGTGGTCATGCGGTCAAGGTGCTCGACAACTTCTCTACGGGTCGCCGCGACAACATCGCCCACTTCGCCGACGACATCGAGCTCGTTGAGGGCGACATCCGCAGCTACGAGCGCGCCAACACCGCCGTCAAGGGCGTCGATGTGGTGATCCATCTCGCGGCGCTGCCGTCGGTGCCACGATCGGTCCAGGACCCACTGACCACCACCGAGGTCAACGTCACGGGCTCACTCAACGTGCTGCTGGCCGCCCGAGACAGGGAAGTGAAGCGGGTCATCCTGGCCTCGTCATCTTCGGTCTACGGCGCCAACGAGTTCCTGCCCAAGCACGAGGAGCTCATACCTCACCCGATCTCCCCCTACGGTGTCTCCAAGCTCGCCGCCGAACAGTTCGCCATGGCGTTCAACGCCGTGTACGGCCTCGAGACCGTGGCACTGCGCTACTTCAACGTGTTTGGGCCGCGGCAGGATCCCAATTCGCAGTACAGCGGCGTGGTGGCACTCTTTCTCCGCCTGGCAGCCGAGGGCGCCCGGCCTACGGTGTGCGGCGATGGCACGCAGACGCGCGATTTCACCTACGTGTCCAACGTCGTCGACGCCACTCTTCTGGCGGCGGAGGCACCGAAGGCGAGCGGGTCCGTGCTCAACATCGGCTGCGGAGCTTCGTACTCGGTCCTCGACCTGATCGCCGCCGTCGAGAAGGCGACCGGTCGGCCGATGGAGCCTCTCTTCGCACCCGCGCGATTGGGCGATGTGCAGCACTCCTTCGCCAACATCGATCGCGCGCGGGCGCGACTAGGCTACGAGCCTTCCACGGCGTTCGCAGACGGCATCGAGAAGACGTACGTCAGCTTCCGAGAGCACTGAGACTGGAGGGATGGGCAGATCAGAGTTTGGCGTTTCTACGGATTCATGGATCTGATGGTGAGCTATGAGGCGCGGCGCTTGATGCCGTGCACGACGCCGCCTTGGCCCACCGGAGCTGCAGGAGGTAGGTGCCGTCCTGGCCGTCCTGGCTGGTGATGAGAACCGTCACGGCACGTGACCGTCCCGTCGTCCGAGTAGAGGTTGCGACATGCCGTCCGCGCGAACGCCCTCGCCTATCTAGCTCACTTGGCCCTGCATGCGCTTGATGAAGGAGACGTTGTCCCAACTGTTCTCCGCCATCTCTCTGCCCCACGAGGACAGCCGCCGCCTCAGCGCCTGACCTTCGTCGAGGTGAGACAAGAGGAGTCGCCCGATCCCGTCCGCCTCGGGCGCAAGGTTCAAGGAGTCGAACGTGACGACGGGTAACCCGGCCATGCGGGTGAGCGCCTCCATCTTGAACGACTTGGCCGACAGGGCGACGATGGGAGCCCCGCCGCGCAGGGCGAACACGCTCGGATGGAAGCGCCCGCCTATGTAGGCGTCGGCGTGGCCGAGGATGTCGGCCGCTTGTTGCACCGGTGTCGCCACGCCCACGAGCGGCAGCTCCATCTTCTGGGCGAGCGCATGGAAGACCGGCTGGTCGACTGCGCACGAGGCCGTCAGTACCAGCTGCCCGGAGTACACGGACCGGAGGTGCCGGATCAGCCGGGCATACCCGCCGGCGACCGCGTGAGGGTCCGCCGTGTCGAACAGAGACGAGCCCCCCACGCACACGTACGGCTCGCTCGGGTCGAACGTCGCTCTGTCCGGCCAGACGTCGAAATACGTGGACCGGCCGGCGACCGCGATCCAGGCGTCGCGCGCGGCCGGAGCGAACCAGAACGCGGTGTCGGCCGCGAACCTGCCTTGGCAGAACGGCCGGCAGCGCTCCTTCGAGATCTCGTCCCGGAAGACCACGTCGTCGAGCAGCGGGTACACGTGCTCGGCGACCTCCAGCAGCTCAGGATGGCTGAAGTCGGCCGAGTGGGCGACCATGATCACCGGCTTTTGGAAGTGGGCCTTGATCAGGAAGCTGAGGAACAGCAGCGTCCGAGGCAGGCCGTGATTGCCGTACATGTCCCCGTCTCCAAAGACGACTGCGACGTCGATAGCGGCGAACACCGGCAGCAGTCCGGCCCACGGGGTCTGCGGGCCTAGTACCGCGGACACAGATCTGTGGTAGTCGCTCCAGCACGCTGGTATGGGATCGACCGCCGCGGGCCTCTGGTCGCGGGCCGAGATGCGCCTTCGTGCGTCCAGAAGCGCCGGCGGCACGAACGGCTTCACGCGGTCCTTCAGCTTCCCTGAAGCCCGGTGTACAGGCGGAGGTGGTGGTGGCGCCTGCCCGAGTGGCCGGTCGACGAGGTCGTCGATGAAGAGGGTCTTCACGATCGAGCCGCCGCACTCCGCGATCATCGCCCTCAGGGCGATGGTGGCGCCGCGCCCTCCCCAGTTGGCGTAGGTCGTCGAGTCGTTGATGAAGAGGACCTTCACGTCAGGTCCACAGCTTCACGAGGCCTGTACGCTCCCACGCGCGGAGGTACTCGAGCACGACGGCGTCCGGCAGCTCGAACCGTTCGGCGAGGCTGCGCACCGTGACGGCGCCCTGCAGCGAAGGGAGGTAGTCCTGCAGCATCCGCAGCCGCCGCCGTTCCTCGCCCATGTTCTCACCGAACGAGACCTGCCCCGGATCGACGTAGAGATCGTAGCGGGGGTTGGACAGGCAGACCGTCCCCTGGAAGCGCTTCTCGACCAGGGGAGTCCGCTCCAGCTCCTCGATCGCGGCGAGGATGATTGCCACCGCTTCCTCGAGCCGCTCCTCGCTCATGATCGAGACGTTGTCGCGGGACGAGTGATACTCGGGATAGGGGAAGCGGGACAAGGAGCAGGTGGGGATCCCGTAGGCCTCCCAGAGATACTCGTCGTTGATGATGACCGTCTCGAACTCGCCGCGACGGTGCGGGACCTCGCGCGCGTCCATGGCGCGGTCCAGAGCGTGCTCGATGTTCGAGCGCGCGTCGCGCGACTCCTGCAGGGCGAGCTCTGACTCCGACCCCAACATCCAGAGGCATACGCACTCCAGGATCTGGGGGCGCCGCTCATCCTCGAGCGCGCCGAGGTAGTACTCGGTCCCGATGATGCCCGGGGCGAGGACGAGCTCGTACGTGAACGTCGTCTGCCGGCCGGCGAGACGCCTGAGGACCTCGACGCCGACGACCACCCCGGCTAGCCCGTCGTTGGATACGCCGGGGTGGTCCAGATTGGCGCACAGTGCGATCGTGTACGGCGACGAACCGGAGTGCGTGGCGGACACGGCCTTGAGGACGCCGGGCTCCTCGCGCGTGACGATGCGCACGTCGTACTCGCCGGGCTCGAGGGCGTCGTACAGGTCCTTGGTGACGCAGAAGCCCCAGTCCCTCTCCCAGCTGCGGAAGAGCTGCCGGAAGTGGAAGGTGAGCGAATCACCGTAGCGGTGGTCGTAGTGGAGGTGAGCCTTGAGCTCCTCCAGCGAGACCCTGCCCTCGAACGGCGCCGAGAGGGCGATGACCGCGAGAGGATTCCAGGTGCCGTCGTAGATGAGCTCACCCCGGCGGCTGATGCTTGCTTCCATGACGTCCCAACTCGGCGGGATGACCCAGCCGTTGTGCACGGGGCCGTCCGCCGGGAACTCGAAGACCCGGCTTGGGAGCACCTGCTGCATCCGCTCGACCGTGCGATCGAAGTCGGTCGAGCAGACGACGCGGTTCAGTGGCGTGAGCTCCTTGAGGAGCTGCATCATGAGGCTCATGCCGGGCCGCCCTCCCGGGCCGCCTGGACCGCCCAGTCGTCCGGCGAGGCGTCACCTCGCTTGGGCAGGTCGTTGGTGTCCAGTCGCGGGAGCGTCAGGGGGTCGTCGCGATCGAGGTCGGCCGCGCGGACCTCGACCGTGAACCCGGCCTGGCAACGCTTCGCCCTCAGAATCTGGAGCAGTGAGTCGGAATAGGCGCCGTAGGGGTACCCGATGACCCAGTCCTCGAGATCGCACCCCACGCTCTGCAGGAAGTCCATGGACAGCTCGACCTCTCGCTGCTGACCCGCCGCGTCCAGGGAGTCCAGCCAGAAGTGGTCGTAGCCGTGGCTGCCGATCCACATGCCCGCCTCCCCCATCTCGCGCAGGTCGGCGACGCTCATGTACAGCTCCTCGGAGAATGCGGCTTCGTCGTCCGTCACCCACTCGCGGAAGAGCGCGTCCGTGATGCGCACGCGAAGGGCCAGCGGGAGTTCGCGCTGGAGGAGGCGCTTGATGAGGATCACGTCTGCGGGGTCGTAGCGACCGGCGTGTGCAAGCTGCCGCTCGTAGTCTTCGCGCGTGCGCAGATCGAACTCGGCGCGCCCCTCGTCGAGTTGGGAGAACAGGGAGGCGAGGATGCGCCCCTTGTCGGGCTGGGCGGCGAGGATGAAGTGGATCTTGTTGACGTCGAGCACCTCGTGCTCGGTGACGGCCTTGGCAGGCGGGAAGAAGCAGCCCGACAGGCCGTTCGCGGCGAGGATCGGCAGGACGGTGTCGAAGTGGTCGCGGTAGCCGTCGTCGAACGTGAGGAGGATCGCCCGAGGCGGCAATGCCTCGCCGGGCGTGCGCAGCGCCGCGAGAAGGTCCGCGACGCCGATCGGAGCGAAGTGGCGCCGGACGTACTCGACCTGGCCTCGGAACTCTTCCGTCGAGAGGCCCTTGATCTCGGGATACCTCGAATGGGCGAGGTCGCGGACGAAGTGGTACATGACCACCGTGAGGCGCCGGCCGCTCACCACGCGCTCAGCCCGCCATCGACGACGATGTTCTGACCGGTGACGTAGCTGGAAGCGTCGGACGCGAGGTAGACGAGGGCGCCGACCATCTCGTCGGCGCGTGCCATCCGTCCCATCGGGACGCGCGCCGCATAGCGGGCCTTGAAGGTGTCGTTCTGCCCGCTCTCGACGCCCGCGGGGGTCAGGGTGTTGACGCGGATGCCCTGGTCCGCCCAGTAGGCGGCCAAGTACCTGGTGAGCCCCACGACGGCCGCCTTGGACGTGGAGTACGCCGCAGGGTTGCTGATCTGCCGGTCAAGATAGAAGGAACCCTCGTAGATCCGCTTGTCCGAGCCCCGGATGCCGTAGATTGAGGAGGTCTGGATGATGCTCCCGCCGGTCCCCTGCTCGATCATCTGCCGTCCCACGGCCTGCGCCACGAGGAACATGCCGTCGATGTTGATCGACATGATGCTGCGCCATTCCTCCGGGGAGTACTCCTCGAAGGGCGCGAAGAACGCCTCGAGGTCGCCTGACTTCGAGGCGGCGTTGTTGTGCAGCACATGGACGCCGCCGAGGGTGCCGGCGACGTCCGCCACCATCGCCTCCACGGAGTCGCGGTCGGCGACGTCGCAGGCAACGCCGGCCGTCTTGAGCCCGCTCTCGGCCTCGAGCTCGGCGGCGAAGGCTGAGCACGCCTCACCGTCGAGGTCGACGACGGCGACGTTCGCGCCGAACTCCGCGAGCCCCCGGCAGAAGCCGCGCCCCAGGATGCCCAGACCGCCGGTGACTATGGCGACCTTGCCGTGCAGATCGAAGAGGTCTCTAAAGTGTGAGGTCACTGAGCCGCACGCTCCTTTCGCTCTCCAGCGCTTGCCTGCCGGCAATCAGGAGTCGCATGGCACCCAGCGTGTCCGCAGCCGGCACCGCCGGCTGCCCGGTGCCAATCATCTGTGCGAAGTGCCACAGCATCCGCCTGAACATCGAGAAGTTGTCGGTGACGTCGTGGCTGGAGGCGCGAGCCGTCCCGAAGAACTCGAAGCGGAACGTGGGTGGGACGTCGCCCAGCGCGTCGATCTGCAGCAGGGAGCCGTCGTCCATGGTGATGGCCAGCGAGGCGTGCGGCGCCTCGAGCGCCGCGACCGAGACCGGGCGCGCCTTCGTCACTCCGAAGAACGCGTCGATGAGATGGATGCCGTACTTCTCCCACGAGAGCACGACCGCGCCGCGCATCAGCTGGATCCTCCCGTAGTCCGCGATGGTCGCGCGGACCTCGTCGAGCTCGCGCGCGTAGCGCATGCCCGAACACGACATGAGCCTGCCGGCCTCGAGGTGGGGGGTGAAGTACCGCAGGGCGTCCGGGTCCAGCGAAAGCGGCTTGTCGATGAGCACGTGCAGACCGGCCTCGAGGAACGGACGCGCGAGCTCGAGGTGGGTCTCGCAGTCGTCGCGGGCGACGATCACGGCGTCGACCTGGCCAAGCATGTCCTCGCAGCGGTCCACCGGGTGAGGGATACGGCAGGCCTCGCACAGACTGCGCGTGACGTCCGGGTCCTGCGTCCAGGCGTGCGTGACCTGCAGGCCCGCGACTCCGAAGTCGGCCGCGTCGCGACGTCTGACGTAGGCGTGGATCCCGGGCCAGCCCGACGCGGCCAGCGCGTCGTCGTCGTAGCCGTTGAGGATCGCGGAGAAGGAGAACGGGTGGCCGTTGCCCTCGCTCAAGCCGATCATCCCGACGCGCACGGAGGCCACCTCAGAAGGCCCGGTGGTAGCGTTCATCCGCCCGGCCCTCCAGCCACTCGACGCCCGAGAGGTCGGGGAACAGTGGAATCTCGTAGCCCATCCAGAAGAAGCGGCCCGTCGGCACACGCTCGTCCGCGGACAGGAGGTAGTCCGCGGTCGGGTGGCACACCGAGGGGTCGAGAGGCCCGTCGGGGGCCATCTCTGACTTGACTGGCCCCGGGCTCATGAGGTTGATCTTGATGTCGACGTCGGCACATTCCCTGGCGGCCGTCACCGTGAGGGCGTTGAGCGCACCCTTTGAGGCGCTGTAGGCGCCGAACTCCGGGAAGCAGTTGAGCGGCGCGCCCGATGTCATGTTGATCACGCGGCCGAACCCGAGCGCCTTCATCCCCGGCAGCAGCCGGCGCATGATCAGCGCCGGCGACAGAGCGTTCACCTGCAGGGAGCGCGACAGCACGGCTTCGTCCATCTTCTCGAGGGACGAACGCACCATCACGCCAGCGTTGTTGATCAGGTAAGGAATCGACTCGTGCCGGGCCTGCAACTCGTCGAGCGCCGCGACCACCGAGGCGGGCTCCGCGAGGTCGATCTCGAAGACCGAGACGTGGGAATCGCGGCCGAACTCCTCGCGCAGCCGGTCGATCCGTCGGGCTGCCGCGAGGACGTGGAACCGCCCCGCGAGATGGTGCGCGAGAGAGAGACCGGCGCCGCTGCTGGCGCCGGTGATCAGGACGACGGCATCTGGTGTCATGCGCGGCTCCTCTTCGCGAGCATCAGCTCGGCGAGCCGGAAGTCCGCGGTCGTGTCGATGTCCACCGAGCGCTCAGCCGGCACGATCACGGCGCCGGCGTCCCCGAACAGGAGCCCTCGCCCTTCGGCCGGCAGCCGGTCCGTCCGGAAGCAGTAGACGGCGCCGCTCAGCTGATAGGCGGCCGGCAACTGTTGGCGCGGAAGCCAGGGGTCGGCGCCGGCGATGAAGGTGGCCGGGCGCCCGTCCACGACGGTCCAGGCCCGGTGCGGGTTGAGGTCCGCCTCCTTGAAAGCCGCCATCGAGTCTCGCCCGGCGCCGATGAGGCCCTCGATGCAGTCGCTCACATCTGCGGGAGAGCGGAACGGGCAGGTGGGCTCAAGCAGGACCAGGACGCGTGCGATCTCGGCCTCGGCCCTGAGGGTCTCCATCAGGTCGCGCAGCGCGTCGATGACGAGCGCCGAGTCCGTCGCAAGGTGCGCGGGCCGCCGGTAGACTTCGGCGCCGTGCCCGCGAGCGACATCCGCGATCTTGTCGTCGTCCGTCGAGACGATCGTCCGGTCGATCGCGTCGACCGCCAGTGAGGTCTCGATCGACCAGGCCACAAGCGGCTTGCCGCCGAGGTCGAGGACGTTCTTGCGCGGGACGCCTTTGCTGCCGCCTCTGGCGGGGATGACGGCGATGACGCGTTCACCGTCGAACATGGTCTCGCCCCCCGCCGCTCGCCGGCGCGTTCACGTGTCCGCCTCGAACCGCTGCAGCGCCTTGCGGTACTCGGTCCACTCGCCGGTGTCAATCCAGGCTTTGTCGCTCACGGGGAAGAGGGCGACTCTGCCGCCCGTCTCCTGGGTCCTCTCGATCAGGTGCGTCATGTGGAAGAACACGCCCTCCGGAATCAGGCAGAGGGTCTCGGCTCTGACCACGTACATGCCCGTATTGACCAGGAAGTTGTATTCCGGCTTCTCCGTGAACTTAACAAGCTCTCCGCCGCCGGCGATCTCGCAGACGCCGTAGGGGATGAGGTAGTTCTTGAGCGAACCGACGATGGTGATGTCGTTCTGGTTGGCCTCGTGGAACTCGACGAGCTCCGAGTAGTCCGTGTGGAGGATGATGTCGCAGTTCGTGACGATCAGGGAGCCGTCCACGGCGCCGCACAGACTGCGCAGGCTCCCTGCCGTGCCGAGAGGGCTGTCCTCCTCGATGTACTCGATGGAGTAGGAGGGGTCGAGCTCCTCGAAGTACGACTTGATGATCCTGGACTTGTTGTGAACGGACAGGTAGAAGGTCGACACGCCGAACCTCAGGAACGAGTCGATGATGCGCTCGATCACCGTCTTGTCGCCCAGGGGGATCAGCGGCTTTGGGAGCACTCTTGTGAACGGATCGAGGCGCGTCCCCTTGCCGCCGGCCATGATGACCACCGGGAGGTCGATCGGCACCGGCGGCTTGTGTTCGCTGCCGTCCGTGAACACGCGTTCCCAGAAGAGGAGGTCGACGACGCGATCCTCGTCGTCGACCACCGGGACGCAGCCGATCGACTGCCCGATCATCAGCTTCCGCACCGAAGCGAGGTCGTAGTCCACGCCGACGCGGGACGGGTCCCCGTAGCACACGTTGTCGATCGGGTCGTCGAGATCGCCGCCGGCCAGGATCCACCGCCGGATGTCCCCGTCGGTAAGCGATCCCACCAGGGCCCCGCCGCCGTCGACCACGAACAGGATCTTCTGCTCCGTGTCCTCGAGCTGTCGCATAGCCTGGAGGACCGTCGTCGCTCTGCCGATCAGGAAGGGTGCGATGCGCTCGTTCACCGGATGGCCTCGCGGGGGAGACTCGAGTCCCCTACCGGGTCGGGCACATCGTGGAAGCGCTTCTTGAGGAGCCGCTCCCCTAGCTCGGCGTGCTTCAGCTGGTCTTTGATGCGCACGCTCACGCTGCCGTCGTGAGGACCGGCGTAGGGGTTGTGCACGTCCTTCAGCCCTGCACGCCAGCTGGGCGACAGCGCCTGCCGGATGCCGGACGCGATCTCGCCGGCGGAATTGCCTACGTCGATGACGCTCGCCGCCTTGACGCGGCCCAGCTGCCGGTCGCCGATGTTGACGCTGGGCAGGTGGAACGAGGGTGCCTCTATGAGGCCACTGGACGAGTTCCCGATCACGAGGTCGAGGTGCTGCAGGCAGCTCAAGTAGGCCATCCTGCCGAGGTTGTCGTAGAGCCCGTAGCGGGACGGATGCTCGCGACAGAAGGCGGCGATCCGCTCGTTGATGACCGTCCCCTGCGCGTCGGCGTTCGACTTCGTGAAGACCGCACCCACGCCTTCCTGAAGCAGCGCCGCAAGGAGGCTCTCGATCTGGCCGCCGGCGGTGTCGCGCTCGAGCGTGATGGGGTGATACGTCACGATCGCGATGGGGCTCTCGAACTCGCGGCCGAGCATGGAGGCGAGCTCCTCTCTCGTCAACAGGTGCATGCCGTGCAGGGCGTCCAAGCCTGGGGCGCCATAGGCGAACACCCTCTCCGGGTCCTCGCCCATCTGGATGATCCTCTGCCGGTAGGCCTCCGTCGCCGGGAAGTGCAGGGCGGCCATCTTGGTGATCGCGTGTCTCACGCCTTCGTCGATAGCGCCTTGGCTCGTCTCCCCGCCGTGGATGTGGGCGATCGGGACCCGGGCGACGAACGCCGCGATGGCGGGCGACAGCAGCTCGTAGCGATCGCCCAGCAAGACCACGATGTCGGGCCGCAACTGGTCGAAGACGTCAGCGAAGGCCACGAGGCCGATACCGATGGCCTTGCTCACCGCGGCGTCACTGTCCGCTGGCAGCGGCAGCTCTATCTTGCGGTCGATGGTGAAGCCGTCGTCCTCGATGTCCCGGTAGGTCAGGCCGAACTCCGGGGTCAGGTGCATACCGGTGGCGACGACCTGGAGCTCCAGCCCGTCGTCCTCTCCGATCGCACGCATGAGCCCGCTGAGCAGACCGTAGTCCGCGCGGGACGTGGTGACGACACAGATGCGCCTCGCCGCTATTTCAGATCCTTCCATGTGATGACGTTCCCGGCCTTGATATCGGCGGTGACGATCAGGCCCATGACCTTCTCAAGATCGGCGGGCCGGATGCCGTGACCCGGCCGCTTGACCACGACGTTGCCGGGGCCGATACGCTCCCCGGCCACGATGTCGCGTTCCGCCACGAGGCTCTTGCGCGCGACGCCGATGTTGCTCGCCTCGCACGGAGCGGGGGCCTTGACCCCGTCGCCGAGCGCCGCCTCGACGTTGCGGATCGCCCGCACCATCTCCGCCAGTTCCCGGGGCTCGAGGGAGGCGGCGTGATCGGGGCCCTCCATGTCGCGGCCAAGCGTCAGGTGCTTCTCGATGATGCGCGCGCCGAGCGCCACCGCCGCGACGGCGACCTCGGTGCCCGGCGTGTGGTCGGAGTAACCGACCGGGAGTCCGAACGCGACCGCCATCGTCCGCATGGCGCGCAGGTTGATCTCGGCGAACGGCGCGGGGTACTCGGTGACGCAGTGCAGCAGCGAGAGTTCCCGCGTGCCCGCGCCCAGGATCACGTCGACCGCCTCGGCCACCTCTGCCAGCGTGGACATCCCGGTCGACAGGATCAGCGGCCGGCCCTTCTCCGCAAGATACCTGAGGAACCCGTGGTTGGTGAGCTCGCCGGACGGCACCTTGAAGGCCGCCGCGCCGAGGCGGTCGAGCATGTCCGCGCTCTGCTCGTCGAACGGGCTGGAGAGGAACTGCACGCCGTTGTCGCGGCTGATCTCGATGAGCGACCGGTGGTCGTCTTCGCTGAGCTCGAGGGTGCGGAGCATGTCGTACTGGGTCTCCGCGTCGGCCGCGCCTCGGCGCTGATAAGGCGCCTTCCCGGCGCGGCAGCTCACCAGCCGGTCCGCGCTGAAGCTCTGGAACTTGACGCAGTCGGCGCCGGCCCGGCCGGCTTCCTCTACCAGGCGCCGGGCGATGTCGACGGAGCCGTTGTGGTTGACCCCGGCCTCGGCGATCACGAAGGTCCTGTCGCCCGCGATCATGGCTTGCGCCTTGCGGGCACGCCCACGTAGGTCCCCGGCGTGTTGATGTCCTCGGCCACGGTCGCACCGGCTCCGACGAGAACTCCGGGGCAAATCGTCACTCCATGTATCAGTGTCGCGCCGGCTCCGATCATGCAGTCGTCTCCCACCGCGATCCCCCCGCTCACGGTGGCGCCGGGGGCGACGTGGACGTTGTGCCCGATCCGACAGTCGTGGTCGACGGTGCTGTTCGTGTTGAAGATGCACCCTCGGCCGGTCACCGTCCCGCTGTTCACCACGGCACCGTCGAGCACCACGGTCCCCGGTCCCAGCGTCACCTCTTCGTTGACGACCGCCCGCGGCGAGACGATCGCCGGGAATCCGAGACCGGCGGCCGTGAGCTCGTCCTGGAGCGTGAGCCTGGCTCGCGACGTGTCGATCTTGCCGATACCGATGATCGCCTCCAGCTGCGGGTTCGCTGCGAGGAGCCCCGGGAGCGCCGAGTCGTCTCCGACGTGCGGCACCCCGAGGACCACCCCGCGGTCTCGCGAGTCCGTATACCCCGCGATGTCCCAAGGGAGACGCCTGAGCACGCTGATGACCACCTTGGCGTGCCCGCCTCCGCCGACGACGACGATCCTGCTCATGGGCCCGCCTCCCCCGCGGCGATGATCGCGGCCGCGACATCGCGCACATCGGCCCCGGTCAGGTCGCCGCTGCACGGGAGGTTCAGCACGCGCTCCCAGAACCATGTCGCCCGCTCCACGCGGTACGCGCGGCAGTCGCGGTAGGGCGCCTGCAGGTGGTTGGGAGGCCAGAGCGGGCGGGTCTGGATGCCGTCGCGCTCGAGGGCGAGCATCAGCGCCTCCCGGTCGATGCCGAACTCCGCGGGCTCCACCACCAGCGAGTAGAACCAGTAGTTCGGCGCCGTGCCGTCCGGCACGCCCAGCAGGCGCAGGCCCGCCACGCCCTCGAGCGCCTCCGAGTAGAGAGCGTGGTTGCGCTTGCGTGTCTCGACGAAGCGCGGGAGTTCCTCCAGTTGCGCGGCGCCGATCGCGGCCTGCACGTTGCTGAGGCGGTAGTTGAAGCCGACGGCGTCGTGTACGTAGCGCACACCGTCGTCCTTGGCCTGGTCGATCAGGTAGCGCGCGCGCTCCGCCTGGGCCGGGTCCCGGGCGACCAGCATCCCGCCGCCTGCCGCCGTGACGATCTTGTTGCCGTTGAACGAGAAGGCACCGAACTCACCGACGGTCCCGGTGTGGCGGCCGTCCAGCCGGCCGCTCGTCCAGCGGGACCCGACGCTCTCGCACGCGTCCTCGATGAGGGGGATGCCGTGACGGGCGCACGCGTCGGCGATGCTCGCCATGTCACAGGGGTTGCCGAACACGTGCACGGGGATCACGGCCTTCACGATCCGGCCGGTCGCGCGGTCGCGCGGTCCTTCATCAGAGGGACTGCACTCACCGGCCAGGAACTCCGACAGCAGCAGCGGATCGAGGCACATGAAGTCGCTGCACCCGAGGAACACCGGTTCCGCGCCCACGTAGCGCACGGCGTTGATGGGGGCGATGAAGGTCACCGACGGAACGACGACCTCATCGCCCGGCCTGACGCCCGCCAGCAGGAGCGCGACGTGGAGGGCGGCCGTGCCGCTGGCACAAGCCACGGCCGCGGGCGCCGCGGTCAGCTCGCGGATGCGTTCTTCGAGGAGCCCGATGAATCGGCCAGTCGTGACCCAGCCGGTATCGACGCATTCGCGGACGTAGGTCCCCTCGTTGCCCGACAGGACCGGGCGGGCCAGGGGTATCGGCCGCCGGTGACCGGCGCTCTCTTTGCAATCGCCGAGTCCGCTGGCCTCTGGATGGCTTCCGAGTGGAGGCAAAGGGCCTGCCTAGACCGTGTACATGGACTTGTGCCCGGGGCGCTCCGGGGACTCCGAGAACCACGCGACGGTGCGGGCGAGCCCGTCGCGCAGCGAGACAGCCGGCTCCCACCGCGTAAGCGCGCGCGCGAGCGCGTTGTCCGACATGAGACGCTCGACTTCGCTGCCGGCGGGACGTAGGCGCTCGTCGTCGGTGACGACGGTCGCCTTGGATCCGGTGAGCTCGACCAGCAGGGACGCCAGGTCGCCGATTGAGATCTCCTTGCCTGCGCCGAGATTGACGTCGAGCCCGACGGCCTCGTCGCACGAGGCAAGCGCGATGAAGCCCGCACACGTGTCCGTGACGAACGTGAGGTCCCGCGTGGGCCGGAGTGACCCGAGATGGAGCTCCGCCGACCCGGCCAGCAGCTGCATGATGATGGTCGGGATGACCGCGCGTTCCGACTGGCGCGGCCCATAGGTGTTGAACGGCCGGACGATGACGGCCGGCAAGTTGAAGCTGCGGCAGAAGGCCGTGGCCAGCGCGTCGGCGCCGATCTTGCTGGCCGAGTACGGCGACTGGGCCTGGCGCGGGTGCGCCTCGTCGATGGGCACGTATTGCGCGCTGCCGTAGACCTCGCTCGTGCTGGTCACGACGACGCGCTCGAGCCCGAGGTCACGGGCAGCTTGCAACACGTTCAGCGTCCCCTTCACGTTGGTGTCCACGTAGCTGTCCGGGGAGTTGTAGGAGAACGGGATGCCGATAAGCGCCGCGAGGTGGAAGACGACGTCGGCACCCGCGAGGGCTGCCCGCACGCCGTTGGGGTCGCGGACGTCGCCCATGACGACGCTGAACCGGCTGGTCGTCTTCGACGGCAGCGAGTCGAGCCAGCCCCACGAGTCGAACGAGTTGTAGAAGCAGAGCGCGGTCACCACGCAGCCCTGCGCGACCAGCACCTCCGTGAGGTGGGAACCGATGAATCCGTCGGCACCCGTGACGACCACCCGCTTGCCCTCCAGATCCACGCACGCCTCTCTTTCGGTCGGTGTCTGTGCCCATTCTAGACCGTATGTAGCGAAGCGGCGCCCCGCCACGTAAGTTGACGCGGGTTGCCACCGCACTGGGTGGTGGCAGAGCCGCATTTACGGGGAGGCGCCGCATGACTCAGCATACGTTCATCGGTCTCGACGTGCACGCACGATCGGTCGCAGCCGGACTGCTTGACGCAGCTACCGGCGAGGTGAAGAGCTGCAGCGCCCCGTCGCGCAGCGCCGAGCTTGTGCCCTGGTTGCGGGCCCAGGGTGAGTCGATCTCCGTCGCCTACGAGGCGGGGCCCACCGGCTTCGGCCTGGCGCGGGCCTGCGCAGCGGCGCAGATCCCTTGCCTCGTGGCCGCCCCGAGCCGCATCGCCCGGGCGCCCGGCGAGCGCGTCAAGACCGACCGCCGCGACGCCATGAGGCTGGCCAAGCTGCTGCGCCTCGAGGAGCTCACCGCGGTGCGCGTGCCGAGCCTCATGGAGGAGGGCGCCCGCGACCTCGTGCGTGCTCGCGAGGACGCCCGCGGTGACCTCATGCGTGCCCGCCACCGGCTCTCCAAGCTGCTCCTCCGCCAGGGGCTCGTCTGGGAGGCCAGCGCCTGGACGCAGGCGCACGAGCGCTGGCTGGCCACGCAGAGCTTTGAGGAGCGCGGCCTGCAGATCGCCTACGGGGAGGCGGTGGCCGCCGTGGCGAGCGTGCGCGGCCGCCGCGACGCCCTCGACGCGGCGATCCTCGAGGAAGCCGCGAAGGAGCCCTGGGCGAGAACGGTCGGCCGCCTTTCCTGCCTGCGCGGGGTCTCCACCCTGACGGCCTTCGGGCTGGCCGCCGAGATCGGCGACTGGGAGCGCTTCGACGGACGCTCGATCGGCGCCTACCTGGGGCTGGTTCCCAGCGAGAGCTCCTCCGGCGAGCGCCGCCGCCAGGGAGCGATCACCAAGACCGGCAACGGCCACGCCCGGCGCCTGCTCGTCGAGGCCGCCTGGCACCAACGGCGGCCGAGCTCGCACCCCAGCCGTGAGCTGGTGCGCCGCCGCGAGGGCCAGCCGGCCCTGGTGCGCGTGCGCGCCGAGGCGGCGGGGCGACGGCTGCACCAGCGCTGGCGGCGTTTCGATGCCCGCGGCAAGCGCTCCACGGTGGCCGCCGTGGCCGTGGCTCGTGAGCTCGCCGGCTGGTGCTGGAGCCTGGCGACGATGGACGCCTGAAGGCTCCGAAATGGGACGCCGCGGCGAGCGCGCTCGGGCCGCCAGCGCGAGGAGCATGCGCGACCGAGCTATGAGCAGCCCCCCAAGGGCCACGCTCGACTCTAGAGCAGCGCCGCTCCCGACGCAGAGACGGTCATGCGGATAGCCAAACCCGCGCATATCAGAGTGACCGCGCGTCGCTAAACCGGCCCGGCGCGCTCACCGCGGCGTCCCTCATCGATTCACACCGACCCCCGACTCTGCGAATGCGGGCGGATCGACCGCGGCTACTTGACAAATCTCTCTCCATATCAGCCCGGGAGCGGCTTGCCCTGCCCGGAGTCGCGGTAGTCGATTCGTTTTTGTGGGGCGGATCGGTCTGCTCGGGATCCGGGTGGGCCACGCTTCTGCTGCTTGCCGACAGGTTCTGGCGCCGGCGGTCGCGTACGCCCGCCGGGGATTGCGTGCGCCGGGTAGGCGGGTATCATGACCTCGCGCAGGGTCCATGTGTTGACGCTCCCGCGCATCGTGTACACGTTGGTGAGCGCGCTTCCGCAAATGGAGGTCACCGTGGGCTTCAGTGAACCGATGTTCAGTGTCGTGCTTGCTACGTTCAACCGCGCGGACCTGGTCATGGACGCCGTCAACAGCGTGCTGGCGCAGACGCTCAACGACTTCGAGCTCATCATCGTAGATGACCGGTCGACCGACGACACGCTGGACGTACTGGCCAAGATCGCTGATTCCCGGGTCACCGTGGTCGTCAACGAGCGCTCGAAGGGGTACGCCGGCGCCCGCAACACGGGGATCCTTCGCGCCCGCGCCCGCTGGGTGTGCCAGATCGACTCGGACGACCTTTGGCCAACGGACATGCTCGAGCTCATGGCGGCCGCCATCGCGACTGCGCCGGCGCAGGTCGGGATCCTCTACGGGACCCTGGTCTACCTCGACACCGGCAGCGGTCAGGTCAGGGCCGTCCGGACAGCCGAAAGGGCGGGCCGGCTCCACGACGTCCTGCTGGAGGACCATTTCATGAGCCACTGCGGGGCCGCACTACGGACTGACGCGCTTGTGGCCATAGGAGGATACGACGAGACGCTTCGCCAGCAAGCGGACTCCGACATCCTCATCCGGCTGAGCCAAGACTGGGCGGTCGTCGCCGTTCCGGATGCAAGGTATGTGGTCCGCGAAGGGCATGCGGATCGGCTGATGGTGAATCCCGGCGCCCTGCTCGCGTTCGTGCAGCTCTATGAGAAGCACGCCGCGGAGCTGGTCGGATTGCCCCAGGCGCGCTATCGGCAGCTCGCCAAGATCTTGGACCTTGCCATCATCTACGGGAATATCCCCCGGGTGGTCTGGGCTTGGCCCAGGCTGGTGCCGTCAATCTGGAGGACGCCCGCAATCGGCCGGGAGTTCCTGGGCCAGCAGAAGAGGGTCGCGCGCCTGGTCGCGGGCAGGGCCAGGCACCGCGGGCAAGGCTTGCTGCC
>Ga0209745_1000872_pt1 | contig 18254 bp, 15 predicted proteins | sample BarGraNGADG00312_FD_184495 | JGI IMG/M metagenome (GOLD analysis project Ga0209745, IMG submission 184495) | Arctic peat soil microbial communities from Barrow, Alaska - Barrow Graham LP Ref core NGADG0004-312 (SPAdes) (version 2) | ecosystem: Environmental > Terrestrial > Soil > Wetlands > Peat...
ACGAGAGGAGGACCACCTATGGCACGCACGGTCGCCGAGCTTCCGAGTGGGACGCGTCTCACCGACTACATCAGCCTCGGCGTGTTGACGAAGACGTTTCCGCTGACGACCATCCAGGAGATTCTCGGCCGATCTGGGCGCGCGAGCTTCCGGCAGCGGGACCTGCCGGCCCACGTGGTGGTCTATTACGTCATCGCGCTCGCGCTCTTCATGCAGTCGTCGTACCGCGAGGTGCTGCGCTGCCTGCTGGAGGGGATCGCGTGGCTGCTGGGCCCCAGTGCCGGCGTCACGGTGACGGGCAAGTCGGGCATTTCGCAAGCGCGGACGCGCTTGGGGTGGGAGCCGCTGCAACAGCTGCACGACGAGGTCGTGAAGCCGGTCGCGGTCGCGCAGACCCGGGGCGCCTGGTACCGGACGTGGCGGCTGGTCAGCCTGGACGGGAGCACGCTGGATGTCGCGGACGAGGCGGCGAACGAACGGGCGTTCACCCGCCCCTCCGCCAGTCGGGGGACGAGTGCCTTTCCGCAGCTCCGGTTTGTGTCGGTGGTCGAGAACGGTACGCATGTGCTGTTCGGCACCCAGGTGGGCAGCTACCGGACGAGCGAAGTCGTGCTGGCCAAGGCCGTCGTCGGCGTCCTCTCGTCGGGGATGCTGTGTCTGGCCGACCGGTTGTTCTACGGATTCGAGTTGTGGGCCCTGGCGTGCGCCCGGGGAGCCGACCTGCTCTGGCGGATGAAGAAGAACATCCGGCTCCCGTGCGACACGCGACTGCCCGACGGCTCGTATCTCAGCACCATCTACCCGACGCCGGCCGATCAGCGGCACCGGAGCCACGGGGTGCCCGTCCGCGTGGTCGAGTACCGACTGGACGGGGTGGCGGACGCCGACCCGCTGTACCGCCTGCTGACGACGGTGCTCGATCCGGACGCGGCGCCCGCGGACGATCTGGCGGCGCTGTATCATGAACGCGGGGAGATCGAGACGGCGCTGGATGAGCTCAAGACACACCTACGCGGCGCGCGCATCGTGCTGCGCAGCAAAACGCCGGACCTGGTCAAACAGGAGTTCTACGGCCTGATGCTGGCCCACTTTGCCATCCGCGGGCTCATGCATGAGGCCGCGTTGAAGGAGGCGTGCGATCCCGATCGCCTGTCGTTCCTCCACGCCGTACGCGTGGTCCGGCGAAAACTCGTGACCTTCGGGTCTATTCCCCCCTCGGGACCGGCACAGGTTCCATGAGACGGTGTTGAAGGAGATCCTGGACGAGCACGTCGCCTCGAGCCGTTCGCGTCGAACCCCCCGCGGCGTGAAGCGGAAGATGAGCAACTTTCCGCTGCGGCCTCGGGGACGCCGCCCGACCGAATGGCTGGAGATCAAGAAGCACATCAGGATCGTTAAGTGAACAGTATTGGACTTAGGTGTGACTTTTCCGCAGATTACCGCCGACACGTCCGTTCGACGTATGTCCGTAACTGCTAGTGTCTATTGACTTTAGAGTGGAGCCGGCGATGGGACTCGAACCCGCGACCTGCTGATTACGAATCAGCTGCTCTACCAACTGAGCTACGCCGGCCAGGCGTGTGTATCCAAAGACTTGCGAGCGTTCTTGGCTTTTCTCTGGCTCCGTGTTTGGTCGTTTCTTGGTCGCTGTGCCCGGTGTTCAGACCAACGCCGCGCCCACAAGCAGGTGGGCGAAGCGACCAGTTACGAAGCCCCTCGAGCCGTAGAAGAGAAAGTTTACCAGATTCCAGGCCTAGCGGGAAGTGGCTGAGGTCTGTGGCAGCCGAGCAACCGTGGAATCGGTATGTGGCCGAGGCGCGCATATCCATGCCAACCAAGTGCTGGCGCTCATGAGCAAAATCTTCAACTTTGCCATCGAGCGCGACTGGCTCCAGACCAATCCGTGCCAGATGATCAAGGCGCCGGCCAAGAACGTGCAGCGGGACCGGCTGCTGACCGAAGACGAGGTCGCCAAGTTCTGGGAAGCAACGGAGCACGAGCAACCGACACCCAGAGCTGCAATCGGCCGGATGCGCGAGGCCCGCCTCTGCCCACCCCGCGTCGCCCCCAAAACTCGTCGAGGCGCGCGCCAGCGCTCGCGGGTCGCACGGTGACTGACGGGCGAAGGCGAGCGCCTCGTCGTAGAGGCTGGCGTCCTTCGCCGCCGAGAACCACTTGCCCTCCTCGCCGGGAGTGAGCTTCGCAAGGTCGGTGAGGACATCGGCCGGGCGCTTGTCCGGGTACTTCCTTGTAACCGCACGAAACCACGCCAGGTTCGTCCCAGCCTGGTTCGCGAGGATGCCGCGGCGGATGTAGGCCTCGTCGGCGCGCCCGGTCGATAGGAGGATTTCCGCCGTTCCAACCGGTCGGCCAAGCCAGGGAATGACCCTTGTGACGGAGGTTCTGTCGCTGGTCGACGAACTGATCCTCCAGGCCTTCGTCAAGTACGAGGCCGAGGCGGCGTAAGAGGCGTCCGGTTCGATCCATCGGCGCAGTACGGGAACTTGACGCGGCGGACGTAGGCCTCGTCGGCGCGCCCGGTCGATAGGAGGATTTCCGCTGCCCGCCGCGCAAGAACCGATCGCACCTCACCTTCGACATCAACACCCGGAGCACCGGTGTCCATGAGCAGCGCGTGACTGGCTCCGAACAGCCGCCGCGGCGGCGTTCGGGGCGGACTCGGCATCGCCCGGCTGGAGCAGGTTCTGCTCGGCCGTCGAGCTTCTCCACACGCCGGCCACACAATCTGCCTGAAGCTCCAGCCGCACCGACCGCCCGTTGGCCTACCGAGGCCGCGGCTTTGTGCTATCCTTCGGCCCCTATGGCCGATCCCCTCCTGATCCTCGGGACCGGCGTCTTTGCGGAAGAAGTCGCCGACCTGGTGGCCGACATGGATCAGTGGGTGGTCGAGGCCTTCGTCGAGGGCCTGGATCGAGCCCGCTGCGCCGCGTTGCTGCTCGGGCGGCCCATCCTTTGGATCGACGACGTGTCGGCGCGACGCTCCTCCGCGCACGCGGTATGTGCCGTCGGCTCGCCCGCGCGCCGCGCGTTCATCGCCCAGGCCGCCTCGGCCGGCGTCGCGTTCACGTCGCTGGTGCACCCCTCCGCCCGCGTTCCCGCGTCAGCCGTCGTCGAGCCCGGCGCCATTATCAGCGCCGGCGTGGTTCTCGGCGCGCAGGCTCGGATACGCGAACACGCCATCCTGAACCGCGGCTGCCTCGTCGGACACCACGTGGAGGTCGGGCCCTACGCGACGCTCGGGCCGGGCTGCAACATCGGGGGACTCACGCGCGTGGGCGAGGCGTGCGCCATCGGGATGGGCGCGATCGTACTGGACCGCCTGTCGCTTGGGGCGGGGGCGAGCGTGGGCGCCGGCGCGCTCGTGACGCGTGACGTCGGCGAGCGGACTCGGGTGGTGGGCTCGCCTGCCCGAGTCGTTCGCACCGACCCACCCGGGGACGCGGCATGACGGAGGAGCGGCCCAGGCGCCTGGCCATCCTCGGTGGCCGCCCCGCCTTCCCGGAGCCGCTCGTCGTGGGGCGCCCGGCGCTCGGCGACCGCCGGGCGCTGCTGCGCGCGATCGACCGCGCGCTCGGGCGCCGCTGGCTGTCGAACAGCGGTCCCGCGGTGCGGGCGCTCGAGGGGCGCCTGGCCAGCCACCTCGGCGTCGCCCACGTGGTCGCGGTGTCGAGCGGGACCCAGGCGCTGCAGCTCGCCGCGCGCGCGCTGGACCTGAGCGGCGAGGTGATCCTGCCGTCGTTCACCTACGTCGCGAGCGCGCACGCGCTGGCGTGGCTCGGCCTGCGGCCGGTGTTCTGCGACGTCCTGCCGCGCGCGCACACGATCGACCCGGCGCGCGTCGGCCCGCTGGTCACCGCGCGCACCTCGGCAATCCTCGGCGTCCACCTGTGGGGGACGCCGTGCGACACGCGGGGCCTGGAACGGGTGGCGGCCCGACACTCGCTCCGGCTGCTGTTCGACGCCGCGCACGCCTTCGGGTGCTCGCACCAGGGCCGCATGATCGGCGCGTTCGGCAACGCCGAGACCTTCAGCTTCCACGCGACGAAGCACTTCACCACGGTGGAAGGGGGCGCCGTCGCCACAGACGATGGGGACGTGGCGGCACGGGTCCGCGCGTTCCGGCGGTTCGGGATCGACGGCCGGGGACAGGTGTCGGGGCCCGGAACCAACGCGACCATGAGCGAGATCTGCGCGGAGATCGGCCTGGCCGGCCTCGGACGGCTGGGTATCATCGAGTCTGGGAATCGTCGCCGGCACCAGTTGTACGCCACGCGGCTGGCAGGCCTGCGCGGTGTGCGAGTGCTCGCCTTCCAGGAGAACGAGCGGCAGAACTGTCAGTTCGCCGTGCTCGAGACCACCCAGAAGGCCGCGCTCACGAGGGACGAATTGCTGGCCGCGCTCATGGCGGACGGGGTTGCCGCCCGTGACTACTTCGCGCCGGGCTGCCACCGGCTGCCGCCGTATCGGGGCCGGCGCCACGCCGCCCTCCCTGTGACGGAGCGGCTCAGCCAGACCGTGTTGTGCCTCCCGACGGGGCCGGCGGTCGGTCTCCACGAGGTGCGTACCGTATGCGACATCATCCGCTCCGCCCTCGGACAGGCTGACGCCGTGCGTCTGGCCGTGCGCGCGCGGGCGGGCGGCACGCCTTCCACGACGGCGAGAGGATCATGAACGCCGCATTCTCTCCAGGCCTGCCGGGTGCGATTACGCTCAGCGTGATGCTGAAAGCGTACAATCACGAGCAGTTCGTCGCCGCCGCGCTCGACGGTGCCCTCGCGCAACGCACGAGCTTCGCTGTCGAGATTCTGGTCGGCGAAGACCACTCGACGGACGGGACGGCGGATATCGTCCGCGATTATGGTCGGCGCTACCCGACGCACGTTCGCGTGCTGGAGCGGCCGGCCCGCGTCGGAATGGTCCGCAACACGGTCGATTTGTACTTGGCCTCGCGCGGCCGCTACGTGGCCTGGCTCGACGGCGACGATTGCTGGACGTCGCCCGACAAGCTGCAGAAGCAGGTCGACGTGCTGGAGGCGCATCCGGAGCTGACGATGTGCTACCACCTGGTGGAAGCCATCGACGGATCGGGCCGACGCTTTGTGTGGACGTCGGTGCTGCCCGATCGCGAGCGTTACACGATCGAGGACCTGCTGGTCATGCCTCCGGGCGCCACCAGCAGCTGCGTCTACAGGAAAGTGCTCACGGGCTTCCCGGACTGGTTCGCGGGCCTGTCGTTCAGCGACTGGCCGCTCCAGATCCTCCACGCCGCCGTCGGCCCGGCCGTGGTGCTGCCCGAAGTTCTTGGCGTCTATCGGACAAACCAGTCGGGCGCCGCGTCGCTCGGGTTCGAGCCCGGCGAGGCTTGGAGCGAAGCCGACTTCTGGGCTCCCCGTCACGTCGCGCTTTACGAGGCGCTCCGCGGGCATTTCGCCCGCCGATACGACGGGTTGATCGACGCTGAACTGCTGCGGCTCGGCGACGGGGGGCACTTGCTCCGGCGCCTCACGGCGGGCTGCCCGTCGATCAGGCGGGCGGCGTGGCGTGTGCTCAAGCGCCGGCCGCGCATCGCGGGGTGGATCGTCGGCCTGGCTGGCGGCCTGGCCCGCACGCCCGGACGACACGAGCATGGGGGCGCGGCGGGCACGGGTCGCGGCCGCGCGTGACTGGCCGCGGGACGCGCCTGTCGCGGCCTGCCGGTTTCCCGGAGGTTGGGTCATGGCTGAACAGGACTTGCACTTCGGATCTGATGCCGGGCGGATCGCGATCTCGTCGCCCGGTCGCACGCCGCTGACCTACGCGGCGCTCGCCGCGCAGGTTGAGCAGACGAGGTGCGCGCTGGCGCGGGCGGGAGTCCGGCCCGGGGACGCGGTGGCGACGATCTTCCCTAACGGCCCCGAGGCGCTGGCCGCGACCATCGGGATCGCGAGTTGCGCGGCCGTCGCGCCGCTCAACCCGGCTTACACGGCCGAGGAGATCGACTTCTACCTGGCCGACCTGTCCACGCGTGCGGTCGTGCTGCACCGGGACGCCGGCGCGCCGGCTGCCGCCGCGGCCCGACGACGCGGGGTGCCCGTGCTCGTGCTGGATCCCGATCCGTCCGGACCCGCTGGAGCCTTCACCCTCGAGGCGACGGGCCGTGCGGCGCCGGCCGACGTCGCGCCCCGGCCAGCCGACGTCGCTCTCCTGCTGCACACCTCCGGCACGACGGCTCGTCCCAAGCTCGTGCCGCTCACGCGCGCCCGGCTGCGCCGGTCGGCTTCCCACATCGCCGCCGCGCTGCACCTGACGCCTGGCGACGTCTGCCTCAACGTGATGCCGCTCTTCCACGTGCACGGACTGATCGGCGCCGCGCTGTCGTCGCTCTGCGCCGGTGCGACCGTCTGCTGCACACCGGGCTTCAACGCGCTTCGTTTCTACGCGTGGCTCGAAGAATCGGGCGCGACGTGGTACACCGCCGTGCCGACCATGCACCAAGCGGTGCTGGCGAGGAACCCCGCCCAGCGTCCCTCGCGGCTGCGCCTGGTCAGGTCGTGCTCGTCGCCGCTGCCGGAGACCATCGCGACGGGACTGGAGTCGCGGTTCGAGGTGCCGGTCCTGAACGCGTACGGCATGACCGAGGCTACGCACCAGGTAGCCTGCACCCCGCTGCCGCCTGGCGCGCGAAGGCCCGGGAGCGTCGGCGTGCCGACGGGGCCGGAGGTGGGCGTGCTCGGTGAGGGCGGCCAGTTGCTGCCGGCGGGCGCCCGCGGCGAGATCGTCCTGCGCGGGGACACGATCATCGACGGCTACGAGAAACCCGCCGCCGCCAACGAGTCGGCGTTCGCCGGCGGGTGGTTCCGAACGGGCGACGAGGGCCTCGTTGATACCGATGGGCACGTCACGCTGACCGGCCGCCTGAAAGAGCTGATCAATAGCGGTGGCGAGAAGATCTCGCCGTACGAGGTCGAGGACCTGCTGCTCCGGCACCCGGCGGTGTCGCAGGCGGTGTGTTTCGCGCTGCCGCACCGGACCAGGGGCGAGGTCGTCGGCGCCGCGGTCGTGCTGTGCGCGGAGGGGCAGGCGGACGATAGGGTGCTGCGGCGCTTCACGGCCGACCACCTGTCGGCCTTCAAGATCCCGCAGACGATCGTGATGATCGATCAGCTCCCGAAGGGCCCGACCGGCAAGCTCCAGCGGATTGGTATGGCGCGGCTGCTGGGCCTGGACGGTCGCGACGGGGAACCGGACACGGAACTTCCGGAGTGACTCGAGCGGAACTGGGCGTTCCTACGTTCTCCGTTCGGCGTTCTGCGTGGTCCGTTTGACCGTGAGCTTCCCCAGGAATCCGCCAATCGCGCCCGTCACAGCGGAGCTGACCGAGCCGAACGCGATGACCGTCGGCTCGACGAAGTACCCGTGGTTGAACGGCTCGTCCATGATCCGTCTCACGTCGCGTGAGACATAGACGCGCGAGCACGCGGAGCACTTCTGCCCGGTTGCCCCGAACGAGGAGCGCATCACGCCGTCCGACGCCTTCTCGAGGTCGGCGCTCGCCGTCCGTGAAGGAGAGGCGCCGGGACCGCTGGAGCTGATCGCTGCGCCTGAACTCGCGGACTTTGTCTCCCGCCTGCTCACGCGTGTCAACAACCGATATCTCCGGGTAGGAGCCGAGCGTGTACCGCCTCTTCGCCTTACCCCTCCGGCAGACCCCATTTCACCGCAGACTTCGCTCTCCTAAACAGCCGCCGGCGGTGTGACCTCGCCTGTCATGCCCACCCGGTAGGCTCGGCGCATGGCACATTCTGCAGCGACCTGCTTCCCTTCGCCCGACCGGCAGAACTCCGAGCGCTCGCTTCTGGTGCTGACCGGCGGCGTCGTCGTTCGTCTCGCGTCGCGACCAGGCGACATCGACGTCACCACGCGCCAAGCGGCCGCGCGCCACGCGTCGCCCCTGCGGAATCCCGACCTCCTCGCCGACCTGCGCCAGGCGCGCGCTACGCGGTTTGCCGACCGCTACGAGTGGCTGGCGCTCCGCCGTCGTCGCGCGCAGATTGCGGCCAGGCACGCGCTGGGAGGATGCTGACGCGACGCGTCGGCGCACAGAGGTGAACGAGGCGCTTACGGGTGAGAAAGAGCCGGCCGCCGTAGTAACATAAGCCGTTCATCTCCACCCGATTTGCCGTGGGAGCTTCACATGCACAGACGCCGACTGCCCCTCGTCCCCGCCATCGTCCTCGTTACCCTAGCCGCGCTGGTGGCGCCGGCCGTCGCGCAGACGACCGCGACGAAGCCGGCCTTGCCGGCCGCCGCCGCGCCGCAGGCCAAGCCTGCCGCGCCAGCCGCACAGCATCCTGCGAGCCCGGCCGCCTCCGCACGGCAGGCCAGACCCGCGCTGGCCGCCACGCCTGGGCTGCCGCCGATCATCGACCGCGATCAGTTTTTCGGCGACCCCGAGATCGCCGGCGCGCAGATCTCGCCCGACGGCAAGTTCATCGCCTTCATGAAGCCGTTCAAGGGCACGCGCAACATCTGGGTGAAGCGCACCGAGGAGCCATTCGACAAGGCGCGCCCGATCACCGCCGACACGAAGCGGCCCATCCCCGGCTACTTCTGGTCGCGCGACGCGAAGTACATCCTGTTCGTCCAGGACCAGGGCGGGAACGAGAACTACAACGTCTACGCGGTGAACCCGGCCGACGCGCCGGCCGCCGGCGCCGAGGTTCCGGCCGCGCGAAACCTCACTGAGGCCAAGAACGTCCGCGCCCAGCTGTTCGCCGTGCCCAAGAGCGATCCCGACGCCATCTACGTCGGCCTGAACGACCGCGACCCGGCGTGGCACGACCTCTACAAGGTGAAGATCTCGACGGGGGCGCGAACGCTGGTCTCGAAGAACACCGAGCGCATCACGGGATTCGTCTTCGACTTGAAGGACCAGCTCCGCCTGGTCACCCGCTCGCCCGAGAATGGCGACACCGAGGTGCTGCGCGCCGACGCCGACAACACGTTCACGAAGATCTACACCTGCAACGTGTTCGAGTCGTGCGGCCCGGTCCGGTTCCACAAGGACGGCAAGCGGGTCTACTTCGAGACGAACAAGGGCACGGCGGACCTGGCGCGGCTGGTGCTCCTCGACGTCGAGACGGCGAAGGAGGAACTGGTCGAAGCCGACCCCATGAACCGCGTGGACTTTGGTTCAGCGGCGTTCTCGGACAAGACCGACGACCTCATCGCCACGACCTATGTGGACGAGAAGCAGCGCATCTACTGGAAGGACAAGGCCTACGAGGCCGACTACAACCTCCTGAAGTCGAAGCTTCCCGGCCGCGAGATCGGCATGGGCTCGTCCACCGCCGACGAGCGCCTCTTCATCGTCGGCGCGTCGAGCGACGTGGACCCGGGCTCGACCTACCTGTTCGACCGGCAGACGAAGGCACTGACGCTCCAGTACCGGATCCGCGAGAAGCTGCCGCGCGAGGGGTTGGCGCCGATGACGGCCATCCGCTACAAGTCATCGGACGGCATCGAGATCCCCGCCTACCTGACGCTGCCGAAGGGCATCCCGGCGAAGAACCTCCCGCTCATCGTCTTCCCGCACGGCGGGCCGTGGGCGCGCGACGGCTGGGGCTACAGCGCCTTCCCGCAGTTCCTCGCCAACCGCGGTTACGCGGTGCTGCAGCCGAACTTCCGCGCGTCCACTGGCTACGGCAAGAAGTTCCTCGACGCGGGGAACAGGCAGTGGGGCGAGAAGATGCAGGACGACCTCACATGGGGTGTCAAGCACCTGGTGGCCGAGGGCATCGTCGACCCGAAACATGTCGGGATCATGGGTGGGTCCTACGGCGGGTACGCCACGCTCGCCGGTGTCGCGTTCACGCCGGATACTTACGCGGCTGGCGTGTCCATCGTCGGCCCGTCGAACCTGATCACGCTGCTCAATTCGATTCCGCCGTACTGGGAGGCGGGCCGCAAGGTGTTTCACGAGCGCATGGGCGATCCGGGCACGCCCGCGGGTAAGGCGCAGTTGGAGCGGCAATCGCCCCTCAACTCGGCCGCGAAGATCAGGACGCCGCTGCTCGTCATCCAGGGCGCCAACGACCCGCGCGTCAACAAGCGGGAATCGGACCAGATCGTGGTCGCGCTTCGCGACCGGGGGTTCCCGGTCGAGTACATCGTCGCGCCGGACGAAGGGCACGGCTTCGCACGGCCCGTGAACAACATGGCGACGTTCGCCGCGGCAGAGAAGTTCCTCGCGAAGTTCCTCGGCGGCCGCTACCAGGAGACGATGCCGCCCGAGGTAGCCGCGCGGCTGAAGGAAATCACCGTGGACCCGAAGACGGTGACGGTGACGTTGCCGGTGTCGGGCCCCGCATTGACGACGCCGAAACCGGCCGTGGCTCTGACGCCAGGGACGTGGGTCTATCGCGCGACGATTTCGCTCGGCGGCCAGGTGCGCGAGATGGCCGTCACGACGGAGATCAAGGAAGACGCCGAGGGATGGCTCATCACCGACTCGGCCACCACACCCGCGGCCGGCGCGGCGGCGGGCGGCAGCGTCGTCGATCGCGCACTGGTTGACAAGGCGACGCTGCAGCTGAAGAAGCGGACGCTGGTGCAGGGCCCCAACCAGATTGAGTACACCGTGAAGGACGGCAAGGCGGCGGGCCAGTTCCTCGTGAATGGGCAGTCGCGGCCGTTCAGCGTGGACATCGGCGGCGAGCTGTTCAACGACGGTCCGGGGGTGTACCAGACGATCGCGACGCTCCCGTTCGCGCCCGGCTACAAGATTGCGTTCCGCACCTTCGACGTGCAGGTGCAGAAGGTTCGCACGGTGCAGTTGCAGGTGCTCGGCAGCGAGTCGGTGACGGTGCCGGCGGGGACGTTCGACGCGTACAAGATCGAGATGGCGACGCCGGACGATGGCGCGAAGACCACGGTGTGGGTGGCCAAGGACAGCCGGAAAGTAGCGAAATTTGTCGGCGTGCGTCCGCAACTGCAGGGCGCGACGCTGACATCGGAGCTTCTGAAGTAGGAAATAGGGGTTACGCGCTGCCTGTCTGAGTCGTAATTGTTGTTCTTGCGTCGGGAGGGAGAGAGCATGCGGCGTCATCTTCATTTCTGGTTGATCGCCATCGGAGTGTGCGGACTCGTGGTGCTGCCTGGCACGGCAGCGAAGATACAGGACGGCGAGAACCTCGTCTGCCCGTCGTGCGAAAGCTGCACGAGCGTGCTGGTCGGGAAGACCGCCTCGGTTGACGGATCGACGATGACATCGCATTCGTGCGACAGCACCAGCGACCGCACCTGGATGAACATCGTCCCAAATCAGAAACACAACCCCGGCGAGATGGCGAAGGTGTACTACGAGCCGAAACTGAGCAAGAAGCCGGACGACCCGGAGCGGATCGAGACCGGCGAGATCCCGCAGGTGCCCGAGACCTACGCCTACCTGAACGCCGCCTACCCGATCATGAACGAGCACCAACTGGCGATCGGCGAAACGACGTTCGGCGGCAAGCGCGACCTGGTGAGCGACAAGGGGATCATCGATTGCCCCGAGCTGTATCGCCTGGTGCTGGAGCGGGCGAAGACCGCGCGCGAGGCGATCCGGATCGCGGACGAGCTGACCAGGCAGTACGGCTACAACGACGCGGGCGAAGCGTTTACGTTCTCCGACACCAACGAGGCGTGGATCTTCGAGATCCTCGGGCCGGGGAAAGGCAACAAGGGAGCCGTCTGGGCGGCCGTCCGCATCCCCGACGACCACGTGTTCGTGTCGGCCAACGCTTCGCGAATCCGCAAGCTGAACCTGACCGACAAGGACCACTACCTCGCGTCCGAGAACGTGTTCTCGCTGGCCGAGCAGCTCGGGTACTGGAGCGCGAAGAGCGGCGAGCCGTTCGAGTTCTGCACGGTTTACGGGTCGCGGAACAGCATGGGCAGCCGGCGCCGCGAGTGGCGCGCGCTCAGCCGCATCGCGCCATCGCTGAGGCTCGACCCGAACGCGGAGCACTACCCGCTGTCGGTGAAAGCCGAGAAGACGCTGTCGGTGAAGGAGGTCCTCGACATCTTCCGCGACACGTACCAGGACACGCCGTTCGACATGATCCGGTCGTTGAACAAGATCGCCCGGGACGGCAAGGTGACGAAGAATCCGATTGCCAACCCGTTCATGAGCGCGGATTACCTGGACGCGTTCAACATCACATCGGAGCGGACCATCGCCTGCAAGCGGGCCACCTACCTGCAGGTGACGCAGTCGCGCGGCTGGCTGCCGAACGCGGTCGGCGGCGTCGTGTGGCTCGGGTACGACAACCCGATGACGACTCCCCATACGCCGTTCTACATCGGCATAACGCAGATGCCCGCGTCCTATATGGTCGATGGCCGGGCGAAGTTCCGCCGCGACTGCGCGTGGTGGGCGTACCGCCAGGTGAGCCAGCTGACCACGCTGCGCTGGCAGGACATGGTCAAGGACGTCCAGAAGGTGTGGGAGCCGATCGAGACGAAGGCGTTCACCGATCAGGCGACGTTCGAAACGGAGGCGGTGCGCCTGCTCCAGCAGGATCCGCAGAAGGGCAGGGCGTTCCTCACGAAGTACTCGCACGACATCGCCAACGGGGCGGTGGACGCGTACTGGAAGCTGGGCGAGGACCTCTGGTCGAAGTACACGAACTACTTCCACTGAGACAGATTCCAGGGGACCCACAGACACCTGCTTCAACCGTGACGATCTGGGCCCTGGAAGATGTCTGCGGCTATTCGGCCGGCGGCGTCGCCGCGTCCTTCGTGGACGTTCCCAGGTGCTGCAGCAGCGCGGGGAGGCTGAGGCCGAGCGCCTCGAGCTGCTGAACCAGGTTGAAGACGACGGCCGGGCTGGTCCTGGCCAGGCGCTCGAGGCCGGACGCGCTGCCGTTCGGGCCGCCGCCGCCCTGGTCGATCACTACCAGCTTGTCGATGTTGCCGAGGGGCGCCGCCACGGCGCCGAACACCGACGAGGACGCCTGCAGGATAGCCGGCAGTTTCTCGAGGATCGTCTGCAGGCGCGCCGACTCGTTGAACTGCTTCCACGCTTCGGCCTTCTTGAGGATCGCGGTGGCCTCGGCGACGCCCTGCGCCTCGATCGCCTTCGCCTGGGCGAGGCCGATCGCCTCCACCTTGGCGGCCTCGGCGCGGCCTTCCGACTCGATGGCGGCCGCGCGCCCGGCGCCTTCCTTCCGCAGCTTCTCCTGCTCGGCCTCGGCCATGGCGATGATCGCGGCGCGCCGGCCCTCGGCCTCGAGGATCGCCGCCTGCTTGGTGGCCTCGGCCCTGATGATGGCCGCCTGGCGCTCGGCCTCGGCCGGCTTGACGACCGTGGCCTCGAGTTCCTTCTGCCTCCGCAGGACTTCCTGTTCCTGGACGGCAATCATCTCCTGCGTGCGCTGCCGCTCGACCTTCACTTCCTCGGCGACGACGAGCTGCCGCGACTTGGCCTGCGAGAGCGGGCCGGCCTGCGAGGCCGTCGCCTTCTGCGTCTCGACCTCCGCCTGGTACTGCGCCTGGCGAATCAGGAAGTCGCGCTGCGACTGGGCGATCTCGGCCTCCGCGGTGAACCGCGCGCGCTCCCCTTCCTGCAGCGCCTGGGACGATTTGATCTTCGAGTCGCGCGTCGCCTCGGCCTCTCCGATGGTCGCGTCGCGTTTCACCTCGGCGGTCCGCCGCTTGCCGAGCGCGTTGAGGTACTCCTCTTCGTCGCTGATCTCCTGGATGGTCAGCACGTCCACGCCGAGGCCCATCTTCTCGAGATCCGTCGCTGCCTCGCTCGTCAGCTTCTGCGCGAAGCTCTGCCGATCGCTGTTGATCTCCTCGACGGTCAGCGTTCCCAGGATCGAGCGCAGGTGGCCTTCGAGGGTCTGGAAGATCACGCGTTGGATCTGGTCGTGCGACATCCCGAGGAACCGTTCGGCGGCCGCCTGCAGGGACGTGTCGTCACTGCGGATCTTGACGTTCGCCACGGCCTTCACCGACATCGGGACGCCCTTGAGCGTGTACGCCCGCTTGATCTCCAGCGGGATGGTCATCACGTTGAGCGAGAGGTACTCGACCTTTTCGAGCAGCGGGATGCGCAGCGCCGCACCCCCTTTGACCATCCGGTAGCCGACGAAGCGGCCGTCCGCCAGCTTGCGCCGGCGGCCGCTCAAGACGGCCACCGCGTTGGGCGACACCTTGATGTAGTTGCGGCTGAACAGCCAGGCGGCGATGAACAGCGACAGCACGGCGACGAGAATGACGACCGGCATCAGCACCAACTCGAACATGGCGGTCCTCCAGATTAGTCCCTTGTGCGCGAAGTCTTCGACGTCGAGGAGAAGAAGCCGAGCCTTTGTGATGCCGGCTCGACCGGGTTATGTTCCCGCGGGTGCGCGGCAGGCTGGTCGGGGCGCTATTCGACGACGACGGTTTCGCCGAGGACGTCCACGATGGTCACGGCAACATTCTCGGCGACCGGGTGGCCATCGCGGGAACGGGCGATCTTGTCCACGAGTTCTTCTCCTATCTGGCAGCGCACCTGGCCGACACCGTTCGGCGGGATCGGCACGATGACGCGGGCCGTCTTGCCGAGGATATCCCTCGTCCGCAGGTCGCTCGACGCCTGCTGGCTGTAGAGGAACGACGCGAAGGCGTAGATGAGGCCGGCGAAGCAGACGCCGCTGGCGAAGCCGACGCCCGAGGAGCCGAGTGTGCCCAGGCCGTAGTGAGTGGCGCCCGCGCCGAAACCGCCGAACGCGGTGACGAACACGCTCAGGATGCGGACACTGAAAAACCCGGGCCCCCCGTGCCCGAGGTCGTGGTCGAAGTCGGCCCCGAAGTGTTCGAAGGCCTCGCCGAAGACCAGGGCCACCAGCAGGAAGAGGAATCCAACCGACGAAATGGCAAGGAACACTGCGAACTGCGACAGGTGCGGAAACCACTCCATCATGCGGCCTCCCGGTTGGCGCCACTCTACACCCTGAGCTCACCTGGGTAGCGCGTCGCAGAGGTCCAATCGTGCCGGTCAACAGCGACGACGGGCGGCCTGGATGTGCGCAACCCAACTGAGTCGAAGGGTAGATCGGAACGCGCGGGAGGGCCAGCAGAATCGACCGGTGGAAGGCCCCGAAAGGAGGCCCGCGCGGAACCCTCGTGCCGGCCGAGCGGCCGGTGGGGCCCTCGTGCCGGCTATACGCCCGGTGGGGGCTGGCGCCTCATCGCACGCGCGATCTGGCGTCCGCGCTGCAGGCCCTCGCGCGAGAGTTCCTTGAGGCGATCGGCGGTCACCTTCTGACCCTCGGTCGCCCAGAGAGCGACGGCCCGGCCAATCGCCCATGTGCCGCCGTAGGCGACGGCGACTTTCGGGACGAGGCCGATTACGGGGACGAGGCCAATCAGTTGTCGCGCCAGTTGCCTGAAGATCAGCCCGCCGCCCAGCACGCCCACGATTTCGCCGACGAGCTCACGCGGCTTGCCCACCTTGCCCGCGGCCAGCGCAATCCGGTAGCTCATCATCAGCTGGTTCTTGGTGAGCACGATCATGTCGCCGATGTTGAGCGGGATGTCGAGGAGCGGGATGATCTCGGCGAGGCCGGTGCTGAACGAGTAGCCCGCGTTCGCGCGCGCCGTCTCGTCGATCAGCTCGTTGAAGACTCCCGGGCGGAGAACCGGGAACTGCCGCGCAAGACCCAGTCGTCGGTCGGGTTCGACGACCGCGAACATCGCCTCCACCACGCACCGGAACCCCTCGTCGTCGAATCGGTCGATGGCCACGCGGGATGCGCCGCCGTGCGTCTTCACCTTGCCCGCACGTTCCCCGCTGTCGAGGGCGACGGTGATCAGGCACGCCTGGCCCGCCACCCACTGTTGCCTCGCCGACTTCATCTCGGCCGTCAGATCCTTTCCGCGGGTGACGGCGATGACGATGTCCGGCCCGTCGAGGACGGCGTTGCGGCCGCCGGCCGTCGTGGTGAGACCGGGGGCGCGCAAGGCGCGGGGCGCGTCAACCGCGGTGAGCCAGGGCGTGGGATCGGGCTGGCCCTCCGCGAGCCGCATCGCCAGCTCGTCGGCGTCGGCGGTGCTTTCGCCGATGATGAGGACGTGGACACGGCGCGCGGCCTCGCGCCGGACCGCCTCCAGGTCAACGTCCTTCAGGATCCGCCAGACGCGCGTCAGGGTGAAAGGACTAGCCATATTCTTCAGATTCTACACGCTGCGTGGTACCCTGTAACGCCCCTTAGGAGTTATCGACGCCATGCACCTCGCACGATTTCCGCGCCGCCGCTACACGCAGGGCTGGACGCCCATCGAGAAACTCGAACGGTTCTCGACGCTGCTCGGCGGCCCCGACATCTACATCAAGCGCGACGACCTGCTCGGCCTCGCGGGCGGCGGCAACAAGACGCGCAAGCTCGAGTTCCTCGTCGCCGATGCGCTCGCCAAGGGGGCTGACACCCTGGTCACCTGTGGCGCCGTGCAGTCGAACCACTGCCGGCTCACGCTGGCGGCCGCCGTCAAAGAGGGCCTGAAGTGCCGGCTCGTCCTCGAAGAGCGGGTGGCGAACAGCTACAGCCCGGACGCGAGCGGCAACAACTTCCTGTTCCGGTTGCTCGGCGTCGAGGCCGTGACCGTGGTGAAGGCGGGCGTGGACCTCGCGGCCGAGATGCAGAAGGTCGCCGACCAGGTGGCCGCGCTCGGACGGAAGGCCTACATCATCCCGGGCGGCGGGTCGAACCCGCTTGGCGCGCTCGGCTACGTGTCGTGCGCGGAGGAAATCCTCGCGCAGTCCTACGACCTCGGCATCCGTCTCGACCATGTCGTGTGCGCCAGCGGCAGCACCGGCACGCACGCAGGGTTGATCTGCGGGCTGATCGGGAACAACAGTCACATCCCCCTGACCGGCATCAACGTCCGCCGCACCCGCGAGGAGCAGGAGCCGAACGTCTACAAGCTGGCGCAGGAAGTGGCGTGCCTGCTGAACATCCAGGGCGGCATCCCGCGCGATGCCATCACCGCGCTCGGGGACTGGGTCGGGCCTGGCTACTCGCTGCCGACACCGGAAATGGTCGAGGCGGTGCGGATGCTCGCCCAGGTCGAAGGCATCCTGCTCGACCCGGTCTACACCGGGAAGACGATGGCTGGCCTGATCGCGCTGGTGCGTCGCGGCACGTTCAAGAAGGGAGAGCACGTCCTGTTCGTGCACACCGGCGGGGCGCCGGCGCTGTACGCGTATCAGTCGGTGCTGGTGTGATTCTGTAGGGGCGACCGGCTGGTCGCCCGGACAATTGGACGGGAAACGTTATGGAGGAATCCATGAGGAGCAGCCTCGGGTCGCTTGTCGTGATCGTGTTCGCTCTTGCCCTGGTCGCTGCGGCACCGGCGTGGGCGCAGTCGTCGGCGGACAAGCAGGGACAGCCGCCGGCCAGCCCGGAGAAGGGCAAGGCGGCGGCTGCCGCCGATCCCGTCAGCGGCGAGTGGGAAGGCATGGTGGATCTGCCGGACGGCGCCACGCCGTTTTCGATGAAGCTGCAGCTCGAGAAGGACAAGGTCACCGGGGAAGTCACCGGGCCGCAGGGAACGGCGCCGATCACCGAGGGTTCGTGGGCTGACGGCAAGCTGACGGTGGCCTTCACCTACGTTGACGGGGCCGCGATCGTGATGTCCGGGGGGCTGACCGAAGGCCAGTTCGCCGGAAGCCTCAGCTACGGGGGCGGTCAGATGGTCGTCAACTGGGCCGCCAAGAAGAAGGTTGTCAAGTAGGGGCGACCGGCTGGTCGCCCTTGCCCCCTCTGTTGAACCCCGGCTCGCGCTGCAGTAACATGGCTAGTTTGCGGCACCGACCGAGATTGCCGCAGTGAGCCCTCTGTCATGCCAGAGCCGACCGCGGGAGCGACCGCCGAACTCGTCATTCGGGGCGCCCGTACGCACAACCTCAAGAATATCGACCTCACCCTCCCGGCGAACGCCCTCATCATCGTGACGGGCGTGAGCGGGTCGGGAAAGTCCTCGCTCGCCTTCGACACGATCTACGCCGAGGGACAGCGGAGATATGTGGAATCGCTGTCGGCCTATGCTCGGCAGTTCCTCGAGCGGATGGAAAAGCCGGACGTGGACTCGATCGACGGCGTGTCGCCGGCCATCGCCATCCGTCAGAAGAACAGCATCCGCAACCCCCGCTCGACCGTCGGCACCGCCACCGAGATCCACGACTACCTCAGGCTTCTGTATGCCCGGGTCGGCCGGAC
>Ga0209745_1000873_pt1 | contig 18243 bp, 11 predicted proteins | sample BarGraNGADG00312_FD_184495 | JGI IMG/M metagenome (GOLD analysis project Ga0209745, IMG submission 184495) | Arctic peat soil microbial communities from Barrow, Alaska - Barrow Graham LP Ref core NGADG0004-312 (SPAdes) (version 2) | ecosystem: Environmental > Terrestrial > Soil > Wetlands > Peat...
GGCCGGTGTAGATCTCGGAGAGCTTCTTGTTGCCCACGCAATCTATCAGGCACTGATGGAAGCGCTGATCCAGCCGAATGTAAGCCAGGTAATCAGAGTGGACCTCGCCGACCGTGGTGCCAACAATCTCCTCCACCAATCGCTCCAACTCTCGCAGGGCGTCGCCACCCCTCTGAATCACGTAGTCCACGGCAGCGCATTCGAGGATCTCGCGGACCTGGTACACCTCCTCGACGACGGCCCAGGTGGGCTGGGTGACGAAGGCGCCGCGGCGAGATTGGAGCTCCACTAGCCCGTCGGCAGCGAGCTGCCTGAGGGCATCGCGAACTGGAGTGATGCTCACCTTGAAGTGCTGGGCGAACTCCTCGAGAGAGAGGCGCTGGCCCGGGGCGAGCTTGCCCGAAAGGATCTCCGTGCGGAGGACCTGATAGACGCGGTCGGAAAGATCCCGGCGATCGATCTCGTAGTGGACGTCGACTGGGTCCAAACCACTCCCCCAAGGCTGAATGCTGATGCTGGCCACTTGCAAAAAATATTTTGCTTCTTACATCGACTGAGGCGGTGCCATTGTCCGCCCCATATTGCACGATGTCAAGTGGCTAATCCTTGCCGGGGGCAGCCGCCATTGTTGCTGCAATCCATTTGTGCTAACATCTGGCACTCCAGACCAGAAGAGTCGTGCCCGAGGCGTTTCGCAGGACTCTTGAGAACAGCGGCTGCACCTCGGATCGGTTCCCGCAGCATCTTACGTAGTGTCGGTTACCCGAGCCCCGGTCCCATGGGCACCGAACGTGACGGGAGGGTCCTAACCGATGGCAGATCCACTGAAGATTCTCTTCCTCTCAGCAGAAATGGCCCCCTTCTCCAAGACCGGCGGGGTCTCCGAGGTGGCCGCGGCCCTACCCAAAGCCCTTCGAATGCTGGGACACGACGTCCGGGTTGCAACGCCTCGCCACGGACGCATTGATCCGGCCAGGTTCTCGCTCCGCCCTGTCATATCTGATGTGCAGATCCCGGTCGACGAGCACAGCGAGTCCGTGAACGTCCTGACTTGCGAAGTGCAGGGCGACCTACCGGTCTACTTCATCGACTGCGAGAAGTACTTCGCGAGGGAGAAGCTATACGGCTATCCGGACGACGGCGAACGCTTCGTCGTCTACTGCCGCGCCGCCATGGAAATGCTGAAGCTGCTGGATTGGAAGCCCGACGTCATCCACTTGAACGACTGGCACACCGCCATCGTCGCCAACTGGCTGAAGACCATATACAGAGACGACCCCTTCTTCAGCAAAACGGCCTCGGTCTACACCATCCACAATCTGGCCTATCAGGGTGTTTTCGGCTGGCGGATCCTCGAGATCGCCGGCGTGGACGAGTTCAGCTTCATGTACCCCCAGATCGAGGATCTCCACAACGTAGTGGCCCTCATGGCCCACGGCATCCACTTCGCCGACGCCATCAGTACCGTGAGCGAGAGCTACGCCAGGGAGATACTAACTGCAGAGTACGGGGAGAAGCTGCACACCCTGCTGAACGACAGGAAGGACCGGTTGTTCGGCATACTGAACGGCGTGGACTACGAGGCGATGAACCCGGCCACTGACCCGGCAATCGCCCAGCATTACGACATCGCCTCCCTGGACCAGAAGGTAGCCAACAAGCTAGCCTTTCAGCAGGAGGCGAACCTCGCGGTGGACGGGAACGTCCCGCTGATCGGCTGCATCTCCAGGCTAACGAGTCAGAAGGGATTCGACATCCTGGGGGAGGTGATCGACGGGCTGATGGACCTGCCCCTGCAACTGGCGATCCTGGGCACCGGGGACCAGTACTACCACGAGATGTTCACCCGCTTGGCCCGCAGGTATCCAGGGAAGGTGGCAGTGTTCCTCACGTTTAACGCCACCCTGGCACAGAAGATATACGCCGGCAGCGACATCTTCCTGATGCCGTCCCGCTTCGAGCCCTGTGGTTCCAACCAGATGGTTGCCATGCGCTACGGCAGCGTCCCCGTGGTCCGCCGTACCGGCGGTCTCGCCGACACGATCAAGGACTTTGATCCCCGCACGGGTGAGGGGAACGGCTTCACCTTCCAGAAGTACAGCGGGATGATGTTGTTTGCCACCGTTGTCCGGGCACTGGAGAGCTACAAGCATGGGGGCTACTGGCGGAGGCTGATGGAGACTGGTATGAGGGCCGACTACTCCTGGGACTCCACCGCCCGGAAGTATGTGGATCTGTACCACCGGGCCATGGAGCTGCAGTCCCAGTCGGACCAGCCGGTTAAGGTGGGTTAGACAAGAGGGGACGACGCATGCGTCGCCCCTTCTTCGATTTGCTAGTAGATCCCCAGGTAGCGGTCGACTTCCCAGGAAGTGACCGTCTGCCGGAACTCCTTCCACTCGATCGTCTTGGCCTCCAGGAAGCGCTCGTAGGTGTGCGGACCCATCGCCTCCTTGACCACATCATCCCTCTCCATCTCGTCCAGTGCCTGGTGGAGAGAGCCGGGCAGGACGCCCACGCCGTGGCGGGCCATCATCTCGTCGGTGAACTCGAAGAGGTCTTCCTCGATCGGCTGGGCGAGCGGCAGATTCCGCTTGATCCCGTCAAGGCCGGCCTTCAGCATGACGGCGAAGGCCAGGTAGGGGTTGCAGGTAGGATCCGGGCTCCGCAGTTCGACCCTAGTGGCCTCAGGCTTGCCACCGCTGATCTTGGGTATGCGGACGAGGGCAGATCGGTTGGTCCGTGCCCAGCTTATGTACACCGGCGCCTCGAAACCGGCCACCAGCCGCTTGTAGGAGTTGATCAGCGGCGACAACACCGCGCACATCCCCTTGGCATGGGCAAGCTGGCCGGCGATGTAGTGCTTGGCAATCTCGGACAACCCATACTGATCGCGGGGATCGTAGAAGGCGTTCTTACCCTCTGCTATGCTCCAGAGGCTCTGATGGGTGTGCATGCCGCTTCCGGCGATGCCGTATACCGGCTTCGGCATGAAGGTAGCATGCAGGCCGTGACGGTGAGCCACCGACTTCAAGGTGCTCTTAAACTCCACCACCTTGTCGGCCATCCGCAGCGCCTCGTCGTAGCGCATGTCGATCTCGTGCTGGCCCGGGCCGACCTCGTGGTGGCTGGTCTCCACCGTGATCCCCTGCAGCTCCAGCGCCTCCACCATCTCCATGCGAACCTCGGAGGCGAGATCGGTGGATATGTCGAAGTAGGAGCCCTCGTCGTGGGGCAGCGGCTCCGGCCGCCCGTTGGTGCCGATGTTGAACAGGTAGAACTCCAGTTCGGGGCCGGTGAAGAACTGGAAGCCCATGGAGCGAGCCTCGTCCAGGGCGTTCTTCAATACGAAGCGCGGGTCCCCGACGAAGGGCTCACCGTCGGGAGTGCAGACGCCGCAGGTCATCTTCGCCGTGGTCATCCCGCTCTTGCCGAAGGGGATTATCCCGAAGGTGGAGAGATCAGGCTCAAGGTACATGTCGCTCTCGTGGATCCGAGCGAAACCCTCGATGGAGGAGCCGTCGAACCACTTCCCATTCTCCAAGGTATCCTGAAGCTCGTGGGAGGGGATGGTGACCTGCTTCACCATTCCGACAATGTCGGTGAGCTGAAGGTTTACGAACTTAACCTGCTCCCGCTCGGTCGTCTCAAGTATCTGCTGGATCTTCTCCCTGTTGCTGCCGGCTTCTGTCGCCACTAATGCCTCCTCTTCTTCAAGCAAAAAAATCTCCCCGCCGTGCCAGATACGCTCACGACTGGGGCAACTTGGGTGCGGCAGGGCGTTCATCCCCTGCCTGCCCGTTCCGCCTCCAGCAACTGCCTGACCTTCAGGGCAACCTGAAGTGACAGCCGCACCTCGGGGTCATCCAGAACGTGTCCGCTGATCTCCGCCACCCGCTGGAGGCGGTACAGGAGGGAGTTGCGGTGTAGCGAGAGATGCTCCGCGGTCCTGCTGAGATTACCATGGCATCGAAAGAGCGCCTCGAGGGTCTTCAGCAGTTCGCCGCCCGCTTTCCGATCGTGGTCCTCCAGCTTCCCCAGCATCTCCTGGTGAAAGCTCTCCAACTCCGCCGTGCCGGACACCTGGGCCAGCAGGCGGAGGATCCCCAGATCGCCGAAATAGGTGGCAGCAGAGGGACCGTTCACCCTGATCCCGATGCTAAGCGCCCCCTCGGCCTCACGGTGGGCATTGACCAGCCCGCCGTGAGATTGGGCGGGGCGACCGATGCCCACGGCCACTCGCCTCCCGTCCAGAACGGCTTCGGCTCGAGCGCGGATCACCTCCGCAAACTCCCGGGCGGCCTTCTCATTGGGTGCGACCTGCAGCGGGACAACCGCCACCACCGAGCCACCGCGAGCGGCAACCAACGATTTGGCCTCTCGACGGGTCAACTCCACACGAACCGCCGACTCCAGTTGCCGCCGCGCCCGATCCACACCGCGGTAGGGCGCCGCACCGCTCCGCTCACGGGACTCTGGCCGGAATGCCATGACCAACGATGGCACGGTGGGGTCGTAGCCGAGCCGACGAGCCTTGCCGAGGACGGCCTGATCTGCATCCATGCCATTGGAGAGCAGTTGATCCAGTAGGTCGCCCCTGACTCGCGCCTCGGCTTCCCCTATGGCCGCCTCCTTGGCAACCTCGACTACGCAGACCGCGGCGCCGCGCACCACCGCCAGCCGGTCCAACTCCGTCAAGGAGCTGTGCTCGCCGAAGACGGAGAGGAATCCCGCCACACCATCCCGGGCGGGAATCGGGGCCACGAACCTGGACAGGTTGGTGCCGGACACTGGAAACTTGGCAACCGGGGGTTGGGCGCCGGAGAGAGGCACGGTTTGGATCCACTCCTCGATCGCGGCCCGCCCGGTTCGCAGATCCAGCTCCTCGGGGTGAGGCAGGTCCAGGGCAGCCGCCGCGAACTGGATACGATACTTCTCGTCTTCGATGGCCACGGACTTGCGGGTGGCCTCCGACAGCCGGTCCACGACCGCCTGAAGCCCCCGCTCCTCGAAGGTGATCTGCGCCAACTGCCGGTGGATCTCCGATGCCCTGTTCTGAAGCTCCGCCTGCCGGTCCACGACAGTTGCTATGGCGGCCCGCTCCACCTCCACAAGGGAGCAGCCCGGCGGCAGCTTGAGCAACGGGATCTCCAGTCCATCGGCCGTCTGTATCGACTCCCCGTCCACCTCGCCCAAGACGGCCACGGCGGCCACACCTACCTCCCCCAAGCGGCTGATGACGTAGGAGAGGGTCATGGATTCCTGCAGCAGGCTGAGCTGGGCGCTGGATATAAGGGCCATCTCTCCCCCTTCCAGCGCCTCGAAGGCCGGGAGTCTGGGCCGAAGCGAACGGGCCCATACAACTTCGCGCTTCAAGCCGGAGCGCCCGCCGACAACCAGGGTGCCCTGGGGAAGCGCTAGCTGTAGAAGGTCCTCTACTGTGACGGCCATTCAGCTCCTTCCGCAGAACCTACCCATGGGGCCGAAATCGAAGTCTTGTGCATAGTGCACAATGGTATTGTAGCAGGGTAGCGAAAACCGCGATAGTGGCCGGATCCCACCGAGATGTACCCCCAGAAGCCCCACTTCTGAGCGGGAAGAGGGGACCGGATAGCTACCCGCCAGGTCACCAAAGCGGCCGAGGGAGTCAGGATAGTGGCGATACCGACCGCTTTGTGTGAGACCGTCCCTTTTTACACTTATTTAACGACCTCGCAACAGTTGCTTAGTAACGGTAGTCCAGAATAATACCGACGCGCAAGAGCGCTACAATCATGCGGCAAGTCCATTTTCGAGGTATTGCATTGAACAAAGGCTACGTGGGTCTGATGTTAGGCGCAGTGGTGGCGGGGTTGGGCCTCGGTGCCTTACTGGCTTCGAAGACGACTCCTCCTCCCGTGCCGGTGGTCCAGGCAAGTGGGCAGTTCGGCCAGAGCGGCAGCCAATCTGGCAGCGGTGCGGGCGCAACTGCCGGAGCGGCTTCCGGACAGGGGCAGGGGGGAGCGGGGTCCTTCGGCACCGTCTCTGCCAAAGAGGGCGACACGGCGACGGTCAAGACCCAACAGGGTGATCTGAAGGTGAAGCTGACCGGGGTGAAGGTGCAGAAGACCGTGGACGGTGCCGCCGACGACCTGAAACCCGGTACGACGGTGGTGGTAATGGGCCAGCCGGGCTCGGACGGCACGGTTACCGCTAACTCGATCCAGATCCTGCCCGCCGACGCGGTAGCCCAGACCGGCGGGCAGGGACGCGGCGCCAACCAGACTGGCGCGCAGGGACAGGGCCAACAGGCCCAGGGTCAAGCCCAAGGACAGGGGCAGCAGGGCCAGAATCAGGGTGCCAGGCCGGTGATGGGCACCGTTTCCGCCCTTACCGGCGACACGCTGACGGTGTCGGGTCCCCAGGGAGACACCAAGGTCAATGTGAGCGCGGCCAAGATCCAGAAGACGGTGGACGGCAGCGCTGACGACGTCACGGTGGGACAGAGTGTCTCGCTGGTCGGGCAGGCTGGATCGGATGGTACCTTCGCCGCATCCGCAATCCAGATGAGGCTGGCCGGCAACCAGGGCAACCGGGCATCCCCCGCGGCCAATCCGCAGGCAACTCCGGAGGCCAATCCAGGGGCCACTCCGGCCACACCGGCTAAGAACAACTGAAGCGACTAGAACCATCGGGGAATGTGGGGACCCCGGGAGCTTATCGTGGTATCATTTATTAGACAGAACAAAGAACAGAGGGCCGTGAGGAACGAACCGCTTATGGCAAACGGCACCGTCCTGGTGGTGGACGACGAACGCAATATCGTACAACTGGCCAGGCTCTATCTGAGCAGCGAAGGCTACGCGGTAGAGGCTGCCTACAATGGCGTGGAGGCGCTTGAGAAGGTGAAGTCCCGCCATCCCGACCTGGTAGTGCTGGACCTGATGATGCCGGAGATGGATGGCTGGGAGGTGTGCCGCCGTCTCCGGAAGGAGAGCGACATACCGATCATCATCCTCACTGCTCGGAGTGACGACGTGGACAAGATCATCGGCCTGGAACTGGGCGCCGACGACTATGTGACCAAGCCGTTCAACCCGCGTGAGCTGGTAGCCAGGGTCAAGGCCGTGCTCCGCCGGTACCAGGCTGCGGAGCGCACCACACGACAGCTGGAGGCGGGCGACATCCAGATTGATCTGGACCGTCGAGAGGTCACCGTAGCTGGAAGCCCCATCACCCTGAGGGCAAAGGAGTTCGACCTCCTCTCTGCCTTCGTCAAACAGTTGGGGGTGGTTCTGGATCGGGAGCGGCTGCTCAACACGGTGTGGGGCTACGACTACGTGGGCGACACCCGCACCATAGACGTTCACGTCACCTGGCTTCGGGACAAGATCTCCGGAAGCGCTAACGCCCGCATACAGACCATTTGGGGAGTCGGCTACAAGATGGTGGTGTCCACCGACGGGGAGAAAGACGGTGTTCACCAGCCTTAGGCTCAAGCTGGCAGCGACCTACAGCCTGGTAATCCTGCTGTGCCTCATGCTGGCCGGCACCGCCTTCGTCTACCTGATGAGGGACTATCAGCGGCAGATCAAGCTGAACCAGCTTTCAGACCTGGCACTCCCTATCTCGTGGCAGGTCCGGTTGCTTGAACGTTCCGGCGCCTCGCAGGATCAGATGGCCCTGTTCCTTCAGGATCGGGCCACCGAGATGAACGTCCGGATCCTGCTGGTGGACCCCGCCGGCCACGTGGTAGATGATACCTCCGATAGCCTCCGCGGCGAGCAGATCCCCGTACCGCCGCCGGGGCCCGTTGGCGACAATTCGAGCCCCCTCTCCACGGTGGCCTTCGTCCGCAATGGCAGTCCCGGCTTCGTGTTCATCGTCGCTCAGGCCCCGCCCCAGCCGCAGCGGGGGTCGGAGCCTTCCGACCGCATCGTCACCAGATCCACCTCATACCTGGTGGCGCTGGCCGTGCCGGAGCAGAGCCTCACCTCCAGTTGGCTGGAACTGGCACCCCGGCTCGGATTTGCCGCTTTGGTATCCATGATCGTGTCCATCGCGGTGGCATTCATGATCTCCCGCTCCATCTCCAAGCCGGTGGTGCAGATGACTAGGGCGGCCGAAGAGATGGCAAAGGGCAACTATGAGCAACATATCGAGGTCCGGGGTGGCGACGAGATCGCCCGGCTTGCCAGGACTTTCAACAATATGGCTCAGCAGGTGAACATCTCCCACCGGACGCTGAAGGACTTCCTGGCCAACGTGTCCCACGAGCTGCGTACCCCTCTCACCTCGGTGCAGGGGTTCTCGCAGGCGATGGTAGACGGCACCGTCAGTTCACCAGCGGAGTATTCCGAGGCAGGACAGATCATCAACGAGGAATCGGAGCGGATGCGCCGAATGGTCGAGGACCTGCTGCTGCTGTCCAAGATCGAATCGGGGCAGCTACCCCTAGAGCGCGCGGATCTGGATCTCCGCGAACTGTTGCGCGCCTGTGTCAGGCGCGCAACCCAACAGGCACACCAGTCTGCCGTCTCCATCAGACTGGTGGCGGACCAATCGGTGAAGCTTGTCGGAGACGAAGGGCGCATGGAGGAGGTACTTGGAAACCTTCTGGACAACGCCATTCGACACACCCCTAAGGAAGGTGTGGTTACCGTCACGTTGGCAGTGCCCCAACCCCGCCCAACGTCAGGAAACGGGCAGGGCGGCCCTCAGCGCGCTGCCCCCGGGCCCACCGTCAGCGTCCACAATACTGGGTCCCACATACCACCAGAAGACAGGGCGCGCGTCTTCGAGCGCTTCTACCAGGTAGATAAGTCCAGGGCTCGAACCGGTGATGGAAGCGGACTGGGGCTCGCTATAGCACAGGAAATCGTCCACGCCCACGGCGGAAATATCGCCGTGGAGAGCGACCCCGACCGCGGCACCACCTTCACCGTAGCCTTCAATCGTCAACCATCAACGGCCAGCTAACTGCCGCTCTTGGCGTAGGAGCGGCAGAAATGGAAAGACTCGGTCTGGCAGCGGGGAAACCGTTGGACTAGGACTCATAGCTAATAGCTGGGGGTGGAAAGCCGATCAAAGTTTAAACACGGTCCTAACAACCAGAATATTGATGAGTAGGGTATAGTATCCGACTTAAGATGGTTAGCGTGATCTCACTTCTTGCTTCTAGGTCCAATTCTTGCTTCTAGATCCAACAGGATCAATCAACCTATAGCGGCGTCCCCGGCGAAACCACAGGGCACCAGAGTAATGCGATGCCGTGGGAGAGCCCTCGGCGCCGCGGCTTGTCCGAGACGGATGGCCATTGGTATCTTCCACGCGATCGACCAATACGAAACCTGGAAAGGAGCATCCTGTGCGGCGGGAAACCTTGATCTGCATATTGGGCACTTTAATTCTAGCGGTTGGTGGCTCGGCGGGGTGTACCGGCACGAATGCCAGCACTTCCCCTCAGGCCCAGCCCACGGCCGGAACACCGGCGCCTCAGAAGGCAGGGGGCAACCAGGGTCAGGCTCCCCAGAAGGGCGGGGCAACCGGCGGCGGGACGGCCAAGGTCGTCAACACAGCCGCGGTGACGCCCGGCGACGTTAAGCTCACCTTCACCTACAGCGGCACGCTGGAATCCGGCTCGCAGGTGAGCATCGTCCCCAAGACTTCCGGCCGGTTGGAGACCCTACTGGTGGACGTGGGCAGCCAGGTTAAGGCCGGCGACACCGTCGCAATTATGGAGAGAACAACGCTCCAACTTTCCGTCCAGCAGGCCCAGGCCAACCTGAAGTCCGCCCAGGCCAAGCTGGCGACGGTTATGGCCGGTGGAAGGCCCGAGGATGTGGCCTCGGCCCAAGCCGCCGTGGACTCCGCCCAGGCCAAGCTGGCGACAGTGATGGCCGGTGGAAGGCCCGAGGATGTGGCCTCTGCGCAGGCCGCCCAGGACTCCGCCCAGGCCAAGCTGGATGCACTGATGAACCCTTCCCCTTCTGATATACAGACAGCCCAGACCACACTGGATAAGGCGAGGGCTGATCTGACTTCCAACAGCGCGGCGTTGGATAAGCTGAAGAACGGTGCCACGCCGGACGTGTGGGCAACTGCGCAGAAGGACGTGGACAATTATGCGGCCGCCATCAAGAGTGCCCAGGTCGCCTTGGACCAGAAGAAAGCCGGAAACACCACGGCCGACCTTGCAGCCCAACAGGCAGCGGTGGACCAGGCGAAGCAGGCCCTTACCTCTGCCGAAGACAAGTACCAGACCGCAAAGGGAGTCGATTCGAAAGGGAACAGCAACCTCGCGGCCTCCGGCTTCTCCAGCGTCTCAGCCGCCCTACAGAGCTATAATACGGCCAAGGCCGCCTACGACGCTGCAGTCCAGAAGCAGCAGCAGATGCAGGGCGGCTTTCTTCCCGCGGACATGCAGTCTGCTCAAGCTACTCTCGACCAGGCCCAGGCCAACTACAACGCGGCCGTGGCCAAGATAGACCAGATGAAGAAGGGCCCACTTCCCCAGGATGTCCAGGCAGCGCAAAGCCTGATGGACAAGTCCAAGTCGGATGTGGCCGCGGCTGAAGTGAAGCTCGCCCAGCTGAAATCCCCGACGGACTACGATATTGCCACATCCCAGGCCACTGTGACACAGGCACAGCAGGCCCTGGCGCTGAAACAGCAGCCCTACACCGAGCAGGATGTCCAGAGCGCGCAGGCCGCCGTGACACAGGCACAGCAGGCCCTGGCGCTGAAGCAGCAGCCCTACACCTTGCAGGACGTCCAGAGCGCGCAGGCCGCCGTGGACGTGGCTCAGGCGGCGCTCGACTCCTCCAAGTCCGCCCTTGCGGACGCCACCCTGGTGACTCCTTTTGATGGAGTGGTAACCGGGAAGCTGCTGTCGCCGGGTGCCCTGGTCTCTCCATCGTCCCCGATAGTGACGGTCTTCAGCAAAGACTTGAGCATCCCGATATCGGTAGAGGAATCCCGCCTGGACAGGCTGAAGCCAGATCTGTCAACCTCCATCACGGTACCCTCCTATCCTGGGGAAAGCTTCTCCGGAAAGGTGACGAGCATCTCCCCATCCGCCGACTCCAAGAGCCACACTTTCGTCATGCGAGTCGCACCAGACGACTCCAGCGACAGGCTTAAGGCCGGGATGTTCGCCGAGGTCGTGGTAACAGCAGAGCAGCGAAGCAACGCGCTGTTGGTCTCGCGAGACGCTGTTGTCCAGCGAAACGGCAAGGATGTCGTGTTCGTGGTAGCAGGTGGAAAAGCGCAGTTGCGCCCTGTGGTCCAGGGCATCCCGACCGATGGAATGGTCGAGATTATTGACGGGCTCAAAAAGGACGAGCAGGTGGTTGTGGTAGGACTGAGCGGGCTGAACGACGGCGACGCCGTCCGCGTGCTGCCCAGCACCTCGGGCCAGCCCTCTGGCCAATCTCAGCCTCAGGGGCAGGATGCCCCCAGCAAGACGAACTAGGAAGGAATGAGGCATGGGTCTGACTCGAATCGCCATCAATCGTCCCTTGACGATTTTGATGTTCATATTGGGTCTGGTAATCATGGGTGCGGTTTCCTTCACGCTGCTGAAGGTCGACCGGATGCCAGCCCTGTCCGTGCCCTTCGTCAATATCTCCGTCTCGTTTGCCGGCGCCGCGCCACAGGACGTCGAGGATCTCGTAGTCAAACCGATAGAACAGGCGGTATCCGGCATCTCAGGCATCTCCACCTTGGACTCAGACTCGAGCGAGGGCAGGGGTAACGTCCGGATCCAGTTCGTTGAGGGATGGGACCCTGACAAGGGCGCTGTCGATGTAGATCGAAAGGTCGCCACCATTCTCAACAGTCTGCCCACGGAAGCGTCCATCCCGGTGGTCAACAAGGCCGACCCAAACGCACAGCCGATTATGAATGTTTCTCTGACCGGCCAGATGCCCATCGATCAGCTGTACAGTTTGGCCACCGACTCAGTGCAGCCCAGGCTGCAGTCCGTGCCTGGTGTCGCGGACGTGTCAATCGGCGGTGGTCTGGTGAGGGAGGTCCGCGTTGCGGTCTCCTACACCAAGCTGCAGGCATTTGGCGTGGCCCCATCCACCATCACGGCGGCCTTGACCCGCGAGAACGTCGACACGCCCGGCGGCAGCCTGAACGTCGGCAACACCCAGATGAATATCCGCTCGCAGGGGCTGTTCCAGAGCGCGGATGAGCTCGGCAACTTGATCGTGGCCAACACGACAGCCGGGACGGTCTACCTCAGGGACGTGGCAACCGTAAACGAGGGTTTCAAAGACCGGAGCAGCTATCAGAGGTTGAATGGGCAGGAGAGTGTAGGCATCAGCATCACCAAGACCTCTGAGGGCAACAGCCTTCAGGTGGTCACCGACATCCGGTCCGCCCTCTCCGACATCCAGAACACCCTGCCACCCGGCATGAATCTGGTCATCAGCAACGATACCTCCCGCTACACTCGGGCCGCCCTGGATGCTATACAGAGAGACCTGGGGCTGGCGGTGGTGCTGTGCGGTCTCGTGCTTCTGTTGTTCCTCCACGCATGGAGGAGCACTCTCATAGTCATCCTCGCCATCCCGACTTCCCTCATCACCACCTTCCTGGTGATGTACGCCACCGGGATGACGCTGAACACCATCTCCATGATGGCGCTGGCCCTCACCATCGGCATCCTGGTGGACGACTCCATCGTGGTCCTGGAGAACATCCACCGCCACATCAAGATGGGCGAGCACCGACGGGAGGCAGCACTGAACGGCCGGAGCGAGATCGGGTTGGCCGCCATGGCTATCACCTTGACTGACGTCGTGGTGTACCTACCTGTGGCTTTCATGCAGGGCTCGATCGGACAGCTGTTCCAGCAGTATGGCCTCACCATCGCCTCGGCCACCCTGATCTCGCTGTTCATCTCCTTCACTCTTACCCCAATGCTGGCGTCCAGATGGATGAAGGAGGAGAATGGGGAGAGCGAGAATCGCGGATCACCGCGGAACCCCTTCGGTTGGTTCCCCACGTGGTGGGAGCGCAACTACGATAGAGTAGCGGGCGGATACTCCAACCTTCTCCGGCTGGCACTGAGAGCGAGGCCACTCGTGGTGCTTATCGCCATTCTGGCCTTCGCCGGTGCTATTGCCCTCATCCCGCTACACGTGCTGGGCGTCGAATACGCTCCCTCCGAGGACGACAACCAGATGAACGTGAGCATAAGCCTTCCAACCGGCACCTCACTGGACGCTTCCAATACCGCCTCGCGGCTGCTCGAGTCCCAAATTCTTCAGCTGCCCGAGGTGCAAAACGTCTTCACAACTGTGCGCGGCAGTACCGGGGGAGGCGGCTTTGGTGGCGGTGGATCCAATTTCTCGGTGCAGTTGGTGGACAAGAGCCAGCGGGGTCGCTCCGTCTTCGACATCCAGAACCAAGTCCGAAGTATGGGACAGGGCATCCCAGGCGCCACCGTGCGATCCAGCATTGCCAGCCCCCTGGGCATGGGTGGTGGAGGCGGTGGCGGCGGCGGCATTTCGATCGACCTGATGGGGGCGGACCTCAACACGCTGCAGAAGCTCTCGGGCCAAGTCGAGCAGATTACGCGCGGAACGCCCGGCATAGTAGACGTCCGTCCACCCGACTTTGCGGGTATCCCAGAGGTCCGCGCCGTCATAGATAGGCGCAAGATGGCGGACGCGGGCGTAACCGCCCAAGTGGTCTCCACTACCGTGCGCTCTATGATCCAGGGTTCGGTGGCCGGCAAGTTGCAGCCCGACAACCGCGATCAGATGGACATTACCATGGTTGCCAACGACGCCGATCGTCTCGATCTGGCGAAGCTGGAGACGATCCCGATAATCACCAGTACGGGAACCACAGTCAAACTGGGTCAGGTGACCAACCTGGTAAATGGATCGAGTCCGCTCACAATATCCCACTCCAGCCGGCAGCGAGTCGTATCCCTCAGCGCCACGGTGGACGGCCGGTCCCTGGGGGACGTGGCCAACGACCTGCGCGCGGCATTCAAGAACGCGAACATGCCGTTGGGTTACACCGCCGTGGTAGGCGGTTCTGTCAGGCAGATGGATTTGGCGATCTCGGCGTTGTCTAGAGCCCTATCTCTCTCAGTAATCCTGATCTACATGCTACTGGTTGCACTGTACGAGTCATGGCTGCAGCCGCTCACCATCATGCTCGCACTGCCAGTCTCACTCATCGGTGCCCTTGGCGGCCTCGTATTGACGGGCAATACCCTGAACATCTTCTCCATGATCGGAATGATCATGCTGATGGGCCTGGTTGCCAAGAACGCGATCCTGCTCGTGGACTACACCAACACCCTGAGGGCAAGGGGTGTCCAGAGGACAGAGGCGATCATTGAGTCGGGTCGCACGCGTCTCCGGCCCATCCTGATGACCACCTCAACCATCATCGCCGCCATGATCCCGCTGGCCCTAAAGCTGGAAGCCGGCGCCGAGTCCCGCTCTCCCATGGCCGTGGTGGTGATCGGAGGAGTCATCTCCTCCACCCTCCTGACACTGGTTCTGGTTCCTTGCGTTTACACCTACCTGGACGACCTCCAGATGGCGCTGGGAAACCCGAACCCGCTCGGCTTCCTGCGCCGCTCCAAGCCGGCCTTTCAGCCGTCCAGCACGGACGATCGGGGGTAGAAACAATAACGTCATTTGCCCTAAACTGGTCACAACAGCGCCGCCACGCTCTGACATATGGGCCGGCGGCGCTGGCCGTTTTTCTGGCGGGCGCGCGAAGCAATAGTGCCACCACAAAGGCCCACTCGCGAGCCCCGACTCTCAGGGGGAATAGTTGTCACATTTCGGTGTGTCTGTTTTGAACCCGAACCTGTGGATGCAGCGGCCAAGACAGGCATTGCGCAACCCCAACTTCCGGCTGTACTTCTTCGGACAATTGGGATCCCAGTGCGGGACGTGGATGCAGCGGATCGCCCAGTCCTGGCTCGTGCTGGATCTGACCAACTCACCGCTGGCTCTAGGCACCGTGACCGTCCTACAGTTTGGGCCGGTGCTGGTGCTCTCACTGTTCTCCGGAGTGATCGCCGACCGCGTTCCCAAGCGAGGATTCTTGATCGCGGTCCAGGCCGCTATGATGGTCCAGTCCTTCATCCTGGCAGCGCTGACCCTCAGCGGCTCCATTCAGCTCTGGCACGTCTACCTTCTTGCCCTCTGGCTTGGGATCGCCTCAGCCCTGGAGATGCCTACTCGCCAGGCATTCGTGGGCGAGATAGTGAACCGCGAGGAGTTGCCGGCGGCGGTTGCCCTCAACCTGTCGGTCTTCAACAGCGCCCGCATCATCGGGCCGGGCATTGCCGGCGTGGTGATCGCTACCTGGGGAGTGGGCTGGTGCTTCCTGGCCAACGCGTTCAGCTTCACGGCGGTCCTGACGGGGCTGGCACTGATGGATGCCCGCAAACTACACCCTCACAAGCGGGCGAACAGAGCGTCAATAGTGCGCCAGCTGGCCGACGGCCTGCGCTACTCAGCTCGAAGCCCCCGCCTGGCCCTGCCGCTGATAGTACTCGCCTTCGTCGGCACCTTCGGCTACAACTTCGGCGTGACCCTACCACTCCTAGCGCGCTACGGCCTCGGCGTGGGATCGGTTGGCTTCGGGGCAATGAACGCGGCGATGGGGGTGGGGTCCCTGGTTGGGGCGCTCGTGGCAGCCTCGAGGGCAACCATTACGCCCAGCACCTTCATTCTCGCTGCCCTCGGACTCGGTGCCCTGCTACTGTGCGCTGCCCTGGCACCCTGGTATGCGCTAACCCTGGTAGTACTGATAGTCCTCGGTGTTTTCAGCACCACCTACTCTTCCAGCACCAACACTGTACTCCAGCTCAACAGCCAGGAGGAATACCGGGGCCGCGTCCTGAGCCTGTACACGCTGCTGTTCGCGGGCACAACCCCAATCGGCGGGGCCATCACGGGAGCCCTTGCAGAGGGCTGGGGCATCCGCCCCACCATGGCGCTAGAGGCGGGGCTTTGCGTCGTGGGAGCCCTGGTGGGCGTGCTCTACCTGCGCCGCCACCCATCGACTACCGAAGCCTGATGCAGCGCGGGCGGCATGGATGTGGCGTCGCTCCACCGACTACTGACTACTGAATGCTGACTACTGACTACTGACTACTGACTACTGACTACTGACTACTGACTACTACTGAATTATCCCAATGCTCTTCAGATAGCTCCGGCTGGCCAGCACCGCGTCGGGATCGCTCAGCTCTATGGTGTATCCACCCTGGTAGTCCATCTCCTTCATCCTGGAGAAGAACGCCGGCCAGTCCACCGTCCCGCTACCCATAGCCCAGTGGCGATCTATCACCCCATCGTTGTCGTGAAGGTGCAGGCCGCCGATGCGAGGACCGAAGGCATCGATGAAGGATGAGACGCCGTCCGGGAATAGGTTGGCGTGACCCACGTCCAGCGCGAGACCAAGATATGAGCTCTGGATAGCATCGAAAACGATCTGAAGCTCCTCAATCGTGGTGCCCAGATAGCGGATCTCCGCTTCCACCGGCAGTAGGTTCATGTTCTCGATCATAAGCGGAACCTTCTTCCGCTCGGCCACGTCGACGACTTTCCTGAAGCAATCCAGAAGACCCTCGTAGGTGGCCTCCATCAGCTGGCTAAAGTGGAAGCCGCAGTGGATAACCAGGTGATCCGCGCCCATCTTGGACGCCACTTCCACGTACTCCAGCAGATGCTCCACCGAAGCTTCGTGCATCCCTGGGGTGAACTCGGCGGTGTTCACGAATGAAGCCGAGTGGACGGAAAAGTCCATGCAGTACTTCTGGCTCAGATCCCTGACCGCAGCAATGCGCTTGGCCTCGAACATACGGGGGAAGTTGATAGGGGCCTCGCACCCCAACTCCACCCAGTTGAAGCCCAAGTCGTGGGCTATCTGAAAGTACTCTTCCGCGGGTCGAACCCGCGCTTTGGGGCCGAGTCTCATAGACTGCTGCCTCCTTTGAAATGCGAGTTGGCTACCCCAACCAGTTCTCCGATACTGGACAACCCCTCCCGCTCAAGGAAACCAGCCAATTCTTCCACTATCCTGAGAGGGAGAGAAGGATCCACGAAGAGGGCTGTGCCTACCTGGATGGCCGATGCCCCAGCCATTATGAACTCTAGTGCATCGTCCGTGGAGGCAATCCCACCCAGCCCAACCACCGGGATGCTCACCGCCTGGGCTACCTGGTAGACCATCCGCACGGCCACCGGTCGCACCGCGGGCCCGGAGAGGCCGCCGGTCACGTTCCCTAGGTACGGCCGGCGCTTGATTATGTCAATCTTCATCCCCACGAGAGTGTTGATGAGGGAGATGCAGTCCGCCCCGGCCTCCTCCACCGCCAGGGCAATGGCGACGATGTCTCCGACGTTAGGAGAGAGCTTCACCATCAACGGTAGCGTGGTGCAGCGGCGCACTGCGGCGGTCACCTCGGCCGCCGCATAGGGATCGCAGGCGAAGACGGCGCCGCCGGCCCGCACATTGGGGCAGGACACGTTAAGCTCTATGCCGGCCACGCCTTGGACACCATCCAGCATTTGGGCGCATCGGCAAAACTCATCCACGTCCTCGCCGGCCACGTTCACCAGCACCGGCACCCGCCATGTGGCCCACACCGGTGCCTTCTCGGCGATCACCTTGCGCACCCCAATGTTCTGGAGGCCGATGGCATTCAACATCCCGGCCGGGGTCTCCACCAGTCGGGGCATCTCGTTCCCCTTGCGGGGTCGAAGGGTGGTGCCCTTGGACAGGATGGCTCCCAGCTGCTGAATGTCGATGAGGCTCGAGTACTCCGTGCCCCATCCGAAGCAGCCGGAGGCGACCATCACCGGGTTCCGCAGCAGCAGTCCCTCCTTCCTTCCAGGCGCCAGCTCTACGGACAGGTCAACTGCCATCTCATCCCCACACCAGATCCCGCATTTCGAATACCGGCCCATCCTGGCATACGCTCTTCATCTCGCCGCGGCGGTTCTCCACCACGCAGCCGAAGCAGGCCCCCACCCCGCAGGCCATGTTCTCCTCCATGGATAGCTGTACCGACTTCTGGAGATTGACCCCGCGGACTACCTCCAGGAGCGACAGAAACATGGCGCGAGGGCCGCAGCCGTACAGTGCATCGGCCCATCCCAGGTAGTCCGACACCAGATCTGTGACGAAGCCATGGTAGCCGGCCGATCCGTCATCGGTGGCGACATAGTACTCCACCTCGGGCGAGAGCAGCTCGCTCGGGTACACGCG
>Ga0209745_1000874_pt1 | contig 18238 bp, 18 predicted proteins | sample BarGraNGADG00312_FD_184495 | JGI IMG/M metagenome (GOLD analysis project Ga0209745, IMG submission 184495) | Arctic peat soil microbial communities from Barrow, Alaska - Barrow Graham LP Ref core NGADG0004-312 (SPAdes) (version 2) | ecosystem: Environmental > Terrestrial > Soil > Wetlands > Peat...
ACTTATGTTTGACACAGCCACGCTGACCGGCATAAGGTTCTGAATTATCCACGGCTGACGGCCCATTTCGGTCACTATCCATCCGGACTCGCTGGCAAGGTATACCAGCGGTATGGAGATTAGAGAAATCCATAAGAACCAGCGGTGACGCTCAAGCTTATCATGGCGCTGAAAGAAGATTGCCAGAACGAAGAGCAGAATGAAGAAAAAGCCCAGGGCGACCATAATACGGAAGCTGTAAAAGGTCACGGGCACTGATGGTATAACCTGCCATGGATGTTCAAAAAAGCTGTAGCCAAAGTACCTGAAATAATTATTGATGAAGTCCTGCTCCTGAAATTTTGCTCCGAGAGAAGCCACCGAGGCATCGTCTCCTATTTCCTTTGCCATCTTATAATCAGTCAGCACCTGCCGCGCATACCTGCCTCGTTCCATCATCTCACTGACTGACAATATTCCTTTTTCAGGATTACCGTTAACCAAGTCCTTCAGCCCCGGTACATAACCACTGCCCTCACCCGTAGTCATTATTGAAAGCAGTTTGGGGATCATGATCTTCAATTTTACATCATGTACTTTCTTTTCACCGATCCTGTCGTCACTGTCGGTAAGGGCTCCAATAACCGTCAGTCCGGCCTCGCTTTTGCCATCATAGAGAGCCTCTATTGCTGCGAACTTCACAGGCTGAACCTGAGCAATGGTGCGGGCGGAGCGGTCGCCGGTCATAGCTACTGCCAGGGCAGAGACCAGACCGAATATCCCTGCAATTAATATGCTTTTTTTTGCCAGTATCTCCTCCCTGTGACGCAGAAGGAACCATGCGCTTATGCCTGTGACAAAAACGGAGGCAAGAACAAAGCCTGATGTCACTGTATGGGTGAATTTATCAATGGCGACAGGGTTCAATACGACATCCCGAAAGCTGTTCATCTCATTCCGGGCGGTATCCGCATTGAAAACCATTCCTACGGGATTCTCCATCCATGAGTTGGCAACAAGGATCCATAAAGCTGAGAGACTGGCTCCAATGGCTACCAGCCAGGTGGAGGCAAGGTGAAATTTCTTCCCCACCTTGTTCCATCCGAAAAACATCACAGCCACGAAGGTCGACTCAAGGAAAAAGGCGAGTATACCCTCGACAGCCAGCGGTGCGCCAAAGATGTCACCCACAAACCATGAGTAATTTGACCAGTTGGTTCCAAACTCAAACTCAAGAATTAACCCAGTGGCCACTCCTATCGCGAAGTTAATGCCAAAAAGAGTCATCCAGAATTTCGTTATCTTTTTCCATAACTCATTGCCTGTCCGAACATAGATTGATTCCATGAACGCAAGAATAAATGAGAGACCAAGGGTGAGAGGCACGAATAGCCAGTGATAAATGGCTGTCAGTGCGAACTGTGCTCTGGACCAGTTCACCAATGAGAGATCAATGTTTTCAATCATATTGTCATTTATTACCGGTTAGCTGTTCAATAACATAGTCACTCCGCTCCCTGTCAGAATTAAAATTGCTGTTCAGGAAATCAGAAAAAAAGAAAAGTCTTAGTATGAGAAAGATGATGCAAAGCTTAATAATAATGATAATCCAGACCTTTTTACCCCACCATGACATTGTTCGGAAGCCTTCATAATAGAACATAAAGAAACTTCTTAGGGCAGAGGCTATCCTGGTCATTGCCTGCCGCCTTCAAGGTCCTTACCCAGGCCCGACGTAATTTTTCGCACAGGCCCGAAATTGTAAAAAAACTCCCTGGCAAAGACTCTTAACGCCGTATAAGCCGGGACTGCCACGATCATTCCGGGGATACCTGCAAAGCTGCCTACTGCCATAATGATAATGAATATCTCTATTGGATGGGCATTGACGCTTTTCGAGTAGATCATCGGCTGAACAATATTATTGTCTATGACCTGGGCTGAGGCAATCACGATTATCATATAAAGAATCAGCATTGGTATGGAAGGAAGCCCTCCAACACTGATCGCGGTCCCTATGCCCATAACCACCGCGATGGCACCACCAAGCCATGGACCGATGTAGGGTATCACATTGAATATTCCTATGATCAGCCCCATCACCAGCGCTTGCTGGAACGACAATCCGACAATGGTCATACCGATGGTCACTATTATCATTACTATAGTGCTCTCGAGAATAATACCTATAAAATAACGGATCAGCAGATTCTTGATCGAGTGCAGTGCACGCCTGACTTTTTCTTCATACTTCTCAGGAACGATCACCATCAGCGTCTCCTTAAAAAGTCCTTCATCCTTTAAGAAGAAGAAAGCGAGGAAAGTTACGGCAAAAACGGCAATCACGAATTTGCCTATCCCGCCTGCAAGGTTTCCGGCGAGGTCAGTTACCGATGCAGGATTAAGAATTTCACTGACCTTTTCAACTGCCAGATCATAAAGAGTTTTATCAACGGGCATGGTCTTATATACCTTTCTGAACAACACATCAAGCTTGTCGAGCTGTTGCTCAATACCCCTTACTATTGCACCTGCGTCGAAGCTTGACAGAGTTTCTACCTGCCTGGTTATGACCGGTATGAAAATCATAAAGAAGAGCGCTACAAGACCCCAGATAAGCGCCAGGGTGAGCAATGCACTCAGAAACCTCGGGAATTTCAGCTTCCGGATATGTATACTGCTGAGAAACTCCACTACCGGACGACCGATCAGCGATATTACACCCGCAACAATAATATATGCAAAAATACTTCGGAAATACCAGAAAAGATAAGCCGTCAGTGCTATACCAACTATAATCAGAAAGTTACGCAGAGTGGCATTCATAATGCAATTGAGTCAGGTCAGAACTCCCTGCTGTAACAGGGTATATACGAAACTCTTCTCATCAAAATTAAAAAGAATTCCCGTTTAAACAACCTGATAATTACTATGCCATTATGACATGTCATATTTTATTTTTATGCCATATTGGCACACAATGATCAACGGCATAGCGGCGCCCTGGTAGGGCGTCGTTACGTGTTTATGTACATACGTTCTTTTATGGTTCCTGATGCTGCTTCGCCAGCTCCCTCGCAAACCGTTCACCGTATTCGATAAGGGTCTTCTGTTTGTCGTTCTCAGGCATGAACTTATAAGCTGCAGGCTCTTCAAAAAAGGACAGCTTAAGGCTTTTCAGCATACTGGCAATAATTCCCGGGGCCTCTCCGCTCCATCCGTATGAGCCGAAAGAGCCTGCCAGTTTTCCCCTGTCGCGCAGCGGGCTGATCATGGCGGCCAGCTTATATACCGGGAGGAGAGTATTCTGATTGATGGTCGGAGAGCCGACAATGAGGCCATCTGCAATGGTCAGCTTTGAGTCAATCTCACCCGCATCCGCAGATTCAATATCCAGAACCTCCACCGTAATATTCTTTACCGCTGCAGCTCCGCGGGCAATCAGTACTGCCATTTCCCTGGTGTAACCGTAAGCCGAGACATAGGTTATCAGCAGCCTCTTCTGGTCTGAGGCCGAAGTGAGCTTCTGATAGTCACTTGCAAGCGCGTATGTCTCATCGACAATTTTCTTCCAGTTTTTTCTCAGTACAGGTCCGTGGCCAGTGGCAATCATGGAAATATCGAGAGGTCTGATCTTTTCAATTGCCTTGATCATGAATTTGCTGTAGGGCTTCAGTATCACATCAAAATAATATCTGAAATCCTTATCGTAGTCGCCGGCAAGATCATCAAACATCTCCTCAGGACAATAATGGGCGCCGAATGAGTCGCATGTAAAAAGTATTCTGTCCTCAACCAGGTAAGTAAAGATGCTGTCAGGCCAGTGCAGGTTGGGAGCTGATATGAATTTCAGGGTTTTGTTACCCAGATCAAGGGTGTCTCCGTCCTTAACGACGAGCGATTTGAAAGGTCTGTTGACTATGTCAGTCAGGTACCTGATGGCATTACCGCTGCCCACTACCACAGCGTGAGGCGCCACGTCAAGAAGCTGCCTCAGGGATCCGGAATGATCAGGCTCGGTGTGATCAAGAACAATATATGATAACTCAGCCGGGTCTGTCACTTTCTTCAGCTTCCTGAGATATGTTTCACTGAACTTCTCCTTGGCAGTCTCTACAACTGTCTTCTTAGAGGCATTTATGAAGTATGAATTATAAGTGGTGCCATGCTCTGTATGCATCACTATGTCGAAAACTTTGATGTCCGGATCAAGTACTCCTATCCATTTCACGTCGGGAGTCAGATCCAGTATTTTGTTATCCTTATTCATAACCGTTCATTAAAGAACTTTTGCAATTATTGTCCTGCTTGCCCTTACCTGTTCAAACATCTGCACATCGACCTCTGTTCCTTCAGGAAGGAAGATGTCGACGCGCGAGCCGAACTTAATAAAGCCCAGCTCATCACCCTGGTGCACTTTCTCACCCTTTTTCGAGTAGGTAACTATGCGGCGGGCTACCGCACCTGCAACCTGCCTTATGAGTATTTCAGTTCCGCTGTCTGATGTAACAACAATACTGCTCCTTTCGTTCAATTCAGACGACTTCGCGCTTCGGGCGCGATATTTTTTGCCGGCCTGATAATTAGTATAGGAGATCATACCTGAAATAGGATATCTGTTGCTATGCATGTTGAATGGAGACATGAAGGTGGAAATCTGCAGCCTGTTGTCTTTGAAGTATTCCTTTTCAAATGTCTCCTCAATCACGACAATCTTTCCGTCTGCCGGTGCATAAATCAGAAGAGGATCAGGTTCGAGACGGCGTGCAGGTGTCCTGAAAAATAAAACTATAAAAGAAAAAAATATTAAAGAGGCAGCCAGAAGCAGATAATGAATAATGTGCAGATCAGGCCATATAATCAATCCGGCAACATTGACTATGGCAAGCATGACCAGAACTGCAAATATTATCTTATACCCTTCCCTGTGTATTTTCAGCCTTCTGACTCTCATATTATCCTAAAAGTGCTATGTAAAGATAAACCAATGGAAATGAAACCACCACGCTGTCAAACCTGTCAAGAAATCCGCCGTGACCCGGCATTATCGTGCCTGAATCCTTAAGGCCAAGACTGCGTTTGAGCATAGATTCAATAAGATCGCCCGCTGTTCCGGCAAGGGAAATGATAACTGCAATTATCATCCAGCCATTGGCATCAGCCACTCCAAGCCATCCGGAGATGAGGCGTGCAACAAGCATGGTCAGGATCATCCCTCCGAAAAAGCCCTCCCAGCTCTTCTTTGGTGATATCCGCTCTAAGAGACGATGCCTTCCAATCATTGACCCTACCAGGTAGGCACCGGTATCGTTTGTCCATAAGAGCAGAAAGAAGCCAACAGGGATACCCGGTGAAAACTCAATCCCCTTCATCTGAATCAGCGGTTCAAGTCCTGTCTGGTTGAACGCCGTGAACGGGAACAATGAAAAGGGCACCGCAGTATATAATATTGAAAAGAATGTGTGCGCCAGTGAATCAAATGGCCTCTCAACCTTCCTGAAAAGCTCTATCACCATTATTACTGACACTACCGGGATAAGTATCAGAAAAGCGCCTCCCGGCAGCCAGCCTGTCGCCACCATGGTAGATATGAAATACAAAAGGAAACCGGTAATTATCCCGGTGACAGTCTGTGGCCTGATACCCGTTCCCCGGACCATCGTGTAGTATTCATTCTGCGTTCCGGCGATCATGATCGCCACAATGAGGAAAAAAGAAACAGGGTGAAGCCAGAGACCTCCCAGCACAAATATCACAATGAAAGCTCCTGTTATGGTACGCCTGACAAGATTGGTCACTTCAAAGATCTTTGATTATTGCCTTGGCTGCGATGATATTGTCACGATGAACATAGAGTTCGATCTCACCAAACCTGTAATTCCAGTCACGCTTGTCTAAAGCTACAGCCTCAATTTCACTGTTGTGCAGCTGATCGATGGCGATCTGGCACTTAATATCATCAAAAAAACTTGCTATGACAACCCATTCGTCCTCCATCACTCACTCTTTGCTGGCTCTTCGGTCAATCCTCTGGTTTTATCCCCTTTTCTCTTGCCAAAGATGCGCTCCAGATCCTCGCTGAAGATTACCTCTTTTTCAAGCAGCTGTTCGGCCAGTTGTGTGAGGCCGGCAATGTTGGCGGAGATAACCTCCTTCGCCTTCCTGTATGATTCCTCCACAATCTTTTTTGCCTCGTGATCAATCAGCTCGGCTGTCTTCTCGCTGTACGGCTTGGTAAATCCGAATTCTGACTGTCCCGATGAATCGTAAAAACTCATGTTACCGACCTCGTCTGACATTCCGAAATAAGCCACCATAGCATAAGCCTGTTTGGTCACTTTCTCCAGGTCACTCAGGGCACCGGTGGATATCTTTCCTATTACCAGCTCTTCGGCAGCTCTGCCACCGAGGGCGTAGGCAAGCTCATCAAGTATATGCTCACGCGTCGATATTGACCTTTCCTCAGGCAGGTACCATGCTGCCCCGAGGGCTTTACCCCTTGGAATAATAGTTACTTTAAGGAGAGGACTGGCATATTCAAGGAGCCAGCTTACCGTAGCATGACCTGCCTCATGATAAGCTATCGTCTTCTTCTCTTCCAGGGAGACAATCTTATTCTTCTTTTCAAGGCCTCCGATGATTCGGTCAATTGCATCAAGGAAATCCTGCTTTTCAACCACAGTTTTGTTTCCCCTTGCTGCAATGAGAGCTGCTTCATTACATACGTTCGCGATATCTGCGCCCGAGAAGCCTGGTGTATTTTTAGCCAGGAAAGTTACATTAAACCCCTCCTCAAGTTTTATTGGACGCAGGTGCACCTTGAAGATTGCTTCACGCTCCCTGATGTCAGGCAGTTCGACGTTTATCTGACGGTCAAAGCGGCCTGCCCTGAGGAGGGCTTTGTCAAGAATGTCTGCCCTGTTCGTGGCTGCAAGGATAATCACCCCGCTGTTCGTTCCGAAACCGTCCATCTCGGTAAGAAGCTGGTTGAGAGTGTTCTCACGCTCGTCATTAGTGCCAAAGTTTGGGTTACGACCGCGGGCACGCCCAACGGCATCAATCTCATCAATAAAGACTATACAGGGGGCCTTCTCCTTGGCCTGTTTGAAGAGGTCCCTCACACGTGATGCGCCGACTCCCACAAACATCTCTACGAAGTCAGAGCCTGAAATTGAAAAGAAAGGTACATTGGCTTCGCCGGCAACAGCCTTGGCAAGTAAAGTCTTTCCAGTACCTGGAGGGCCTACAAGAAGTGCACCCTTGGGTATCTTGCCTCCCAGCGATGTATATTTCTTTGGGTTCTTGAGAAAATCAACTATCTCCATCACCTCCGTCTTGGCCTCTTCGAGACCGGCAACATCACTGAAATTTGTTTTGATGTGCGTGTCCTTGTCAAAGATCTGCGCTTTTGACTTACCGACGCTGAATATATTGCCTGCACCGCCGCCACCGCCGCCGCCTGAAGCCATGCGCCGCATGAAATATATCCATACAAGGGCTATTAAAAGAAAGGGAAGTATGACACCAAGGAAGGTGGCCAGATAATCTTTCCTCGTCTGGTATTCCGGATGTATCCATTCATCCTGGGTGTAACCGGCTTTCTCCTGAGCTGCGGCAAAAAACTGCTCGAAAAGCTCTACCGTACCGAAATTATGATAGTACTGCGGCCTGGGAGGCTGGAGCCCGAAACCCTTATGATCTATAAAATCAGGATAACGGCCGCTCTTGAGCGAATCAGGCTTAATATAGATCTCAGCCTGGTCCTTATTAACCACAACAACCTTTTCAATGTCGTGGTTGATGACCATCTGCTCGATTTCTCTCTGACCGGCCTTTTTAGTGTATTTGCCCGTAAAGAATACCTGGAATGCTATAAATGCCAGGAGAAGTATAAAAAAGAACCAGTTCGTGCTGAACTTAGTTTTTATATTCTTGTCATTCTTATTTGGCTTAAGTGGTTCCTTATTTTCTGCCATATATTAAATACCTTTATTTACTGCTGTGTCCTCAAGTATAGTTATATGACCATCGGCATACAATGACTCGAGGTTATAAAAGTCCCTGTAAGGCTGCTGAAAAATATGAACGAGGATATCACCGTAATCAAGCAGTATCCAAATACAATTCTCCCTGCCTTCAATATGAAAAGGTTTGTGACCGGTCTCTTTCCGCACAACATCCTCCACAGACCATGCAAGTGAATCAACCTGTTTGGTTGATGGAGCGTGAGTGATCACGAAATAGTCACAAATTCTGTTTTCAATATTTCTCAGATCAATCAGGGCCACCTTTTCACCCTTCTTTTCAAATAACCCTTTTACAATACTTTCTGTTACGAGGGCGGCCTCTTTGTTGGTTTTTCTCATCAATATTACTTTCAGTAATTTACAGTTTTTGCTGCTCGCGCAAAATTACGAACATTTATCCGTAATTTCGTCCGGCAGCTCTTCTTTTTACAATTAGGATGCCAATTTGTTCAATAACCTGTTAAGCGTAATAACGATTGAATAATAATATTTTAAGGACCTGTCTGTCATGATCATAGGGTCTGCCATAAGACGATATGAAAAAGTGTCATCTACAAATGCCATGGCGTCTGTCATGCTAAGGGATGAGAAGCCTGCTGAAGGTACAGTGATAACTGCTGCGTTTCAAAAAGAGGGAAGAGGACAGAAAGGTAACACCTGGGAGAGCGAACCTGGTAAGAATCTGCTGATGAGCGTAATACTCTATCCGGTGATGGTCAGGCCGGAAGAACAGTTTGTCATTTCACAGATGGTCTCCCTTGCAGTTTACGACCTTGTAAGAACTGAAACACCAGATGTCAGGATAAAATGGCCTAATGACATTTATGTCGCAGATGACAAAATTGCAGGTATCCTTATTGAGAACAGCATAATGGGTAAGACAATAAGCAACAGTATAGCCGGGATCGGGCTCAATGTCAACCAGAAACTTTTCAGGAGCAACGCCCCTAACCCGGTCTCACTGGCACAGGTCACAGGCAGAAAATATGATTTATCAATAATCACGGACGAGGTTATACGCCTCCTTGACTTGCGATATGCTATGGTCATCAACGGAGACAAAGATGAACTGACAGAAGCTTACCATGATGCACTGTACAGGCGGAACGAATGGCACCGGTATGCTGACAGTGAAGGTGAGTTCCCCGGGATGATTGAGGGCGTCAGGTCTGATGGTCGGCTGCTGGTAAAAAGAGAAACCGGAACTGTAAAAGAGTATGCCTTCAAAGAGATTGATTACATCCTCTGATCTTATCATAACCCTTATAATTCTCTATCTCATCGATCAGTCTGTCAAGGTATTGCGGGGCAGAATCTCCGATAAGCATCCTTACAAACGGATTAAAGTTTACAGTCGCTATGATGTAAAATTTTGACCTGACGTTGGTTATATATTCTATCATTATCTGCATCTGTGCTTTGCCGGTAAAGAGATTTTCCGCCTCAAAGCTTACCATTGAATGAGGAAGGGCTTCACCGAGCCTGAGGGTCACTTTGCCGGCTTTGTCAACTCTGAAACTGCATTTGTCTGCAGATGCATGCCATTCGGATTTCATGCCGTCAGGAAGTATCTCCCTGAAATTTCGAAGGTCGGTCAGGAATGCATAGAGATCCATATCGCCGCATGGAATCTCACCCGTCCGGCTCGTGTAAGATGTGGATCGGCTCATTTGTTTTCCTTTCCCCATGCTGACGGATCTTTCCGCCACTCTTTCAAAGTATCCACATCGTCACCGGAGATATAGCCTGAAGCAGCTGCCATGTCAACCAGAACACCGTAATTACTAAGGGTATCAAGCCGGCACCCCTCTGCTTTGAAGGCATCTGCAGATTTGCTGAATCCATAGGTAAAAATAGCAATCATGCCCAGGACGTTGCAGCCTGCCTCCCTCAGTGCCTTAACTGCTCCCAGGCTGCTGCCGCCTGTAGAGATTAGGTCCTCTATCACTACAACCTTTTGCCCTTTTTCAAAATGACCCTCTATCTGGTTACCCAGTCCGTGATCCTTGGCACCTGACCTTACATAGATGAATGGGAGGTTCAGGTGACCCGCCACCAGCGCACCGTGAGCTATGGCGCCGGTAGCCACCCCGGCTATCACCATCGCATCCGGATAAAGCTGTCTGACCATGGAGGCAAATGCATCGCTGATGAAAGACCGTACCTCAGGAAATGATAGCGTCATGCGATTATCACAATATATGGGGGATTTCCAGCCAGACGCCCATGTAAAAGGTTTTGCCGGTTGTAATTTTATTGCGTTTATTTGTAAAAGATATTCAGCGGTTTTCTTTGCGATATCATCCATATGGTTAACTATAAGGTATATTTTGACAACAGGGTTATCACTCTTTCTCCTGAACCTGACAGGCTACAAAAATACGCCCTTTTCCACAAATACAATGAGAAAGAGGAGCTCTACCTTCAAATATCACAGTTTGCCGTCAATAATGACATCCCTTCGCTGAATATTTATTCATCTGATATCAACAACCTGTGGGAAGTGTTTTGTGCTTGGTTTGTATTGACCCGGGCAGCAGGCGGACTGGTGGGCCATCCTTCCGGCAGGTACCTGTTCATAAAGCGGTACGGCAGATGGGATCTTCCCAAAGGCCACATCGAAAAGGATGAAACACCTGAGCAATGTGCTCTCAGGGAGGTGACGGAAGAATGTAATATAAGAGGTCATTCCATCATTGAGCCTTTGCCGATGAGCTACCATACATATCTCTATGACAACAAGCCGTATATGAAAAAGACTTACTGGTTCAGGATGAAGTTTGACGGCGAGATGATAACCGAGCCTCAGGCGGAAGAGGGCATCACCCATGCCGAATGGCTTGTACCGGCTGAAATAGCAAAAATCAAAACAAACACGTTCCAGTCTTTGCTCGATCTGCTAAACCTTACCCTGAAGGTAAAGTGATCATTTACCAAGATAATCCGAAATTTTTATTGCGGCGGGAACGAACATTGAAGCATCACCGCCATTTACTATTATATCGCGGACAATTGTTGAATTAATTGGAGTATGCTCAGTGCTCGTCAGGAGAAATACAGTGTCAATTTCAGGAGCCATCTTCCTGTTCATCTGACCCATGGCTCTTTCATATTCAAAATCAGCTGCCGTACGCAGACCCCTCAGAATATAGTCCGCCTTGTTCTCCCTGCAGAAATTGACAGTCAGACCGCTGAACCTAGAGACCACAACTTTGCTCTCGCCCTCAAAAACCTTTGAGATCATTTTTATCCTGTTCTCAATGCTGAAAAGGTTTTTCTTTTCGGAATTCTCTCCCACAGCAATGATCACCCTGTCGAAGAGAGGCAATGCCCGCCTTACCAGGGCTTCATGCCCAATGGTGAACGGATCAAATGAACCGGGGAAAACAGCTGTCTTATTCATGATGAACAGTTTATCGGTTAGTTGAAATCTATTGTTCTGGGATCGGTCACTTTCTGCCTGAGCAGTACATGGTCAATCACATCCATTATTGTGTCAACGTAGTTGAACTTCAGTCCGTGTACGTACTTTTCATTGATCTCTTCGACATCCTTGCGGTTAAGCTCTGACAGTACGATCTCTTTTATTCCTGCTCGTTTGGCAGCAAGTATCTTCTCCTTTATGCCGCCCACGGGCAGCACCTTGCCCCTCAGAGTGATCTCACCAGTCATGGCTACATATTTCTTCACCTTCCTCTGGGTGAATGCTGAGGCGATGGAGACTGCCATTGTGATGCCTGCTGAAGGACCGTCCTTTGGAATTGCACCCTCGGGAACATGAATATGAATATTCCACTTCTCTGAGAAATTGTCAGGGAGTTCAAGCATTGATGCGTGTGCCTTGAGGTATTCAAGTGCAATCACGGCTGACTCCTTCATTACATCGCCCAGGTTACCAGTAAGCGTAAGGTTCCCCTTGCCCCTGCTGAGACTGGTCTCCACAAACAGTATCTCTCCGCCGGTGGCTGTCCATGCCAGTCCTGTAACCACTCCCGCCTGATCATTGCCGTCATAAATGTCCTGGAGATATTTTGGCGGTCCGAGAATTTCCATCACCTCAGCAATTGGGAGGTTCTCTGCCGGAGTTTTATCGAAGGCTATCTCCCTGGCTCTGTGCCTTACAAGCTTGGCAATGCGTTTATCAAGTTCCCTGACTCCTGACTCGCGGGTATACTTCTGAATGATCTCTTCTATGACCTGCTTTGAGAGCGAGAATTGTGAACTCTTCACTCCGTGGGCTTCAAGCTGCTTGGGTATAAGGTGTCTGACAGCTATCTCCCTCTTCTCCTCGACAAGGTAGCCTGATATCTCTATCAGCTCCATTCTGTCGCGCAGGGCCGGACTGACCGTTGAGAGAGTATTGGCTGTGGCTATGAAAAGCACCTTTGAGAGGTCGTATTCCATCTCGAGGAAGTTATCATAGAAGTGCGTGTTTTGCTCCGGGTCAAGCACTTCCAGTAAGGCTGAGGCCGGGTCTCCCCTGAAATCCTGTCCTACCTTGTCCACCTCATCAAGTATGAAGACCGGGTTTGAAGAGCCTGCACGGCGTATGTTCTGTACCACTCTGCCAGGCATGGCGCCAATATAAGTCTTGCGGTGACCTCTGATCTCTGCCTCATCATGCAGTCCGCCCAGCGACATACGGGCGTACTTGCGTCCCAGTGCACGGGCAACGGATTTGCCAAGCGAGGTCTTACCTACACCGGGAGGGCCGTATAGGCACAGAATAGGAGACTTCATGTCACCCTTAAGCTTCAGAACTGCAAGATGCTCAAGTATCCTCTCCTTGACCTCCTCAAGCCCGTAGTGATCTTCGTCAAGGACACGCTGTGCGTTTTTGAGATCAAGGTTATCAGTAGTATGTTCGTCCCAGGGGAGTTCAAGCAGAGTCTGTATATAGTTAACCTCCACCGAATATTCTGCTGCGGCAGGATTGAGTCGTGAGAGCTTATCAAGCTCACGGCTGAACACCCCGGCTACATCCTCATTCCACAATTTTTTTGTACCCCTGAGGCGAAATTCCTCCACTTCCTTCTCAACAGGGTTGCCCCCGAGTTCATTCTGAATGGTCTTCATCTGCTGGTGCAGAAGGAACTCTCGCTGCTGCTGGTCTATCTCGTATTTGACCTTCGACTGCAGTTCGTTTTTCAGTTCCAGGAGCTGGATCTCCCTGACAAGGTGCTCCATCAGCCTCAGTCCGCGCTCCTTGAGATTTGATGCCTCAAGCAACTTCTGCTTGTCTTTGACATTTATCTCAGTGTTAGCGCAGATATAATTTATCAGGTAGGTACTGTTCTCAATATTCTTAACCGCAAATGAGGCTTCAGGATTAATATTCGGATTCAGTTTGACAATCTTCATCGAAAGGTCTTTGAGTGAACCGATGATCACTTCGAAGTCTTTCTCATCCTCTCCGCCCCTGGTATCGGGTATGGCTTTCACCTGGGCCGTGAGGTAAGGCAATGTCTGCACAATGCTCACGATGGAAATGCGTCTCCGGCCCTGTATGATTGCCGTTGTAGTGCCGTCAGGCATCTCCAGCAGCTTAACGATCTGGCCCAGCGTTCCCACCACATTCAGGTCGCGTACCTGGGGGTCATCTACCTCTGCATCCAGCTGTGCCACGGCAGCAACAAGTTTGTCGCCACGGTAGGCTTCACGTACCAGCTGTACGGATTTCTTCCGTCCAACGGAAATTGGTATCACCACTCCGGGAAAGAGAACATTGTTGCGCAGCGGTAACAATGGCACGCTCCCCGGTATCTCCACTTCATCAAGCTCCTGGTCATCGCCATCGGAAAGGATAGGTATGATCTCCCTGCCTTCATCCGTCGGTTCAAGAAACATGGTGCTCTCCCACCTTTTAAAATCCTTTTTTTCCATAAAATTTAAAAACTATGCAAAATTAGTCAAATTAACTTAACTGTCTCTTTGATTCCATTTCTGTCACTTATCACGTAAACCTATCCCTAACCCCGCCACCTGCCAATGGTCATTTACATTTATCAGCTCTGTAAGGGCAGCCTGTTTAAAGGAATTATATATAAAGAGTAATAAAAAAAGCTGCCCGATGAGGCAGCTTTTTTTCCGATTAAGGTTATCTATTTCGATTTTTTGTCAAGATGAGACTTGTAGCGACTCATATACTTATCCACCCTTCCTGCGGTGTCAACGAGCTTCATCTTACCGGTATAGAACGGATGAGAAGTATTTGAAATCTCAAGCTTGATAAGCGGATATTCATTGCCGTCTTCCCACTTGATGGTATCACGTGACGAGGCTGTTGAACGCGTCATAAAGGCATAGCCGTTTGACATATCCTGAAATACAACCAACCTATAATTGCCCGGATGTATACCTTCTTTCATATCCTTGTATAATTTATTATTGAATAGTAAAACCTTTTTCTAAGGGTTTGCAAAGATAATGAACATTGAGAAAAATACAAAAGGAGTGATAAAAATTTTCATTTTTTATGTTGTGGCCGCCGTGCAGCCTGATTTTCCTCCATCTCTGCCTTGTAAATTTTAAAAGGCAGCGTGTCATTTATCATGTACCTGAAGGTCATGTGCGTCTTAGCCTTAACTGCCCCGAGAGCTTCATAAATAGATATCATCTTCGAATTGAAATCACCGACCCACGAGAGTTCAAGCTCCCTATAAAAGCGCTTCTTGCGGAAGACACGGAAAATATGAAGAAAAATGGCAGATTCTATCCCGCTGTTCTGGTATGAAGGGTTAACTCCGGCCACCAGGCCTCGCATGCGGGTCATTTTGTGAGTTTGTTTGAACCAAACGAACCTGATCATATTCCAGGGCGTAAGCCTTCCATTGAAATATTTAATGATCTGGTTCAGATCAGGGAAGATAACGAAGAATGCTATGGGTTTCTCATCGTGGTAGGCATACCATATAAGTTCTTCATCAATAAACGCTTTTGCCTGCTTCAGTGTATTACGGAGCGCCTCCGGATCAAGCGGCGTGAAGTCCTCCTTGAAGGCCGCCCATGTTGCATTATAGATGTCAACCATGTCAGTTATGAACTTATCCGCCTTACGGTAATCAAAATGCCGGAAGGTGTACCCCGGGCGTTTGGATACCCAGTCCGCTATCTTCATAAATCGCTCCGGAAAAACCTCAACTGTACTGACATCCTTGTGATAACTGTACTGCTCAAAATATACCCTGAAGCCGTAGTCTTCGAAAAAACGCCTGTAATACTTCTTATTATATGGCATGCCGAAGCCCGGTTGCATGAAGCCTTCAACAAGCAGCCCCCAGTAATTGTCGTTCTCACCGAAATTTATTGGTCCGTCCATTGCTTCCATGCCTCTGTCGGACAGCCACTTGCGGACTGTATCAAACAGCATGAAGGCTGCCTCCCGTGAATATGTAACCTCAAAAAAACCAAAGCCGCCGGTAGGCTGCCTGTTTGCCTTCGAGCGTATCTCATCGATGAAAGCAGCTACCCTTCCCATGGTCTTATCATTTTCGTCAACCAACAGCCACCGTGTCGCTTCTCCATGCCTGAAAGTGATATTCCTTGCAGGATCGAAGACAGATTCAATCTGGCTGTCCAGGGGACATACCCAGTCAGGGTCTTCCTTGTAAAGCCTCTTCGCGAAGTCCAGAAACTCCCTCCTGTGAGCATCGGTTAGCACTTCAATTGTTTTCATCTATCGAATTTGAAGGTTAAATCATATCTTCATTTTCTGCATACCCAATCCAAATTCTTTCACTTTCTGGTATGATCATTCCTGCTTACCGGAATGCATTATATGCCTCAAATATAATCCTTTTTGATTTCTCGGGCAGAAGCAGCAGAATTACTAATGGAAGTTTATTATGCGGTGATCAATGAGGACAAACAGGATTATCAGAATAACGGAATAAATGATCCATTTAAGAACCGGAATGTAATCTGCAGGCCTGATCTTCATCTTTTTCCATACATACCAGATAAGGAAGATCTTTTCAAATGAAAAGACAATGAAGGTGGCGAGTGCCACGCCAACGACCCCATAGGGTTTTATCATGTAAAGACTGAGAGGAACATTTATTGCTATTTCTATTGCAGCTGTGATCATGGTCACATTTGTCTTCCGGCGACCTATGATTATGGTCTGAGGAAAGACCAGCCTGGGGATGATGAGCAGGAGATATATCATGAAGACATCAGCACTGCGCCGGTACTCAGGATTAAAAAGGCGAGGGTAAATCCAGCGTGCGAAAAACATGGTCACCATTGATATCGGAAAAAGATAATGTATAAGCTTTTCCGATTTGGTACGCAGGGTCACAAGGGCCTCTCTCATCCCCTCCCTTGTGCTGAAGCGTGGAAGGAGTGCATTGCTGAGTCCGTTGGCGAGCAGCAGTACCAGCGGAAATTCCTTTGCACCATAGCGATACATGGCAAAGACACCCGGATCCTCGTAGCGGGCTGAGATTATAATGCCGTCAACATACTGCGCTGATCCGCTTATGAGGAATGTAAGTATCAAAGGCATCCCGATGCGAAGCTGTTCCTTTATGAAATCGAATGATACCTTTATAAGTGTATACCTCCTCAAGAGTATTATCAGCCATATCCATCTTATTCCTGTTATGGCGAACAAACCATAAATGGCGCTCTTCTCATCAAAGCCAGCCAGCACCGGAGCCAGAACGAAAAGCAGCTGGAGCCCATAGGTATAGAAACCGTACTGGAGAATACGATACGACCTGTTATTAAGCAGGTAGATATATTCTATAATGGCAACCGGATTACTAAGCAGGATATACCAGAGAAGGAGGTCAGGGTAAGGTATGACCTGATGTGTGCCTGAGATAGGCAGCGCAATCCTGATGGGGATTCCAAGGACGGCCACCAGCATGCTGAAAAAAAGGATCAGCAGAAAAGCATTGAAAATCTCGGGTGATTTTCTGCCTTCCTCCTGGCCGGTGTTCCGGAATGTTTTATTGCGGGTGTAAAGGGTCAGAAGTGACTGGATTATCCCTGTGACCCAGAAAAAGCTCAGCAGGCTTGAGATGAACAGGAAAAGTTCCCATGTACCTATCTGCGGTCTTGTGAGATGGCTCTTGGTAAATACGATACTGATAACAAGGAAGGTGGCAAATCTCAGCAGTTGTACAGCCTGCAATCCTGAGATATTGTCTATGAACTTAAGCCTGGTCAAACTTCATCCGTATTGCAACATGAACGCTGAAGAGGTTCAATAATTGTTCCTTCTGCTTTCCGGGCCTCTAAGATACGATTTCGGGTGTTTGATTGACAAAATGAAGTTAAAAATTTGCGGAATGGGATTTTTGCTGTTTCTTTGCACTCCGTAAAACGGTGGTTGTAGCTCAGTTGGTTAGAGCGCCAGATTGTGGATCTGGAGGCCGCCGGTTCGAACCCGGTCTTCCACCCTGTCAAAAAAAGCTGGCCTGCAAATGCAGGATCAGCTTTATTTTTATATGAAGGATGAAGCTTGCTTCAGCCTGAGATTTAAAAATAAAGCTAAGCCCGGGGCAATTGCCCCGGGCCAGCTTTTTCTGACATTGGTATTCCTGGTCCGGCTCGCCACCCGAGCACAGCGAGGGTGGCAACCCGGTATCCCAGCTTTTTCTGACATGGGTATTCATGTAGCCACGCTCTAGTAGGGCGTCGTTACACGTAGTACTATTGTCTCTTTTTTCAATACACAAAAAAAATATTTCTCCTTTAGTTTTTTTTCTAAAAGATAATTTGTGTATTTTGCCACCCACTTGAATTTAAACCTAAATCTAACTCTTATGAAGAAACTATTTCTGTTCTTTGTTTTGTTTGTGTTAGCGGGTGCAAGCACACTATGGGCACAGACAAAAGTTATTACAGGTACAGTTACCTCCGCCACGGAGGGGGAAGGTGCAATTCCCGGAGTATCTGTTTTTGTGAAAGGCACAACAGTGGCCACGTCAACAGACGTTAATGGCAAGTTTTCACTGACGGTTCCTGAAAATGCAGCCACCCTTGTTTTCTCCTTCATTGGGATGAAACAAAAGGAGGTTGAGATTGCCGGACGTTCAGTGGTAGACTGCGTATTGGAATCTGACGTGGTAGGATTGAATGAGGTTGTTGTAACCGCTCTAGGTATTAAAAGAGAGAAAAGGGAAGTAACCTATCAGACCCAGAAAGTTGATAATACAGAACTTGCAGTAGCTCAACCTACAAGAGCAGGTAGTGCACTTGCCGGTAAAGTAGCCGGACTGCAG
>Ga0209745_1000876_pt1 | contig 18182 bp, 10 predicted proteins | sample BarGraNGADG00312_FD_184495 | JGI IMG/M metagenome (GOLD analysis project Ga0209745, IMG submission 184495) | Arctic peat soil microbial communities from Barrow, Alaska - Barrow Graham LP Ref core NGADG0004-312 (SPAdes) (version 2) | ecosystem: Environmental > Terrestrial > Soil > Wetlands > Peat...
TCATCCTGATATTCGGCGTCTGGCGTCGTTATCTTGAATCAGTATCCTCCACCCTCGGCAGGTAGATGTCGAACGTGGTCCCCTCGCCAGGCGCCGTCCGAAGGACGATGTGGCCGCCGCTCTGCTTCACGATGCCGTAAACCGTGGAGAGGCCCAGCCCCGTGCCTTTGCCGATCTCCTTCGTTGTGAAGAACGGCTCGAACACCCGGCGGCGGGTTTCTGGATCCATCCCGTGGCCGGTGTCGCCGACGCTCAGACGCACGCAAGGGCCGGTGATCGCGTCAGGATCGTCCCGCGCGTCGGCCGCCACCAGGTCCTCGTTCGCCGTTTCGAACGTGAGCCGCCCGCCCTCCGGCATCGCATCCCGGGCGTTGACCGCCAGGTTCATGACCACCTGGTGCATCTGCCCCTGGTCCGCGCGGACACTTCCGATCGCGGGATCGAGTTGCGCCAGGATCTCGATGTCTTCGCCGATCAGCCGCTTCAGGAGTTTCTCCGCGTCGGCCACAATCGCGTTGAGGTTGAGAACGACCGGCTGCAACAGCTGCTTCCGGCTGAAGGCGAGCAGTTGCTGCGTCAGAGAAGCCGCTCGTTGCCCGGCCTTGCAAATCTCCTCGAGCGGTCCCCGGAACTCACTGTCGTCGGGAAGGTCCGTCAGCACCAGCTCGGCATAGCCGTTGATGGCCGTCAGCAGGTTGTTGAAGTCGTGGGCGACGCCGCCGGCCAGACGCCCGATGCTCTCGAGCTTCTGCGCCTGGCGATACTGCTCCTCCAGCCGGCGCTGCGCGGTGATGTCGATCGTCGTGCTCTCGAGGATGACCGGTTGGCCCGGGCCCTGCTCGATCATCGTGACGCTCTGGAGCAGCCAGCCGCCCGTACCGTCCTTGCGCCGGACGTGGTTCTCGCAGTTCGAGATCGACCCCTCTTCATGGAGGCGATCCAGGATGGCCTTCCTGTCCGATGGCTCGACGTAGAGTTGCCACGCCGGAACGGCCAGCAATTCCTCCCGCGACTCGTAGCCCAGCATTCGGGCGAATGCCTGGTTGCAGTCGAGGATCTGCCCATCCACGGTACTGCGGATCACCCCGGCCATGTTGCGCTCGAACAGCAGGCGGTAGCGTTCCTGCTGCCGTGCGTAGTCCTCCATCGTCTTGGACGCCTGCTCGGCCAGTCGCCTCGCCGCGCGGTTTCGTCGAATCTGCCAGAGGGAGATGAGGAACGCCACGGTCATGGCGCCGATGCCGTACAACGACCAGCGCGTGCGTTGACGCGCCTGCTGCAGCGCGTACACCAGGCGGGTTTCGTTGGCGGTCGCCAGCGACCAGCGCGAGTGGATGGCTGCCAGCGTGCCGTCGTCACCCATGCGTGAGATTTCGGCGCGCAGCGCGTCTGCAGCACGGGCGCCGTCGGGCGTGGATCCGATGCCGTAGAAGAGAACCGCGACCGGGCTCTGTCGGAAGGTCAAGGCGACGCCTTCGCAGCCGGCGGGCCGGTCCAGGAGCATCCCCTGCACCTGCCGTCCCTCGATGAACGCCGCGTCGGCCTCGCCCGAGCACACCGCCTGCAGCGACTGCTCGGAGGCCTTCTTGGTGATCCGGACCGCGCCGCGGAGCGCAGCCGCGAACATCTCCTCGGCGTAGGCAACCTCGATCAGCGCCACGCGCTTGCCGCTAAGGTCTCGCTGATCCTCGAGGGCGCCCGCTCTCGAAATGACGAAGAAGGTGCTTTCGAGCCACGGCTCTGTAACCGGGATGCCCGGAATGTTCGCGGCGATGGGATAGGTGGGCCAGAGGTCAATCGCTCGTGAACGGAGCGCCTCCCAGGACGTCCCTTCAATCCTGGTCCACTGCAGGTCCACGCCCAGGCGACGAGCGGCTGTCGCGAGGACGTCCACCGCAATGCCGTCCGGCCGCCCGCCCTCCGAGGCGAAATAGAAAGGCGGCTGGATCCGGTACCCGACCCGCAGGGTGCCGCCGGGCGGCGGACGCAGAATCAGCCATACGCCGCCCGAGATGGCCACGAGCGCCATGGCGGCGATGACGATCCACATTGCCGGGTGCGCGAGCGAGCGCCGATGATGTCGAGCGGTCATCTTATCGACGAGAGAGGTCCAGCGACCTGTTGCCAGGTGTCATCTTGAGTTTTCGGCGCTGTTTACGCCCCCCGATAGCCCCGCCTCGCGGTGCAGGACGCAGGCGTGCCACGCAAGGGCCGCGCAATTGCTCAGCGCCAGCACCACAGCCCCATCGACAACGGTGAGCCAGCGGGGTAGACCAAAACCAGCGTCGTCACGGTCGCCCCGGCCGCCGTCTCCCCGATGCGCAGGGCGAGCAGGCTCCATAACCCGGCCGAGCTTCTTGTGGCGGCCTGGGGTCAGGCTGCTGGAGTCGCATCGGTCTCAGGAACGCCATGGCGGGATGGGTGCCGGGGGCCAAGCGCCGGCGCGACCAGGAACAGGTTTCCGCACAGGCGCCCGATCAGAATCGCGACAGCGGCGGCGGTGGCGCCAACCATGTCCAGCACGCCGATTCCAACGATCAGGACGATGACGATGGCCACGGCCTCGACGGCGGTAGCGGCCGTGATCACGCGCGTTCGCCGGGCGAGCACGAGCAGCGCACGCTGCAGGGCGAGCATGTAGTCGAGCGCGGGCAGCAGCGCCAGCACGCGCGCCGGCCAGATCGCAAGCGCGGCGAGTTCCGGCGAGAGGCCCGACACGCGCGTGAACCACGCGTGCCCGAGCGGCGTGAAGAGCACGCCGCCGAGCGCCGCCGCCGACACGCTCGCCAGCCCGAGCGCCACGCGGGCAATCGTGCGCTCGCGGCGGCGGTCGCTGCCGGCGAGCGCCACCCCGACCTCCTGGTACGCGAGCGCGCCGCTGCGGAAGATGAACACGAACCCAGTGACGACCGGCAGCACCGCGAGCGATTCGATCGGTGAACGACTGCGACCCAGGAAGAACGTGACCAGCGGATTGACGGTGATGGCGAGCAGCGAGGTGAGCGCCAGAGGGAAGTAGAACTTCCCGATGTCCCTCGTCGTCAGCGTCGTCGTCGTCTCCGGCCCGGCGAGCAGACGGGCGACGATTCCCCGCGCCATCCAGCGGCTGGCGGCCGCTTCCGCGATGACGCCGCTGGCAAGCGCGAGCGAGCCGACGTAGGCGCCGGGCAGGCTGGTGGCAGCCGCAAGTCCCGCCGCGGCCACAGACATCGTCAACAGGCGGACCACCGTTCCGTAGGCGACGCGGCGCGGCATGTGATGCCGGACCAGGATGCCCTGGTAGAAACGTCGGTAACCGATCGCGGCCGGCCAGAGCAGGAGGAACGTGGTCGCGACGTGCGTGAGGTGCGCGAGATCCGGCGGAAGGCCGATCAGGCGGTCGGTGACAAAGCGGAAGACCGGCGGGAGAAGGCCGAGCGCCATGGCGGCCGTCAGCACGCCGTTCAGCCGGAACGTGAAACGGCGCAGCGCGATCAGCGACTGGCGGTCGGCAACCAGGGCGTTGGCGGCCGTCATCATCATGATGATGGGCGCCTCGGCCATGAAGGCGAACGAGAAGGCCACGCCGTAGGCCGCCAGGTTTCGCGTGGGGTTGGCCAGCCTGGCAATGATCGCCGCGACGTACGGGCCTTCGACCGCCATCATGAGCCACGTCGCAGCCAGCGGCGCCCAGAACGCGAGGACGGTCCGTGTGCGAAGTGGGGGGGCGTTGGGATCGGCGAGTGTCACGAACGTGTGGATCTCCCGGGGGATGAACGCTTCATTCTACCCGGTCGTGAAAAAAAGAGCGGGGGCCAGGGGCGGAGGCTGCGGATACACCAGGGAGCGGTCCGGTCGGCCGGCGCGACGATCGACGGCCGGCACTGTGATGGGCCGACCGTCGGCGGACGCTGGGGGCCACTGGCCTTCCGGACTTGGGGGCCGTCACGTCGCCTATCGAGGCGACCTGGTTGGGGGCCTGGGCGCCTTCTTCCCGGGGGGTACTTCCCTTTGTAGCGAGATTCGTGCCGTCTGGGTAAGGCCCAGAAGCCGCTATTTTGGACCAGTTGAGTTTGGAATTCACCCGCCGGGTTGACTAATTTCCGGAAAGTCCGCCAGCGAAGCTCCGCCTCAAACCGCCGAGTTCGGAGAGGCGATCATCGCGGATCTTCGCTGTTGAATATCCGCTGGATGCCGAAAGCTTGATAAGGGTGCCTTGCACCCGTGTGGCATTTTGTGTCTCTACATGACGTGATGATCGATATTCTTGGCGAACAACTCGAGCTGACCTCCAGGCGGGTCTGGAACCGTTACGAACGAGGGTTGACCGCGGCGCTGACGGCGGTGCTGCTCGGGGGTTGGGTGCTCACGCAGGCGTCGGCTGCCTCCGAGGTCTCCGAACGGCGCACGGTCCTGGCGGCTCGCGCGGCGACGGTGGCAGCCATGATCCCGGTCGCGCTGGTGGAGCGATTGACCGGGTCGCAGAGCGACGCGGCCACCGACGGCTACGAGGATGTGCAGGCGCTGCTCCGCTCGGTCTGCACGTCACGTCAGGACGTAGACTCGGTGGCCATCGTGGCGCGCCGTGGGAGCGCGTTCTTCTATCTCGCGCACGCGGTTTCCGATCGTCGATCCCGCTCGGGCGACCAATCCGCTCGTCCCGGCGAGGCGTACCGATTCCCGGCGGACTCGGTGGCCGACCTCCTCCTGGCAGGTGAGACGGGCGACCATGGGCGCCACGTCCACGACTACGGGACGACGATCTCCAGCCTCGTGCCGATTCGGCAGTCGAGCGGGCAGGTCGTGGCCGCGATCGACCTCCAGGTGGATCCGGCCGGGCAGCGTCGGGCGGTTGCCCGCGCCCGCCTCGCGCCGATCTCTGTCACGCTCCTGACGAGCGTGCTCCTCGTGGCCTTCTTCATGTCGGAGCGCAAGATGGCCGAGTCGGCCGCTCGCACGGTCGCGTCCGAACGACGCTACCGCGGGCTGGTCGAGGGTTCGCCAAACGGCATCATGCTGCTGGACCGTGAGGGACGCTGCCTCACGATCAACCACAACGGGCTCGGCCTGTTCTCGCTGGCTGAAGAGGACGTCGTCGGACGCCGGCTCTCGGAGTTGTGGCCGGCGGCGGAGCGACCCGCGATTGCGGCTGCTTCCGACCGGGTCAGCCGCGGAGACCGGGTGACGCTGGACACCCGCTACTCGAGGCCGGACGGCAGCTCGATTGCGCTCGAACTGGTTCTCAACGCGGAGACCGATGGCGCTGGCAGCGTGACGCACCTTGTCGGGAGCGTGACCGACATCACCCAGCGGCACCGCGCCCAGATAGCGCTGGAGCGAAGCCACCGGTTCACGCAGGTGATTCTCGCCATCTCTGCCCGGTTCCTCGGGCTCCGCACGGAGCGGGTCGATGCCGCGACGCGCGACGCGTTGCGCGAGGTTGGTGCGTTCCTCGAGGTGGACCGCGCCCAGTTGTTCCATCTGTCGGTCGATCGCGCGGCCTTCAGCCTGACGCACGAATGGTGCGCTCCCATGGCCAGTTCCCGCCTGCCGGCGTTGCAGGCGGCTCGCATCGACGACTACCCGTGGACCTGGGCCACGCTCGAGAAGACGGGCGTCGTGCGGGTGCCCGACGTCGATGCGATGCCGGACGAGGCGTCGGCCGAGCGGGCCGGGATGCAGGCGCAGCGGATCGGGGCGTATCTCTGCGTGCCGGTGAACCGGCGCGGCTCGGTCACCGGGTTCCTCGCGCTCGACGTCTTCAACCGGCGCCGCGACTGGCCCGACGACGAGGTGACGCTGCTCAGGATCGCCGCCGACGTTCTGTCGAACGGGCTCGCGCGCAAGCAGGCCGACGAGGCGCTGCGCGAGAGCGAGCAGCGGTTCCAGAAAGCGTTCAGCAACAACCCCGCGGCGATGGCGATCCTCTGGATGGAGAACCAGCGGATCGTCGAGGCGAACGAAGCGTTCCTCCAGCTCCTGGCGAGCCCGAGGGAAGGCGTGATCGGGCGTACCGTGGACGACCTCCACCTGATCGTGGACGAGGACGCGCAGGAGGTCTTCGCCCGATCGCTGGCGCGCGAGGAGCCGCTTCGCGCCGTCGAGTTGCGCGTCCGGACGGCGAACGGCGAACTGCGCGACGTCTCGCTCTCGATGGACGCGTTCGAACTGGCCGGCCAGCGGTTCATGCTCGCGGTCGCACTCGACCTGTCGGCCCGGACCCGGGCGGAAGAGGCGTTGCGTGAACGCGAGGAGGTCTTCCGCAGCATCAGCGCCACGGCGCAGGACGGGATCATCATGATCGACCCCGACGCCCGCGTGACAGTGTGGAACGATGCGGCCGAGCGGATGTTCGGCTATACACGCGAGGAGGCCCAGGGCCAGACGCTGCATGCGCTGATCCTGCCCGAGGAGCACGAGCCAGGGTTCCTGTCCGGCTTCGCGCAGTTTCGGGTGACCGGAGAGGGGCCGTTCGTGGGTCCCGCGCAGCAGATCTTCGGGCGGCGGAAGGACGGCACCCGGATTCCCGTCGAACTCTCGGCTTCAGCCGTGCGGGTCCGCGGCCGCTGGCACGCGGTCGGGATCCTCCGCGACATCACCGACCGCCTCAAGGTCGAGGAGGCGCTGTGGAAAGCGAAGGAGGAAACCGAGGAGGCCAACACGGAGCTGCAGCGATCGGTCGAACGGGCGAACCGCCTGGCCGAAGAAGCGGCGGTGGCCAACGTCTCGAAGAGCGAGTTCCTCGCGAACATGAGCCACGAGATCCGGACGCCGATGAACGGCATCATCGGGATGTCGGGGCTCCTGCTCGACACGCGCCTCTCGGCCGAACAGCGGGAGTATGCGGAGACGGTTCGCACCTGCGCCGATTCGCTCCTGACGATCATCAACGACATCCTGGACTTCTCGAAGATCGAAGCCGGCAAGCTCGACATCGAGATGCTCGACTTCGAACTCGCCGGCACGCTCGCGGACACGATGGACGTGCTCGCCATGCGGGCGCACCAGAAGGGGCTCGAGATGGCGTGTCTGATCGCGCCGGACGTGCCCGGCCTGCTCCGCGGCGACCCGGGCCGCCTGCGCCAGGTCCTGACGAACCTGCTGGGCAACGCGGTGAAGTTCACCGACCGCGGCGAAGTGACGCTGAGCGTCAGCGTTGAGACGCTGACCGCAGAGGACGCGCTCCTCCGGTTCATCGTGCACGACACGGGCATCGGCATCCCGGCGCACAAGCTCGGCGCGCTGTTCCAGCCGTTCACCCAGGTGGACAGCTCGACCACGCGGAATTTTGGCGGCACGGGCCTCGGCCTGTCCATTTCCCGCCGCCTGGCGAAGATGATGGGCGGCACGGTGGGTGTCGAGAGCGAGGAGGGCGTCGGTTCGAGTTTCTCGTTCACGGCGCGGTTCGAACGGCAGCTTCACGCCCCACCGGCGGTCGCCGTATCCGAGGATGCGCTCGAAGGGGTGCGCGTGCTCGGGCAGGACAACAACCTGACGAACCGCCGCGTCCTCTCCGGCATCCTCGAATCGCGGAAGTGCCGCCACACCGAGGTGGACAGCGGGGCGGCCGCGCTCGCGCACCTCAGGGCCGCCGCTCGCACGAACGATCCGTACCGCATCGCCATTCTCGACATGGTCACCAAGGACATCCCGGGCGAGGACCTGGGCCGGCAGATCAAGGCGGACTCGCTGATCGCCGGGACCACGCTGGTCATGATGACGTCGGTGGGACGCCGGGGTGACGTCAGCCGCTTCCGGGAAGCCGGATTTTCGGGCTACCTTACCAAGCCGGTGAAGGCGTCCCACCTTCTGTCCCTGCTCGCCACCCTGACCGGCCGGCCGGCGGACCAGGCCGAAGGGGAACCCCCGCTGGTGACGCGGCACACGATCGCGGAAGCCCAGCGCCGGAAGACCCGGATCTTGCTGGCCGAAGACAACATCACGAACCAAATGGTCGCCATCAAAGTCCTCGAGAAGATGGGACACCGGGTCGAGGCGGTGGCGAACGGTGCGGAGGCGGTCAAGGTGCTGTGCGCGATGCCGTACGACCTGGTGTTGATGGACGTACAGATGCCGGAGATGGACGGGTTCGAGGCGACGCGCCGCATCCGCGATGCGGCATCGGGCGTGCGCAATCCGCGTATCCCCATCATCGCCATGACCGCGCACGCGATGAAGGGCGATCGCGAGCGTTGTCTCGAAGCCGGGATGGACGACTACCTGACGAAGCCGATCAACCCGAAGGAAGTCGCAGAGGCGATTTCCCGCTGGACGGCCGCCGAGACCCCTGCGGACACGGTCGCTGAGACCCCGGCGAGGACGGATGCGGACACTGCGGTGAACACGACGCCGGAGGCCGAGGGCCGGGCACCCGCGCCCGCCGCCGCGCCCGCCGCGCTGGCCCCGGCAGCGCTCGATCGGCTGACGCTGCTCAACCGGCTCGGTGGCGACGAGGATGTGTTCATGGAGGTCATCCAGATCTTCATCGAAGACGTACCGCGGCAGTTGACTGGCATCGACGAGGCGCTGGCCGCTGGCGACGCGCCGACGCTGCGTCGGCTGGCGCACTCGTTGAAAGGATCGTCGGGTACGGCGGGAGCCGAGGCGCTGCAGCACGCGTCCCAGGCGCTAGAGCAGGCGGCCGCAGCCGGCGACCTGCGGGCGGCCACGCTGCTGGTGCAACCGGTCAAGGACATGTTCGCGCTCGTCCTCGAGACGATGAGCCGGTGGCTCGTCGAAGGGAAGGCCAGATGACCGAACCGCTGCTGTTCGTGCTCGGATCGGCGGGCGCCGGGGATCGCGTCTACGACTTGTACGAGGGATTCCGCCATGGGAGTCTCTCGATGCGGTCCCTGGCCCTGGCCGGCCGCCGTCGCGACGACATCCTGGGAATCGGTCCCTCGCCGACGTGACGGGACCTCGCCACGGCCAGCCCTGGTTGACTCACGGGGCAAAGACCGGGAGTTCCTGGCACCTGTGAAGTGTGTGCCGGCGGTGGCTGTTGTGCTATCCTCCGCCCAGTCATTACCGTCCGTTCTTACACCCCACTTCCCGGAGACGATGATGAAGACGATTGATCTGACGCTCTCGAAGCTCAACGAGCTGTTCCCTCCGACCTTCACGCAGGAACAACTCGCCAAGGCCAAGACAGCCTTCCTCAAGGAACTCGCCCTCCAGGCTCACCGCTTCTACGGCGGCAAGATGGCGACGATCCCCAAGGCCGGCATCTACGGTTTCAACTGGTTCAACGTCTGGTACACCCCTGGTGTGTCAGCGGTGTCCACGGCCATCCGCGACAATCACGACGCCTCGTTCGAGCTGTCGAACCGCGGCAACCTCGTGGCGGTCGTGTCCGACTCGACCCGAGTGCTCGGCGACGGCGACTGCTCGCCATCTGGCGGCCTCGGCGTGATGGAAGGCAAGGCCTTCCTGATGAAATACCTGGGCGGCGTTGACGGCGTGGCGCTGTGCATCGACAGCTACAACAAGCAGGGCAAGCACGACCCCGACAAGATCATCGAGTTCGTCAAGATGCTCGTGCCGAGCTTCGGCGCGGTGAACCTCGAGGACATCTCGCAGCCGAACTGCTACAAGGTGCTCGACACGCTGCGCGAGGAATGCGACATCCCGGTCTGGCACGACGACGCGCAGGGCACGGGCAGCGTGACGCTGGCCGGCCTGGTCAACGCGCTGCGCATCGTCGACAAGCCGATCGGCGACGTGCGGATCGTCATGTACGGCGCCGGCGCGGCCAACACCACCATCGCGCGCCTGATTCTCATGGCGGGCGGCAATCCCGAGAAGATGGCGTTGTTCGATACGAAGGGCGGCCTCCACAAGAAGCGCGACGACGTGAAGGCCGACGCGGCCTTCTACCGGAAGTGGGAACTCTGCGAGAAGACGAACCCGGGCTGCCTGAACGACATCGGCGACGCCCTGAAGGGCGCCGACGTGTTGATCGCGGTCAGCAGGCCCGGCCCGGACGTCGTGAAGCCGCAGTGGATCCGGCAGATGGCGAACAAGCCGATCGTGTTCGCCTGTGCGAACCCGGTTCCCGAGATTTACCCTTACGCCGCGAAGGAAGCCGGCGCCTACATCGTGGCCACTGGGCGCGGCGACTTCCCCAACCAGGTCAACAACTCGATGGGCTTCCCCGGGATCCTGAAGGGGGCGCTCCTGGTGCGCGCGCGTAAAATCACCGACGAGATGGCGATTGCCGCGGCGTACTCCGTCGCGAACTTCGCCCAGAAGAAGGGCATCAGTCCGGACTACATCATGCCGACGATGGACGAAACGGACATGTTCGCCCAAGTGGCGGCCGACGTTGCGATGACGGCCATCGCGAACGGCGTGGCGCGCATCACCCCATCGCGCGATGAGGTGTACGCGCAGACGCTCGGCGACATCAAGGAAGCCCGGGCGATCATCGACCTGCTGATGCGTGAGAAATTCATCGGCGCGCCAGATCCCCAGATGCTGGCGAACGCGGTCGAGAAGGCCGTGGCGATCGTAACGCGGTAGCGGCGGGTGTCGTCCTTTTCTAAGTCCTTCGATGCACAAATACGTCGCCGTATTTGTGCAGCGAAGGACTAAGGCGTGCTGGCGGCCGACTCGACGCGGGCGACCGAGTGGGCGGTGGATCCGTCCTGCGCTCCTGCGCTAGGCCCTACCGAGGCCCGAGGGCGATCAGCTATACTGGTTTTCTCGTTTCTATTGGTGACGCGTCGCCAGCCCGGCCGCGTGTACCTGGCGGCTTCGGACAGGCGTGAGCGTTCGCCGCGAGACGAGTGGGACGTCACAACCCACCTCATGCGGTGCGGACCGGGCGGGTGAAGAGGAGAGTATGGGGGACGGCGCGGAAGGACTTGTTGACGCCCAGGCGAGAATCCAGGATCGACTCGACGAACTCGAGCAGCAACGGGTCCGCCACGGCCGCATCGTCAAGGATCCCGTGCGCGAGCAGCAACTGCAGTCGCTGCGCCTGGCCCGCACCGAACTGGAGCGCCAGTCGGGCGTGACCGAGCACCCCATCCGCTGTCAGCAGCTGTCGCAGGCGATCGCCGAGCTCGATCGCCGCATCGCCATGTTGACCGACCAGCCCGCCTGAACCCCTCCTTGGAGCGCTTTCTGGATCGATAGCTACCCATCCGCGCCGGCCGCACGGTCCCCCTCGTCTTCATCTGTGATCGCGGAAATGTCACCCGCCCCCGGCTCGCGGCTTGACTCAGGCGGGGGAATCCACCTACATTCATCCCGTTTCCCACGCGTTCCCACCCGACTCATCCCTGAGGAGAAGACATATGAACGTCAGACGACTGGTGTGCCTGGCCGCGGTGCTGTTCGCCGTTGGCTGGTTGAGCGTGGCCACCGGCGGACAGGAGATGACCCTGTCCAGCCAGGTGATCGAACGCACGCTCCCCAATGGCCTGAAGGTGCTGATGGTCAGGCGCCCCGAGGCGCCGCTCATCCGCTGCATCCTGGCCTACCGGGTCGGATCCGTCAACGAGCGCCCCGGCATCACGGGCATCTCGCACTTCCACGAGCACATGATGTTCAAGGGCACGCGGTCCATGGGCATCAAGGCGGGCACGCTGGCCAAAGACGACGAGTACAACCGGCAGATTGACGGGCTGATGAACAACGTGGCGGAGGAGGAATCCAGGGTCAAGGGGCGCGACGACGCGAAGTTGGCCGCGCTCAAGAAGCAGGTGTCCGAGCTGATCGACAAGGAAAAGAAGGAAACGATCGTCAGCGAGGAGATCTGGGGCGCGTACCAGGAAGCCGGCGGCACGGGGATCAACGCCTCCACCGGCCAGGAAATGACCCAGTACTACGTCACGCTGCCCAAGAACGCGATCGAACTGTACCTCGCGCTCGAAGCCGACCGGATGGTCAACCCGGTATTCCGCGAGTTCTACTCCGAGCGCGACGTGATCACCGAGGAACGACGGCAGAGCGAGAACGGCGCCGGCTTCTTCTTCCAGGAGCAGCTGAACGCGACGTTCTACGCGGCCAGCCCGTACCACTGGGGGGTGGTCGGCTGGATGTCCGACATCAGCCGGGTGACCAAGCAGGAGATGATCGAGTACCGCGAGAAGTTCTACAGGCCCGACAACGCGACGCTGGTGCTCGCGGGCGACGTCGACCCCGCCAAGATCATGCCGCTCGTGACGAAGTACTTCGGCCCGATCAAGTCGAAGGGCAAGTCGCCCCGCGTGCGGACCGAGGAGCCGTCACCCGAGTACTACAAGCGGACGATCGGCCCGAACTTCAAGCCGCCCTACATCGAGAAGCGCGTCCTCGGCCGCGCGGCGGTCAACCCGGCCGTGACTATCATGTTCCACACCCCGCCCGTGTGGCACGACGACCTCCCGGCGCTGTTCATGCTCGGCCGCGTCATGAGCGCGCGTACCGGCAAGATGTACATGGACCTTGTCGAGAAACAGCAGCACGTGACCGGCGTGAACGCGAGCGCGTCGAACTCGATGTACGACGGCGCGTTCCGCGTGAGCGCCACGGGGCGCGAAGTGCAGGGTGCCCTCACAGTGCCGCTGGATCAGATCGAGAAGGAGCTGTGGTCGTACCTCGAAAGCGCGAAGGCCACGCCGGCCGATGCCCAGCTGCTCCAGCGCATCAAGAACTCCGTCGAGGCGCAGTACCTCCAGGGCCTCGCGGGCACCGGCATCGCCGGCTCGCTGGCGTCGATGGAAGTCGCCTACCGCTGGCAGCATCTCGAGGACCAGTTCAAGGCGCGCATGGCTGTGACGCCTGACGACATGATGCGCGTGGCGAAGACCTACTTCACCCGCGACAACAGCGTCACCGGTGTGATGGAGCGCGAGAAATAGCGGCGCCCGGGTGCGTCGAGAAAAGGACATGACGATGCGTAAACGACTTCTCTCTTTGCTGATCATCGCACCCCTGCTGATCGTCGCGCTCCACGCGGCCGGCCAGCAGGCGACCAAGGCCCAGGCGCCGGCGGTCAAAGCGGCCGGAGCAGCGCCCGCGGCAACTGCCGCGCAGGGCCCGCGTCCCGAGCAGTACCTGGGCAAGTTCCCCCCGCTCGACTTCAAGCCTCCCAAGGCGGCTGATTTTCGCACCACGCTCTCCAACGGGCTGGTCGTCTACATCGCCGAGGACCATGAGATCCCGTGGTTCGAAGCGACGCTGCTGACGCCGGTGGCCGGCGGCGGTGGTGGCGGCGGCGGTCGCCGCGGCATGGAAGACACGGCGTTCGACTTCCCGCAGCGGCCGGGCGGCGGCGGTGGCGGTGGCGCCCGCTCGTTCCTCGAGCCGAAGGACAAGCTGGGGATCCAGAGCATCTGCGGGTCGGTCATGCGCTCGGGCGGCACGGTGTCGATGACCGCCGATCAGATCAACGAGCGGATGGAGTTCCTGGCCGGAAGCGTGTCGCCCACGTCGCTGTCGCTGCACATGCGCCACGTGGACGAAGGGCTGAAGATCTGGATGGACATCCTGAACAACCCGGCGTTCCCCGAGGACCGGATCCGGCGCGAGAAGGAGTCGATGGCGGCGCCGCTGCGCAATCGCAACCGCCAGCTCGCCGGCGTGGCCACCACCACATGGCAGCAGTTGGTCTACGGCGAGGACTCGCCGATTACCGCCGAGGTGACCGAGACCACGATCAACAGCATCACGCGCGACGACGTGGTGGCGTGGCACAAGAAGTACTGGGGGGCCAACAACGCCATCCTGGTCGTCTCGGGCGACTTCAAGAAGGCCGAGATGCTGCAGAAGCTCGAGGCGACGTTCGGCAAGTGGCGGAGCGCCGAGGCGAAGGCGACACCCAACTGGCCGAAGGTGACCGGCATGGTCGCCAAGCCTGGCGTCTACATGGTGCAGCCGCTCGGCGCGACGCCGAACCAGGGCGTCGTGCGCGTGGGGACGCTCAGTCTGACACAGGACGACCCCGACTACGCGGCGGTAGACCTGATGAACTACACGCTCGGCGGCGGATCGTTCTCGTCGCGCATCACGCAGATCGTCCGGAACGACAACGGCCTCGCCTACAGCGCCAGCTCCAGCGTTGGCGCGGACCTGCATTACCCGGGCACCTTCGCCGGCTTCACGCAGACGAAGAACTCGACCGTCGTGTTCGCCACGCAGCTCATCCTGAACGAGATCGAGCGGATGTACAACGGCGACATCACCGAGAAGGACCTCCGGTTTGCGAAATCATCGCGGGTGAACGCCTTCCCGTCGATGTTCTCGACGGTCTTCGGCAACGCCACGAGCTTCGCGCGGCTGGAGCTCGAGGGGCGCCCGCGCGACTTCTACGACACCTACCTGGAACGGTACCAGAAGGTGACCGTGGCGGACATCAAGCGGGTGGCGAAGAAATACCTGCAGCCCGACAAGATGGTGGTCTTGGTCACCGGCGACATCGCCGAGTGCAAGGCGGGCGCCGACAAGTCGCTGCCGAACCAGGGCGCGATCGACGCGATGGCGGCCAAGTACGGCGGCCGCACGATCGACAGCCTGGCGAAGAAGTTCGGTGACGGCACGGTGCACGTCGTCACGCTCAAGTAGCTGGCAGCTCTCAGCGGGCAGCTGACAGGGGGAGCTACGGGGTCGGAGCGGTTTTTCGGCGGCACAAGGTCGTAAGACGGAATCGTAATCGCGAAAAACCGCTCCGACCCTTCGGCACCGCCGTCGCGGATCACGCGTGATCCGCCGTCCGCCCCCGGCTGCCAGCTGCCAGCTGATCCCCGCATCCCGTGTTTCTGCTACAGTCTCCACTGTCCGTGCTCCGCCCCCGCCGTCGTCATCCTCCAGGAGAAGAAACATGAAGATCAGACGAATCGTGTGCCTGGCCGCCGTGCTGCTGGCCGTCGGCTGGCTGACGACGTCGTTCACCCAGGGACAGGAGATGACCCTGTCCAGCCAGGTGATCGAACGCGTCCTGCCAAACGGCCTCAAGGTCCTGATGGTCAAGCGCACGGACGCGCCGCTCATCCGGTGCATCCTGGCGTATCGCGTGGGCTCGGTGAACGAGCGGCCCGGGATTACCGGGATCTCGCACTTCCACGAGCACATGATGTTCAAGGGCACTTCCTCGATGGGCATCAAGCCGGGCACGCTGGCCAAGGACCAGGAGTACGACCGGCAGATCGATGCGCTGGTGGACAAGATCGTCGAGGAGGAAGCCAGGATCAAGGGGCGTGACGCCGCGAAAATCGTGGCGCTGAAGAAGCAGGTGTCGGAGCTCATCACCAGGCAGAAGGCCGAGACGATCAACAGCATGGAGATCTTCAGCGCCTACCTCAATGCCGGGGGCACGGGCGTGAACGCCTCCACCGGCAACGAGATGACGCAGTATTACGTGACGCTGCCGAAGAACAAGCTGGAACTGTACCTGGCGCTCGAGGCCGACCGTCTCGCCAGCCCCGTGTTCCGCGAGTTCTACTCCGAGCGGGACGTGATTACCGAGGAACGGCGGATGAGCGAGAACCAGCCGGGCATGTTCTACTACGAGCAGCTCAACGCGACGTTCTACGCCGCGAGCCCGTACAGCTGGGAGGTCCTCGGCTGGATGTCGGACATCAGCCGGGTCACCAAGAAGGAGATGATCGAGTACCGCGAGCAGTTCTACCGACCCGACAACGCCACGCTGGTCCTCGCCGGCGACCTCGATCCCGCCGTGGTGATGCCGCTCGTCACGAAGTACTTCGGGCCGCTCGAGGCGAAAGGCAAGTCGCCGCGAGTCCGCACCGAGGAACCGTCGCCTGAGTTCTACCGGCGGACGATCGGCGCGAACTTCAAGCCGCCCTACATCGAGAAGCGCGTGCTCGGCCGCGCGGCCGCCACCCCGGAGGTCACGGTCATGTTCCACGTCCCGCCGCTGTGGCACGACGACCTGGCGCCGCTCTACATGCTCGGCCGTGCGATGAGCGCCCGCACCGGCAAGATGTACCTCGACATGGTCCTCAAGAACGACAACGCGACGTCGGTGATGGCGATGGCGTCGAACTCGATGTACGACGGGTCGTTCACCGTGTCGGCGACCGCCAAGGAGGTCAAGAACGAGGTGAAGATCCCTCTCGACCAGCTCGAAAAGGAGCTGTGGACCTACATCGAGGACGCCAAGGCGAATCCCGTGGACGCGCAGTTGCTGCAGCGCGTCAAGAACTCGGTGGAGGCGCAGTACCTGCAGAGCCTGGCGGGCACGGGTATCGCCGGTTCGCTCGCGCGGATGGAGACGGCCTACCGCTGGCAGTTCATCGAGGAACAGTTCAAGCAACGCCTGGCGGTCACGGGCGAGGACCTGCAGCGCGTGGCGAAGAAGTACTTCACGAGGGACAACTGCGTCACCGGCGTCCTGGAACGGGAGAAGTAGGGCCTGACGGGTCGAGGAAAGGACAAGACGATGTTCAAACGATATGCGGCATCATTCCTGATTCCCTTGCTGCTGCTCGTGGCGGTGGTGTCCGGCGCTGACGCCCGGACGTCCCAGGCACAGGGCCAGAAGGTCTCGGCGGCTCCGGTCGCCCAGAAGCCGGCCCCGGCGCCAGCCGCCAAAGGCCCGCGCCCCGAGCAGTTCAAGTTCGCACCGCTGGTGTTCAATCCCCCCAAGTCGTCCGAGTTCCGCACGCAGCTCTCGAACGGTCTCGTCGTCTACATCGGCGAAGACCACCAGATCCCCTGGATCAACGCGATGCTGATGGTCCGCACCGGCCCGTTCCTGGAGCCGAACGACAAGCTCGGCGTCGCCGGGATGACGGCGACGGTCATGCGAACCGGCGGGACGACGTCGATGACGGGAGAGCAGATCAACGAACGGATGGACTTCCTCGCGGGAAACATCAGCGCGACCAGCCTCTCGATCCACGCGCGACACCTGGACGAAGGGTTGAAGATGTGGATGGACATCCTGGCCAACCCCGCGTTCCCGGAGGACAAGGTGCGCCGCGAGCGCGACCAGTCGCTGGTCGGCATCCGCAACCGCAACCGGAACCTGGCCGGCGTGGCGATGAGGACGTGGACGAAGCTGATCTATGGCGAAGGCTCCCCGATGGCGCTTGAAACCACCGAGGCGGGGACCACCAGCATCACGCGCGAGGATCTGGCCAAGTGGCACAAGAAGTACTGGGGAGCCAACAACGCCATCCTGATCATCTCGGGCGACTTCAAGAAGGCCGAGATGCTGCAGAAGCTCGAAGCGACCATCGGCAAGTGGGCGCCGGCCGAGAAGGCGGTGCCGGCCATTCCGAAGGTCGAGCAGGCCACGAAAGCGGGCGTGTACATGGTCCAGCCGCAGGTGCCCTCCAACCAGGGGGTCATCCGGATCGGCCACGTGGGCCTGATGCAGGACGATCCCGACTACCCGGCCGTCGATTTGATGAACTACATCCTTGGTGGCGGCTCGTTCTCGTCCCGGATCACGAAGGTCGTCCGCACCGACAACGGTCTCGCGTATTCGGCGAGTTCCAGTTTCTCGGGCGGGGCCCTGTACCCGGGCACGTTTGCCGCCTTCTGCCAGACGAAGAACGCCACGGTGGTCTTCGCGTCGCAGCTGATGCTCGACCTGATAGAGAGGATGCGGGCAGGCGACGTGTCGCGGGCGGACCTGGACTTCGCGAAGACGGCGAGGGTCGAAGCGTTCCCGGCGACCTTCGGGTCGATGTCGCAGACGCTGATGAACTTCGCCCAGCTCGAGTTCAACAACCGTCCGCGCGACTACTACGACACGCTCCGATCGAAGTACGAGAAGCTGACCGTCGTCGACCTGAAGCGGGTCGCGCAGAAGTGGCTGCAACCCGACAAGATGGTGATCATGGTGGCCGGCAACATCGACGAGTGCAAGGCGGGCGCTGACAAGATGCTGCCGAACCAGGGCGCAATCGATGCGATGGCCGCGAAATTCGGCGGCCGCACGGTGGACGGTTTGGCAAAGAAGTACGGCGACGGCACGGTACACGTCGTCACGCTGAAGTAGGCGAAAAGGCGGGAAGACGGGACCGACCGCCTTGCCGCCCCACGCCTTTCCGCCGAGGTACTGCTGGAAGTTCCTGACGCGCTGTTCCTTCAGCTCGGTGCTGCCCGAATACTGGTAAGCCGTGTTCGGCAGCGCGTTGACCGAGAGGTCGGCGCCCCACCGGAAGCTCTTGTTCACTTGCCGCGACAGGTTGGCGACGAAGATCGGGCCGGCGAAGAAGGCGGACAGTTGCGTCCCGGTCTTGCGA
>Ga0209745_1000878_pt1 | contig 18174 bp, 19 predicted proteins | sample BarGraNGADG00312_FD_184495 | JGI IMG/M metagenome (GOLD analysis project Ga0209745, IMG submission 184495) | Arctic peat soil microbial communities from Barrow, Alaska - Barrow Graham LP Ref core NGADG0004-312 (SPAdes) (version 2) | ecosystem: Environmental > Terrestrial > Soil > Wetlands > Peat...
CCTGCGCGGTGACAGAGACGTCCGCGGGAGCAGTCCGTCCCGCGCCGGGCGGCAGGTGCGCCGCCGGCCTGGAGGTCGGCCGCCGTGGATAAGGGAGCATCCACGAGCGGCACTGGCGCCACGGCTCGGGTCAGTGACGTTCTGGATGCTCTGGACGATCGTTTTCCCTGGGAGCTGGCCGGCAGGCGCATGCCTGGAGGCCTCCTTGTTGGCTCGCCCACCGACACCGTCACCGGCGTCACGTGCGCGGTGGATCTGACCTGTGACGCCGTCGAGGCGGCGGCCGCAACGAAGTGCGACCTCCTCCTGGTGCATCACCCCCAGTTGTTTGCGCGCGGGCGCGGATATCTCGATTCGCGCACTCCCGGCGGGCGTGTCGCGTCAAAGGCGATCCGCGAGGGGGTCGGCATCGTGGCTTGTTACCAGAACGCCGACGTAGCCGATGGCGGCGCCAGCGACCTCATGGCGGCGGCGGCCGGCGTGCGGCGCGCGGTTCCGCTGGTGCCCTCGAGATCCTGCTGTATCGCCAAGGTGGTCGTGTTCGTGCCGCCTGAGGCGGTCGACTCCGTGGCCGGGGCGATGGCGGGAGCCGGAGCGGGAGTCATAGGCGACTACACGGAGTGCTCGTTTCGCACCAGCGGCACCGGGACATTTGTCCCGGGGATCAGAGCCCGGCCGTATTCGGGAAGGACGGGCCGGCTCGAGCAGGTGGACGAGGTCAGGCTCGAGATGGTCTGCCCATCGTTCCGACTCGAGCGGGTCGCGGAGGCGATGAGATCGGCGCACCCCTACCAGGAAGTGGCCTTCGACGTCTACCGCACCGCTTCGCCTGTCCCGTGGGGCATGGGCCGCGTGGGTGAGCTCGAGGCCGCCAGGAGCCTCTACGATATCGCGCGGGACCTCGAAGCCTGGAGCGCGTCAGAAGACGTGGCGCTCATTGGGGAGCCCGAGGATAAGGTGCGGCGCCTGGCGGTGGTTCCCGGCCCCGCGGACGGGATGATCGGAAGGGCTCGTGCGGCAGGCGCCGAGGCGATAGCGGCGGGGGAGGCCGGCTGGCACGCGACGGTGGAGGCGCGCGAGTCCGGCATCGGGCTGATAATAATAGGCCACCTGGAAAGCGAAAGGGCGCTGGTGCCCGCGTTTGTAGGCGCGCTCGAGGCGGCAAGGGATCAAGAAGGATGGAACATGCGAATAGAAGGCTTGAGGGATCGGGAGGGAAGATGGTGCTAGAGATAGGGCCGGAAGAGCTCGCGCAGATACTCAGAGACGTGCAGAACCAGGACACGTGCATTTTCGGGCTCCGGCGGGAGATCGAGGAGCTGCCCGACAAACACCACCTCGGCGAGCTCGCCGAGGAGCTGCGCGCGGTGCGCCAGGAGCAGGCCAGCGACGAGAAGTCGCTCGAGGAGATCGAGCACAAGCAGCACAAGCTCGACGGTGAGCTGGACATGCTGGTCACCAAGATGAAGAAAGAAGAAGAGAAGCTCTTCAGCGGGACCATCATGAACCCCAAGGAGCTGTCGGCCATACAGGCCGAGATATTCTCCCTGCGAAAGAAACGCGACGAGATGGAGACCGAGGACCTCGAGGAGATGGAGGAGATCGACCGGCTCACCGGAGAGTTCTCTTCCGCCAGGAGCCGCACCGCCCAGATAGAGGCAGGAGAGCGCCAGGCGAAGGGCGCCTACGAGGTAGAGCTCGCGGAAAAGAAGGCCGAGATCGCCTCCCTGGAGCTGCGGCGCGACAACCTCAAGGTCAGGCTGTCCGAAGACATCGTGGCCGATTACGACAAGATGCTGAAGGGCAAGGCGGGCCTGGCGGTGGTGCCGATCGTGCAGGGCAGGACCTGCGGCGGTTGCCACATCGACTTCTCGCGGACACAGATAGACCAGTTCCAGCACAACGAGGGCATCTTCCGCTGCGAGTACTGCCGCAGGATCCTGGTCAAGTGACCGACGCCGGCAAGGAGGAGGGAGGCTCATTGGCTCGTGGAGCGCCCGATGACTGTCTCTACGTCTTCAGCGACGGCGGCGCAAGGTTGAATCCCGGTCCAGCGGGCGCTGGCGGCCTTGCCCGGACTACCGACGACCGCGTGGTGGCCGAGGTCTGCGAATACCTGGGGACGGCGACGAACAACGTGGCCGAGTACTACGCTCTCATCCTGATCCTTGAGGCGGTCGCGGAGGCCGGCTTCCGGCGCGTGAAGGTGCATACCGACAGCACCCTGGTGGCCAACCAGGTGAAGGGGTCCTGGAGGATAAAGGACGACAAGCTGAAGCCGCTCGTCGGCAGGGTGCGGACGCTCCTCGAGCCCTACCGCGAAGTAGAGGTAAAATACATCCCCAGAGAGAAGAATAGCGAGTGCGACGCTCTCGCAACCCAAGCCATCGACGAGGGTCTGCTGGGCCTCAAGGAGCCGTTGCTTGGCCCCACCGACGAGACGCTCTTCTGAGAGCCGGGTGCCACTTCAGCAATCAAGAGGGACGTAAATGGACTGCTGCATCATAGGGACCGGCTACGTGGGCCTGGTGACGGGGGCCTGCCTCGCCGACATGGGTCACTCGGTCACCTGCGTGGACCGTGACGCCGCCAAGGTCACGGCGCTCATCCGCGGCGAGGTCCCGATCTATGAAGCCGAGCTCGAAGCGGTGGTCCGAAGGAACCTCGATTCCGGAGACCTGGTCTTCACAGGGGACGTCCGCCGCGCCGTCGCGGCGGCCGAGTTTGTGTTCATAACCGTCGACACCCCGTCCGACGCCGAAGGCAACGCCGACCTCACCCACGTGGACGAGGTCGCCCGCGAGATCGCGGCCGCCCTCGACGGCTACAAGGTGATAATAAACAAGAGCACGGTGCCGGTCGGGACCACCAAGCGGGTGGAGCGCATCATCGAGGAGTCGATGAGGGCTCACCACGAGTTCGACGTGGTCTCGAACCCCGAGTTCCTCAGGGAGGGCACCGCCGTGTTCGACTTCTCCAACCCGGCACGGATCATCATCGGCAGCGACTCGCAGAAGGCCGCCATGCGGATGACCGCGCTCTACCGGGGCCTCGACGCGCCTCTGCTCATAACCGACCCGGCCAGCGCGGAGATGATCAAGTACGCCTCGAACGCGTTCCTGGCGACCAAGGTCTCATACATCAACGCGATCGCCAACCTCTGCGAGGCCGTGGGGGCCGACGTACGCGAGGTGTCGCTGGGGATGGGCTACGACGACCGGATCGGTTTCGAGTTCCTCAAGGCCGGGCCGGGCTTCGGGGGGTCGTGTTTCCCCAAGGACTGCCGCGCCCTGCTGAACATCGCGCGCGAGAACGGTTATGATTTCAACCTGCTGCAGGGCGTCCTGGTGGTGAACCACGAGCAGCAGGAGCGCATGGTGGCCAAGATCGAGCGTGCCGCCGGCGGTCTTCAGGATACCCGGATCGGGGCGCTGGGGCTGGCGTTCAAGGCGAACACCGACGACGTGCGCGAGTCCCCGGCCGTCGCCATCGTGAAGATGCTGCTTGCCAAAGGCGCCGCCGTGACGGTCTACGACCCCGAGGCGAAGGAGAACGCGGCGGAAGAGCTTGCCGGGGCCAGGTTCGCACAGGACGCGTACGCGGCTGTGGCGGACGCGGACGTGCTGGTCCTGCTCACGGAGTGGGACGAGTTCAAGTGGCTGGACTATGAGAGAGTGCTGGAGCTGATGAGCCGCCCCACGATTGTGGACACCAGAAACTGCCTCGACCCGGCGGTCCTGCGCAAGATCGGGTTCACGTATGAAGGAGTCGGTAGATGAAGCTGTCCGTGATAATGCCGGTCTACAACGAGCGCAACACCATACAGGAGATACTGCGCAGGGTCCGCGCGGTGGACCTCGGGGACATCGCCATGGAGATAATCGCGGTCGACGACGGTTCGACCGACGGCACGCCCGATATACTGAAGCTCGAGGAGGACTCGACCACCAGGGTGGTCCGCCACGAGGTGAACCAGGGCAAAGGCGCCGCGATACGCACCGGGCTGGCGCTCGCGACCGGCGACCTGGTCGTCATCCAGGACGCCGACCTCGAGTACGACCCCGACGATTACCGGGCGCTGCTCGCTCCGATCCTCAAGAAGAAGGCGGAGGTCGTCTACGGGTCGCGGTTCACGGGCGAGCACAGGGACATGCTCTTCTGGCACATGATGGGGAACAAGATGCTGTCGCTCATTACCAACGTGCTCTACAACACCACGCTCTCGGACATGGAGACCTGCTACAAGGTGTTCTGGGCGCCGGTGCTGGAGGGCGTCGACATCAAGTCGAACCGGTTCAACTTCGAGCCGGAGATAACGGCCAAGCTGCTCAAGAAAAAGGTGCGGATTTACGAGGTCCCGATATCGTATGCCGGGCGAGAATACTCAGAGGGCAAGAAGATAACGTGGCGAGATGGCTTCGCCGCGCTGTGGACCCTCATCAAATATCGATTCGTGGATTGACATGATGAGCAGAAAACAAGGAGGCATAAACAAGATGCAGACAGCGGTCACAATAATCCTTCTGGTCGTGAGCATCGGGCTGGCGGTCGCGGGCCAGCTGGCCATGAAGGCCGGGATGAACGACATAGTCAAGGTGCACGGCGACCTCAAGATGAACAACTTCAAGCACCCGGTGACGCTGGTCAAGTGGATATTCAAGGACGGCCCCTGGGCCGCCGTGGGCATCTTGCTCTACGCGATATCGGCGCTGTTCTGGTTGGTTGTGCTCTCGAGGACCTCGCTCAGCGTGGCCTACCCGATGGTGGCCGCGGGATACATCGTGGTGGTGCTCTATTCCAAGTTCGTCTTCAACGAGAACGTGAAGGCGATCGCGTGGGTGGGCCTGGTGCTCATTGTCATCGGGGTCGCCATAACCGCGCAGGGGCTGCCCAGCAAGAAGAAGGCGGAGACTCCCACCAAGGCTGCCGCCGCGGTGGTTCAGACGGCCCAGCCGCCGAGCCCTGAGACCGGCGGCGGTACGACTCTCGACGAATGAAGACAGTCTCGGTAGTAGTGATCAATTTCAACGGCCTCGCCGACCTGCCGGCCTGCTTTGACTCGCTGGCCAGCCAGGAGTATGAGGCGATCGAGCTGGTGATCATCGACAACGGCTCGCAGGACGGCTCGCTGGAGTGGCTACGCCAGTGGGTGAGCGGACAGGCCTCCGCCGGGCGCTTCATCCCTCCTGCGGTGTTGGTCGAGAACGGCCGCAACACAGGATTCAGCCCGGCCCTCAACCAGGGCATCGCCGCCTCGGGCGGCGAGTACGTGATGCCGCTCAACACCGACGTGGTCCTTCAGAGCACCTTCGTGAGCCGGATGGTCGAGGCGGTCGAGCCCGACGGGGTGGGCAGCGCCAGCGGCAAGCTGTTGAGGTTCCCGCCCAACGGGGCCGAAAACGTCATAGACACAGCGGGCCACGTGATGTTCCGAAACAGGCTCGCGCTCAACCTCGGCGAGGGAAAGAAGGCGTCGGCAAACTTCCTGGAGGCGGCCGAGGTCTGGGGGACGTGCGGGGCCGCGGCCATATACAAGCGGGAGATGCTCCGTGACGTGGCCGTGGACGGCGAGTGCTTCGACGAGGACTTCTTCGCCTTCTGGGAGGACCTGGACCTCGACTGGCGGGCCCGGATGCGCGGCTGGAGGTGCATGTTCGATCCTGGTGCCGTGGCCTGGCACCGGCGCGGGGGGACCGGCTACAGGAAGTCGGTGCTGGTGGAGACCCACAACTACAAGAACCGCTACCTCATGATGATCAAGAACGACTCCGGCCGAAATGTGCTGCGCAACCTGCCCGGCATAATCGCGACCGAGCTGTTGAAGGGCGGAGCGCTTCTCATCCGCTGCCCGAGGGCGCTGCTGGGGCTGCTGGACGTGGTCAGGCTCATTCCGGCGATGGTCGCCAAGCGGCGGGTCATCCAGTCGCGGCGGCTGGTGCCTGCGCGCGAGATAGAGAGCCAGTTCGAGCCGTTCGATTACGCGGGATGGATCCGCAGGCACCTGCTGAACCGCGGTGAGATGATAGTGGAGGAGGGCTGAAACGCAAGACTGGTGCCTGGCACCTTTTTTGCATTGAGGTATGAACGAAGTCGCGGCGGTGGTAATAAACAGGAACACCAGGGAGTTCCTGCGCGCCTGCCTGGAGACGATCCAGGCCCAGGACTTCGCGGGCGGCGTCTCCATCTGGGTGGTGGACAACGGCTCGGACGACGGCAGCCCCGAGATGGTACTGGGCGAGTTTCCCGAGGTGAACCTGGTCTGGAACCGCGGCAACGTCGGTTACGCCAGGGCCTGCAACCAGGGAATACGCAACACCGTCGAGCCCTATGTGTTCATCATGAACAGCGACACCGCGCTTTCGGCGGACACCACCTCCGAGGTGGTGGGTTACCTGGAGCGCAACCCGCGGTGCGGCCTGGCCGCGCCCGTGCTGCGCAACAGCGACGGCAGCCTGCAGTACTCCTGCCGGGATTTCCCCTCTCTGTCGACCGCCTTCGTGCACGCGTTTCTGGGCCTGGCCCGGGGCGACAACAGCCGCTCGGCGGACTACAAGAAAATGATCTGGGACCACCAGCAGGAGGCTGAAGTCGACTGGGTCTCGGGCGCGTTCATGGCCGCCAGACGCGAGGCGCTCGACGAGATAGGCTCGTTCGACGAAGGCTATTTCATGTACGTGGAGGACGTCGACCTGTGCTGGCGGCTGTGGCAAGCCGGCTGGAGCGTCGGTTTCGTCCCGAGGGGCGAGGTCTATCACCACATCGGGATGACCAGCCAGGCGGTCCCGGCGAGGATGGTGTTCCACCATCATCGCAGTATGTTACGCTTCCACCGTAAGACCTACGAAGGCCCGATGCGCCCGGTGGTCAACGCCGCCGTCGCCGTCGGGGTCGCGTCGCGGTTCGCCCTCATCATGGCGCTCAACGCCTTCTACAGGGTGCGCTCGGCGCTGGGAGGCGCTGCCAGGGTGATCATGCCAGGGAGACAGTGATGGAGAAGGTGCTGATAACCGGGGCGGACGGGTTCGTCGCCGCCCACCTGATCAAGGAGCTGCAGCAGAAGTCCGGCATCTCCATCACCGGCATCGGGCTCAAGGAATCACCCTCTTGCACCAAGACCATCGACTACCTCGTACTCGACCTCACTGATTACGAGGCGATCAAGGGGCTCCTGGAAGAGAAGCGCCCCGACTCGATATTCCACCTGGCCGCCCTGCCCTCGGTCGCACTATCCTGGGAGGACCCCTGGAGCACCTACCGGGTCAACGTGCTGGGCCAGGTCAACCTGATGGAGGCGATGCGGCGCCTGGACCTTTCCTCGTCGTTCCACATCGCCTGCTCCAGCGAGGAGTACGGCAAGGCCGCGCCGGAGACGATGCCCATCCCGGAGAGCCTGCCGTTCAACCCCTGCAGCCACTACGCGGTGAGCAAGGTCGCCCAGGAGGTGCTGGGCCTCATGTACCACCAGGCGTTCGACTGGAGGGTTATCGTCACCAGGGGCTTCAATCACACGGGCCCGGGACAGGCGCCCGACTTCGTGGTGTCGTCGTTCGCGCACCAGATCGCTGAGATAGAGGCAAACCTGCGGGAGCCGGTGATCATGGTCGGCAACCTGGAGGCCAGGCGCGATTTCATGGACGTGCGCGACACCGTGAGGGCATACCGGATCATCATGGAAATAGGAAAGGCCGGGGCCTCGTACAACGTCTGCAGCGGGCAGGCGCACGCGATCTCGGAGTTGCTCGACCTGCTGCTCGAGATGTCCGGCATGGACATACGCGTCGAGCACGACGCCTGCAGGCAGAGGCCCAGCGACATTCCCCTGCTGTTGGGTGACAACACCCGCCTGCGCCGGGAGACCGGTTGGGAGCCCGAGATACCTATAGAGAAGACGCTCGCCGACTCGCTGGATTACTGGCGTAGCATGGTGGGCAAGGCGGCCCAGGGGCCGCAAGGCTGATCGAGGAGGCCGGCGGCTTGGGCGCGCCGGCCATGAGAGTGGAGGAGGGCAAGGAAGTGAAGGCCGCGATGCTGGTCGGTGGTTTCGGCACCAGGCTGAGGCCGCTCACCGTAACGACTCCAAAGCCCATGCTCCCTCTGGTGAACATCCCGTTCCTGGAGATAGAACTCCTTCACCTCAAGCAGTACGGCGTGGACGAGGTCATCCTCTCCACCGGCTACCTGCCGGCGGTCTTCGACGAGTACTTCGGCGATGGCTCCCGGCTGGGCATCAAGTTGGTGCACGTGACCGAGGACGAGCCGCTGGGGACCTGCGGCGCCATCAAGAACGTCGCCGAGTTTCTCGGTTCGGAGCCGGTCATCGTCTGCAACGGTGACATCCTCACCGACCTGGACATCGCCGCGCTGGTCTCCTACCACAACGAGAAGGACGCCTCGGTCACCATAACGCTCACCTCGGTGGAGGACCCCACTGCCTACGGGCTGGTCCCGCTGGACGAGAACGGCCACATCAAGGAGTTCCTGGAGAAACCCTCCTGGGACCAGGTCGTGACCAACCTCATCAACGCGGGCACCTACGTGATGGACCCGGCGGTGCTGGACGACGTCCCTCCGGGCGAGAACTACTCGTTCGAGCGCCAGTTATTCCCCGACCTCCTCAAGGAGGGGCGGCCGATGTTCGGCTTTCCCTGCGACTGCTACTGGCTGGACCTGGGGACGCCGGAGAAATACCTGGCGGCGCACCACGACATCCTGTCGGGCGAAATACAGGTGGACATGAAAGGCGAGCGCCGGGCCGACGACATCATCGTGGGCGAGGGAGCCAGCGTGGACGCGACGGCGCACCTGCACGGACCGGTGCTGATGGGAGAAGGGGTCACCATCGGCGCGCATGCCAGGGTGCTCCCCAACACCTGCCTGGGCAGCGGAGTCACGGTGGGAACGGAAGCGCGCGTCGAAGGTTCGGTGGTCCTGGACGGCACCACCATAGGAGACCGATCGACGGTCGAGCAGAGCATACTGGGCAGGGACACGGTCCTGGGCAGTGATTGTCATGTTGCCGACTGCTCTGTCTTGGGTGATAATATCGTCTCTGGCGCCGAGAACGAGTTCCGAAAAGGTATTCGTGTCTGGCCTTCGACCAACATAGAGGACGGTAGGATAAAGTTCTGAAACCGGGCTGGCGCAAGGCCGGCGTGGTTTGTTTTTTGGCCTGACGACCGCTGGCGACCGACGGCGGACGCGCGTGTCTCGCTGTGGAGGTGTAGTAGTGAGGGTACTCATAACTGGAATAACAGGGTTCGCGGGGAGCCACCTTGCCGAATACTGCCTGGCGAGGGGCGACATCGAGCTCTTCGGGACGGCCCGCTGGCGCAGCCGCATGGACAACATCGGCCAGATAACCGACGACGTGACGCTCGTCGACTGCGACCTCAAGGACGCGGTGGCGGTGAGGCACTGCCTTTCGGACGTACGGCCCGACTATATCTTCCACCTGGCGGCTCAGAGCTTCGTCCCGACCTCGTGGAAGGCGCCCACAGAGACGGTCTGCACCAACATGGTGGGCGAGATCAACCTCTTCGAGGCGATGCGCGAGCTGGGGCTTCTCGAGACCCGCATCCAGCTAGCCGGCTCCAGCGAGGAGTACGGCATGGTCTACGAGGACGAGATTCCGATCAAAGAGACAAACCCGCTGCGCCCCTTGAGCCCGTACGGGGTGAGCAAGGTGGGGCAGGACCTGCTGGGATACCAGTACAACAAGAGCTACGGCCTCAAGACCGTGCGGACGCGCGCGTTCAACCACACCGGCCCGCGCCGCGGCGACGTCTTCGTCTCCAGCAACTTCTCCAAGCAGATCGCGACCATCGAGAAGGGGAAGGTCGAGCCGGTCATCAAGGTGGGCAACCTGGAGGCCAGGCGCGACTTCACCGACGTGCGCGACATGGTGAAGGCCTACTGGCTGGCGCTGGAGATGGGCGAGCCCGGAGAAGTCTACAACCTGGGGTCGGGCAAGGACGTGACTATAAAGGAGATGCTCGACATACTGCTCACGTTCACCAAGGTTGACATCACGGTCGAGCAGGTCCCTGAGCGGATGCGGCCCTCGGACGTGGAGATACTTCTGGCCGATATGACCAAGTTTTACGAGCTCACCGGGTGGAAGCCCGAGATACCGCTCGCCAAGACGCTCGAGGATCTGCTCAACTACTGGCGCGAGCGGGTCTAGCGAGGGCGCCGGCGCCACGCCGGGGACCTCACGCGGCCGGGCCACTCTTCAAGGCGACCCGGGGAGCGCGTCGAATTGATGACACCAACCGACCAACTAGGGGGTGTTCGCCGGGCACGCGGCAGTCACGCGCCGTCCGGCAGCGGTTATGATCAAGTTCGGAACAGACGGCTGGCGCGGGGTCATCGCTGACGACTTCACCTACCAGAACATATGGAAGGTCGCCTGCGCGATCGCCAGGTATGTGAAGGACTCAACCGAAGGCCACGAGCCCAGGCTCCTGATCGGGTACGACACGCGGTTCGGCTCGGACACCTACGCCCAGCTCTGCGCGATTGCGGCCCGCGAGAACGGCGTGGAGGTCCTCATCTCGCGCAAGTTCACCACCACCCCCTCGATCTCTTACGCCACCAATCACATGAAGGCCGACGGCGCCATCATGATCACGGCCAGCCACAACCCGCCCAGGTTCGACGGGGTCAAGTTCAAGGGCCCCTACGGCGGCTCGGCGACGACCTCCATCACCGGGGAGATCGAGGCCCAGTTGCGCACGGTCGAGAAAGACCCGCCGCCCAGGCCGGACGTGATGTTCGAGGACGCCCTGGAGCCTGGCAGGATCGAATACTTCGACCCGCTGCCCGGCTATATCGACAAGGTCGCCTCGATGGTCAACGCCGACGTGTTCCCGGCGAAGCAGTTCAAGATCCTCTTCGACCCCATGTACGGCGCGGGACAGGGCGTGATGCCGGCGGTGCTGGCCAAGCTCGGCATGGAGTGCGACCAGATCCACGCGGTTCACAACCCGCTCTTCCCGGGCCTGCTGCCGGAGCCCATCGGAGACAACCTCAACGACCTCAAGAAGGCTGTCACCGAAGGGGGTTACAGCGTCGGTATCGCGGTGGACGGCGACGCCGACCGGGTGACCGCGATAGACGCCACGGGACGGTTCATCAGCAGCCACTTCGTCCTCGCCCTGATGCTGAAGCACCTGGTGGAGGTGCGGCACTGGAGCGGCGACGTGGTCAAGACGGTATCGACCACCTCCATGATCGACATGCTCTGTGAGAAGTACCACCGCAAGCTGTACGTGGTCCCGGTGGGCTTCAAGTACATCGCCGACCTGATGCTCGAGGAGGACATCCTCTGCGGCGGGGAGGAGAGCGGCGGCACCGGGATGAAGAACTACATCCCCGAACGCGACGGCATCCTCATCGGCCTGATGCTCATCGAGATAATGGCCACCAACAACAAGACGTTGGGCCAGCTCGCCGACGAGATGATGGACGAGCTCGGCCGGAAGTTCGTCTACCTGCGTCGTGACATCGAGCTCACCCAGGCGCACAAGGAAGCCCTCCTCAAGAGCCTCCACGAGATCGCCCCCGAGTCCATCGGAGGGCTCAAGGTGACCGAGGTGGAGACCATCGACGGAATGAAGTTCCACAGAGAGGACGGCTCCTGGGTCATGCTGAGGGTTTCGGGCACCGAGCCGGTGGTGCGCGTCTACGCGGAGGCGACGTCTGAGAAGGCGGTTCAGGAACTGGTCGGCGAGGGCCTCAAGCTCATCGCCAGTGTGGACCCGACTGGAGGTGTGGGTGGTGGCGGCAAATCAGAACACGAGTGACACATCCCTGCCCGCGGAGGTCGACAAGTCAGGAATGCTCGAGGTCCTCGAGAAATTCCCCGGGCAGGTAGCCGAGGCGATCGACATCGGCCAGTCGGAGCTGCAACTGCCCTCCGCCGAGGGCCTGCGCGCCGTGGTGGTTCTGGGGATGGGCGGCTCGGGGATCTCCGGCGACGTGGTGGCGGCGCTGTCGGCGGACGCCGGCCTCAAGCTGCCGGTGGTCACCTGCAAGGGCTACGACCTGCCGAAGTTCGTCGACTCCGACACCCTGGTGTTCGCGGTCTCGTACTCGGGCAACACCGAGGAGACGCTGGACACGGCGGGCCAGGCGATGGAGCGCGGCGCGAGGATCGTCGCGGTCTCCAGCGGAGGCAGGCTGACAGAGATCGCCGAAAGCAACTCCATCCCGCTCTTCCACATACCTGGCGGCCTGCAGCCGCGCGCGGCTCTCGGCTACCTCGCGGTACCGATTATGAGCGCCCTGGACCGCATGGGCATGGTCTCAGGTGTGGTGGACCGGTTTCGCGCGGCGTGTCCGATGCTCGAGGCCAGGCTCCTCGAGTACGGCCCGGGCGCCACGGGCGACGACAACGGTCCGTTTCGTCTGGCCAGGGAGCTCGAAGACTTCGTGCCGATAGTATATGGCGTCGAAGGGTACCTGGCGGTCGCCGCCTCCAGGTGGAAGGCGCAGTTCAACGAGATGGCCAAGGTGCCGGCGTTCCACAACTACTTCCCGGAGCTCAACCACAACGAGACCGTCGGCTGGGATAACCTTGCCGACGTCTGCCGGCGCTGCCACGTGATAGTGCTGGGAGAGCCGGCCCTGCACCCCAGGATAGAGAAGAGGGTAAAGATAACCATCGATCTCATCCAGGGCTCGCTGGGAGGGGTGACCAGGATATGCGCGCGCGGGTCCAACACCGTCGAGCGTCTCCTGGACCTGGTCTACTTCGGCGACTTCGCCAGCGTGTACCTGGCCCTGGTCACGGGGCAGGACCCGACCCCGATAGCGCGCATCGACGAGTTCAAGAAGAGGATGGCCGGCTAGCCGCCGGCCGTTCCATCGGGACGCGACATGCTTGATCCCCGCGAGATAACCTCCAGAGCCGACGAGGCGGTGGAGTACCTCGTCTCCACTCTGGGACCTGCGCCAAGGGCCGCGGTCGTGCTGGGGACCGGCTGGGACCACCTGGACGATTCCTACGATGTGATCTCCGAGGTCGATTTCGCCGGCGTACCTGGGATGCACCGCCCCGGGGTGCACAGCCACGCCGGGAACATCAAGGTCATCGAAACGCGGGGCGGACCCCTGCTGGTGCAGGAGGGGCGCATCCACTGCTACGAGGGCTACTCGACGCTGGAGGCCTCTTTCCCGATCTGGGTCTACGCCGCGCTCGGCGTCGAGCTCGTGGTCTCCACCGCGGCGGCGGGCGGGCTGAACCCGGCTTACACCCCGGGGAATCTCATTATCGTCGCGGACCACATCTTCCTCTGGGGCGCCGACCCGCTGGTCGGGGTGAACGACGAGGCGGGACGCGACAGGTTCATGCCGGCCGGCGACTTTTATCCGGAGCTCTGGCAGGACAAGCTCAAGGAGTGCCTGCCGGTGACGGTGGAGTCCGAGAAGGGGACCTACGCGTTCAACACCGGCCCGAGCTTCGAGACGGACGCCGAGGCGACCCTGCTGCGGATCGCCGGGGCCGACGCGGTGGGCATGTCGCTGCCCGTCGAGGCGATCGTAGCGCGATACCTGGGGCTGCAGTTCGCCGCCGTCTGCTGCATATCGAACACGCTGCTGCCGATGAGGTCCCTCGCCGTCGCCGGACCAGCCAGTCTGATCGAGACGGTCAACCGGACCGTGGCGGGGCTGGACGGCTTCCTCGACAGGATTGCTTCCTCCCTTGATATGATAGGGTGATCAAGTTCCCTGACGCGGTTGAAAGGAGACCCGTTTACATGGATTACGATGTCAAAGACCTCTCACTTGCACCCGGCGGAAAACAGCGGATCGAGTGGGCGGGCCTGGAGATGAAAGTGCTCGAGACCATAAGGACCAGGTTCGAGCGCGAGAAGCCTCTTGCCGGCGCCAGGATCGGCGCGTGCCTGCACGTCACCACCGAGACGGCCAACCTCATGAACACCCTGAAGGCCGGCGGCGCGGAGGCGTTCCTCTGCGCCAGCAACCCGTTGAGCACTCAGGACGACGTCGCGGCGTCGCTGGTCTCCGACTTCGAGATCAGCACCTTCGCCATCAAGGGCGAGGACAACGACACCTATTACAAGCACCTGGATAGCGTGCTGGCCAACCATCCCCAGATCACGATGGACGATGGCGCCGACCTGGTATCCACACTGCACAGCCGCAAGAAGGACCAGGCCGGCGAGATAATCGCGGGCACCGAGGAGACCACCACCGGGGTCATCCGGCTCCAGAGCATGGAGGAGCAGGGCATCCTGCTGTTCCCGGTCGTCGCGGTCAACAACGCCGACACCAAGCACTTATTCGACAACCGCTACGGCACCGGTCAGTCGACCCTGGACGGCATCATCAGGGCGACCAACCTGCTGCTCGCCGGCAAGACCTTCGTGGTCTTCGGCTACGGCTGGTGCGGCAGAGGCATCGCCACGCGCGCCATGGGCATGGGCTCGCACGTCGTGGTGGTGGAGGTCGACCCGCTGCGCGCGCTGCAGGCCGTGATGGACGGCTTCACCGTGACCACCTCCGCCCAAGCCGCCAGGCGCGGCGACATCTTCGTCACCGCCACCGGCGACAAGCACGTGCTCAGGGGCGAGCACTTCGACGTCATGAAGGACCGGGCGGTCGTCTGCAACAGCGGCCACTTCGACGTGGAGATAGACATCCCGGCGCTGGAGGCCGCCTCCTCCAGCCGCAGGACGGTGCGAGAGTTTGTGGAAGAGTTCGCCATGGCCGACGGGCGCCGCGTCTACCTGCTGGCCGAGGGAAGGCTGGTCAACCTCTCGGCGGCGGAGGGACATCCCGCTAGCGTCATGGACATGAGCTTCGCGAACCAGGCGCTGATGGCCGAGTACGTCTTCAAGCACGCGACCGAGCTGGAGAAGAAGGTGTACGACGTGCCGAAGGTCATCGACGCAGAGATAGCGCGCCTGAAGCTCGAGACGATGGGCGTCGAGATCGACTGCCTCACGGACGAGCAGGAAGAGTACCTGAGGAGCTGGACCCTGGGGACCTAGGGAGTACTTAGATGGCTTCAATCAAGGCCAAAGAACTCGAGGTGCTGGTCGCGGCCGGAAGGCGCATGTACGAGGGCGGGCTGGCGGCTGGCACCACCGGCGCAATGGGCGCGCGGCTCAGCGGTGAGGTGGTGGCCGTGACGGCCGCCGGCACCCGGCTGGGCTTCCTGGTGCGCGCGGACATCATGCTGGTGAACGGATCCGGTCCCATCGTCGAGAACGGGCGCGCGCCGGGCAAGGAGACCGTGATCATCCGGGCCGTCCTGGCGGCGCAGCCCGAGGCCGGGTCGGTGATCAAGGTGAAGAGCCCGTTTGCCACCGCGCTGGCGCACAAGGGCCGAAAGACCATCGAGAGATCCAGAGGTCTTCTCGAGGACCTGGACGGCGTGGCCTTCGTGCCGTTCTACCGCCCCGGAACCGCCGGGCTCGCCGGCGCCGTGGCGGAGGTCCTGCGATCCAACCACATCGCGATCATCGAAGGGCAGGGCGCGGTGGTGTGGGGCACGGACGTCGCGGACGCGATCGACCACGCCGAGAACCTCGAGGCCGCCGCTCGGGTGATCTTCATCCTGGAGGGCAAAGAGGTCTGATGGACGGCCGTCCCTCCCTCGAGCCGCAGCTTGACGATTCGATCTACTTCGCCGACGGCAAGCTCCACCTGCTCGACCAGACCCTCCTTCCAGCAGAGACCGTCTACCTGGCGCTGGACACGCCCGAGGAAGTGGCGGCGGCGATACGCAGGCTAGCGGTGCGCGGGGCTCCCGCGATAGGGATCGCCGGGGCGTACGGGGTGCTGCTGGGCGCGCTGTCGGCCGGAGACGCTCCCCGTGCCGTCGAGGAGGAGGCGCGGCGGGCGATCGAAGTCATCGGCGAGTCCCGACCTACGGCGCGCAACCTCTTCTGGGCGCTGGAGCGCATGGAGAGGGCACTGGAGGCCGGCCCCCGCGAGGCGGCCCGCATACTTTCCCGCCTCGAGGAAACCGCCGAGGAGATAGCGCTGGAGGTCATCGAGACGGACCTGGCCCTCGCCCGTGCCGGCCAGGAGGTCATAGGAGAGGGAGCGCGGATCCTCACGCACTGCAACTCCGGCCCGCTGGCCGCGCTACGCTACGGCACCGCGCTGGGAGTCTTCATCGAGGCGCACCGCCTGGGCAACGAAATCCACGTCTGGGTCGACGAGACGCGGCCGCTGCTGCAGGGTGCCAGGCTCACCACCTGGGAGCTGGCGCGGGCGGGCGTCCCCTACACGCTCATCTGCGACAACATGGCCGGCCAGGTCATGAAGGAAGGCCGCATCGACCTCGTGATGACCGGCGCGGACCGCATCGCGGCGAACGGCGACAGCGCCAACAAGATAGGCACCTACGCTCTGGCGGTGCTCGCGCAGGCCCATGGCATCCCGTTCTACATAGCCGCCCCCGGCTCGACGGTCGACCTGAGCTGCCCGGCCGAACCCGACATCGTCATCGAGGAGCGAGACGCCGACGAGGTCCGTCGCTGCTTCGGCAAACTCATCGCCCCGGCGGACGCGCCCGTCTACAACCCGGCTTTCGACGTCACCCCGGCGCGCTACCTCGACGGCATCGTGACAGACCGCGGCGTCTTGAGGCCTCCCTACTCCGAGAACCTCAAGGTGTTCTCCCATTAAAGAGTAGAAGAAATGGGCTAAAAGTGCCTGACCCCTCTTTCTACCTTTGACTAACGGCCCCGCATCTGGTATATTTTTGATTGTATTGCTGTCCGGAAGCTCTCTCCCTCACCCATGATGCGACCGTCTCTCAAAGATCACCTGGTAGACCTCGTCTACCCTTCAGAGTGCGCCAACTGCGGCATTCCTTGCCCCGCCGCCCTGTGCGGCCCCTGCGCCCTGTCGATGGCCAGGCGCGCGGTAAGGAGTGAGAACGACCTTGCGCGCGCAGGGCGCCCGGTGGCTTTTCTCGGCTGGAGGGCCGCCGGTGAGTACCGGGGCTCGCTGAAGGACATGGTCCTGCGGCTCAAGGACTCCGAGCGCAGGCTCGCCTCCCCGCTGGCCGCACTGATGCTGGCCGCACTGATGCTGGCCGCGGCCGGCAACGACCCGGATTACCTGTTCCCGTCGGCCGTCTTCTGCGTGCCGTCCACCACTGAGAAGGTCGCAAAGAGGGGATACAACCAGTCGCGTCTGCTGGCGCAGGCATACTCGAGCCTTGCAGGCGTCCCGGTTCTGGACGGCTTGCGTGTCGCCGGGAAATCGGCCGACCAGGACAGCGTGCCGGGGCGGGCCAGGTGGGCCAACGTCGCGGGCGCATTCTCGTTCAGTGGGGTGGCGCCGGCCGGCAGGGTCCTGCTCATCGACGACGTCATGACCACCGGAGCAACCGCGGATGCTTGCTCCCGCTTGCTCCTCGATGCCGGGCCCTGTTCGGTGCGAGTGCTGGTCGCGGCACGAGCGGTGCTGCGTCGGGGCGCCGATCGATGAAAAACGCGAAAATCACCCTATCGGACATTTTGGGGCGCCAGTCCCCCACCAAAGGCCCGATTCTTCCCCCAATCTGGCTACTATTTGCCTTGAATCGGGCATTCTCAGCCCTCTGCAGCGTACAATCACGTTAAGCGGCTGTTTGATTCGGGGTTCAGATTACAAACCGGTCTGACGATACATAGGTGGTGACCAGGACATCACGATCGTCAGAGGCCCAACGCTTACCCGGGTGATGTGGATGCAACTGTCAGACAGAGAAATACAGAATACGCTTGACCTGCTGAAGAAGAGCGAGAAGATGGGGGGCGAGTCTGAGCCCACCAAGTTCAGCGACAAAGAGATCGAGGATATCCAGCAGGTAGTGAAACAGATCGATACCATGCCCGAGATCCGCAAGGACAGGGTCGAGAAAGTGAAGAAGGCGCTCGAGTCGTCCAGCTACAACGTGACGGGGGACGAGGTCGCCAAGAAGCTCATCGGCCGTATCTTCTCAGACAAGCTCGACTGAGGCGCCCACCGCCGCTTGCAACAGCGTTCCACACCGGGATAACATCGACTCGTGACGACACGCGCACGATTGCGCGCGCGATTCTGGGAACGGGTCCCGGTCTGTGGTTGAAAGTCGATGCCAGTCGCAGGCGAAACGACCCACGTAAGGCAACTAATGGTTGCTGAGCATGGTGCGGCTTAGGGGTA
>Ga0209745_1000880_pt1 | contig 18144 bp, 18 predicted proteins | sample BarGraNGADG00312_FD_184495 | JGI IMG/M metagenome (GOLD analysis project Ga0209745, IMG submission 184495) | Arctic peat soil microbial communities from Barrow, Alaska - Barrow Graham LP Ref core NGADG0004-312 (SPAdes) (version 2) | ecosystem: Environmental > Terrestrial > Soil > Wetlands > Peat...
TTAGTTCAGTATTTTTCTGATCTTATTCGCCTCTTCCATAAGTGCCTTCAGACCGTTAATATCTTTTTCAGTAATCATCTTTCTGAATAAATTCATTTTTTCGATATAGGTATCCATTACTTCGAGGATGAACTGGGAATTTTCAAGAAAAATAGGCGCCCATGTTTCTCCATTGCTTTTGGCAAGACGAACTGTACTTTCAAACCCCCCACCGGCAAGTGTAAGAATATTTTGTTCTTCGTGTTCTTTCTCGAGCACACTTAATGCCAGAGAGAAAGATGTAATGTGTGAAATATGTGAGATATATGCGACGTGAACGTCATGATCGCTTGAGTTCATATATACCTTGTGCATGTTAAGCACATCTAGCATTTTCTCAACTTTTGCAAGGGCGTCTTCATCACTAAGTTCCCTGTCGCATATTATAGCATTTTTATAGTCGAACAGTTTCCCAATTGCTGCCAGAGGACCGGAATACTCAGTACCTGCCATCGGATGAACCGCAACATAGCGACCTCTTACCGGATGATTTTCTGAAGCTTTTGCTATGCTTGCTTTCGTTGAACCCATGTCGGTTACAACTTTAGAAGTACCTGCAATCCTGTCGAGGATTCCCGGTAGCATTTTGCAATTTGTGCTGACTGGAGTTGTAAGAATTATAAGGTCACTCTTATCGACTGCATTGTAGAGGGTGTCGTTTTCATCTACCAAACCACAAAGCAGAGCTATATTCTGATGATTCAGATTAGTGTCAACTCCTATAATCCTGTCGGCAAATCCTCTTTTCCTGAGATCGATCATAAGCGATCCTCCGATTAACCCTATTCCAACTACTGCAACTGTCATGATGTACTTTTTTAACTCTCTAATTTATTATTAATTTTATCATTTTTCCCGAAGGCTGGAAGACCGAAGACCGAAGTCCGAAGTCCGAAGAAAATCACTACTTTTCTGGTCTCGCTTCCGTCTTCCGTCTTCCGTCTTCCATCTTCCGACTTCCGTCTTCCGTCTTCCGTCTACTTCATCAACCTTTCTTTTGCCTCCAAAAGTCTTTTCTCATTCGCACATAATGATATCCTTAAATACCTCTCTCCGTTTTCCCCGAAAATAAATCCCGGGGTAATAAAAACATGCGATTTATTTAAAATCTCTTCAATATATGCTTCGCAATTGACTACTTCCTCAGGAATGCGCCCCCAAACAAATAATCCAACCTGCGTTTTATCGAATTTGCATTTAAGTATATCCATAATTTCCTCTACTATTAAACGTCGCCTTAAATAAACAGCGTTCACTGAGTCGTACCATGATTCGGGATTGTTAAGCGCTTCAATTGCAGCAATCTGCATTGGCAGAAACATACCTGAATCCATGTTGCTCTTTACTTTAAGAACCTCCTTAATATAATCACTATTCCCGGCAACCATACCTATGCGCCATCCGGCCATGTTATGCGACTTGCTTAATGAGTTAAGTTCCATTGCTGTCTCTTTGGCACCGTCAACAGCTAGAAGGCTGATATAGTCTTTGTTTAATATGAAGCTATAGGGATTATCATTACAAAGAAGTATTCCGTGTTTTTGCGAGAATGATATAAGTTTTTCAAACAGAGGAATTGATCCTTTTTTCCCTGTTGGCATGTGCGGGTAGTTAATCCACATTAGTTTTACCCTGTTCAGATCGGTATCTTCCAATGCTTCAAGATCAGGGAGCCAGCCGGATTTTTCTTCGAGATTGTATTTTCTCATAACACCACCAACCAGATTGGTTACGGAAGAATAGGTAGGGTATCCCGGATCAGGTATAAGAACTTCATCTCCGGGGTTTACAAAAGCCATGCTGATATGCATTATTCCTTCCTTGCTTCCCATTAAAGGAAGTATTTCATTATCAGGATTTAACTCAACATGAAAATATTTTTTGTACCAATCTGAAAATGCTTTCCTTAATGCAGGAATTCCTGTATAACTCTGATAGCCGTGAGCAGTGGTTTTTTGAGCCTCTGCGACTAGCGCTGAAAGGGTATTTTCAGAAGGTGACTGATCGGGGCTACCGATTCCAAGATTAATAATATCAGCGCCTTCTCGGCGCATCTTGTCAATCTGCGCTAGTTTTTGCGAGAAGTAGTATTCCTGTACACTATTGGTTCGGTTGGCAGGTTTAATTGTCATAAATCATTTCTCCTTTAAAATATACTCCAAGTATTTCAAGATTTTTTGTCTTATTCTCCAATACTCTTTTTATTACGTCTGAATTGGTATTTTTATTTAATTCAAGATCGAGATAAAACATATACTCCCATTCGCCATTCAGTCGTGGAACTGATTGAATCTTTGAAAGATTTATCTCCATTTCTGCAAGCTTAACCAGCACTGCTGCAAGTGAGCCTGGTTTATGACTTGTTGAGAAGCATATCGAGACCTTATTCCCCTTCTTGTTTCCTTTGTCCTCGCTGCCGACAATAAGAAAGCGTGTGTAATTTTGTTTAAATGTCTCAATACCAGGGGCGAGAATTGTGAGGCCGTAAATATCTGCTGCATTGGCAGATGCAATTGCCGCCACCCCTTTTAATTGCTGTTCACTTATTATCCTGGCGCTACCAGCTGTATCGTCGCTTTCAACATGAGATATATGGGGGTATTGGTTGAGGAAGGTCATGCATTGGGCCAATGCAATAGGATGAGATTGTATCTCTTTTATATCGTTTATAGATTGACCGGGTAAAGCCATCAGATTCTGTACAACCCGGAGATTCTGTTCTCCCAGAATTTTCAACCCCGATTCCCTGATTAATGTATAGTTATAGAGAATGCTTCCTGACCTGGCATTTTCAATCGCCATAACAGCAAAATCGGCATTACCTGCCAACAGAGTGTTCAGTGTCAGATCAAATGTGGAGCACGGCACAATATCAATATCATCATAATTAAAGTACTGTCGTGCAGCTACTTCATGAAAACTTCCTTTCTCTCCTTGTATTGTTATTTTCATTATCAAAATGGTATTTAAAAAAAAAGAGTCCCTTTGAGGGACCCTTGCTTTCATATAAATTTAATTTATCTGTATACAAAAATCCCTTTATCTTCTTTTAAAATAAAAAGAGAAGTAATAAAAAGAGATAAAATAATTGTACACAATATTCATTTTGTCGTCGTATTGGCTGGTAAAAGTAATCTAAATTTTAAAAAAACAAGTGAAAAGTAATAAATATTGTAAAATAGGTTAATAATTACTATTTCTGACGGGTCTTCAACACTTCCTCAATGCTCTCTAAATTTAAACCTTTGGTTTTTAATAAAATCAGTAAGTGATAGAGCAGGTCGGCCGCTTCATTTTTAAACAGGTCAATGTTATTATCCTTGGCTTCAATAATCAATTCAACAGCTTCCTCTCCAACTTTCTGGGCTACTTTATTGATACCTTTTTTATATAACTTATTAGTATATGAGTCGTGCGTATCATTTTCAATCCGCTGACTTATAATATCTTCAAGCTCATAAATAAAACCCTTCGAAGTATTTTCGTCAAAACATGCAGTGCTACCGGTATGACAAACGGGACCTGCAGGATTTACTTTGATAAGAAGGGAATCATTATCGCAGTCAGATAAAATTTCTTTAACAAAAAGAAAGTTACCGGAGGTTTCACCTTTCGTCCAGAGACGGTTCTTGCTTCTGCTGAAGAAAGTGACCTTTTTCTCTTCACTTGTCTTAAGAAATGCCTCCTCATTCATGTAGCCTACCATCAAAACCTGCATGGTGTTATTATCCTGGATTACAACTGGTACCAGGCCGTTTCCTTTTTTAAAATCGATGTTCATAATCTATATTTTTCATTTATTTTTTCGCCCCTGCCCCCTTTCGGCTTTTTTGCCCCCCCAACCCCTTCCGCTGCGCGGGACAAGCTCTAAATGGGGGCTAAAACGTCCGTTTATTGGATTTTTTCGCCCCCTTTGGGGGAGATGCCGCGCAGCGGCAGAGGGGGTTTAATTACCAAGGATGACTTTGAACCCCCTTTAGGGGGCAGGGGGCAATAAACTAAGGGGTGGTATGCGCCTTGGAGTACAAAATGGAGTCTATCGACAAAGAAGTAATAGTATCTCATAATCAGTATCTTACATTAATTTTCTCACTAGTTAAATATTTTTTCAAATCTCTTATATCAATATCTCCGAAGTGAAAAATACTGGCTGCAAGTGCCGCACTGCAGGCAGTATTATTAAAGACCTCTTTGAAGTGCTCCATTTTACCTGCACCACCTGAAGCTATAACAGGGATATTAACATTCCTGCTCACTTCAGCAGTGATGTCGATTGAAAATCCCGATCTTGTTCCGTCATTGTTCATTGAAGTGAGGAGTATTTCCCCGGCTCCCAGTTCCTCAACCCTCTGCGCCCAGTTTACAGTTCTCAATTCAGTAGGTGTTCTGCCTCCATTAACAAAAACAATCCATTCATCATCGACAAATTTTGTATCAATTGCCACAACAACACACTGATTACCAAACTGACCGGCAATCTGTGAGATAAGTTCAGGCTTCCTGACTGCTGATGAGTTTATAGTGACTTTATCGGCGCCGGCTTTAATAAGTACTGCAACATCTGCTACCGTGTCAATACCCCCGCCTACAGTAAAAGGTATATTGATTTCACCTGCAATTCTTTCTACTAATCCGACTAACGCTTTTCTGTTTTCTATAGTAGCCGTGATATCTAAAAAAACGAGTTCATCAGCGCCCTGTTTTACATATTCTTTAGCCAAAGCAACCGGATCGCCTGCGTCAACCAGATTAACAAAATTAATCCCTTTCACCGTTCGCCCGTCTTTAATATCGAGGCATGGAATTATTCGTCTTTTTAACATTGTTTGCCTAATTCTTTTAATGTTATTTTTCCTTCATAAATTGCTTTTCCGATAATAGCGCCTTCGCAGCCGGCCAATCTAAGCTTATCAATATCCTTAAAAGTCGTTATACCACCACTTGCAATCAGATTAATTTTAACTGAAGCCAGCAATTCAAGATACAGATCTGTTGAGGGTCCCTGAAGCATGCCATCTTTTTTAATATCAGTACAAATAGTATATTTTACCCCTTTGGATTTATAGTCAGCAATAAAGCTTATAATATCCTTGTCTGAATTTTCAAGCCATCCCCCGGTTGAAACTTTTCTGTTAATGAAATCTGCTCCAAGTATAAGTTTTTCCTGTCCGAGCTTTGACAGCCATTCCATAAATAAATGCGGATGAGTAACGGCTATACTTCCTGCTGTAACCTGTCTTGCTCCTGCATTAAACACCGTAATCAGGTCTTCGTATGTTCTTAATCCACCACCAAAGTCAATTTTCAGACTGGTTTTTTCAGCGATTTTTTCGAGGATTTTAATGTTTTCAATCTTCTTGTTTTTGGCCCCGTCAAGATCGACCAGATGAAGATATTTTAGACCATTATCTTCCACCTGTCTGGCAAAATGTAATGGATCTTCACTATACACTTTCTTAGTGCTGAAGTCTCCTTTTGTAAGACGGACACATTTTCCTTCAATAATATCAAGTGCAACTATTATTCTCATAGCTCCAGAAAGTTTTGCAATATTTTTTCTCCGATACCAGCTGACTTCTCAGGATGAAATTGAGTAGCATAGAAATTATTACTTTGCATAGATGCGCTGAATGGCACAATATATTCGCATGTAGCAATTGTATGGCATGATATTTCGGCGTAGTAACTGTGAATATAATAAACATCATCCTTCAGGTCAATACCTTTGAAAAGATCGCCTTTAATTGTCAGAAAATTATTCCAGCCCATATGAGGGACCTTATCTACCGGAGGAAACAATCTCACGTCAGCTTTAAAAATCCCCAGACAGCTTGTATCAGCTTCCTCGGAATACCGGCACATCAGCTGAAGGCCCAGACATATTCCAAGTACCGGTTGTTTCAATTCTACAATTGTTTTGTCTAATCCTCTTTTCTTCAGGTAACTCATAGCAGAACTTGCCTCACCTACGCCGGGGAAAATGACTTTATCCGCTTTTGATAACTCTTCCGGATCATCTGTAATTATACTTTTGAAGCCAAGCCGGGTGAGAGCATTCTGTACGGACTTTATATTTCCGGCATTATATTTCAGAATTGCTATCATAGGCTGCCTTTTGTTGATGGTAGATTATAGTTGTCAGTTTGTTTTACAGCCATTTTCAACGTTTTTGCGAATGCCTTGAAAATAGCTTCAGTTTTATGATGTTCGTTTTCCCCTTCTGCCTTAATGTTCAGGTTGCATTTCGAACTGTCGCTGAATGACTTAAAAAAATGGAATATTAGTTCAGCCGGCATCTCTCCGATCTTTTCACGTTGAAATTTTACATCCCAGACAAGCCATGGTCTGCCTCCGAAATCTATAGCAACCTGGGCCAGGCAATCATCCATTGGCAACGTGAAACCATATCTTTCAATACCTTTTTTACCTCCAAGCGCCTTTAAGATTGCTTCTCCTAAAGTTATAGCCACATCTTCAACAGTATGGTGCTCATCTATCACCAGATCGCCTTTTGCCTTTATTGTAAGATCAATATTTCCATGACGGGCAATCTGTTCAAGCATGTGATCAAAGAATCCTATACCGCTATCTATTGCGCTTTTTCCTGTACCATCGAGATTAACTTCTGCCTGAATGAGAGTCTCATTTGTTTTTCGCTCTACTCTTGCAACGCGGGGTTTCTTTTTAAGAAATAGATAGATATCATTCCAGTCTGTTGTGCATAAATCAGCTTCCCTGCAATTTTTCTTATTTATGAATATTGTTTTGCATCCCAGGTTCTTCGCCAGTTCGACATCTGTAAGCCTGTCGCCGATTACGAATGATGATTCGAGGTCGATCCCTTGTGAGAGGTATTTAACCAGCATTGCGGTTCCAGGTTTGCGGGTAGGAGCATTCTGTGATGCAAAAGTACGGTCAATAAATATTTCACTGAATATGACACCCTCACCTTTAAGTATTTCCAGCATTTTGTTCTGAACAGGCCAGAATGTTTCTTCAGGATACGATTCTGTTCCGAGACCGTCCTGATTAGTTACCATAATAAGCTCAAAGTCAGTCTCTTTAACGATTTTTGCAAGGCATGTTATTACGCCCGGAAGGAAAGCCATCTCCTCAAAACTCTCCACCTGTTCATCCGGAGGTTCGATTAATATAGTTCCGTCCCTGTCAATAAAGAGTACCTTCTTCATAAAGAAATTGAATTTAGCGCTTTAATAAGTTTGCTGTTTTCGGCCCTGGTACCAACCGTGATACGCAGACAATTATGAATTATATTGCTGCGGTTTCTAACTATTATACTTTTGTTTACCAGATAATTATAGATATAATTGGCATCCTTTACTTTCACAAGTAAAAAGTTTGCATCAGACGGGTAGACTTTATCAATTAATTTCATCTTTTCAAGATAAGAAGAAAGTCTCAGCTTCTCCTTCTTAATTTTAATTATTTGACTTTTAGCCTCCTCAACCTTACTTATTTTTTTCAGGGCAGCTTTTTGGTTTATAGTACTTATATTATACGGAGGCTTCATTTTGTTAAAATATTTAATGAGAGCCTGATTTGAGAATGCCATTCCAACTCTGACAGAAGCCAGCCCGAAAGCCTTGCTGAATGTCTGCATCACAATGAGGGTTGGATACTTATCGACCATATTTATGAATGAAGGCTTATCGCTGAAATCAATATATGCTTCATCAATAACTACAATTCCCCGGAAGTTTTTAATTATATCTTCGACATCTGAAACGTTCATACAGTTTCCTGTCGGGTTGTTTGGAGAACAGATAAATATCAATTTCAGGTTTTTATCCGAAAATAAGTGTTTAACCTTTTTGATATCAATCTGGAAATTTTCAATCAACGGAATTTTTAACACCTGAATATCATTTACAGAGGCTGACACTTCGTACATTCCATAAGTGGGAGTGAAGATAAGCGCTTTGTCAATACCTGGATTACAGAACACCCTGAAACAGAGATCAATAATTTCATCGCTGCCATTGCCAAGAAATATATTTTCTTCTTTTATCCCTTTAATTTTTGAAATTGCGGCTTTTAACTCCCTCTGATAGGGATCGGGGTAACGGTTTAATTTCCCGTAAGGATTTTCATTGGCATCCATAAAAAGGGCTGCATCGCCCTTGAATTCATCCCTTGCGCATGAGTAGGGGGTGAGGGACAGAACATTCTTCCGTACCAATTCATCTATATTAATCATTTTGTAGGCTTTTTAATCTGATACTCATGGCATTCCTGTGTCCATATAATGATTCGGCTTCGGCCATAATCTCAATTACCGGACCCAGGTTAATAACACCGTCTCTGTTCATTTCCTGAAAAGATATTTTCTTAAGGAAACTTTCAGTTGATACTCCGCTGTAGCTTCTGGCATAACCATTTGTCGGAAGGGTATGGTTTGTCCCTGAGGCATAATCACCTGCACTTTCGCAGCTAAAACCACCAACAAAAACAGATCCTGCATTTATTACTTTTTTTGCCAATATACCTGAATCGGATACATTAATAATAAGGTGTTCCGGTGCATATTCGTTGCTGAAACTTATGCAATCATCCAACGATGGCAAAAGAATTAACATAGTGTTTTCAAGTGCTTTAGTTGCTATCTCTTTTCTTGGAAGCTGTTGTAATTGTTTCTCTAATCCGGCTTTTACCTCTGATATAAGTTCCTGATTATCAGTTAGCATAACAACCTGACTATCAGGTCCGTGCTCGGCCTGGGAAAGAAGATCAGCTGCAATAAATTCTGCGTTTGCGGTTCCATCGGCAATAACCAACACTTCACTTGGACCGGCAGGCATATCTATTGATATTCCTGATTGTTGTATAAGTTCCTTCGCTTTGGTAACATATTGATTTCCCGGACCGAATATTTTGTAAACTTTAGGAATACTTTCAGTACCAAAGGCCATTGCTGCGATGGCTTGTGCGCCACCAACCTTATATATTTCAGTAATTCCTATCAGATGAGCAGTATAAAGAATCAGAGGGCTCACTTTCCCATCCTTTCCAGGAGGTGTACAAATTATAATTTTCTTGCATCCCGCCAGTTTTGCCGGTATCCCAAGCATCAACACTGTTGAAAAAAGCGGAGCGCTTCCTCCGGGAACATATAGTCCCACTTTTTCAATTGCGACATTTTTTCTCCAGCATTTTACTCCGAATGAAGTCTCAATAACCGGCTCAGCCAGAAGTTGTGCAGAATGGAATTTCTCTATATTTGATCTGGCGACATTAATTGCAGACTTGAGTTTCTCTGAGACCTGTCCTGTTGCCTCTTCAATTTCCGTGTGTGAAACTTTTAAATTTTCGGGAGAAGCGCCATCAAATTTTGCGGAGTAATGAAAGACAGCTTTATCTTTATCAGATCGTACACTTTCTATAATCTCTCTGATTACGACCTCAATGTCTTTATTATCCATTGAAGGGCGTTTACATAGCGAATTCCAGATATTTTTTTCAGGATAAAGTATTGTCTTCATTACAATATCATTTTCTCGATTGGAATTACTAAGATGCCCTGGGCGCCGGCCTCTTTTAATTGATTAATTTTTTCCCAGAATTCATCCTCCGCTACTACAGAATGGAGGCTGCACCATCCTTTTTCAACCAGAGGGACGATGGTTGGACTTTTCATACCCGGCAGTATTGAGCAAATTTTTTGCACTGCCGAATCGGGAGCATTAAGCAAAATGTATTTATTTTCTTTTGCATTTTTTACAGACCTGATCCTGAATAGAAGTTTGGTTAATATTTCCTCTTTTTCAGCAGTAAGGTTTTTATTACCGATAATTACCGCCTGACTTTTCAGAATTGTCTCAACTTCGTGTAAACCATTGGTAAGCAATGTGCTGCCTGAACTCACAATGTCGCAAACCGCATCTGCGAGACCAATCCCGGGAGCAATTTCGACACTGCCGCTGATCTCTTCAATTTCAGCATTTATGTTATTCTTTTTAAAGAAATCGGAGAGGATTCCGGGATAACTGGTTGCTACTTTTTTGTTCATGAAATATTGAAGTCCGGAGTATTTGTCTTCCTTTGGTATTGCCAGACTAAGACGACATTGTGCAAAGCCAAGATGTTCTATAATATTGACATCTTTCTTTTTTTCAAAGACCACATTTTCTCCCAGGATGCCAATGTCAGCAACCTGTTGTTCAACATATTGAGGGATATCGTCATCGCGAAGGAAGAGAAGTTCCACAGGAAAATTTTTAGCAGTGGTTTTCAGAACGCTAATCCCGTTTGAGAATTTTATCCCACATTCCTCAAGTAATTTTTTTGAATTTTCACTCAGACGGCCGCTTTTTTGAATTGCAATTTTCAGTACACTCATTTTCATTTTTAGTTTAGTCTGAGCAAACCTTTGGGTAAATAAAAAACCCGCCTGATCTGCTCAAACGGGTTTATGATATTTTGGTTTACATACATATCATTATCTCCTCGCCTGAGAGCAAGTATGAAAATGATGATGATGTGTTGACAGATAAATCACTTTTAAAATATTTATGCAAAGATAGGAAATAATAAATAAATATTACAAAAATAGTTAAAAATCAGTTGTTTAATATATTATCAGCAATCCAATCCCCAACCTGAGAGGTTGATTTTGGATTGATCTTATTAAGATCTTCAGTAACATAATCAGCTTCTATGGATTTTTCTACTACTTTCATAATCGTTTCAGATTCTTTTTTCAGATTAAACGCCAGGTCAAACATCATGGCAGCTGATAAGATAGTACCGATAGGATTAGCAATGTTTTTGCCTGCTGCCTGAGGATAAGAACCATGAATAGGTTCAAAAACCGATGTTGACAAACCGATTGAAGCTGAAGGGAGAAGTCCCAGGGAACCTGTAAGAACACTTGCTTCATCTGAAAGTATATCCCCAAACATATTTTCAGTAACAATCACATCAAACCTTCCCGGCCACTGAATAAGTTGCATAGCAGCATTATCTACAAACATAAAGTCCATTATAATTTCTTTATATTCTTTACCAATATTTACAGCTGTCTCGCGCCATAACCTGGAAGTTGCCAGAACATTGGCCTTGTCAACAACTGTAACTTTTTTAGAACGTTTCATAGCATATTCGCACGCAAGTCTTACTACGCGTTCAATTTCGTAACGACTGTAAACACAAGTATCATAAGCTGTATTTGTATCCTCTGATCTTCCCTGAGGCTTTCCAAAATATATTCCGCCTGTGAGTTCCCTGATCATCATAATATCAACTCCTTTTACAATCTCCTTTTTCAACGGGGATTTATCGATTAACGAAGGGAAGGTTGTAACAGGACGTACGTTTGCATATAATCCAAGTTCCTTTCTCATTGCCAGCAGACCCTGTTCGGGACGTACTTTGGCAGATGGGTTATTATCGTATTTTGGGTCGCCAATTGCACCAAAAAGAACTGCATCTGACGATTTGCAAAGTTCGAGTGTTTCTACGGGTAAAGGGTTTCCTGTTTTATCAATTGCAATTGCACCTACAAGCCCGTTGGTAAAATTAAATGTATGGTTAAATTTTTTCCCGACTGCAATTACAACTTTTTTTGCCTGTTCGATAATTTCCGGTCCTATGCCATCGCCTGATAAAACTGCTATTTTAAAATCCATGTATTTAGTCTATTAATGTATTGTTTTTTATTGTGTTAAGATCATTATTCTCAATAATGTTCAGCATCCTTTCGGTTGCTTTTATTGCCGATTCAGTCTGGTCTGCATCCAACCCTTTTGTCTTGAATTCTTTACCATGAAAATCCCACGTAATAATTGTTTCAACCAGTGCATCAGTTGCTCCTCCAGGAGGAATTGATACCTGATAATCAATCAGAGCAGGATATTGTTTTCCGAGTTTGTCATAAATCGTACGGAGAGCTTTCATAAATGCATCATACTGGCCGTCACCTGAAGATGTCTCCTGGTATAGATTACCATCAATTTCAACCTGGATATTTGCGGAAGGTTTCAATCCATAGGAGAGGGAGAGTGAATAGTTTTTGATAAAGATTTTATAATTGATCTGTTCACTTCCAAGGACATCTGCAATAATAAATGGAAGGTCTTCTGTTGTTACATTTTCTTTTTTGTCACCAAGCTCAATTACTCTTTGGGTAACTTTTGCAAGAGATTCAGGATTAAGAAATAGTCCAAACTCCTCGAGGTTTTTTCTGATAGTCGCTTTCCCTGATTGTTTGCCAAGAGCATATTTACGTTTTCTTCCAAATCTCTCCGGAAGCAGATTGTTATAATAAAGATTGTCTTTACTGTCACCATCTGCATGAATACCGGATGTCTGAGTGAAGACATTTTCTCCTATTACAGGTTTATTCACAGGGATCCTTATCCCGCTGAAGGTCTCCACTATTTTACTGACATTTGTTATTTCATATTCGTTTATTGAGGTTTCAACTCCAAGCTGGTCGCGAAGAACCCCGATAACGCTTGACAGAGGAGCATTCCCGGCTCTTTCGCCAAGTCCGTTTATCGTAGTATGAACCCCATGTATTCCAGCCTTAACAGAGGCATAGATGTTAGCCATTGCCAGATCGTAATCGTTATGTGGATGGAAATCAAAGCGTAATGAAGGAAACCGGTCTATAGTTTTTTTGCAGAATTCGTAGGTTTGATCCGGATTAAGCACACCGAGAGTGTCGGGGAGCATGAATCTTTTCACCTTCTCCTCTTTTAAAGATTCGATCATGAAGAAAACGTACTCTTCCGAATTGATCATTCCGTTGGACCAGTCTTCGAGGTAGATGTTTACCTCCATACCCATTGAGTCGGCTTTATTAATAATCCATTTGATGTCGGAGACGTGCTTGTCAGGTGTTTTCCGAAGTTGTTTTTCAAGATGTCTTAATGAACCTTTACAGAGCAGGTTAATCACTTTTCCACCGGCACTATTTATCCAGTTAAGTGATATCTCTCCATCGACAAAGCCCAACACTTCAACTTTTCCGTTAAGGTTATTTTGTTTTGCCCACTCAGTAATTTTGCTGAGTCCTTCGAATTCCCCAGTGGAAACCCGGGCTGAAGCAACTTCAATACGGTCAACCTTTACATCTTTAAGAAGAAGAGTAGCAATATGTAACTTCTCGAGTGGTGAGTAAGATACTCCCTGAGTCTGTTCTCCATCCCGCAGGGTGGTATCCATTATTTCAACTTTCATTTTACAAGGCTTTTGTTAGACTCATAATCAATGATTAAATCTTTCATACTTAGAAGGAAATCGATATCATCCAACCCTTTCAGAAGACATTCTTTTTTATATGGATTAATTCCGAATTTCACAGAATCTCCTGTGGATATAATTGTAAATGTTTGTTTATCAAGGTCTATATTTACTTTAGTATCAGGGTTTTTCTGAATCAAATCAAGCAGTTTCTTAAGCATTTCTTCAGGAATTACTATGGGAAGAAGACCGTTATTCAGAGAATTAGCCATAAAGATATCAGCAAAAAAACTTGATACTACCGCTCTGAATCCATAATCGAAAATAGCCCACACAGCATGTTCTCGGCTCGATCCGCTTCCAAAATTCTTTCCGGCAACAAGTACTTTTCCGGTGAACTTTGGATTATTCAGAACAAAATCACTGTTCTTTTCGCCAGTCTTTTTATATCTCCAGTCGCGGAAAAGATTGTCTCCAAAGCCTTCTCTTGATGTAGCGCTTAAAAACCTTGCAGGTATAATCTGATCGGTATCCACATTTTCGAACGGCAGTGGCACACAAGTTGTTACGAGTATATCAAATTTAACTTTTGGCATAGCAGATTATTTTTTGATGGTTTTTTCCTGACTCATAAATTCTCTCGGATCGGATATCTTTCCGGTTATTGCAGCGACAGCAGCAGTAGCAGGGCTTGCAAGTAAAGTCCTCGAACCCGGGCCTTGCCTGCCTTCAAAGTTCCTGTTTGAAGTTGAGACTGCATATTTGCCCGGAGGCACCTTATCTTCGTTCATGGCCAGGCAGGAAGAGCATCCCGGTTGCCTAACCTCAAATCCGGCGTTATTATAAATTTCAATAAGACCTTCAGAAACCATTTGGGCCTCAACCGTTTTTGAGCCAGGAACAATTAAGGCAGTGACAGTTGAAGCTTTTTTCCTTCCCTTTATAATTTCTGCAAATGCTCTGAAATCCTCAATTCGTCCATTTGTACAGCTTCCTATAAAAACATAATCTATCGGATGTCCCAGGAGTTTCATGCCGGGTTTAAAACCCATATAGTCAAGCGATTTAATAAATGATGATGATGCCTCAACATTTTTCTGATCCGTTAAAGGAATTGTAGCATCAACAGCCATTCCCATTCCCGGATTTGTTCCATATGTGATCATAGGTTTAATTAATGCAGCATCAAATTCAAGTTCACGGTCAAACACAGCATCCGGATCGCTTTTGAGTGTTTTCCATTGAGTAAGTGCTGTTTCAAAATCATTCAACCCCGGGATTGATGGAAGTTTCCTGAGATAAGCGAATGTAGTTTCATCAGGTGCAATAAGTCCTCCGCGGGCGCCCATCTCAATACTCATATTGCATACTGTCATTCTTGCTTCCATACTCAGGCTGGCTATTGCAGAACCACAAAACTCTACAAAATAACCTGTAGCGCCACCTGTTGAAATCTCCGATATGATATACATTATTATATCCTTCGAAGTTACCCCATTCTGAAGTTTGCCATTGACGGCGATTTTCATTTTTTTAGGTTTAGGCTGAAGAATACATTGAGTCGCCAGAACCATCTCAACTTCGCTGGTGCCTATACCGAAGGCAATAGCACCAAAGGCACCATGTGTTGATGTGTGACTGTCGCCGCAGACGATTGTTATGCCTGGCAGAGTGTAACCGAGCTCCGGAGCAATAACGTGAATGATACCGTTTTTTTGATGGTTAAGACCGAACAGTTCGATACCATATTTACTGCAATTTTCAGTCAGTTTTTCAACCTGGTTACGGGATAACAGATCTTTTATCGGAAGATGCTGGTCTTTCGTCGGAATGTTGTGGTCGGCTGTCGCAATAGTTTTTCCGGGCCGGAATACAGGAATACCCCTTTCTTTAAGACCATTAAATGCCTGAGGACTTGTTACCTCATGAATATAATGACGATCGATATACAGTACATCAGGACCATCTTCAATGGATCGGACCACATGTCCGTCCCAGATTTTATCGAAAAGTGTTTTTGCTTCCAAAATTTTTATTTTTTTCTCTGTGTTTCTACTCCCTTAATTTTTGCTTCCTTCCCTTTTTGCCCCCCTGCCCCCCTAAAGGGAGGTTAAACAACCATATAATCTGAGTTTTAGCCCCCCTTTAGGGGGGTTGGGGGGCGATAATTCAGGGGGGCTGTACTTCAGGGGGGTTATTTTATCTTTGCCAACGCATCTATAAATGCTTCAACTGAGGCAGTAATAATATCAGTGTTTGCTGAAAAACCGTAATACATCTTCCCTTCATGTTCCACCTGAATATGAACCTTTCCCAGATCGTCGCTGCCCTTTGTAATAGCCTGGATAAGGAATTCCTCAAGATGTACTGTTTTGCTCATCAGATGTTTAACCGCAGTGAAAGCGGCATCGATTGGTCCATTACCTGATGAAGTGGAATAATGTACCTCCCCATTAATCTTCAATCCTACCGTTGCAACCGGAATTAGTGATTTTCCGCAGGATACCTGAAGCAGATCGAGCTTAAGTGATTTTTCGCCCTGATAAACATCACCGGCAAGGATTCTTATATCTTCATCATTTATCTCTTTCTTTTTATCTGCAAGAAGAAGGAAGCGGTGATAGATATCATCAATCTCTTCTTTCCCGAAATGGAAACCCAGAAGTTCAAGATGGTGATTGAGAGCAGCTCTTCCGCTGCGGGCAGTAAGGATTATTGAAGATTCCCTGATACCGACCTCCACCGGATCTATTATCTCATAGTTTTCGCGATTCTTCAAAACACCATCCTGGTGAATACCTGAAGAGTGTGCAAAAGCATTTCTCCCTACAATAGCTTTATTAGCCTGAACCGGCATACTCATTAGATTTGATACAAGTCTGCTGGTACTGTAGATCAGTTTTGTGTTAATATCCGTTCTAAGGTTAAGACTATGGTGACTTTTGATAATCATAGCTATTTCTTCAAGCGAGGTATTACCTGCTCTTTCTCCGATACCGTTAATAGTCACCTCTACCTGTCGTGCACCATTGATTATTCCCATCATTGTATTGGCTGTGGCCATTCCCAGGTCGTTGTGGCAATGTGTAGATATAATAGCTTTATGAATATTCGGAACATTTTCCATAAGATACTTTATCTTCATTCCGTATTCTTCAGGCAGGCAGTATCCTGTTGTATCAGGGATATTAACAACAGTAGCTCCGGCTTTTATCACTGCTTCGATAACCCTTGCCAGATATTCGTTTTCGCTCCTTCCGGCATCTTCAGCATAAAACTCCACATCATCAACAAATTTCCTGGCGTATTTAACTGCGTCAGCGGCTCTTTTCAGGATCTCCTCGGGGGTTGTTTTGATCTTATATTTTATATGAAATGAGGAGGTTCCGATTCCTGTATGTATTCTTTTCCTCTTTGCATACTGAAGCGACTCGGCAGCTACCTCAATATCTTTTTTGACTGCCCTGGTAAGGGCACAGATTATCGGATTTGTAACTGCCTTTGATATTTCGACAACCGATTTGAAATCGCCCGGACTCGAAATAGGGAATCCTGCTTCAATCACATCTACTCCCAAAGCTTCGAGGGCTTGTGCAACTTCAATCTTTTCAATAGTATTTAGCTGGCAACCGGGTACCTGTTCGCCATCCCTGAGGGTGGTATCAAAAATTATGACCTTATTGTCCATATTTATCAGTTATTTGTAAAAGGTTATTATTTCACAGGTCGCAACTTTCTCACAGCTTTACCTGTTCTCCATATTTCAGAATCTCCAAGTTCTTTCAGTTCAGCATCGAGAACCTCCTTATAATTAGTTGCTCCGGTTGATTGAAGAACCCTAACACATTCTTCACCGGATTTAACCTTATTATAAAGATCAATGAAAACAGGAAGGGTTGCGGCCTTGAATTTTGGACGCCAGTCGAGTGCACCGCGCTGTGCTGTTGCGCTACAGTTTGCATACATCCAGTCCATACCTTTTTCGTCGACCAGTCTGATCAGACTCTGTGTTAACTCTTCTACTGTTTCGTTAAAAGCTTCTGACGGACTGTGACCATTCTCACGAAGTACCTGATACTGGGCATCCATTATACCGGCAAGGGCTCCCATTAATACTCCACGTTCGCCTGTAAGATCACTATATACTTCCTGTTCGAAAGTGGTAGGGAAGAGATAACCTGAGCCTATTGCAATACCAAGAGCAATTGTACGTTCTTCAGCTCTTCCTGTGAAATCCTGAAAAACAGAATAGCTTGAGTTAATACCTGCTCCGGCAAGAAAATTCCTGCGGACACTTGTTCCTGAACCTTTTGGTGCACATAAAATTACATCAACATCAGCAGGAGGAATTACCCCCGTGTGCTCTTTATATGTAATTGAAAACCCGTGTGAGAAATAGAGAGCATCTCCTTTCTTAAGGCATAATTTAAGTTTTGGCCAGATGATTCGTTGTGCTGCATCCGATACCAGGTATTGAATGATTGTACCTTTGGTTGCAGCTTCCTCAATTGAGAAAAGGGTTTTTCCCGGTACAAATCCATCAGCAACAGCTTTGTCCCAATCGGCTTTAAACTCTTTAGCCTGTCCGATTATTACATTGATACCATTATCTCTCATGTTCAAAGCCTGGGCTGGGCCCTGAACTCCGTAACCAATAACCGCAACAATTTCATTTTTCAGAACCTCACGGGCTTTTGAAAGAGGAAATTCTTCTCTTGTAACTACATTTTCTACTACACCGCCAAAATCAATTTTTGCCATGATCTTAAATATTAAATATGTGATTATTACTTGTTTATCTGTCTATTACTTGTTTATCTGTCTATTATTTTTTTACCTTCTCCTTTTTTACCCCCAACCCCCCTTTTTGTTTCTTGCCCCCAACCCCCCTAAAGGGGGGAT
>Ga0209745_1000881_pt1 | contig 18130 bp, 17 predicted proteins | sample BarGraNGADG00312_FD_184495 | JGI IMG/M metagenome (GOLD analysis project Ga0209745, IMG submission 184495) | Arctic peat soil microbial communities from Barrow, Alaska - Barrow Graham LP Ref core NGADG0004-312 (SPAdes) (version 2) | ecosystem: Environmental > Terrestrial > Soil > Wetlands > Peat...
GGGAGCCGCCCCAGGAAAAGGAGCCTGGTGAGAAAGTAGACGGCGAATATTCCAACAAGGGCAAGCGCCGTGGGGTGGCGCCGCGCCAACTGCCGGGCACGTTCGAACAGGCTTTCTTCCTTCATGAATTCCCCTGCAGGCGGGGGCCGGGTGGTGCGCCCCTCGCTTCGGCCAATAACACTGTCATCAGTATAAATGAGCGCCGGCGCGCGTTGGAATACCGATTATATGGACGCGAATGGTGGGGCTTGGTTGTTCGCGCAGGGACGGATAGTCGTGTTACCCAATTAAATGCTACAGCATGAGCCGAACTTACCCGATTTAATGAATGTATAATTAACGGCTCGGTTAAACCGGCGTGCAATTATTTATCGCGCGGTCTTTCGATGGAGGTTGGGCGGAGCGAATTGGAAGAATGCGGTCTATGCGGCAGTGAGAACCCAAGTGAGGCGCGTTTCTGCATGAAGTGCGGGGGGGACCTCCCAGCGAGATCCTCCGGCGCTTCGCCCACAAATGACTCGGATCCGGGCACGTTCACCCCGGCGGCAACAAGCGAGCACGCCCGCCTCGGCCCGACCGCGGCAATACGGCGTAGGCGAACCTCAGACCCGTCTGAGATTGAAGCTTACAAGAAGCAGGCAGCCTCTGAGTCCTCCGGGGCCTTCGAGAGTCAAATCCAATACATTGACCCGAGTGAACCCTCCGAAATCAAGCTTAGCGCGGTAACCGCCGACTTTAATGAAAGACATAATTTCTGCAATAAATGCGGGGCCTCAAACTCCTACGAACAGCGGTTCTGCTTACAGTGTGGCAATACCCTGAGCCGGCAAATACCAAACCAAGCAGATCTCAACTTCGATCCGGCCCCCGCGATCCCGTTGGCGCCCCTCACAGAGGAGCCTTTTGGACGCGTTGCGCTTGCGGATCTCCATTCCGCCCCGGCAAGCGATTATTTCGGTGAGCCGGCAGGCGCCGGGAAGAGGGGACGCCGGTCGGCGCCCTTCGCCTCCGCCGTAGCAAACCACGGACCGGGCCAATGGCTCTTGATTGCGGCAACTTTGCTTTTGGCCGCTGCTCTCATTTGGCTTCTGGCTTTGGGCGGTTTCAATATGCTTTTCAACGCCAAGGTGCGCAGGATAAACAAAGCCGCCAGTGCCATGGAGCGACTTTCCAGCTTCCAATACACCGTAAGCGCGGCTGTGGAGTCCGCCGATGGCGTCCAGTATGGCGGGGGCGGAAGGGCGATCCATGAGTCTCCCGATAAGTCGTTATGGGAGATGACCCTCGTAGTTCCGGGCAAGCCCGTTGCGACCGCGACCATGGAGGTCAAGGACAAGATATACATCAATGGCCCGTCCTGGCAGTCCTCCACCTCCGATAACGCGCGAGCGGACGTATCCGACCTCTGGAAAGACTTCCAGAGCGTGGAAGACCTCGGTAATCAGCCAATTGGAGCTCTAAACTGCCGTCACTACAGGTACAGGATACCGCCCAATCTCATAACCACCGTGCTTGGGGTCGGAAGCCAGTCAGCGGCAAGCGATGCCGTAGTAGAAGCCTGGATTGACACCACCTCCGCCCAGGTCATCAAGATGACGGTGCAGGTTTATAACGTGCAGATCGAAGGCGCGTCGGCTACCGTGCTCCTGGCTATGGACCTCGCCGAGGTCGGCCAACCTTACAACATCAACGCTCCCCAGCCAGCCCCCGCTCAGCAGCCGGCAACGTCGTCAACGCCACAGTAGCCGTCGCAACCGTCACCTATGAGCCAGGAACTGGACGCGTCTTGTGTCCTCCGTCACGCGTGTCAGGCTTTTCGCGTCGAACGCCTCGGACCGCGCGAATCCCGCTCGCTCTAACAACTCCAGAACAAATGTGGTGTCGTACGACCTTTCCCGATGGGTCTCCTCGCTCATTTGATACAGCCCGCTTTTTTTCGCGATGAAGTTGGTCATTTTAAGAGTATTTATCCGTGAGTCCGGATCCCAGTCCGACTCCCATATCGCGATACCCGCCGATACCCGGTGAACGAACACCGAGTTCCCCCACTCGACTTTGAGTTCCCGGGTAGTGTTCATATCGAATATGCAGCAACCACCCGGCTTGACTGAACTCCTAAAACGAAAGATCGTTTCGGCGAGGTCTTCGTCCCGGAGAAGATAGTTGAGGGAATCGAAGTTGCAGGTCAGGAGGTCCACCTGCTCGGGGAGCTCCAAACCGGTGAAAGATTGCTGCAGAAAAACGGCGTTGGACGACTCCACCTTCGCCCGTGCCACCTCAAGCATCTCTGATGAAGCATCCACCCCATACACCTCTTGGCAAATCCCCGCCAGGTAGCGAACGGCGTTGCCGGTCCCGCAGGCGATATCCGCCGAGATTTCGAACTTCAAGCCGTGCCGGTCACGGAGCCGCTCGAAGTTCCCTTTCCATAGTTCGAACGCCGTGTCCCCTACCAGCTCGTCGTAGATTAGCGCCAGCTCACGGTAGGGGCGCTCCTGGCTCCTCCCTCGTTGCCTTGCGCGCCGAGGCAACCGCGCCCCGACCCCATAAAAACGACTTGCGCACATCGCGGTACTCCTCAACTCGATGCGCCGACATGACAATCCTATACGGGGGCGGTTATGATTAGAACCGGGTATCAGCTCGAAACCACTCAAATGCCGTTGTCAGCAGTGCTGGGGAAGCGGAAAGGGAGTGAATCGATGAAAGAAAAAAGGATAAAGAAGCTCGAGAAGAAGGCCGGAAAGCGCGAGAAGAAAGCTCGTAAGGCAGCAAAGAATTCAGAGAAAACGGCCAAGAAGGCCGAGAAAGCGGTGAAGAAAGCCGGAAAGGCCAGGGCTAAGAAACCGGACTGAACCCCCGACCGGGAGTTACTTCCTGGAGCCTCACGTGTAGCGGCTCCTGTCGCCGGGAGCGCAAGTTTGGTCAAGAGGAGCAGTGGGGGTACCGAACACCGAGAAGATCTTCTTTATGACACCGCTGTCGCAGGAAAGACATCTCTTGCCGCTGAAATCCTCCCCCATCTCCTGCAGGCGATGCGTTCGCTCCCCGCACTCATTGCATTTGTACTCGTAAATCGGCATTAGAGCTCCTACTCCCTACGTATTGCGACATTCACGTCAGCTTGGAACAAAATCCGCCTCTCTCGCAACCACCAGGTTCAAAGCCCCGGATGGACAACCCAGCTGGCACAGTCCGCATCCCATGCAGGCCTCGGGGTCGACAACCGCGACCTGTTCGTCACGGTCAAGCTCAACTGCCCCGAAATAACAGCGCTCCACGCAACTTCCACATCCCTCGCACAGTTCCGCATCGATAGTGGCGGCGAATCTGCTGGGATCACACAAATTGAGCCTGCGATCGCCAAGCATCCCGAACGTCATGCAGCAGTCGTTGCAGCAGTTGCATATTATGTGAAAATCACTGGCCTTGTTCATGGTAACGTGAACGAGACCGGCCTCCTCGGCCACGCGCAGCAGGCGGATGGCCTCGTCTTCGTCGATCTTTCGACCGGTCCCCCGCTCGATTGCATAGTCGGCGGCCTTTCCCACCTGGATGCAAATCTCGATCGGTCTGTCACATTTATGCGCGATGAGCCGGCACGTGCAGTCAGTGACCGCGATGGTGCCGGAAGCTTTAATCATCTCGCTGACATCCTCGAAGGCAAGCACCTGCTGGCGGGCGTCCACGGACTCACTCACCGGAACAACCCTGGTGACGGGTTTGGGAAGCACCTTGGCCACCATCTCCGAAAACGCCGGCCAGTCCTTCTCCATGAACTCCTGCCAGAGATCGAGGTACTCCTGTGGCGCCTCGGGCCATAATATGGATGCGTCGTGGAATTGGACGATGTCACGGCACATCCGATAGAGCGGGCCGTCCGGCTGGTCCTTCTTAAAGGCGAGGCCTTTATGAAAAAGGAGGTCCAACATCTCCTGGACCGACTCCCGGTCCTTGCCGAGCTTCTCCGCGGCATCCGACGCCGTGGCGGGAACCGCCAGCATTAGGTCTGCCTCGTCAGGATTCGCTATCATCGCGAAAAGCCTGGCAACCAGCTCGGAATGCCCCATGAATAGTTTCTCGGCCAGTTGGCGGTACCGTTCTTCCTCTGACATCCTCTGACCCCCGTTACTCTCCAGTTACTGATATTAGCAGCAAGAACATCGTCAAGCCCTGATACATATCAATGTCCATAAATTAAATTACGTGTCCACCTCACCCTGGCCCTCTCCCATCAAGGGAGTAGTGTCACCCCCATCCTAACCTTCCCCCCTCTAGGGGGAAGGGACAGAAGTGTCACCCCCACCTTGATCCTCCCCCCTCGAGGGGGAGGAAGGAGGAGTATTGGTGTTCAGTCCACGATTTCGGCGGCGGCTTCGATGTAGGTGTTGCAGTCGCTCTTTCCGAATGTGCAGCAGATGACTTTCTCGATACTCTGGTCTTTATCGAGGAACGCCTTGATCTCCCGCAGCGCGATCCTTGTCGCACGGTCGATGGGAAATCCGTAGACGCCGGTGCTGATAGACGGGAATGCGATTGTCTTTACGCCGTTTTGAACAGCAACCGCCAGGCTATTCCGGTAGCAGTCGGCTAGAAGTTCGTCCTCGTTCGACTTGCCGCCGTGCCATACAGGGCCTACGGTGTGGATCACGTGGCGCGCAGAAAGATTGTACCCACCGGTGATCTTGGCCTCACCGGTATCGGCGCCTCCCAGAGTGCGCGTCTCCCCCAGCAGCTTCGGTCCGGCCGCCCTGTGGATCGCTCCATCAACACCGCCGCCGCCGAGAAGAGTCTTGTTCGCCGCGTTCACGATAGCGTCCACATCCAGCTTTGTGATATCCCCTTCGATGATCTCCAGGCGACCTCCAAGATAACTCATACCAGGACCCCCCCTTCATCAGTGCCTCAACGTAAAAGTATATCAAACGCAACAGGGTTGACCGGCGGCTGGCGCAACTGTCATATTGAGGACAATAGGCGGTTTCCGGGAGGTGGCAACAGTGGAAAATCCGGAGCTAGGCTCGCGGACCCGTCCCACCTACAACGGTTACGGAATCTGAATACTGGCGGCGGGGGCGAGAAAAGTATAACCTCTTTGACGGGCACCTGCGCTTTCGAATAAGGGGTGAGTTCTTGGCGGTAGTAGCGGTCACCGGCTGTTCGGGATACATCGGGTCGCGCCTCCTGAGGTTCCTTCAGGACTATGATCACATCTCCACAGTCATAGGGGTGGACGTCCAGCCGCCCGGCTGGAGCTGCCGGAAGCTCGAGTTTCATCGAATGGATGTACGAAACCGAGAGCTTCATTCGCTGTTCAAAGACAAGACCGTCGACAAAGTGGTGCACCTCGCGTTTATATTCAATCCGCTCCACGACAAAGCTTTGGCGCACGACATAGATGTCGAGGGAACCAGAAACGTCCTGGCCGCAACGGATGAATGCGGCGCGGGACAGTTGATACTGGCCTCTTCAACAGCGGCTCTCGGCGCTTTCGCCGACAATCCGGACTGGCTAACAGAGGAAAGCGAACCCAGGCGCCAGTCAAATTTCCTGTATGCCTCCGATAAGTACGAAATAGAGGCGATGGCGCGCGAGTTTGCCGCGGCTCATACCGGCGTAAAAGTAGCCGTGGTTCGCCCATGTATCGTGTTCGGGCCAAACGTCGACAACTACCTCGTCCGCTTTTTTCTGCGGCTTCCGTTCATCCCGGGAGTGAGGGGAGCCCGCCCGGAGTTGCAGTTCGTCCACCAGGACGACGCTGCCGAGGTTTTCATGAGGGTCCTGGAGGGGAACTCATCCGGTTTCTTCCACGCGGTTGGCGACGGCACCATCAACCTGGAGCGAATAGCGGAACTGGCCGGAAGGCGAATAGTGGACGTACCCCCAAGCCTGCTCTACAGGTCGGTCGATCTCCTGTGGAGACTGCACGCGCCGCGCATCGAGGGGCCCTCCGGCATGCTCGACTTCATACGCTACCGGTGGACCGCCTCGGACGCTTTAACAAGGAAGAAGCTGGGGATCGTTTCGATGCGCTCGAGCGAAGATGTCTTGCGGCTCATGCTGGAGAGCAAGAAAAACGCGGCAAAGAGTTAGCCCGGGTCCGGAAAACGGATCGGACCGCCGATATCGTATGGACTCTCAGGCCTTTATTTCCTCGACTTTGACTTGCGGGAAAGCCTTCGCGAACGTGTCCGGCTCGGTCAGGCCCGGGCCGGGGTTCATGACCGCCGACAACGAGAACGCAAGCCCCCGTTGAAACACCATCTCAAGCGGCAATTCCTGCACGATACCCGTAACCAGACCGGCCACCATGGAATCTCCGGCTCCGACGGTATCGTCGATTATTTTCGGAACGGACCCCTTCAAGACGGTATCGCCCGACACCAGGAGCGCCCCCCGCGGGCCCAGAGACACAACGACGATCTCGACGCCCTTGTCGTTCAGGGTCCTCGAGAACTCTATGATCTCGCGCTCACCATCCAGCTTCCGGCCGGCCAACTCTTGGAGCTCAGCGAGATTGGGCTTTATCATGTATGGAGCCGCGCCAATGCCCAACCGCAACGGCTCGCCCTCGCAATCGATAACGACCTTCGAGCCTCTGGCCTTTCCCTCCATTGTGATCGAGTAGTACGTGTCGTATTTCCCGCCGGGCGGCAGCGAGCCCGAAAGAACCATGATCTCGGGGGTCTGCGCCACCTGGAAGACGAGATTCGTTACGTGATTCGTCTCTGTTTCCTCAACCGCGGGCCCCGCCGCCCTTATGAGAAGCTCCTTGTTGTCACGCCTGCCCAGTACGATGACGTTGGTGCGGGTATCGTTCTTGATCTTTGCTATCTGGAGGATAAGGCCCTCAGCATGAAGGAGGTCCAGCACCTCCTCACCCACATGTCCGCCGATCATGGCTACCGCGATCGAGTCCGTCCCCATGGCCCTCAATGCCCTGGACACGTTGATACCTTTGCCACCAGGGCTCTTGCAGACCTCTATCGCTCTGACCGACTCGCCGAAGCTGATCTCCTCGAGTACGTAGGTTATGTCCAGCGTCGGATTCAGCGTCACCGTGTATATCATCTTACTCGCTTATTCCCCCCGTTTCCTTTCTCTTTTCCTCCGCGATTACCCTGCGCCGCTGCCAGGGCCAGTATCCATCTATCTCCATCTCCAGGTCGACGCTCAAGACCGAGCGGATCACAACCAGGATTGCCAGGGTCCCCAGGTTGGTGAACGTGGGCGACACGGCCACGGTCCTGATTATGTCACCGGCAATCAGGAATTCAAGACCAAGAAGTATGCTCTTCCCCAGTGCCTCCCTGTATATTCGATAGTGGTCTAGAGGTTCGCGCCGCTTCGTTATCATGTCCCTTGCCAGTACGACTGTGGCAAATGCGGCGCCAAGCACGATTATGGCGACTCCGGCCCCATCCACGACCTTGCTGACTACATCCATGAAGTCTTTGTAACTCATGACCCCTCCACGTTGTCGCAGGTTGACTGTTCTCTCGCGAGCGGTTCGAGGCATCCAAATCCGCTACGCGCATGGCCATTTTAGACTCCGTTATTCCTTTCGCCATTCCAAATCGTAAGCCTGCAGACGCAAACCGATCGCTTCGGGCGCAGCCTGCATGGTGCCAGGTATCGATAGAAACGAAGAGATTTTTACGCGGGGTAGACAGGAACGTATGGCCGTTCATGGAATTGAAAGCCTGGTGGCAGACAACGGAAATCAATACGCGATTGCAGAAGGGCTACGATTGGGAGGGATCCGACATGAGCTCTATTTTCGAGAGGATGAAGCAGGTGCCGGGGGCGATGAAGCACCTGGTGGCAGACCGGGTGTCAAAAGCCGACATTACAGACCCCGAGGCCATATCGGTCGGTGAGGGGGCACTCGTCCAGGTCGGCTCCAGGAAGGTTGCGGTCTACCGCGACGATGAAGGCATGCTGCATGCCTTGTCTTCGGTTTGTACCCATATGAAGTGCATAGTGGACTGGAACCCGGCCGAAAAGACGTGGGACTGCCCTTGCCACGGATCCCGGTACGACGCGTTAGGTCACGTTATCAGCGGTCCCGCCAAAAAGGACCTCAACGGGGAGGACCTGGACACGTTCGACTGAGCCGAGTGACACGGAGTCGCCGCTTAGTCGCATTCACGCGACCGGACCCCAACCTAGAACAGCTCGAAATCGCAGAAGGCCGCCTTACAGCGGGCCACCTCCTGGCGGTCCATCCACGATGCCCATTCGACGTTACCGCCTGAGGGACGGGCCCCTCCGATCTTCAGGCTCTTCTCCACCCACAGCGGGTTGTACTGGAGAACGGAAAGCTTGCGGACTTTGTTCTCGAAAAGGAAATCAGCCAGCGCCTTCAAGTTCTCATCGGTTGCGGTTATTCCCGGGATGAGCGGTATCCTCGGCAGAACTTCAGGCCCACCCTCCAGGTGACGCCCGTATAGACTCTTGAAGTTCTCCAGGATCGTTTCATTTGATACCCCGCACTGCTCGCGGTGTGACTCCGGGTCGATGATCTTCAAGTCGAAGTAGATTGTATCGACCAGAGGAAGCACCTTCCTCTCGAACTCGTCTAGATCGAAGAGACCGCAAGTTTCAAGAAACGTATGCACGCCCATCTCCCTGAGACGGGCCAGTAGCTCCGCGGTGTATTCCATATAGAGCGTGGGCTCACCCCCGGAAAGCGTCACCCCGCCGCCGGAGGTCTCGTAGAACGGCAGGTCCTTTTCGGCCTCCGCGGCAACCTCTTCGATCTCCATGTAACGGCCGACCCTGCCCAGCGCCTCCGCCGGACACGCATCGATACAGTCGCAGCAAAGCGTGCACCGTTCGCGGTCGATGAAATAGGGATTTGCGCGGTCAAGGGCATTCCGTTTGCACACCGACATGCATGTGTCGCAACCGGTACATTCATTCGGGTCAAAAGAGATCTCCGGGCCCGGACGCTTGCCCTCGGGGTTGTGGCACCAGACGCACGAGAGCGGGCAACCTTTGAAAAATATTACGGTCCTGATCCCGGGTCCGTCGTCGAGTGAGTTGCCTTTGATATCCAAAATCAAAGGTCTACGACGCTCGAGCAGCTCGAGTCGCGACTGTTGATCAAGCACCGCTATATCCCGTACTCCGCGCGCTCAATAAGCTCAATCTGCATGTCCCGGTTGAGCGTCACGAAGTAAGCGTTGTAGCCGGAAATCCTTACCAGGAGGTTCCGGTAGTTCTCCGGGTGGGCCATGGCGTCTCGAAGCATCTCGGATGTCACCACGTTCATCTGCATCTGCATGCCGCCAAGCTCGAAGTACGTTTTCAAATACGAAAACATGTGTTCCACTACCTGCAGGTGTGTATCGTTCCCACCTGGCACCACCTTCACGTTGAACGCGATGTTATTGTTCATGTTGTGGGGGTCTAGCTTGGCCACATCCCTGATGTTGTCCAGCAGGTTCTTGGAGGCGTTGGGCTCAGGCGTCAACCCCGGCGTGAAAGCCTTGCCCTCGAGCTTGCCCGAGGGGAGAGCCCCCGAGAGGGTCCCAAACGCAACGTGATTAGACATCGACCAGAACCCCACGGTATAGGGGCCGCCGCGGAAGTTGCGGTGCACGCCGTAGGTGTCATGGGTGAACTTGGCCAGCCTGTTGGCCATCGCCACCGCCTCTTCGCTGCCCGACCCGAAGAACGGCACCTTCTTTGTGACCATCGCGTGCAGCGCCGGATCGTTGGCGAAGTTGGTGTCGACCGCTCGCTTGAGGTCGGCGAAACCGACCTTCTTGTCGTCGTAAACCAGTTTCTTGACGACCAGCAGTGAGTCCGTGACGTCGGCCAGTCCGATGCATGCCGCGCCGGAGCTGTTGTACCGCGCGCCCCCGACCGTTACGTCCTTCCCCTTTTTGATGGAGTCGCTTATGAGCGACGACAGCAACGGTGTAGGGCGGAGCACGCTGTGGGCCTCGCCCAGCATGTTGTTATACTCGACCGAGTTATCTATGAGGAACTTGAACTGGGTGCAGAACGCTTTGAAATAATCCTCGAAGGTAGCAAAATCGTCCGCTTCCATGCTTCCAGTCTTGGGGCCTACCTCCCAGTTCATGAGGGGGTGTTTCCCGTTGTTCATGGCCATCTCGAGAGCGGCAACCATGTTCATCATCATGCAGTTGGTGTGCCCCATGTGCCTTCCGGAGAGTGTAGGCTCCACGCACCCGGTCGCGGTCCACTCGCGCAGGTCTTCCGGCGCGTAGTTGAATTCCGCGAGCGACTCCATCACCGCCAGGTCGTTGTGCATGGAGGGTGTCGCCGCAGTTATCAGGTTGACCTCGCAGAGCCTCTTAAGGTAAGTATCCGAGTTCTTCTCGGGGTTGAACCTCGCGTTCATATTGGGGTCGCGGATGTTCAGCATCTCGGTGACCTTGAGGAACATGTAGGTCATATCGTTGACCGCATCCTCCCCGTCAGGGGTTACGCCACCCAAGGTAATAGCCTGGTCGGAGGAGCTACCGCCGAACAGGTAGTTGCCGATGTCGGGGATCAGGGGCAGGTGGTCGGTGCACCTCATGTAGAAGCAGCCCACCAGCTCGATGGCCTTCTTTACGTATGCTTCCTTTTCCTCCGGTGTCGAAAGCCCGGCCATGTCCGCCTCGAAGTACGGCTGCAGCCACTGGTCCATGCGGCCCAGCGACAGGCCGGCGTTGGTGTTCTCCATGTGGAGCGAGAGCCATACTATCCAGCAGGCGTTGACCGCTTCGTCAAGGGTTTCGCACGGGTTCTCAGGCACCTTGGCGCAGATCTCTGCGAGTCGCTCCAGCTCGGCCCTGCGCGCCGGGTCGTTCTCGCTTTCCGCTTCCCGAGCCGCCTGCTCGGACAGGTTGTGCGCATAGGCGTTGACACCTTCCAGGCAAAGAACCATCGCCCGCAGGGTGTCCCTTTTCTCCCCATCCGCGTCGTTGTCGGAGGCGAGCTCCTCCTCTATCTCCTTGATAAAGCCTGCCGTGCCCAGCCGCATCAACTTGGGGAAATCGGCAATGGTATGCGACAGCGCAGCAGTCTTCCACATGAAGTAGACGGCAAACCGCTCATCGAGCCTCTGGCTCAACGGGGAGTCGTAGTTGTCTCTCACCCACTCGCGCATGTTCCGCTTCGCCCAGTAGGGAAAGATGTAGCGGTGGAACGTCTTGGCTGTCTCCTCGGAGATTTCATAGGGATTAAGCAGCCGCTCGGGCATCGAGTCGAGCTCCCCCCATATCAAGGTGCCATGCGTGTCGGGGTAAACCACCACGCCGATCTCTTTGGTGGTGGTCGTGCCCGCAATCAAATCGTCCTTGCGGATGATGGGCCTGCGATTCTCCATCAGGTACTTGAGGGCATAGCCCTGACGAAGCGGCGGGAACCAAGGTTGGCCGTCCGCGTCGGTCTCGAAGCCGTTCTCCATGAACCATCTGGTCAGCAGCTCCGGGCGTTCGCAGCAAAGTTCGGGTTTAACGGTAAAGTGAATGTCCACAAATCGCTCGAGCCTGGGGAAGTCATCGATGTCGTACTTCGACAGGTAAGGGTCGGTCAGGTGTTTCACGCCGGGGTCGACTTTCTCGCCCGCCATCCTCTCCTTCCTGCGCCTGGCCATCTCCGTCCTTAGAGCGGGGTCGACTGAGGGAGCCTCCCGGAGGCGCTGGGAGGCGTCCTCCGCCTTGATCTTGGCATTTCGCTTCTTGTTCTGCTTGGCCATCAGGACAGCGATGTAATAGTTCAAGAGGTTCATGTAGGTGAAGTTGCCCTCCAGCCAGAATTTGCTTTTCAACAGCATGTTCAGGGTCTCGCTGGGTGTTGCCTTAAGCACGTCCATTACCACGTCTCCATCGGCCAGCGTCATCGTCACGTCGACATCGGCCGGGATGCCGCCCAGGACCTTTGCCTTTCCGTCCCTGAACCTGATAGCCTGCTCGAAAGAGTTATCCGCGGTTTTGAAACCGACCGTGAAATCGATCCAGCTCCCGTTGCTCTTCATGTACTCCTTGATGGAAGGTCTGAAGTTGAAACTGGCGGACATAAGGCGAATAGCGGAGTTGGCCATCGCATTCGTGGCAAGAGACTTTACGTTCATAGCGCATCCCCCTCCGGTGTCTCCACCAACGGTTCTTCGCGCAAAGTCAAGAACCCCTCAAGTCAATAATACAACTTGAGGGGTTCACTGTGTGAGGGCTTTTCCACTTGCCAACGCTTCCGAGTCGGACATATGCTTTGTGTTGGCGAGACGCTCGAGCCCTGCGTGGCCTCCCCTGCGCCACAGGAAGGAACCGGATGAGCCTGGATATCGACCTCGATCTTCTGCAGGAGTTTGAAAAACACCTCGACCCGCGCAACCCCGATCACGGCAAGATCCCGGCTGAAGTGCTCGGCTACGGCGAGATAAGCACCGTCTTCGAGATCGGCGACGAACGCCAGAGAAATCTCGCCTACAAGCGAATGCCGATCTTCGAGAACGATGACGAACTCAATCACTACAAGAGAACCTTTGACGAGTACTGCCGGGTTCTTATCGAAGAAGTTGGGCTCGAGCTGCCACCTTACGGGTATGCAAACCTGCCACCCGGAGAAGGGATGATGGTGCTCTTCCTGGCCCAGAAGAAGCTGATCCCCGAGTCGATAGGCAACAAGGCGATCCATATCCTGCCCCGTGAGGACACAGCCCGCTTGGTGCGTCAGATACTGCGCGAGCTCAAGAAACTGTGGGAGTTCAACGCCGGGAAGGGAACCCTGGAGCTGGGTGTCGACGGCCAGATATCCAACTGGTCCATCAAGGGCTTCGACGCGGCCAACCGGCGCCTCGGCGACGAAATCAACCTGATCTACTTTGATACCAGCACTCCGTTCCTGCGAATCGACGGGGTGGAGCAACTGGATCCGGAGCTGTTCCTCAGGAGCGCGCCCTCGTTCCTGGTATGGATAATGAGACTGCTGTTCCTGGAGGACGTTATGACTCGTTATTACGACTTCCACCTGGTGGCCACCGACCTGATTGCGAACTTCTACAAGGAGCAGCTCCCCGAGTACATACCCGATCTCGTGGGGGTTGCCAACGATTTTCTCGAGAACGAAGCCGCGGAACTTGGGGTGTCACCCATCACCGAGAAAGAGGTGCGCTCCTACTATAGGGAGGATGCCCTGATCTGGAGTCTCTACCTTAACGCCCGGAGGATCGACCGCTTCCTGCGAACCAGGCTGCTGCGTAAGGACTATCCGTATATCCTCCCCGGCAAAATCAAACGTTAGGGGGTTGGGATGAGTGTTATCGGGCAGGAATCCAAGGAGAAGATCACCGAGCTGTTTGCGCGCTACGTCTCCAGCGGTAAGGTGGAGTTCTTCAGAAACGCTGGGATCGACTTCGTGCTGGGCAGGCGCGAGGGCATCCATATGTATGATCTCGACGGCAACCGCTACATCAACTGCAACTGCAACGGCGGCGTTTTCAACCTGGGACACCGCCACCCGGAGATAGTAGCGACACTGAGGGAAGCCCTCGATGAGCTCGACATAGGGACGCACCACACGGTTAGCGAGCACCGGGCACTGCTTGCTGAACAGCTGGCGGCCATCTCTCCCGGCAACATCAACCGGGTGATCTTTGGTGTAAGCGGCGGAGAGGCAATCGACACGGCCATAAAGCTTGCCCGTGGGCACACGGGAAGGCCGGGCGTCGTAAGCGCTGAGGGCGCATACCACGGACATACCGGTTTCGCGCTCCCGGCGGGCCACGAACAATACTCGAAGCCGTTCGAGCCTCTGGTCCCGGGCTATACCCACGTGCCTTTCGGCGATCTCGATGCCCTGGATAAAGTGGTGGATGCAAGCACGGCCTGCGTGCTCTTCGAGACCATACCGGCAACACTGGGCATCGTCCTGCCCCCCGATGATTTTTTCACCGGAGTCCGGGAGATATGCGACGAGAGGGGCGCGCTGATGATATGCGACGAGGTGCAGACCGCGCTGGGCCGCTGCGGCGCCTACTGGGGCATCGACACCTACGGGGTAGTCCCAGACATAATGGTCAGCGGCAAAGGGCTCTCCGGCGGCATGTACCCCATGAGCGCGGTTCTCTACAGCGACAGGCTCAATCAGTTCCTGCACGACAACCCGTTCATACATATCTCCACATTCGGCGGGCCGGAGCTCGGATGCCGGGTGACGATGAAGGTGTTAGAAATACTCCAGCGCCCGGGGTTCCTGGAGCACATCGGCGCAATGACCGTGGTGTTCGAGAAGGGGTTCGCCGAGCTCAAGAGCAAACACCCCGATCTGCTCGTGGAAACGCGCCAGCGCGGGTTGTTCATGGGGCTCAAGATGAAGAACGAGATGTGCGGGCCGCTGATGACCCTCGCCGGCATGCGCAACGGTGTCTTCACCGTATACGCCAACAACGACAACTCGGTGAGCCAGATAATACCGGCGCTGATAATTCAGGAGGATGAAGCCCGCGAGGTGCTCGAGCGTCTAGACGCGATGCTCACCTGGGTGGAACAAACCCTCGTCGAAATGGAAGCCGGATAGGTTACTTCGCCCTCAGCGTCCCTCTAGTCGTTCCAGCGGTACTGACCCTGGAGCGAGTATGCCTCCGTGAGTAGCTGCTCGAAGCGACCCCGGTCGGCCACCGGCTTGCGGAGCATCTTCATGCACAGGTCCATCTGCACATCCGTGCTTGATGTCTTCGAGTAGAGCTGCAGCGCGAACTTCGAGAAGTCCCGCACCATGAAGTCGAATATCTGGTCAAGCAACTCGTCCGACACACCGACTATCTTGGAGTTCTCGATGATGAGCTGGCCATATCCAACGAGCGTGAACAGCTCGCCCAAGATGAGGAGGAAGTCTATATCATCGGTCTGCGCCTCACTCGGCGGTGCCTTCAACAGCAGCTCCTTAAACACCTCGATCTGATCCTTGAAGACAGACACGTTGGGCAGGTCGACGCTGTTATAGGCGATGTTGAAGTCGTGGAACTGGATCTTGCCCAGACCTTTCGTCGCACCCTGGTTGAAAAGAAATGCGTCGTCGGCCGCGTCCGCTCTCTGCGGAATCTCGGGAAATTGCGCAGGGTTGAAGAAGTAGTTCGGCATGAACTTTATGATGAGCGCCATGTTTACGTGTACCGTGCCCTCGAGCTTCGGCAGCGACCTGATGTCGCGCGTTGCCGCCTCGAAATAGGTGTCCTTCTCAAAACCCTTCGCGGCGATGACGTCCCACAGCAGGTTGATGACCTCCTCTCCCTGGGTGGTCACCTTCATCTTGACCATGGGGTTGTAGAGGAGGTAGCGCCTGTCGTCGGCTGAGGCCGAGCGCATGTAGTCGATAGCCCTCAGCGCAAAAAGCTTCATGGCAACCAGGCGTGTGTAGGCGTCGACGAATAGCTGCTTGATGTGGGTGAAGTCGGTCACATAGTGCTTGTACAGGTAGCGGTGCGACGCGTGTTCGATCGCCTCGTAGTAGGCGTGGGTGCAGATACCGATGGTGGCCCACCCCAGGTTGAACTTCCCCACGTTGACGGTATTCAGTGCCGAATCCCAGGCGTCGCGGCCCTTGGTCAGGATCTCCGCGTCGGTGATGGGATAGTCGTTGAGCGCGTACTCGGCAACGAAGTTCTGAGAGTTGACCACATTCTGCACGACCTCGAACTTTCCGCTCCTGTCCCCTACCACGAAAAACACGTAGTCGCCCGAATCGGTAAACTTGCCGAACGTCGACACCAGGGCCGCCTCGTTCGCGTTTCCGATGTAGTATTTGCGCCCGTTGGCCGAATACTTACCGTCGCCCGCAGGCTCGAGGGACATCTCCGTCGAGTACAGGTCGGCCCCGTGCTCCTTCTCGGAGAGCCCGAAGGCGAATATGCCCCCTTCGCGCAGTAGCTCCGCCGTCCGCTTCTTGACTCCCTCGTTCTGCCCCATCCATATCGGGCCGAGGCCCAGGATGCTCACCTGCCAGGTGTACCAGTACTGCAGGCCGTAGAAGGCGGTAATCTCGTTGAAGGCGCAGTTGCGCCAGGTGTCCCAACGGGAATCGGGGTCGAGCGCGTAAGGCGTGGGGGTGAGCAACGTGGAGAACGCCCTCTCGCTCTTCTGAAAGTCGAGAAAGTCCTTGTACCATACCCTCTCGCGGTCGTCTTTCTTAGTCTTGCCCCGGCCCTTGCCCTCAAAGAATTCTATGGTCTTGAGCATGATTTCCCGGCTGCGCTGGTCGAGCGGGTCCCAGGAGTAGTTCTTTGGATTGAGCAGAATCATCGGTCGTCCTTTCTTAGCGAGCTCTTCAGGAACAAGCTTATAACCCAAAGCTCGCCCGGGCAAACGTAACAATCAACATGTGTGGTCTGACCCCGTGTGATATAGTCCCGTTTAAAAGTCTTGGAGGTGCAAAGGTGGAAACGCACGGAACCTTCCTGGGGATCGTACCATACGATTTCCGAGGACCGACCTTGGCTCGGTTGAAGGAGCGGATGTGGAACCCGGCCGACGATAGGATAATCACACCGCGCGACTTCGGCATAGGATGGACGCTCAACCTTTACCGGCTCCGCGAGAGATATCCCTGGCCCTTCTACCTTCTCATTGCGGCCGTGGCGTTGCGCGTTCTCTTGCGGGTCAGACGGTTCTGCAAGCGACTGGAAAAGGAGTAGCAGTACTCCCCGAATGACCTTCCGCTGCGGCAGCGTGAAATCGAGCAACAATGCGAGGTGAGCAATGGAAATAAAGAAAGAGATGGTGCCGCCGTGCGGCCTGTACTGCGGCGTATGCGGCATAATGTATGCCACTCGCGATGACAACCCTAAGTTCCGGGAGCGCCTGGCCCCCGTGTACGCGCTAAAGCCCGAGGAGATCTACTGTGAGGGGTGCCTGGCCGAGGATGATAAAGTCTTTTTCTACTGCCGGGTTTGCCCCATCAAGTCTTGTACGCAGGAGAAAGGCTATGAGGGTTGCCACCAGTGTGACGACTTCCCCTGCGAGCACATCGAGAACTTCCCCATACCCGTCGGCAAGAAGGTGATCATGAGGGCGGTGCCGCGGTGGCGCGAGATGGGCACCGAGGCCTGGGTCGAAGAGGAAGAAAAACGCTACGTTTGCCCTCACTGCGGAGCACGGCTGTTCAGGGGTGCGCAGCGCTGCCGTGAATGCAGGGAGCCGGTCGACGTCGATTGATCTCCAAATCGAACTGTTTGATCACGGAGGAAAGGCTGGCTTGACCGGACGTATGAAACCAAGAACTCTCAAGCTGGACGCTTCTTCAGTGTGCACCTTGAAATGCCCGGCCTGTCTCAATGGCATAGGTATTCTGCGCAACACTGATACCGGCATCGGTTACCTGGAGTTCGACAACTTCAAGAGAATAGTCGATCAGAACCCGTTCTTATCTGAGATCGAGATCACAAACTGGGGAGAGACTTTTCTCAATCCCGAAATCCTGCATATTCTCGAATACGCTCATAGGAAGAAAGTGACGCTGACGGCCGGGACGAACCTCAACAACATTAGCGAGGACGTTCTGGAAGGTATGGTGAAGTACAAACTCCGCCACCTGGTTTGTTCCATCGATGGAGCAAGTAGTGAGACATACAGCATCTACAGAGTCAACGGTGACTTCGAGACGGTGATCAAGAACATTGAGACCATCAACCACTACAAAGAGCGATATCGATCGAAGTATCCCCTGCTCCAGTGGCAGTTCATTATCTTCGGGCACAACGAGCACGAGATCTCAGCGGGAAGAAAGATGGCCGGAGAGATGAACATGGACTTTTACCCGCTGCTGCCGTTGAACATGAGCTTCACCGAAGGTGACCCCTTTGAGTGTGAATTCTCACCGGCACGAGACAAGGAACTCGTAAGAAGAGAGCTCGGATACGCTACGCGGCAGGAATACAGGGAAATACACGGTGCTGAACTCCTGCAGGGTATCTGCCTCCAGCTCTGGGACCAACCGGCAATTAACTGGGATGGAACCGTCATGGGATGCTGCGCCACGACCCGTGGCTTTGGATCAAACGCTTTTTCGGATGGGCTCTTGAACAGCATAAACACCGAAAAGATGATTTACGCAAGGGATATGGTCCAGGGGAAACAACCTCCCAGGCATGGAATTCCGTGTTCAAAATGCTCTC
>Ga0209745_1000882_pt1 | contig 18114 bp, 12 predicted proteins | sample BarGraNGADG00312_FD_184495 | JGI IMG/M metagenome (GOLD analysis project Ga0209745, IMG submission 184495) | Arctic peat soil microbial communities from Barrow, Alaska - Barrow Graham LP Ref core NGADG0004-312 (SPAdes) (version 2) | ecosystem: Environmental > Terrestrial > Soil > Wetlands > Peat...
GAATAGAACTGACTGTATCTTATGAAAAGGTCAGTACTGTCACTCATTTTCTGGTATCCCCAGTTCTTTTGCTCCCATGTGTGGCCCTGAACGGGAAGTCCAAGTCCGCCGAATTCTCCCAGCACTGTCGCTCTGGCTTTCTCAGCTGAAGGTGCAACTGGATCAGGATAGTTATGTACATCCCTGACATTGCCTGTTCCACGGTCAGTCCAGCCCGAGGCGCTGTTGACCAGCCGGGAGGGGTCATAAGCAGCAACATATTTTGTAACACCAGGAGTGTTATACTGGCCCCACCCTTCGTTGTAGATGACCCACATGATGATTGACGGGTAATTGAATTTCGTCTCGATCATCCTCGTCAGTTCTGTCATGAATTGGGCAGAATCAGCAACACTCTTTACAATGTCAGGCTTATCTTCCCATATATAATTGTCTCCGCTGGGCATATCCTGCCACACCAGCATTCCAATCCTGTCAGTGTGATAGTAAAACCTTCTGTTCTCGACCTTTACATGTTTACGCATCATATTGAATCCCATCTTCTTCAGCGTTTCAATGTCGGACTTCATGGCTTCATCAGACGGAGGAGTATAGATTCCGTCCGGCCAGAATCCCTGATCAAGCGGGCCGTTCTGCCATACGAATCCGTTATTCAGCATAATACGCGTGAAGCCGTCTGCGGTGACGCCAAGTGATATTTTTCTCATCCCTGCATATGAGCTTGCTTCGTCTGTCACGTTGCCTCCTGTAATGAGCCTTATCTTCAGATCATACAGGTTCGGGTCATCAGGGCTCCAGAGATGGGGGTCGGGAATTCCGATAATCAGTGGCTTGCCTGCTTCTCCTGAAACGGTAGCAATCATGGCACCGTCAAAAGAGACAGTCACCTCGGCAAGCGAAGGAGCCATATCTACAGGCGGGCATCCATCAGGACCCTGGCAACGCTCCTCATTCACTTTGACAGTAAGGGTGCTGTTATCAACATCAGGTATTATCTTCAGGTCACCAATCCATGAACTGCCTGTGGGTTCGAGCCATACACTCTGCCATATTCCTGTTGAAGGTGTATACCAGATACCCTCCGGTTCAGACACCTGCTTTCCTCTTGGCTGCCTGCCCTTGTCCGTCGGGTCAGTCACCCTGACGACAATGCTGTGTTTTCTGCTGTCTGAGAGGTAAGGTGTTATATTGCATGAAAAGGGATCATATCCACCGCGGTGGTTGACGGCAAAATTATCATCTATCCAAACTGTTGTTTCCCAGTCAGATGCCTCAAAATTCAGTGTTATCTGTTTCCCGGCCCAGTCTGTGGGAAGCCTGAAATTTAGCGAATACCACAGAGCGAGAGAATCCGTCATTCTGCGTTTAACGCCTGAAAGGGCTGATTCGACAGGGTAGGGGACAAGTATCTTTCCTTCAGGAGCAGGACGTGATGTGTCCTTTCCGCAGATGGCATAGTCCCATAAACCATTGAGGCTCATCCATTCTTCACGTACAAGTCCCGGACGCGGGTATTCGTTCCATGGGCCGGAAGGATCAATTTTTTCACCCCATACTGTAAAAAGTGTATTTTCAGCCGGTTGCCATTCAGGACCATTATGGCCTGTACAGTAAGTCATAAATACGACTGTGACTGAAACAGCCAATAACACTTTATAATTCATATAAGAAATATTTTATATTGTTCAGCCGAGCCTCATCTTCTCGACCTCTTCCATATTCCGTTCATGGTAAACAATCTTACCATTGATGGTATAAAGAAAATCAATCAGATCCTGGTACCTGGTAATAATCTTGCCACGAACCATTTTGGTCATAGAGTTCAGTAAACCGTTCTCCTCATTGAAGCTTTCATTGAGGATCCCCAATGCAACGGGTAACCAGCGTTGCGGGAACATGCTTCCGTATTTCCCGTTGAGGCGGTATTCATTGACCTCATTCTCTAACAGGTTGAGCATAGCACGTTTGCCCTCCTCAGTTGTAGCAGACATGTTATGTTCTTCAAGATAGAGCTTAAGAGCGTGCTGGTTTGGAACAATCAGTGCAACTGTATAAGGTTTCTGATTATTGTAAAGCATGCACTGGTCTATGTATTTTGACTGCTGGGTCATTGCTTCTTCAATTCCTTCAGGGCTGAATTTTTCTCCGTCGTCAGCAATCAGGAGGCTCTTGAATCGCCCCAGAACATAAAGAAAGCCATCCTCACTCATATATCCCATATCGCCTGTATAGAGCCATCCGTCGCGTATTGCCTCCCTGGTTGCTGTTTCGTTCTTCCAGTAGCCGTGCATCACGTTGCCGCCCTTGATTACAATCTCTCCCTTTTCTCCAACAGGAAGGCTTTTGCCGTTATCATCACAGATCTTGAGTTCCATGTTGTTTACAAGATAACCCGATGATCCCAGCTTATGTCTTGCCAGCGAGTTGGATGAGATTATGGGTGATGCTTCAGACAGTCCGTAACCCTGGAACATTGGTGCCCCTATGGCATAGAAGAAACGCTGCAGTTCAATATCCAGCAAAGCACCTCCGCCTATAAAGTAATCAAGCTCTCCTCCAAAAGATTCACGTATTTTGGCAAAGAGTATCTTATCAAACAGGTTAAGTAACGGTTTATTGATCTTCTGTAAACCACGTCCCTTATTATATCCCTCCTTATTATAAGAGTAGGCAATCTTCAGTGCGAAATTAAAGAGGGCTTCAGTCACTTTACCTTTTTCCTTAATACCCTTTTCAATATTTTTTCTGAAGTTCTTGGCTATGGCAGGCACGCTCATGAGCAGGTTGGGTTTTATTTCCTTCATGCAGATGGGTATATTGCGCAGGTTCTCCATGGGTGTTTTTCCAAGTTTGACAGAGGCAATGCTTGCGCCTTTTCCCATAAATGCAAAGATCCCTGCCGTATGAGCGAAAGAGTGGTCCCATGGAATGAAGAGAAGGGTTTTGTAATGCTGGGGAATATCCATCAGAGAATAACCCTGGTAAACGTTTGTCACATAATTACCATGCGTAAGAATAATTCCCTTGGGATCTGCAGTAGTGCCTGATGTGTAGCATATATTGGCAAAGTCGGCAGGAGTTATGGATGCCGTAAATTCATCAAAGATCTTCCTGTTGGCAGGATTCTCAAGCCATTCCCTCCCTATTTTCCTGACTTCGTTGAAATTAATTTGTCCATCAGGATATTCCTCCCTGGGATCCATAAAGATTACCTTCTCTATTCTGGGGCACTGGTCGAGTACCTCAAGTATCTTGGGAGCCTGACTGCTGTTAGTAATAACCATCTTTGATTCTGAATGAATCAGCCTGAATTTGATCTCTTCAGGGTTTAATCTTACAGACAGAGGCACGTTCACACCACCGGCATAGAGTACTCCCATCTCACCAATTATCCAGCTGTTCCTTCCGTCAGAAAGCAGGCTTACGCGATCGCCTTTTTTTACTCCCAGCTGCATCAGCCCGGCACCGAACTCATGAACCTGACGCCTGGTCTCCTGGTAAGTGGTACCCTCATATTTGTCTTGCGGTTTTTCCCACAGATAGATGTTGGTTGCATATTTTTCAACATTCTCTTCAAAAAACTGGACCAGTGATTTCATCTGATTTGTATGTTTGATGGTTATTAAAAATCAATCCAATTTAAGAAAGAATTTATAAGCGCGGGTATGTTTCTCTTATTTTCATTGGATTTTTAAGCCTGATTTTTTACCTTTATCGTTTATAACCGTGAAAAACTGTCATTTATGAAGAGACTGGTCATAGTTTTACTTGCAGGAATTTTACTTCTTACACCTTCCTGTGATTTCATGAAAAGCATTAATCCTTTTGGAAAGAAGAAAAGGCAGACAGAGACGCTGCAAAAGCAACAGGAGGCATATCGCGTGGCTGATTCTATCCGTGTAGCGAATGAACAGGCTGAGGCTGAAAAAGCCAGGCTTGCCGAGCAGGCCAGGCTTGCTGAAGAGCAGAAAACCGTGGAACTTAAGAAGTATCACGTCATTGTTGGTAGTTTCCTGACACCTGCTTATGCTGACGACTGGCTTGGCCATATCAAAGGCTTTGGCTATGATGCGCAGATTGTCGGGATGAATGGCGGAAGATGGCATCTCGTCTCGGCAAAGTCGTTTGACAGCATACATGATGCGTATAAAGCTGTTGGCAGCATCCAGGAAAAGATTGACAGTGAAGCCTGGGTTTACCGTGGAGAGTAAAGGCTACCTGTAGATGGTGGCCCACCTGTCTGGTCCGACAGAAACTATGGTTATCGGTACGCCGGTTTCTTTTTCAATATACTTTATATAGCTCCTTAACTCTGCAGGGAGTTCGTCCCATTTCTGAAACTTACTGATTTCACAGTTCCATCCTGGCATGGTATGGTAGTTAAGTCTTTCAATATCTGCAAGACAGTAAGGAAGTTCGCTGACCTGTATGCCGTTGACAGTGTATGAGGTGCATATTTTGATCTCGCCGAAGCCAGAAAGCACATCGGCTTTCATCATGAACAGACGAGTTACGCCGTTAATCATAATGGCATATTTCAGGGCCGGCAGGTCAAGCCATCCGCAGCGGCGGGGCCGGCCTGTGGTCGCGCCGTACTCATTGCCTAGATCGCGCATCCGTTGACCATCCTCATCATTGAGTTCAGTCGGAAACGGTCCACTGCCCACCCTGGTGCAGTAGGCCTTGAAGATGCCAAAGACTTCTCCGACACGTGCCGGTGCAACGCCAAGGCCTGTGCAGGCACCCGCTGCAACAGTATTTGAAGAGGTAACAAAAGGATAAGTCCCGAAATCAATGTCAAGCATGGTACCCTGAGCACCTTCTGCCAGTATGCGCTTGCCATCAGTGAGACTTCTGTCGATATAGTAATCTGCATTAACCGTATTAAACTGCTTCAGGAACTCTGCTGCCTCAAACCATTCAGCTTCCAGTGCCTGAAGATTCTGATCGTAACCGTACCCTTTGAGCATCCGGAGATGTTCGCCGACCCTTGTCTTATATAAATCAGCAAAATCTTTTCTGAAAAGATCTCCCACTCTGATACCACCGCGGGAGGTCTTATCTGTATAAGCCGGTCCTATGCCTCTGAGGGTCGATCCTATCTTTGAATCACCAAGTGAAGCCTCATGTGCAGCATCAAGCAGCTTATGCGTCGGCATTATTAGGTGTGCTTTTACAGAGATAAGCAATCTATCCCTGACTCTGGCAAGGTCAATGCCAAGACTCTCTACTTCCTGGCGGAACACCACCGGATCGAGCACCAGTCCGTTGCCAATGACGTTGGTTTTGCCCTCATGAAAAATGCCGGAAGGGATCAGATGGAGGACATGCTTTGTGTTATTGAATTTTATCGTATGCCCGGCATTGGGACCTCCCTGGAAACGTGCAATAACATCATAATCCGGAGCTAATGCGTCAACGATTTTTCCCTTCCCTTCATCACCCCACTGGAGACCTAACAATATGTCAATCTTCATGCTTATTGATAATCCTTATTAGCAAAACAGGTCCGAAGTTACGAAATATTTCATCCGAATGAAGAGGCAGAAAGTGATTGTTATAAAATACCGGAAGGCATGTAACTGGTTAATAAACAATCGGGGTTGTTCATTAAATGTGATTTGCCACATAATAAACTCATGCAAATTCTGTTAAACTAATATGCTGATAAAAAAATCTAACAATCAAATACCATGAAAAAGGTAACCTATTTGCTCGTAATCGGATTTGTAATTCTAATTTCCGGAACAAATGCATACGCACAGGAAACCTCATCCGGAAAAGATTACAGGTTTACTTTAAAGACCAACCCTCTTACGGTTCTCGGAGGACCCTTGTATGCTTTATGGGTTGTGCCTCTTACCAATGAATACAAGGTAAACTTCGAGGTTCAGACAATGTCAAAACAGTCAATTCAGATAGGCCTCGGCTACCTGGGAACAAGCCCTCTGATAACGAATTTGATGAATATGCGTGATGCTGCAAATGATACGACTGTCAACTCAAGTGGTTTCCACGGGCAGCTGTGGTACAAGTTTTTCCTCACAGGTGACGATGCACCCGCCGGATTTTATATGGGTCCGCATTTTTCTTACGCATGGGCTAAAATGAAAAACAATATGGATCACTCACAATATGTTACTGCAAGTAAACTAAATATCAATCTGGTCATGGGCTACCAGGTGATCACCAAAGGAGGTTTTGCCCTTGATATCTATACCGGTCTTGGAGTAAAGAACAAGACTTTTGAATCCAATGAAATGGGTAACTGGCTTAATGATCTGAACCTGATCAATAAATTTACAATAAGTGTCCCGTTCGGATTTACCTTCGGATATGCCTTCTGACAGAACTTCCGTCAATTGCCTGTAAATACGTGAAGCTTTAGGTAATCAAGTTTGGGTTATAATTTGTTCTTTTCGGATTTTCCCGGTAAACCGTAGATATAAAGCGCATAGTGATGCGGAACGAAAGAGTTCGCTTCACATGCGCTTTTTATTATTTCATTTATCCTCGGGTCATGGAACTCAAGCACGGCACCGGTTTCAATGTCGATAAGATGATCGTGCTGTCCTGTCTGGTATGTTTTTTCATACTGAGCCTGCCTGTGCCCGAATTTATGCCTGACCACCAGCCTGCAGCCGATAAGCAATTCCATTGTATTGTAAAGAGTAGCCCTTGAGACTCGATATTTTTTATCATTCATATAATTGAACAATGACTCAATATCAAAATGTCCCTCCCTGGAATAGATCTCATCAAGGATTGCAAACCTCTCCGGAGTCTTTCTCATCGAGCGACTGCCGAGATACTCGGTAAAGATCTGCTTTACGACTGCCCTGGCATCTTCGCTGGCCATCATTCAGTGCAGTTTATTGTCAAAGTGTTCATTCAACTTCATTTACTCAATGAATTCTTCGATCCTTTTTACGCTTGCAATACCCTTTACGTTTGAAAGCTGCATTATAAGGTTGTTGAGGTCGCGTGTATGATGCACGTACAGGTCAATGGTACCTTCAAATATGCTGTCATAAACAGAGACATTGATGTTACGTATGTTTACGTTCAGTTCTGTCGAGATGATATTTGTTATCTCATTTATGAGACCCAGCCTGTCAATCCCATTGATGCTTATTCTTGCAAGGAACGACGACAGCTTATGTATAGTCCACCTTACGGGTATAATCCTGTTGCCTTCGCTTGACATGAGTTTGATGGCAGCAGGGCATTTCGTCTTATGTACGATTATTGAATTATTCGGATCTATATAACCAACGACCTCGTCACCGGGTATAGGATTGCAGCATTCTGCAATGACATACGAGTCACCTGTGCTGTCAATGTTCTCGCGGAGCAGGTAAGGGTGGCTTTTATCAATAGGGGTTGTCCCGACACTGATCTCTTTTTCCGGAGGCGGTTTTTTGATTACAGTGTCGACTGCAAGCCTCCAGAATTTCCTGAAGCTGCTGTCGGGTGCCTTTTTAAGCACCTTGCGCAGATCATCAAGATCGATAAGCCCTAAGCCGATCCTTGAGTACAGTTCATCCTTGTTAAGAAGTTCATAATAATCAAGCAGCTTCTTTATTATATCGGAATTGGGCAGGATACCAAGTTCGCTAAGCTTCTTTTCAAGCAGGTCCCTGCCTTTCTGAATGCGGTCAGTAGATTCATCCCTGAGGACATCTTTTATGGCGGATCTGGCTTTTGTCGTGTGAACATAATCAAGCCACTCCTTCTCGGGTTTGCCTATGTTTGATGTGATGATTTCAACCTGGTCTCCGCTCTGAAGGGTCGTTGACAGGGGCGAAAGTTTGTAATTAACCTTGGCACCGATAGCTTTGTTACCGATATCGGTGTGTATTTCATACGCAAAATCGAGTGCTGATGCTCCCTTTGGCAGGTTGACCAGCAGGCCCTTTGGGGTAAATACCATTATCTCGGATGAGAAGAGGCTCAGCTTGAATTCGTCAAGGAAGGTCAGCGGGTCTGACATGGGGTTGGCGAGCATCTCGCGTATGTGTTTCAGCCATTTATCAAGTTCGCTTTCTGACTGAAGGGTATCTCCCTTATACTTCCAGTGGGCGGCAAACCCGCGCTCGGCAATATCATCCATACGCTGGCTCCGTATCTGCACTTCCACCCAGCGTCCTTCCGGACCCATGACAGTAAGGTGCAGCGCTTCATAACCGTTTGACTTGGGCCTGCTAACCCAGTCACGCAGCCTGTCAGGCTTCGGAGTATAGATATCTGTTATCAGTGAATAAATCTGCCAGCACTGTGCCCTCTCACTCATCTCCGGACCTGGTTCAAAGACGACCCTGACCGCCAGCAGATCGAAAACCTCCTCAAACGGGATGTTCTTTGATTGCATCTTCTTCCAGATGGAGTAGATGGATTTAAACCTGCCGGAAATATCAAAGATGATATTGTTATTATTGAGCCTTTCAATGATGGGAAGACTGAATCTGTTAATAAGGGCCAGGTTCTTTTTCTCATCCAGCTTTACTTTACGCGCTATCTCATCATAGATGCGCGGGTGCCTGAACTTGAAGCTCAGGTCCTCCAGTTCAGTCTTGATGGCAAACAGACCGAGACGGTGTGCAAGGGGTGCGTACAGATAAATTGTCTCACCAGCAACTTTCATCCTCTTGTGTTCAGGCATGGAATCAAGAGTACGCATGTTATGCAGCCTGTCAGCTATCTTTATGAGAATGACCCTTATGTCATCAGAAAGGGTCATCAGCATCTTTCGGAAGTTCTCAGCCTGAAAAGAGTTTGTTTCCTGGTTATAGGTACCTGAGATCTTGGTCAGACCATCAATAAGCGAGGCGATCTTGGGTCCAAACTCTTTGGAAATTTCTTCCAGTGGCACACCGGTGTCTTCAACCACATCGTGAAGCAATGCGGCTGCAACGGATTTTGCACCGACACCTATCTCCTGGTTAACAATACGGGCAACATTGATTGGGTGAATGATATAAGGTTCGCCTGAATTGCGGTACATATCCCGGTGGGCTTCGTTGGCAAATCTGAAAGCCTTTTCAATAAGCTCCCTGTCTCCCGGTTTGTCACACCTGTATAAGTTGTCTTTTAACAGGTTATACTCATATTCAATACGACTTACTTCATCTTCAGTAAATATGTCAGCTTTCTTTTTGCCCATCAGCCATTATCCGCAACGGAAGTTCAAAGATACTAAAATCGGAATATTTAATTTTTGGATCATCTTAAGGCAGGATTGTAACTGTACCGGTTAGCTGTTCAGTAATTCCGGAAGGCAGTGTGACCCTGAGACTCCAAAGGTAGACGCCGGAAGGCATTGGTTTGTCATTATGGCGGCCATCCCATCCGGTACCGTGACTTCCGGTCTGAAAGAGAAGGCCTCCTGTGCGGCTGTAAATCCTCAGCTCATATTTTGAAGGAGTGAATGTCAGTATGGGGACAAATATATCATTCAGGCCATCATCGTTTGGAGTAAAGGCATTTGGCATATATATATTTTCAGTGGCCTCAATCAGTGTGATATCTGAGAGGAAAAGAGGGTCGCCGGCAGGAGCTTCCGGATAGGTGGCGGTAACACGGTAAGCCAGGGCTGCTGAAGAAACTCCGGCAGCAAAGAGGGAGTAATCCTCCGACCAGGTCGTATCAGAGAGAGAACCGGCAACCTCTGCCCATCCCTGCCCGATGTCACGCCAGACTGAGAAAATTGCATCACCGGAAAGTAAAGGATTGTTCCATTTCAGATCAATCCGGGTACCTGTGACAGATGATGCAACGACAATATTTCTTACCGAAGGTGATGAGGTAACCGCACTTTCACAGTTGTTCACGGCTGAAAAGCGATAGAGTGAAATAATATTTGTGTCTGCATCGGGAATGCTTACAGTTACGATTCCATTCAGTCCTGTTCCTGAGCCTGCAGTTTCCCATGCCTGACCATCACCTGCATGTTTCTGAACAACAAACTTCTTTATATTGGTCGTCTGGTCATAGCTGCCATTAAAAACAAGTGCCCCTTTGTCAACGGCTATAGCATTCACTTTTATCCAGGCCGGAGCAGCTTCGCTCCCGGTAGTGACGCATTTCATGTTGGAAGAGGAAAGACCAGAATTACCGGCTGAAGCAGTTGCATAAATACAGTAATCAGCAGCAGGGGAAACAAGTGACAGTGAGTACTCCGTGGAACTCAGTGGCAAACTGGTAATTAATTCAGGATTACCTACAACACTCAACCAGATTTTATACGAATCAGCCACATGTCCGGGATTAGTATAAGGAGACCATGAAAGGTTGATGGCAGCGTTGCAGGTATCGTTGAAAGCTGTAATATATATTGTGCTGAGGCTGTTGCTAAGCGGACTTATATTAAGTGATGAGTCCATAGCAGCAACTACATAGGTGACACTCATATAGCTTACTGAAGAGCCCGTATGTGTGTACTCCGTAATAAATGGTGACCTGATCGTGTCGACAGCAAATGCTGTATTGTTGCTGTAGGTATAAACAACGTAGCTGCCCACGTCAGTGGAGACTGACGGCAGCCACTTTATCGTCGCAAAACCGGTCTGCGGATCCACGGTAACCATATCCAGTTCAGGAGACAATGGCCGGATGACATCCTGTCCGGAAAGAGTCGTCATCAGGCTGGCAAACAATTGTGTCACCAATATAACCGTGAGTAGTCTCATTTTGCTCCGGCTATGATCTCAAATGCATTGTCAATAATAAAATACGTATTAAAAAGCTCTTTTATTTTGCCCGGCGTAATTGTTTTTACCGTCTCTACAAACCTTGAAAAATAATCATGGCCGCAATTATTATCTATAATGCTTCGTATTGTCTCGGCGCTGTTGAAAGGTCCGTCAAACATACGCGCAATCTCACCCATGAAGTGGTTCCTGACGATGTTGAGCTCATTACTGCTGACCTCATTTATGCACAGCTCAGCAATCTCCTTCTTTATTTCCCTGATCGTTTCTTCACGGTAACCATTAGCCACCTCGGTGATAATAACTATATAACCTGCACCGTGGAAAGCTCCTACAACTGAATTTATGCCGTAGGTATATCCTTTCTCCTCCCTGATGTTTCGCATAAGCCTCGAGCCGAAATAACCTCCGAGTATCATGCTGGCGACCTGAAGCCCCTGGTAGTCCGGATGATTCCTGGTGATACCTTTCCATCCCAGCCGCACGGCACTCTGCACGGAGTTGCTGACTTCAGAAAAGATGCGTCCGGGTTCTGCCGGCTCAAACACAAATCGGGGTATCTCAGGTTCATGCCAGGCTCCGGTGCCATTGCCTGAAAAGTACTTCTCAAGTATAGGTAAAGCCTGCTCCGGGTCACGGCCTGCAACTGTTATATACATGTTGTCAGGCTTGTAGTAAAGTGAATGGAATTCAGCCGTGGCTGAGGTTGTCAATGAGTGGTAATCATCCAGTTTTGTGATCCTTCCATACGGATTATTGTTTCCACAAAGAGCCCTGTAAAATTCTTCCCTGCCTATGACAGAGGTCTTTTGTCTGGATGTCAGGAAAGACTGCACTCTTTTATCGATCAGCATCCGGAACTCCGTCCCGGGGAAAGAAGGATGAAAAAGCACCTCTTCAGCGAGAGCTGTCACTTCCTCCAGCTTTCTCGAAAGTGTGATCATGACCATACTGGCAGTCTCCTTATCAGCCGTATGATTTAACATTGTACCTGTGCTGTCAATAAGATCATTGATTGTTATGGCGTCATGCTTCACAGTCCCTTCAGTGAGCATGGCATTGGTCATGGATGCTGCCATATGCACTTTCTCCATCTGTTGTCCGGCATTAAGAACAAACTCTATCCTGAGGAGGTCGACAGTACCTTTGCCCAGAAGATATACAGGCACGCCGTTACTCAGTCTTGCCGTTTCAGGAAACAGAGTCTCACCGGCAGAAGGAGTGATGATCACAGGGGGTTGTTTAACGGTCAGTCTTTTCATTTTGTTTCAGGAAGGTAATAGACCACATTGCAGTTATCCGGGGTGAATGTGCGTGAAGAACTGTCAGTTATCTCCTCAGCAGTGACGCTCATATACCTGTCTATTTCCGTGTTGATCCCATTGGCGTCACCAAGCAGCTCATGGAAAGCGAGATTGAAGGCCTTGTTTGAAGCGCTGAGGTATGACAGCAGCCTGATTGATTCATAACGGTTACGTGCTTTATCAAGCTCAGCAGTCGTCACTGCCTCAGTGGCAATCCTGCCGAGCTCATTCATTACGGCCGCTTCAGCCTTTTTGATGTCAGTACCATTTTTCAGTCGCCCGCTGAAGATCACCAGCCCTGGATCAATCTCACCTGAGAGATAGATATCAGCTTCACTGAAAAGCTCCTTCTTCCTCACGAGCAGGCTTGGAAAACGACCCGAGTCACAGCCGGAGAGGATGTCAGTCAGGAGATCAAGAATATAGAAGTCACGACTTTCCCTTCCTCCGGTATGAAAGGCCATAAGTAATTGGGCGGCAGGGACATCACGATAAACAGTGATTTCACGGCGCTCCTTCTGGGTAGGCTCCTGCGGGAGCACCCTGACAATTTTCTCTGATGACGGCAGGTCACCGAACCATTTTTCCGCCATCCTGAAAACATCATCAGGTTTTGAACTGCCGGCAATACTCAGAATTGCTCCGGAAGGAGTATAATGCTTCTGATAAAACTGCCGGACCCTGTCACTGCAGGCCTTCTCAATATGACTGATATCCTTGCCTATAGCAGACCACATGTATGGGTGAACTTTATAGGCAAGAGGCCTTAAAAGGAGCAACAGATCGCCGTAAGGCTGGTTCAGATACCGCTGTCTGAACTCTTCGGTGACTACACTCTTCTGGTTCATAAGCCTGTTTTCGGACAGGTCAAGCCCTACCATCCTGTCTGATTCAAGCCATAAAGCAATCTCAAGGTTGTTGGCTGGAAGGGTTATGTAATAGTTGGTAATGTCATTGTTTGTGAAAGCGTTGTTTTCTCCGCCGGCAAGCATTACCGGAGTATCAAAGACAGGGACGTTATCAGATCCTTCGAACATCAGGTGTTCAAAAAGATGAGCAAAGCCGGTCGCCTCCGGATCCTCGTCCCTCGATCCGGTATCGTATAGAAGGTTGGTTGTGACCATTGGGGTGCTGTCATCATAATGTACAATCACCTTCAGGCCGTTCGACAGGATGTGTCTTTCAAATTCTATCATAAATACAAAATATTTCAAACTTACCAAAATAAACAGCTGCTCCTCCTTTTATTCTATATTTGTGAGTGCTGACATTCCGATGCTTTAATAATGGCGTGGTTGAACCCCCTGATAACAAGGAAAATAAAGCAGCTGAAAACCATTTTTGCTGAACAGCAGACACTGCTTTACCTGTTAAGCTTTGTGGTTGGCCTGGCAAGCGCGATGGCTGCGGTAGTGATGAAGAATGCCATTCATTACACGCATGTTCTCTTTACCCAGGGAATCATGAAAGGTGCTGGAGGAATCCTCTCTCTGGCCTACCCGCTGGTTGGTATAATCCTTACCGTTCTGGTCGTAAAATTTTTTGTGCGTGACAACATCTCTCACGGGATAAGCCGTGTTCTCTATGCCATCTCGAAGCGCAAGAGCTATATTAAAAAGCACAACAACTGGTCTTCGATTCTCACCAGTGCGCTGACAATAGGTTTCGGAGGGTCAGTGGGAGCGGAGGCTCCAATAGTTCTAACGGGCGCCTCAATCGGATCTAATATCGGACGCTACTTTGGCCTTAACTATAAGAATGTCACCCTGCTTCTGGGCTGCGGAGCTGCAGGAGCCATCTCAGGCATTTTCAAAGCCCCTGTCGGGGGGATACTTTTTACACTTGAAGTCCTGATGCTTGACCTGACAATGTCATCCATTGTACCTCTGCTGATCTCATCAGTCACAGCCGCCACCGTCGCCTTCTTCTTTATGGGCAATGATGTTCTCTTTACGTTCCAGGTAAAAGAGAGTTTTCTTCTGAAAAATCTCCCGTATTATCTCATTCTGGGGGTCATCTGCGGGTTCGCCGGAATCTATTTCACAAAGGTCACTATCGGTGTGGAAAAGCTCTTCCACAGGATAAGCAACATCTATGTAAGGATGATTGCAGGCGGCATCATACTCGGCGTACTTATATACCTTTTTCCTTCGTTATACGGAGAAGGCTATGATACTGTAATGTTTCTTCTTAATGCTCAGCCGGGAGTTGCCACAGGAGCTGCAATGTTTGGCGATATAGTCTCCGGGTTCTGGGTTTTCATGGCTCTTCTTGCAGCGCTGATTCTGATAAAGGTCATTGCCACAGCTGCCACCAACGGAGCAGGAGGAGTGGGAGGCATTGTTGCACCTGTTCTATTTACAGGAGGTATTGCCGGCTACCTTTTCAGTAATCTTTTCAATCACATTTTCGGTTTGTCCCTTCCTGACAGCAGCTTTACCTTAGCAGGAATGGCCGGGGTTTTCGCAGCTGTACTGCATGCTCCGCTGACGGCTATCTTCCTTATCGCCGAGATAACAGAAGGGTACGGGCTTTTAGTACCTCTCATCATTACTTCTACTGCAGGATTTATAACCATAAGAAGCTTCCAGAAGCATTCAATATATCATCAGCAGCTGGCTGCCACCGGAGAGCTTATTACCCACGATAAGGACAAGGCAGCGATGACCCTCCTGGACTGGACCAAAGAGGTGGAGAAAGATCTCCTGACAGTCAGCCCAAACGGCAATCTCGGTGACCTGGTGAAGCAGATAGCCAGATCAAACCGCAATATCTTTCCGGTGGTAGACGAATTCAATATTCTTGAAGGTGTTGTGTTGCTTGATGATGTCCGCGACAAGATGTTCAATCCTGACCTTTATGATAAAATAACAATCAGGGACATTATGATAATCCCGCCAACCTATATTGATGTACACGACAGGGGTGAATCTGTCCTTGAAGCTTTTGAGCATACCGGTGCGTGGAATTTGCCTGTGCTGAACAGGGGTGAGTACGTCGGTTTTATATCCAAATCAAGGATATTCTCTGCTTATCGTGAGCTGCTCCGGCAGTTCTCCGAGGAGTGACCACCCTCAATAACAGAATTAATATTTAAGCGTATATTTGCCATCAACCCTGCCGTAATCCTTCTTTCGGAAACGGCTTAAAAAATTAAAATTCAGTTAGTAAAATGAAAAGAGACAGTGTGATATTTGATATGATCGATCGTGAGCGGAAGAGACAGACTGAAGGGATAGAGCTTATCGCTTCCGAGAATTTCGTCAGTCCGCAGGTGCTGGAAGCTATGGGATCGGTTTTAACAAACAAATATGCAGAGGGTTATCCCGGAGCCAGGTATTATGGCGGATGCGAGGTTGTTGATGAGGTGGAACAACTGGCGATAGACAGGCTCAAACAGCTTTTTAATGCTGAGTATGCCAACGTACAGCCACACTCAGGTGCCCAGGCGAATATGGCAGTGTTCATGGCATTTTTGAAACCCGGAGATACATTCATGGGTCTTAATCTGTCACATGGTGGTCATCTTTCACACGGATCACCTGTCAACTCTTCAGGAATTTTATACCGGCCGGTTTCTTACGGAGTAAAGGAAGAGACAGGACGGGTTGATTATGATATGATGGAAGAAGTGGCACTGCGCGAAAAGCCTAAGCTTATTGTCGGTGGCGCTTCCGCCTACTCAAGGGAATGGGATTACGGACGGATGAGGGAGATCGCAGACAAGACCGGAGCTTTCCTGATGATCGATATGGCTCATCCTGCAGGACTAATAGCCGCCGGACTGCTTGACAATCCTCTTAAATATGCTCATATTGTCACATCTACGACTCATAAAACCCTGAGAGGTCCGCGCGGAGGCATCATCCTGATGGGAAATGACTTTGTTAACCCATGGGGAGTTACCACACCGAAAGGGGAGGTAAAAATGATGTCCGCCATGATCAATTCGGCGGTGTTTCCCGGGATACAGGGAGGTCCGCTTGAGCACGTCATAGCAGCCAAGGCAGTCTCCTTCGACGAAGCACTCACTCCTGAGTTTCGCCTGTACCAGCAACAGGTTAAAAAGAATGCTGCAGTAATGGCTGAAGCCTTTATCAAACTGGGCTATAAGGTGATCTCAGGGGGCACTGACAACCACTCCATGCTTATCGATCTGAGAACCAAATTCCCCGACATATCGGGCAAAAAAGTTGAGAACACGCTGGTCAGAGCCCATATTACTGTCAACAAAAACATGGTACCGTTTGATACGCGTTCACCCTTCCTGACTTCTGGCATCAGGGTTGGTACTCCGGCAGTAACGACACGCGGTCTGAAAGAAAATGATATGGTCAGCATTGTGAGCCTCATTGATGAGGTGATCGCTGAAATTGAAAATGAGACCGTAATCTCATCTGTAGGAGAGCGGGTAAGGAAAATGATGAAAGACTACCCGCTGTTCATGATGTAGAAATCATAACCAGTTAAGGAAATTCTAAAAGTATAACAGCGGCTTCTGATGGAATGGTATATGTATCTGGCTATCATTGCAGCAGGTCTCTTTGCAGGCTTTGTCAATACCCTTGCAGGAAGCGGTTCACTGATCACGCTGCCTCTGCTGATGTTCCTGGGCTTGCCGGCCAACATTGCCAATGGCACTAACCGGATAGGGGTTTTAGTTCAGAGTGCGGTAAGCAGCTGGAGCTTCAAAAAACAGAAACTGTACAATGTCAGGGAAAGCCTGTGGATGGTTATTCCTGCCGTCGCCGGATCATTCCTGGGCTCACTGGTGGCAGTCAGGATCAATGAGCACATAATGGAGATGCTGATAGGCGGTCTGCTCATTTTCATGTTCTTTGTTATCCTCTATAAACCTGAAAAATGGGTAAGTGAACATGTTCCGGTATTGAGTAACAGGAGAAAGTGGTGGGTCTCAGTAATCTTCTTCTTTATAGGAATATATGGTGGCTTTATCCAGGCTGGAGTAGGTTTTTTTCTTCTGGCGGCGCTGGTTCTGGGAGCAGGCCTGGGCCTGACAAAAGCCAATGCTCTTAAGGTGGTAATAGTGGCAGCACTGACCATCGTTGCGCTGGTAGTGTTTATCTTAAGCGGGCAGGTGAATTACCTGTACGGAATAATTCTTGCCATGGGGCAGGGGGCAGGAGCATGGCTCGCCTCAAAGGTCGCAGTCAGCTGGGGCCCTAAAGTAGTGCGCATCATCCTTCTTGTATCAATAATGGCATCAGCCATTAAGCTTACCGGTGCATGGGATTATCTGATCGGATTGTTCTGAAATCGACCCGGCAGGTCACCTCAGCTTGAAATTATAGTAAATGAATCCTTTCTGCAGGAGGGGAGCATTATCGTTACTATCGAATTTTGCCTTCATTGCAGCATCGCGGGCTTCCCTGCAGAGATATTCGTCCAGCGTGGTTGATCCCTTGACACCGGCAACAGCTTTGGTGACGGATCCGTTTCTGTCAACGGATATCTCTACTACTACGATACCTTCCCCCTGGTAATCGTATTTTGGAACAGGAAGGGATTGAAATTTTCTGTCTCCAAGTTTGTAGGAGATTGTTCCGTTCCCGGTTCCCCCGCCGGGTCCGTAATTACGTACACCGACTGTACCTGTCTCCACCCCCTGGTTTCCTTCACCGCCGGCAATACCTTCACTCGTCCCTGATTCCCCGACATTACCAGTATTGCCAAATGCATTACGGGTGCGGTCATTTATCTGGTTCAGTCTTCGCTGTTCCTCTTCACGCCTGAGTCTCTCGGCATTTTCCTCCGCTTGCCGCTTTCTCTCTGCTGCAACTTCTTCCCTTCTTTTCAGTTCCTCAGCGGTAGGTTCAGTCTTCTTCACAACAGGTGCCTCCTCAAAATCCTGGGTGAGAATGGCATCATTCTCTTCTGCTTTTTCCGGAGCTGGTGCGGAAGGCAAGGCCTCAGCCGCAGGGGCAGGCTCAAACAGGCCCTCTCCGGTTTCATCAAAGCCGAAGTTTACCAGCAGACCTTCTTCAACTTCCACAGGCATTGTCGGCTTGACTTTGAATGACATAAATACAAGGAATATTGCAAACAGCAAATGCACGATCACACTCACTGCCATCCCCTGC
>Ga0209745_1000883_pt1 | contig 18084 bp, 20 predicted proteins | sample BarGraNGADG00312_FD_184495 | JGI IMG/M metagenome (GOLD analysis project Ga0209745, IMG submission 184495) | Arctic peat soil microbial communities from Barrow, Alaska - Barrow Graham LP Ref core NGADG0004-312 (SPAdes) (version 2) | ecosystem: Environmental > Terrestrial > Soil > Wetlands > Peat...
CGCCAGCGCTCGGGTCTCGTGTCCGGGCATCCGCAGCCCTTACGCGGGCCGGCCGCTGGTGAAGCGTTCGGCGATCAGGAGGCGCTGACCTCTCGAGAACTCGGCCGCCCCCATGCGGTTCTTCCCTTCGGGTTGAAGGGTGACCACCTGCATGCCGGTCGTGCCTGTGTTCACAATGAAGCCTTCTTTGCCCAGGTTCATTATCGTGCCCGGCTCGTCCTCGGGAGGCACCTCAGTGACGTGCGCCGCCCAGACCTTGATGCGCCTTCCTCTGAAGAACGTGAACGCTCCGGGCTCGGGGTCCATGGAGCGGATGAGCCTGTCGATGACCTCGGCGGGTTCGGACCAGTCGATTTCCGCCTCCTCCGGGCGGACCGGCGGGGCGTATGTAGCCTTGTCCTCTTCCTGCGGGACCGCGATCACGTTTCCGTCTTCGACATAGTCGAGGGTAGCGACAATCAGACGAGCCCCCGCGTGTGCGAGCCTGTCGCGGAGGGTCCCCAGCACGTCTTCCGCGTTGATGGGGACCTCCATGTGCATTAGGATGTCACCCTCATCGAGCCGCTCGTTCATCCTCATCGTTGTCACGCCCGTTATGCTTGTGCCGTTCATGAGCGCACGCTCGACAGGAGCGGCGCCGCGGTACCTCGGCAGCAGGGAAGGGTGGAGGTTCACGAAACCGAGCGGTGGTGTGTCCAGAAGCCATTGTGGTATCAGGCCACCGTAGGCCACGACGACTCCGGCGTCCCATGCGACGCCGTCGATGAAAGGTTTGAAGCACGTCACAGAGAGATTGTCCGGCTGCCAGACGTCCCGTCCGGCATCGCGCGCGGCAGCCACCGCGGGAGTTGGACCAGGAAGGAGGCCGCGACCGGCCCGCCTGTCAGGCCTGCCGACGAAAGCCACTATCTCGTGCCTGCTCTTCAACAGGGCATCGAGCGGCTCGAGGGAGAACGTGTCGCTGGCGAAGACAATTATTCTCAAGTCGACACCGCGATCTCAGTCGTCGGGCAAGGCATCGCGTTCCTCCGTGTCCCGGAACTCAGCCAGGGCCCTCTCGCGCTCTTCGGCATCACACCGGTCTATTATCAGAACGCCGTCGAGGTGGTCACACTCATGCTGCATCAACCTGGCGGCGAAATCCTGCGCCTCGATGACAATGTTGTGGCCCGAGGGCGTGACGCACCTCGTCCGGACCCTCTCGTACCTCGGTACCGTGACGTAGACTCCGGGAAAGCTCAGGCACCCCTCTTCGTTCGGCAGCTCTCCTTCGCCCGCGATCACCTCAGGGTTGATCAGGCACCTCGGCCCACGGCCGAGATCGTAGACAAAGAGTCTTTTAGTGACGCCCACCTGTGGGGCCGCCAGCCCTACCCTTCCCGAGGAGGCGCCCAGCGTGTCGGCCATCTGCGCCATCAGTTCCCTGACCTCGGGGTCGATCTTGTCCAGGGGCTCGCACTTCTCACGGAGGACCGGGTCGCCGAAGATGCGTATCCTCAAGGCCAATCGGCACTACCTCCTAGAGTCCCGCTTCTTTCCTGAGTATATCCGCCTTATCCGTCCTTTCCCACGTGAACCCTTCTTCGTCGCGGCCGAAATGACCGTAGGCGGCCGTGGCCTTGTAGATGGGGTTCAAGAGCTTGAGGTCGCGGATGATCGCGGCTGGCCTCAGGTCGAACACCTCGCGTATGAGCTCCTCAATTCTCTCGATCGGGACCTTCTCGGTGCCGTAACCTTCGCATGCTACCGAGACCGGGTGAGCTTTGCCGATGACGTACGCGAGCTGGACCTCGAACCGGTCCGCGAGCCCGGCTGCAACTATATTTTTGGCGACGTATCGCGCGGCGTAAGACGCCGAGCGGTCGACCTTCGAGGGGTCTTTGCCCGAGAAGGCGCCACCGCCGTGCCTGGCCATGCCGCCATATGTATCAACGATTATCTTCCGTCCCGTGAGGCCCGTGTCACCCATCGGGCCGCCGATGACGAAGCTGCCGGTCGGGTTCACGAGGAATCTGGGCTTCCTCTCGAGCCACTCCTCGGAGATGATGGGCTTGAGCACGTGCTCCTCGAGATCGGGCTTCATGAGGCCCATGATGTCGACCTCGGGGTTGTGCTGCGCGGAGATCACCACGGTGCTGATGCCGACAGGTCTGTAACCGTCGTACTCCACCGTGACCTGGGTCTTTCCGTCCGGCCGGAGGTAAGACAGTATTCCCGTCTTGCGCACGTCGGCCAGCCTGCGCGCGAGCTTGTGCGCGAGCATTATCGGAAGAGGCATCAACTCTTCGCACTCGTTGCACGCGAAGCCGAACATCATGCCCTGGTCGCCCGCGCCCTGCGCGTCAAGTTGCTCGTCCGTCGCCTTGCCGAGGCGCGCTTCGAGTGAAGAATCCACACCCTGCTTGATGTCCGTCGACTGCTCGTCGATCGATATCATCACACCGCACGTCTCGAAGTCGAAACCAATCTCGGGCCGGGTGTAGCCGATATCGCGCACCGTATCCTTGATCACCTTCCGCATGTCCACGTAGGCGTTGGTCGTGATCTCACCGGATACGACGGTAAGTCCGGTCGTAACGAGCGTCTCACATGCGACGTGCGAGCTTGGATCGACTTTGATTATCTCATCGAGGATAGAATCGCTAATAAGGTCGGCCACTTTATCAGGGTGCCCCTCCGTGACCGACTCCGAAGTAAAAAACCTCATCTCCTGCGTCATCTCGTCCCTCCTGTCCACTTTGCATCTCATAAATCACGCCTCCTCCCATAACTGGAAGGAGGCAAGCTGAGCCGCAGTTTCCATCGCGGATAGGATAACACAAAATCCGAGGTGGTCGGCCTGCAGCGCCTCTAGAATCCGCGCAACCCAGGTGCCTGACCCTTATTGCGACTGGGACGGTGTCTTCTGGAGGTTTTTGGTGATGAAGTCGCCGTTCATGCCGTCGACGTAGATGTGCAGCACGTCGGAACCAGCCTTGGACACGCGGTAGTAGACGTCCCAAATCCATTTGTATTTCGGTGACGGCATGGTCTCCCCGATCGCGTCATAGTCCGCCTTGCAGCGCAGGACCGCGTTCGGGTGAGCGTCAGGGTTGCCATCGAGGAAGTCGCCGCCGCCGTTCCGGTTGGCGACCTCGAGAGCCTCCGGCGAGTCGACTCGGAAGGCCACGGGCTTGCCCTTGCGATATGTCTCGAGCCCCTTGTCCCCACCCTTTGCGCTCCCGGGAGCATTCGGCCATACGTTTCCCCGGTTGTAGATGACGAACATCTGCGAGTCTTCCTCGGGCACCGGCGAGAAATAGTAGACTTCCCATATCTTCGCCTTGCCGTCTTTGCCGATTCCGTCAGGGTCGCCGGAGCGCACCTGGATCATCCAATTGTTTGCTTGCCATTTCGAAGCGGCCGGCTTCGTATACTGGACCGCCTCGTACGCGGTCACCGATTCCGGCCTGCCCTCGGTCGGGTCACTGGCAGAGGTGTCTTTCTTCCCGCATCCGGGCAGGACGAATGCGAGCGTGACCGCGATCGCCACGAGTGACACGATGATAAATGCTCTGCTCTTGCGCATGGTTTCTCCTGTCAGCTTTCTCGCTGAGGAATCCTTGACGGACATCCACATCTATAACGAACGAAGAGCCCTTCCGAAGCGTTCCACTTCCCTCGTCAATCACTTAGACTGGTTAAACTTACTACTGGTTCGTGAAGTAATCCACGATTTTGCTCAACACTTGCCCGATCACCTGCCCAGTGCAAGTCGTCTGGCGAGGAGCACCGGAAGGCCCTCCTCTTCCATTCGAGCCTGGGTCACGGAGATATCGTAGGCGACGCGGTGGAAAGCAAACCAGCCATCAATGGTGTCGAGGACGACATAGCAGGCCCTCGGATCACCGTCTCTTGGCTGTCCTACGCTTCCCGCATTCACCAGGTACCGCTCCCCGTCGCGCATCCGCGTAACTTCGCCGTCGGCCGTCTCGGTGGCCTCGGGAACGCCCGCCGCGGCGCGCGCGCCTGAAGGCAGACTGTACAAGGCAGGAACGTGAGAGTGCCCGTTAAAGCACAGTGCACCTTCGAAAAGCTTGAAGTTGGCCGCGGCCGCTTCCGCAGAGAGGATATATTCCCACAGGGGGTCCCTCGGGCTGCCGTGAACCAGCAGCGCTCCCGCGCCCGTCGGTGCAAGCCTCTCGGGGAGTCCCGCGAGCCACCCGGCATCTGTCGCGTCCAGCACCCTGCCGGTCCATTCGCAAGCGATTCGGGCGTCCCTGTTGAAGCGTTCGAGGCTTATACCGCCGACGACACCAAGGTCGTGGTTTCCGGCAACCGTCTTCGCGCCGAGCCTCTTGAGGAATGCTATACATTCGTTGGGCCAGGGGCCGTAGCCCACAGTGTCGCCGAGGCACCACCACTCATCAATCCTGTCCGCGTGGGAGGTGACAGCGCTCAAAGCGGGCAGATTCGAATGGACGTCGGCGATGATGCCGATCCTGCTCAAGTATTCGCCCCGGGCTTGCCGACCGGCGCCAGGCCCTGGGCGGCCATTGCGGCGGAAGTCTCCTTGAGCCAGGAGCCGCTATCCTTGAGCCAGAAAGCGATTCCGTCATCGTCCCCCGAATCGTCGGTGAAATAGATCGCGAGCAGGCGCGAAGCGACCGACTTACCTCTCCACCACATGGGGTTGTCCAGCCCGGTGATCCTGTCAAAGGGGACACTGACGCGCTTCTTCGGCACGAGCATGAAGAACTCGAGAGCACGCGAGGTCAGGATGAGCGTCCCGTTTCCTCGGACCTGGGTCGTCGGCTGCGAGAGGAAGCCGAACGAGTTCGCGGCAGGCTCGGTCTTGATAATGCTGTCCGCGCCAAGTTCGGCGTTCGCCTCGGCGAGCCTGCGTGCAACCGCTCCGCGCAGCCAGAGTATGACGGCGCCGAAAACGGCCGCGAGGAGCACAAGGAAGCCCACCACGATGAGTATGATTGTCAGTGCCATTTGCGCCTTTGCGCTATCTCTATCCCAAGGTCAGGTCGCAATGTGGCCGTGAAGCGCTATAACATTGCTCCACGGGATGAAATAGTGATGCATGCCCAGCTCACCGCGGGCGGCCAGCGTGATCCCTTCGTCCTTCACCGCCACCACCGCGTAGAACTTTACGTTTGGTATCTCGTGCCTGATGAAGATCTCGAGCGCCTGGCACGCCGAGTCCCATCCGAACATCTTGTGGCAGAGCTCCACCGGCAGGTGCTTGATGTCGTCACCGGGTGCCTGTACGTAGCACGGCTCCCTCAAGCTTATGATCTGCATTTGTTCCAGCCTCCTTTTCAGGCAGCCTCGCGCCTTTGAGCGCTGCCGTGGAAAAGAATAACCAACTACGTCCGACCTTTCAAACCGCGGACATGACCCCACGCTCCGGCTTTGTTATAGAATACGCTGGACTGCTGCCAAAAAGCTTGCCCGCGCCCACTTTTGGAGAGAACGTATTGAGAACATGTGAACTTTGTGGAAACGAGAATCCGGACGAAGCTCGGTTCTGCATGAAATGTGGCAAGGACATGGAGGCTGCCCGCAGCTCCAGTAGCGCCTTCGATTCTGTTGAAGACCCCGCCACTTTCACCCCGCTTGGTGATGACGAGTACGCTCGCCTCGCGCCTACGACCCGGGCGCCAAGGGAGCCGGTCGGCGATGTCGCTTCTTACAAAGAGGCGGCCGCGGCTGCCGCTCTCCAGGCCCAGCGGGATAGTGAAGACACCCAGAAGGCCGAGCAGACCCAGAGAGACGCGCATCAAGCCGCTCCGCTCGCGGAGATCGACCAGCGTCGAAAAGTCACCGACTTCGTCACGATGAAGCAGTTCTGCAGCCGCTGCGGGATGGCGAACCCCCACGACCAGCGTTTCTGCAAGAACTGTGGCTCAGCCCTTGGGGAAGCGCCCGGCGGGATGGCAGACCGCTCCTTCGAAGCGCCGCCCCAGATACAGGCGCCCGCTACCCCGATCGAGACCACCTCGCTCTCCGACCTCTCACCTTCCAGCGCGTACAGCGCGCCGGTCGGGCCTGAAAAGGCACGGCGCAGGCCTCCTCGGGACCATACGAGAAAGAGCGGCAGGGCCGTCCGCACAGGAGGCATGTCCGACTGGGATGCACGGCAGTGGCTCGGCCTGACCGCGGTCGTCATAGTCGTGGTAGCGCTCGCCTACATGACCTTCTTCGGCGGCTTCAACGCGATCTTCAACCGCGTCAACCGCAACATACGCAAGGCCGGCGCGACCATGGAGAAGCTTCCGGGCTTCCAGTTCAGCCTGTCGAACATCTACGAGTTGGATCAGGGCCAGTACGGCGGCGGCGGCCATGTACTTTTCGAGACACCGGACAAAAGCGCCTGGGAGGTCAAGCGCGACACGCCGGGCAACCCGCAGGTCCAGGGCACGATACAGGTCGCGCAAAAGACTTACGTGGGATCCGGCGGAACCTGGCAGCCCGGCGACCCCGCCACCACTACCGGAAACGTCTTACTGATGTGGCAGCAGTTCTCGGGCTCGGAAGCGTTGCCCAACGAGTCTTTCGGAACTCACACCTGCTTCCACTACAAGTACAGGATGACGCCTGAGCTCATGAAGACAGTCCTTGGCGTTGGAGGCCAGCAGGGAGTCAGCGACGTTATCACGGAGACGTGGATCGACACGACCACGTTCCAGGTCGTTCACCAGACCGCTCAGGTCTTCGGCGCGCAGGTCGACGGCGCGAAGATAATGAAGATAACGCTGGTGATGGACCTCGTCGAAGCCGGCAAACCCTACGGCATCAAGCCGCCGATGTGACAGGCCCGGCCGTTGCGGATCGGCGCTAGCCCGAGTTGATCATGCCTTTCGGCGCGCGACAGGACCTGGCGTAACCGCCGCCTTTCTTCCTTTCGATGCGCGCTTCGATGAAGCCGTCCCGCACGGGAACGCGGCCTTCGACCCAGTCCAGCCCGGACGGCCTGGGGTCGAACACGTAGCTCCTGTAGCCCGGCCCCGAAGGCCGGAGGCCGAGCACGTACTTGGAGAGGAGCGGCACTACGCCTGCCGACCAGCCGTGGCACAGCGAAGTGAGGTGCCCGTCCACCCCCCCGTTCTTTCCCGACCATTCCCAGAAGGTGGTGCCCGGCTCCGTAACGACCATCCCGCCCCAGCAGCGCCTCAACAGCTCCAGGGCCCCGGCGTCGTCGTGCGCCGCGAAACGCGCGAGGACCTCGTAGTTGTTCATGAAAGGCACCACTCGCTTGTTGTGCGGTTGCAGGCCCGGCGTAAGCCGGTAATAAGGAACGTCGACGTTGGTGGAGCCCCAGTCCACCCAGAGGTGGTCTCGCATGTAATCGAGTATGCGTCTCGAGGTCTGCGGGTCGCCGGAGAGACCTGCCACGATGGCCAGTGCGTTCGCGTCCTGGGGGACCCTTCCCCTGTCCGCCGTAGTGTCTACAAAAGCGCCCTTCCCCTCGTCGAACAGTGCGCGCTCGATCGCCTCTCCGAGTCTGAACGCGCGTGAGACGAAACCAATCGAGACGTCCGTCTCCCCTATCTCGTGCGCAATCGACGAAGCACAGTTGAGCGCCCAGTAGTACATCACGTTCGTATAGGCGGGCTTGCCCAGGCGAAACACGGTGAAACACCACTCCCACATGTTCAGCGGCGTCTGCCTGAAGAGACCTCCGCGGGTCTGCCCGTGCAGGTAAGCCAGGGCGCGCTTGATGACAGGGAACAGCTCCCGGACGAGGTCGATGTCCCCGGTGTGCATGAAGTACTGGTAGATCACGACGACCCACCATGCTACGTAGTCTCCAAAGAAGCCCGAGGCGACCCGCGCTGGGATCGGTCCCGGGCTGCAGGCCGGTATATACCCGCTCTTCTCCTGAAACCTGGACAGGGACAGAAGGGAATCGCGAATAGCGCCGCTTTCGTTGAAGCTCGTGTAGACGGCCGCGCCCGCCGGCGCCAGGTCCGCAGTCCAGACGAGCCTGTCACGCCTTGCTCCGTCAACAATGACCCAGTCAGACCGCCCGATCCTGTGCCTGCTGTCCGCGCCGCCCAGGGCCGGGTCGATCGTGCACATCTGCACCGTGTGGAGCCCGGCGTACCAGGAGCGGTTCAGACGGTCGTCGCTCGAAAGGAAGTAACCGCTCGATCCGGGGTCCGCGACATGGGGAGTGTATGAGACTGCAACATCGGCGAGGGTCACGCGTCCCGGTAGCACGGGATAGATCCAGAGGTAACGGAAGCCGCCGCAGTGAGGCATCTCGACCCGGACACCCTCCCGCGCTTTGAAGTGATGACAGTAGATAACGGGATCGGCGAGCGATGACACTTCGGCGACCAGCGCGTTCTGCAGGTGAGAGATCGACTCGACGGCTTGCGCTCCGACGCGCCCGCATCCGCCGGTGCCGAAAGTAAGGCGAGGGTAGCCTCCGACCTCTTTGCCGAAATCGACGAGGATGCCTTTGTGTGAAGTCGCGGTGAACTTCAGCTCGAGCCCTGCGCCCTCGGAATAGCCGACGCTGCCCTGGACTTTTCCGGAGAGCGTCGTCACCGACAGAGTGCGTGGTTCGACCGTGCGCGAGTCCGGCTCGAGCCAGTAGTCTTTTACCGAGGCAGTCTCTTTGAGGATGCCAGCCAACTGTCCACTTTCCGGGTCATGGGCCGCGCGAGCCAGCCCGGCTGCCCCGCAGATGCTTAAAGGCCCTCGCCCTCCTCGGGGCTCAGGCAGAAGATAGGATATCCCAACCGAAGTTGGCAGACAATCGCTTCGCGCGTCACCTGCGGGCCAGGAACTGCACCCTCCTGGTATCGCTGTTGACCGCCGACAAGCCTTTCGCGTCGTAAGTCTCGACCGCCGCGAAGCCGGCGCGGTCGAGCGTCTGGAGGATGAAATCGAGATCGTATGCGCGCTCGCGGTGGACCTCTTCGAACTTATCGTAGGACCCGTTCTCCCGCTCGATGAAGTTGGTCATCCGCAGCGTGTTTATTCGCGCGCCGGGGTCCCACGAAGATTCCCACAGAGAAAAAGCTCCGGTGAGGCGATGGACCATCACCGCGTCACCCCATCCTGCCTCCAGCTCCCGGCTGGTGTTCAAATCGAATATCGCATGTCCGCCCGGCCGGACACTTTCACCGAACCTTCTGAGTGACTCTGCGAGATCGCCCTCATCCGTGAGGTAGTTCAACGAGTCGAAGTTGCTGGTGAGCATATCCACCCGCTCGGGAAGCTCGAGCTCGGTGAACTGCTGCCTGATGAATACGATGTTGCGAAGGCCGCACCTTGCGCGGGCTTCGTCCAGCATTTCGGCGGACTTATCGATGGCGTAGGCGCGCGCGCAGGTGCCCGCGAGATACCGTGCGGCGAGGCCCGTTCCGCAGGCTATGTCGGCCGCCGTCGTAAACTCGATCCCGTTCCTGTTGACCAGCCGGTCGAAGTTCTCCCGCCAGCAATCAAAAGCCGTGTTGCCCACGAGCTCGTCGTAGATGCCTGCCAGCTCCCGGTATGGCTCCGCTTCACAGTTCATCTGGTCCATGTCTTCCTCTCGTCGCGCCGGCTGCTATGGCATTATCCAACGGCGCCGGGCACCCCTCAAGTGCCAGCGTGACAAGCAATGTATTCCGCTTTATGATAGGAGCCCGGGGAATAGCCTCCCGCGGTGGTCCGAACCCGCGGGATGAGCGAAGGAGGGCGTTATGAAGGAGCGGAAGGTAAAGAAGCTCGAGAAGAAAGCCACGAAGCTCGAGAAGAAAGCCAAGAAAGTAAACAAGATGTCGCTGAAAGCCTCTAAGAAGGCTGAGAAAGCCAGGAGCAAGCGGCCGGTCGAGTAATAGTCTTTCTTCATTGATCCACGGCTTGCGGCGCGCCGGTCGTTGCCTCGTATGGAGCGCCGCTGCCACGGAGGCAGCATGAGAAGATGCCGTGACTGCGATTTCCCCAGAAAATTCGCACGTTATTTTGACTGGCGAAGCGACGGCACCATAATCAGCACCGATAGCACTCGGACCCGCTCGCAGATCACCTTTCTCGAGGTGAGCGAGCTCGAGAGCCTCTTCAACGACCTTTCCGAAACAATCGGGATCGACATCGATCGGATTTTTATCCAGGCCCAGAAGAACATCGGCAAAGCTCTTTATGCCAACCTGCCATTGAGACACATGAAAAGAGTTCCCGGTAACAGGCTCCTGCGACCTCAGTGGCTGGCGAGACTCCTGGTGCGAACGATCGCGGCGGATATCGCGGGCCTCGGCGACGGGCGCGTCAGCCTCGACAAGTACGTCGCCGGCGAGACTCTTGTGGTCAGGTTCAAAAACCCCGTGCTCGTCCCCCTCGTGGTCGGCAGCGTCTCGGGCATCTACGAATCCATCGAGGACATGCCTGGCTCAAAGGCCGAGTACGGCATAGAGGCCGGGGACCTCGTGATAAGGCTGACGCGCAGCGATGAGGCGCCGGCCGAAGGAGAGCGCCTTTACCTCGAGGACACAAAGGAAGGCGAAGGCCCGATCAAGTGGAAGATGTGCCCGACCTGTCAGGTCCCCCTCGAAGCCGCCGAGACTTTCGAGTGGGACATCGACAGGGGTGTGATAACGAACAAGCGGACCGGCAAGCGCGAGGCGGTTGTGGCAGTGCAGTCCGTGAACGCGCTTCTGCGCGAGCTGGAGAACGAGCTCGGCGAGGATGTGCCACAACTCGTCTTCGACCATCAGAAAGCGCTGACGCTAAGGAAGCTGGAGGGCCTCGAGATTACCGAGGCGAGGGCGTTTATTGAAGAGAGGCTCAACAAGATGGCTCTGCGCGGTCTGGGCTATCCCTCAGAGTTCGAGTTTGACGGCTCCCTGATGGCGGTCGTGATTGACAACGCCTACAACCAGGTCCTTTATGCGGCGAAGCTCTCCGCGGTGCTGGAGGCTGCGACCGGCAGTACATCGCGGATCGAGTGGGATCAGCGCGAGCGGACCCGCGCCCGCTACACGATCTCAGTCTGAACCCGGGCCTTCAGGAACGGCCGACCTCACCTTGCGTAAACATAACAATTCTGCCCGACCGGGCACTACCTGGGTCCTCACCTGAACCTGCTGCGGCGCTCGTCTCCACATGACCCATCGCTCAAGCCCGCGGTGCCGAACGGAGAGAAGGCCTTCTTCAAAATCCCATCCCCACAGGTGAGGCACTTGCTGCCGCTGGAATCCTCTCCCAGCTTCTGAAGCCTCTGGGACTTCTCGCCGCAGTTGGTGCACTCGTACTCGTAAACCGGCACCTGCTTCCTCCTTGTCGACTGGACACTACGTCGGAATAAAGTCGGTCTCCCGTACTGTCTCGAGCACGATCGCCCCATTGGGGCAGACCACCTGGCACAGGCCGCAGCCCATGCAGGCCTCCGCTTTGACAACCGCTCCGGTCGACTCGTCTTCCATGCTGAGCGCGCCGAAGTAACAGCGCTCCAGGCACTCGCCACACGAATCGCAGAGGGATGCGTCTATGCGCGCAGCGAACCTCGACGGGTCACACATCTTGAGCTGGCGGTTGATGAGCATAGGGAAGGTCATACAACAATCGTTGCAGCAGTTACAGATAAAGTGGGTATCGGCGGCGCGGTTCATCGTGACGTGGATCAGGCCAGCCTCTTCGGCCTTCTTCAGGAGCTGGACGGCCTCGTCCTTGTCGACCTGGCGGCCGGTCCCGCGCTCGATCGAGTAGGAGCCGGCCTTTCCCAGTTGCATGCATATCTCCACCGGGCGGTCGCACTTCTGTGCCGTGAGCCGGCAGGTGCAGTTGGTCACGGCGATGACGTCGGCGTCGTCGATCATCTTGCGGACGTCGTCGTAGGCCAGGATCTGCTGGCGGGTGTCAACGGATTCGCTCACGGGCAGGATGCGCGTCACGGGGCGAGGGAGCAGCTTCTCGACGGTCTCGGAGAACGTGGGCCACTCCTCCTCCATGAACTCCTGCCAGAGGTCCAGGAACGAACGCGGCGCCTCGGGCCACAGGATCGACGCGTCGTGGAACTGCATGAGATCGCGGCACATCCTGAAGATGGTGCCGTCGGGAGCTTTCTTCTTGAAGACGAGGCCCTTCCTGAAAAGCGTATCGAGCGTCTCCCCCGCCCCGGCCTCATCCATGCCGAACTTCTCGGACACCGACTGCGCAGTGCCGGGAAGCGAGAGAAGGATGTCCGTTTCCTCGGGTGAGGCTATCGCCTCGAACAGCTTCGGGATTAGGCGCGAGTCACCCATGAAGATCTTCGCAGCAAGTTGTTTGTACCTGTCTTCCTCGTTCATGTCCTGAACCCCCTCCTGCTCATCTCCGTTGACTTCGTATCTTACCAGCGCTGAAACGGACTAACCCTGACATTAATCAACCGACCGTCCGGGCACCCGCACGGGCTAGCGCCCGAGCAACTCGGAAGCAGTCTCGACATAGGTGTCGAAGTCGCGCTTGCCGAAGCAGCAGCAGATTACTTTTTCCAGGCTGGAGTCGTTTTCGAGAAAGGACCGGATCTCACGGAGCGCGATCGCGGTGGCGCGCCCGAGCGGAAACGAATAGACACCGGTACTTATGGCAGGGAAAGCGATCGTCTTCACGCCGTTTTCCACGGCTACGGACAGGCTGTTGCTATAGCACGAAGCAAGCAGGTTGTCCTCGTTGCTCCTGCCGTTGTGCCAGACAGGACCGACCGTATGCACTACAAAGCGAGCCGGCAGGTTGTACCCCTTGGTGATCTTCGCCTCACCGGTCTGAGCGCCCCCGAGGGTCCGGGTCTCCGCGAGAAGTCCCGGACCGGCGGCCCGGTGGATCGCCCCGTCCACTCCTCCGCCACCCAGCAGGGTCTTGTTGGCGGCGTTCACTATCGCGTCTACCTCAAGCCTGGTGATGTCACCCTCGACTATTTCGAGGCGACCGTCGAGAAATTGCATGGCGGGCCCCCTTTCAATCAGCGGAACAGAGTATAGCAAAAATGCAGGGTCGGACCACTTCCTGTTGAAGCAGTTGCCTGACCATTCATACGACGGCCGGAAGGAGGTGGAACCGTGGAACATCCCGAGTTGGATTTCCTGCAATACCTGCTCAGGCGCTTCATTGAAATGGACGATATCGACCCCGCAAAGTGCACGGTGCAGGACCTGCTTGACAGGCTCCTTCAGGAGCTGACCCCGATCGGCGGAGGCTAGAAGCTCCCGGGCGATTGCTCAAGGATTATTGCGCTGCAAGACCGGATTGGTCCTCGGTGTCTGCCCCGGCGGCACCGGGGTCCCGTTCGGTGGGGCCACCTTTGCGCGTGACTTGACGCCGTTGTTCACCACGATCGTGACGATCTCATCAGAGGCCTTAAGGGTCCCTGGTGCGGGCTTGGTAGATATCACGCTGCCGACCGGGACCGTCTCGCTGTAACCGTTCACCACTTTCGGCTTGAAGGTGAACGCGGTCACGGTCTGCACCGCCTGGTCTCGAGGCTGGCCTACCACATCAGGGACCTGCGCGACCTTGCTGCCGATGCTGACCTCCAGGTCGACCGAGCTATTCCTCGGCACCGCCGTCCCGGCGCCCGGCTTCTGCGTCGCCACCTTTCCCCTCCAGATGTCGTAGGCGAACTTGTCCTCGACCTTGCCGGTCTTGAGCCCCGCCCTCTGTATCGCCTTGACCGCGACCGCTTTGTCCAGGTTTACAACGTTCGGGACTTTAACCTCCGAGCTGTTGATTACGCCAAGTGTGAAGATCAGGATCACGGCGATCGCAGCGATGACGAGAAGCGCAGCCCCTGACACGAGCGCCGCTTTGCGCTTCCCGCCGGGCCTCTTCCCCTGCTCGCCGTCCAGCTCCTCCTGGAACTTGAGCACCGCCGTCCTGGAGGCATCTTCCCGCCCGTAGGCGCCGGGCTCACTATCACCGATGGTGAGGGCCTCCTGGAGCGCGCCGGTCCCTGGCGACTCCCGTGTGGTCTCCTCTGCTTTCTTCGGCCGGCCTTTCCTCTCTACGGCCGCCGGCTCCACGGCGAGATCGATGCCCTCAGCGACCGCCGCAATGGCTTTGCGCATCTCCCCCGCGTCCTGGTAGCGCTCGTCAGGATCCTTGTCAAGCGCACGAGCAAGCACCGCGTCGAGCCCGGGAGGCACATCGGGATTGATTGATGATGCCGGCGCCGGCTCCTCGGACATGATGCGGTATATAACGCGCACGAAAGACTCGAACGCGTCACCGGGGCCGAAGGGGCGCACGCCCGTGAGCATCTCGTAGAGAACCACCCCGAAAGAGAAGACGTCGGTCCGCTTGTCGGCGTGCTTTCCGTCGATGACCTCGGGGGCGATGTAACCGGGGCTCCCCATGACCGTGCCGCTCTGAGTGATCGTTGTCGATGCCTGGACCCTTGCCAGCCCGAAGTCCACGATCTTGACGCGGTCGCCATCGAGCAGGAAGACGTTGTCCGGCTTGACGTCGCGGTGGATCACCTCGTGCGAGTGCGCATACTCGAGGCCGGCAAGCGCTTCGTCCGCAATTTTCAGGGCCCGGGGTATCGAGACCGGCTCGCCCCCCGCGAGGTCGGACAGCGGCTGGCCTTCGAGCAGCTCCATGGAGATGAAGTGCTTGTCCTTCGACTTCGAGATGTCGTGGATCGTCACTATGTTCGAATGAGTGAGACCGGCCGCGGCCCTGGCCTCGCGGTAGAACCTGTCGATCAGGTGCTGCCGCTCGTCGTCGGTCAAGCCGTCAGGGATGGACATGACCTTGAGGGCGACGTTTCGCCTGAGGAGGTTGTCACGAGCGAGGTAAACGACGCCGAACGCGCCTCTGCCGATCTCGCGGTCGATTTTGTAGCGAGGGCCTTTGATCTCCGACACGGCACCACCGGAATGTTTGAGAATATCGTGGGGGAATTATAGAACGCGCGCGAACGCTTTCACAATGAGAAGCGGCTCCGCCCGGACCCGCCGTCAGACTTTCTCTACGGTTATCTGCTGGAACGCTTTTGCGAAGGTCTCCGGCTCGGCAAGACCCGGCCCGGCGTTCATCACCGCGGACACCGAGCACGCCAGCCCGATGTGGAACACGCGTTCGATCGGCAGGGACTGGACCAGGCCCATCACGAGTCCCGCTACCATCGAGTCGCCGGCGCCGACAGTATCGTCCGAAAGCGCCGGGACGGTGCCGCGCAGCGCGATGTCCCGAGTAACCAGGAGCGCGCCTTTCCCGCCCATGGACACGACGACGACCTCGACGCCCTTCTCGTTGATGGTGCGTGCGAATTTGATGATGTCGCCTGCGGTCTTCAGCTCAACCCCGGCGAGCTCGGAGAACTCGACCACGTTGGGCTTGATCAGGTAAGGGGCGGCCTCTATGGCCGCCACCAGCGGCCCGCCCTCGCAGTCGACGATGACGCGCGAGCCGCGTGACTTGCCCTCGGTGGTAATGTGGTAGTAGATGTCGTCCTGGGTCCCGGGCGGCAGCGACCCCGAAAGCACGAGGACCTCGGGGGTCTGGGCTATCTGAAAAACGAGGTCGGTCACGCGCTCCGTGTCGGTCTTCTGTACCGGCGGGCCGGCTGCCCGGATCATCAACTCTTTTCCGTCGCTTAGCCCCAGCACGATCACATTGGTCCGGGTCTCGTTCTTGATGCGTACAATCTGGAGGATCAGGCCCTCGCTCTGGAGGAGGTCGAGCACCTCCTCCCCCACGTGGCCGCCGACCATGCTCAGCGTCACGGAGTCCGTTCCCATCGCGCGAAGTGCTCTCGAGACGTTTATGCCCTTCCCCCCGGGCGTCTTCCGCACCTCGATCGCGGTAACCGGCTCGCCGAAGGATATTCTGTCCAGAACATACGTGATGTCGAGGGTAGGGTTCAACGTGACTGTATATATCATCTTTCTTTCAACCCTTTGCTCCCCCCCGCTCCGGCCGCGCCATGAATGATATCACCGGCGCGTACGGCATTCACTTCGATGCCGGACGGGCCGTCGGATCACCAACCCACACTTTTGTTCACAGTGGCGTCACACTTGTGTTTTTGTTCCTTATATTGCTTAAATACGGCAGAAGCGCGGCGATACCTGTGGCTCGGGCAGCGGGGTCCATAGACCGGTCAGCAACCGGAGCAAATTTGGGCCCGGGGAAAAAGGTGGACGCGTCAAGGCCGAAGAAATAACGACGGGTTCGGGCACGGAAGGCCCGATGTGATATGCACTACACCACGTGGGAAATCGTAATACGCATCCTGCTCTCGCTGCTGTTCGGGGGCCTGGTGGGACTCGAGCGCGAGCTTACCGACCACCCTGCAGGAATCAGGACCCACATACTCGTGACCGTGGGCGCCTGCGCATTCACCATCATGTCTCTGTTCGGGTTTCCAGGTTTTCTCGGCGGCGACCGCGTCGCGGCGGGCATAGTGACCGGCATCGGTTTCATCGGCGGAGGCGCGATCCTCAAAGCCAAGGACGGCTGGGTGACAGGCCTCACTACCGCCGCAAGCCTGTGGAGCTGCGCGGCCATCGGGATGCTGGTCGGCACCGGTTTCTACGCCGTGGGCCTCATAGTCACCGGCATGGACCTTATCGTGCTGGAGTTCATCGACTGGGTCGTGGACAAGCTGGCTCCGAGGTTCAAGTCCCGCACGCTCCCCGTGACCGTTTCGGGCTCTCACTCCGCCGACAACCTCAAGGCCGTGTTGAACGCTCTCGAGATCGGCGGTTGCTGCCCCGAGCTCCTCGGGTACAACCGCAGGGAGGAAGGCGACAAGTTCGACATGTCGCTCGTCGCCAAGATCACGTCGCGGACGAACATGCAGGAGATAACTGACAAGCTGTACGACATCTCCGGCGTGACGGACGTCCTCTGGGGATGACACCCTACCCTGTCACTCGAGAGCCGACTCGTATTCAGGGTCGGTCCAGCAACTCGGTCCGAGGATATCAGTCAGCGGGTCGACGTCCTCCGGGCTGAACCCCACGTGCAGCCGGCGCCGCCATCCTTCGGCATACTCGAACCTTCCCGACGCGTTCGCGGTCTCCGACGCCATGTGCTCCATGGCCTCGATGAAGTCGATCCCCTGGCTGTCGCGCATCCACTCGCACTGGCTGACGTGCATTCTCAGCATCCGTCGCTTGAGGTCCATCGCCTCGCCGATGTTAACGTACTGGCCGGCCCTGACCCGCCAGCGCAGCGGGTCGCGGTTCGCGAACGGCTGGCAATGGTAGATGGTCGTGTCGCCGCCCCACGCCCTAGCGGCGGGCTCTGTCACCAGGCCGGGAAGTGAGCGCGCGAATGCCGCCGACACGGCTATCCGGCAGGCGCTCTCGTGGTCGGGATGATAATCCTCGGGCGCGTGGACCAGCATCACCGATGGCCTGACCTCCCTGACTACAGCGGTGGACCTTGCCAGCAACTCAGGGCCGCAGGAGAGCCTCATGTCCGCGGCGATCGGCGCGTGCAGCGTGGCTCCGGCGAGCGAGGCGGCCTCAGCCTCCTTCAGCCGCACAACAGAGGCGTCCTTCCTGCTCAGGGTCGAAGACCCGAGCGAGCCATCCGTCAGGCTCCAAATGTGTATGGAAGCCCCCGCCCGCTTTAACAGCACCAGTGTTCCTGCCATCGCGAATTCGACGTCGTCCGGATGCGCGCCAACGGCGAGCACGACTGTCTTAACGCTATCTCTATGGTCCAAGGTGATCTCCTTATTCGGCCGCCCGGCAATCTTCACACGGTTTCAGTTGCTTTGCCAGCAGCCGCAGGAGGCTCTCGCCGCGTGCAGAAGGTTCCGCACAACGGCACACAAACGGGAGGGAACATGAACGTACTCGTGGAGCGGATGATGCAGGCGCCCGGCGCGATGGTCCATTACGTGAAGGACAGGATCACTAAGGCCGACCTCAACGACCCGGGGCTCCTCAAGCCCGGCGAAGGGGCGCTGGTGGAGATCCGCGACAAGAAGCTCGCGGTCTACAAAGATCCTGACGGAGAGCTCCATGTGATGTCGCCCGTCTGCAGGCACCTGCGTTGTATCGTTGACTGGAACGCGGCTGAGAAGACGTGGGACTGTCCATGTCACGGGTCGCGGTATGACGCGATGGGCAAAGTCATACACGGGCCGTCGACAAAGGACCTCCT
>Ga0209745_1000884_pt1 | contig 18075 bp, 18 predicted proteins | sample BarGraNGADG00312_FD_184495 | JGI IMG/M metagenome (GOLD analysis project Ga0209745, IMG submission 184495) | Arctic peat soil microbial communities from Barrow, Alaska - Barrow Graham LP Ref core NGADG0004-312 (SPAdes) (version 2) | ecosystem: Environmental > Terrestrial > Soil > Wetlands > Peat...
GTGATACCCCCATGGGGTATGGTGTAATTGGCAGCACGACTGATTCTGGTTCAGTTAGTCTAGGTTCGAGTCCTTGTACCCCAGCGTTGATCGCCCGACGGCTTGTGAATGGGCGCGATTCGGAGATGAGCCACCCTTACCGGTATGGTTTCCTCCGCTGCCGAGGAGCATCTGAGCGACTCGGGAGCACCAGCTAGGGCCCCGTTGTGTAGCGGCCTAGCACGCCGCCCTCTCAAGGCGGTAGCACGGGTTCGAATCCCGTCGGGGCTACTCGCCGCGAGCAATCCCCGTCCTGTGTGCAGGGCGGGGACTCTGCGTCCGGTGCCGTGCGAGCTCAGGAGGTTTGGGGAGCCTGGGCCCGGCACAGGATCTCGGTGAGCTTGTTGGCTCCGGCGACCACGGTGGCCGCGTGCAGACGACCGGGCTGACGGGAGACCCGCTCGATCGCACCCGAGATGGAGACCGCGGCCACGATGCGACCCGATGGGCCGCGAACCGGTGCGGACACCGAGGCGACACCGAACTCACGCTCGCTCACGCTCTGGGCCCAACCGCGGCGCCGGACGGCGGACAAGGTGGTGGCGGTGAACTTCGCGCCATGGAGCCCACGGTGCAGACGGTCCGGCTCCTCCCATGCGAGAAGTACCTGGGCCGCGGAACCGGCGAGCATGGACAGGCTGGCACCGACCGGGATCGTGTCGCGAAGGCCCATGGGGCGCTCGGCAGCTGCGACGCAGATGCGCAGGTCACCCTGGCGGCGGAAGAGCTGGGCGCTTTCGTGGGTGTGGTCACGCAGGGCGCCCAGGACGGGACCGGCGGCGGCGAGAAGGCGGTCCTCGCCAGCGGCTGATGCGAGCTCGCCGAGGCGGGGGCCCAGGACGAAACGGCCCTGCATGTCACGCGACACGAAGCGGTGGTGCTCGAGGGCGACGGCGAGACGATGCGCGGTTGGACGCGCCAGTCCGGTGGCGGCCACGAGCTGGGCCAAGGTCGAAGGCCCGGCCTCGAGGGCGCCCAGCACGACCGCGGCCTTGTCCAGAACGCCGACTCCGCTAGTATTGTCCATGCGCTGATATTGGCGTCTCAGAGCCTGAGACGCAAGTTCATCGCTCGAAATTTTGCGCGAACCTCGGAGAGCGGGGTCATCAGGATCTGATCGGCACGGCGTCACGAAGGAGCTGGTCATGGCAGGCACGCTGGCCGAGAAGGTGTGGGATGCGCACGTGGTGCGTCGGGCGCAGGGTGAGCCCGACCTTCTCTACATCGACCTCCACCTGCTGCACGAGGTGACCAGCCCCCAGGCCTTCGACGGGCTGCGGGTGGCAGGCCGTACTGTTCGCCGCCCCGACCTGACTCTGGCCACCGAGGATCACAACGTCCCGACGACTCCGGGGCCAATCACCGACCCGGTGAGCAAGACCCAGGTCGAGACCCTGCGACGCAACTGCGTCGAGTTCGGCGTCAAGCTCTTCCCGATGGGCGATGTCGACCAGGGCATCGTCCATGTCGTCAGCCCGCAGCTCGGCCTGACCCAACCCGGCATGACCATCGTCTGCGGTGACAGCCATACGTCCACCCACGGTGCTTTCGGGGCACTGGCCTTCGGTATCGGCACCAGTGAGGTCGAGCACGTTTTGGCCACGCAGTCGTTGCCGTTGAACCCCTTTCAGACTCTGGCAGTCACCGTCGATGGTGAGCTGCCCGAAGGCGTGACAGCCAAGGACATCGTCCTGGCGGTCATTGCCAAGATCGGTACGGCAGGCGGTCAGGGCTACGTGATCGAGTTCCGGGGCACCGCGATCCAGGCGCTCTCGATGGAAGCCCGGATGACGGTCTGCAACATGTCGATCGAGGCCGGCGCACGCGCGGGCATGATCGCTCCCGACCAGACAACCTTTGACTACCTACAGGGTCGCCCGTACGCTCCGGCCGGCGCCGAATGGGATGCCGCAGTCGCACAGTGGTCGACTCTTCGAAGCGAGGACGACGCCGTCTTTGACGCCGAGGTCCACGTGGACGCCGCCGAGCTTGCCCCGTTTGTGACCTGGGGGACCAACCCGGGCCAGGGCCTGCCGCTGTCCGCGAGCGTCCCCGATCCCGAGTCCTTCGGCGATGAGTCCGACCGGGCCAACGCCAAGCGGGCTCTGGAGTACATGGGCCTCAGGGCCGGCACCCCGCTCAGGGGGATCCGGGTCGACACCGTGTTCGTCGGCTCCTGCACCAACGGCCGGATCGAGGACCTGCGCGCCGCTGCTGCGGTCATCAAGGGTCGCAAGGTCGCGCAGGGGGTGCGAATGCTCGTCGTTCCCGGTTCGACCAAGGTGCGTCTGCAGGCCGAGACCGAGGGCCTGGACAAGGTGTTCAGCGAGGCGGGTGCGGAATGGCGGCTGGCCGGATGCTCGATGTGCCTGGGGATGAACCCCGACCAGCTGGCACCGGGCGAGCGCAGCGCGTCGACCTCAAACCGCAACTTCGAAGGTCGCCAGGGCAAGGGCGGCCGCACCCACCTGGTCAGCCCGCTTGTGGCGGCGGCCACCGCCGTGCGCGGCACGCTGTCCAGCCCTGCTGATCTTTGAAGCCGTACGAGACGACCGACCCAGAACCGAGGACACATCGCCATGGACAAGTTCACGGCCTACACCGGTATCGGTGTGCCGCTGCGCCGCAGCAACGTCGACACGGACCAGATCATCCCTGCCGAGTACCTCAAGCGGGTGACGCGAACCGGCTTTGAGGATGGCCTCTTCGCTGCATGGCGCAAGGACGAGACGTTCATCCTCAACAACCCGATGTATGCCGCGGGGTCCGTCTTGGTGGCCGGTCCCGACTTCGGCACCGGGTCCTCTCGTGAGCACGCGGTATGGGCACTGATGAACTACGGTTTCCGGGTCGTCATCGCTTCGCGTTTTGGGGACATCTTCCGGGGAAACAGCGGTAAACAGGGGCTGCTCACCGCTCAGGCAAGCCAGGGGGACGTCGAGCTGATCTGGAAGCTGCTCGAGAATGAGCCGGGCGCCGAGGTCACGGTGGACCTTCAGTCCAAGACCATCACCGCCAAGACCATCGTGGCGCCCTTTGAGGTGGATGACTACACCCGCTGGCGGTTGCTCGAGGGACTGGACGACATCGGTCTCACCTTGCGCCACGAGGCCGAGGTGACCGCCTTTGAGGCGAAGCGGCCGAGCTACAAGCCAACGACGATCGACGCCTGATACGCCGCGCGGGGTCCGTGAGCGCGCGCCAGCGAACACTTTTTTTTGGCGATGGGCTGTCCGCGGCAAGCGCCACCCCATCGGCGCAATGTCAAGCGCACGGCGCCGACCCTTCAGCGCGGTCATCGCATGTCGGCGGCCTCGTCACATACGACGAATAGCATTGTGAAATATAGCCATTCAGTCGACATGCCCGACTTTGGGCCGCCGACGGCGTTGGTCGGCCACCTGTAAGAAGCAGCACGCGGGAGGCGCTTCCCGCCGGAAGACAGCAGCCCAAATACGTTGCGACACAACGATTCCGAGATGCCTTGGTGGTGGACTCCGGCCGATTGTGGCCCTAACGTCATTCTCAAGTCGGGCGGTGGCCCGGCCGCCCAATTCGTCGGGCAAGGGGCTCGGCGAACATTCTCCTCAGGAGGGGAAGACGTGAACAAGGGACAACTGATCGCCGCAATTGAGGGTCGTCTCGGTGGCAAGAAGGCTGCGGCCGATGCACTCGAAGCAGTACTCGATGTCGTCATTCGCGAGGTAGCCAAGGGCAGGAAGGTCGGTATCACCGGCTTCGGCACCTTCGAGCGTGCGGCTCGTGCGGCACGAACCGGCCGTAACCCGCGTACCGGTGCGAGCGTCAAGATCAAGAAGACTGCCGTTCCGAAGTTCAAGGCCGGCACAGCATTCCGCACCGTTGTCGCCGACCCGCGTCAGCTTCCCAAGACCTCTGCCGCTGGTGCCCGGGCCGCTGCTCGCACCAGCGCCTCCGTCAAGAAGACTGCCGTGAAGAAGGCGGCTCCGGCCAAGGCTGCGGTCAAGAAGGCAGCCGTGAAGAAGGTGGCCGTGAAGAAGGCGGCTCCGGCCAAGGCTGCGGTCAAGAAGGTTGCCGTGAAGAAGGTGGCCGTGAAGAAGGCGGCTCCGGCCAAGGCTGCGGTCAAGAAGGTAGCCGTGAAGAGGGCGACCCCGGCCAAGGCTGCGGTCAAGAAGGTAGCCGTGAAGAAGGCCGCCCCGGCCAAGGCAGCCGTGAAGAAGGTGGCCGTGAAGAAGGTTGCGGTCAAGAAGGTCGCCCCGGCCAAGGTCGCCGCCAAGAGGGCTGTCAAGAAGGCCTGACGCACGAAGTACCTCAAGGATGGGTCGGCACCTGTTGGTGCCGGCCCTCCTTGCAGATCAGCGGATGGGCTGACCGTCGCCGATGCCGACGATCCACAGCCGGGTCACGGCTGAGGCGGACATCTCGATGCTGACGCGCTGGCCGGGGCGCACGTGGCGCAGGCCGCTGGCGTCGAACGCGATGCCGTCAAAGGGAACTTCGCGGCCGTCGTCAAGCAGCACGCTGCCCGAACCGCTTTCGTCGTCGTATTTGTGCACGCTGGCTTGCATAGGGGTCAGGCTAGTCCCAGAGACCAGGTTCAGCACGGTCGCGGTGTGCCTGCCGACCCCGATGGTGACGGCACGGCGTAGCGCCTGGTCGTCGTCCACATCGGTGCGCAGCGCGGGCAGGTCCAGATCCAGCCGTACGCAGTCGCGCGCGTGTTCACGTGCGGAGTCCGCACCGAACCTCGGGTGGAGGTCTTGTGGGGCGAGCGCACTGAGTAGCACCGTGCCCGTGCCGGACGCGTCCGGGACCAGGGCACGCGGGTGCACTGCGCACGCAGAGAGAGCAGCGATGAGGTCCTTGGGCCGCAGGGTGGGGATGTCGCCGAGCAGGACCGCTGTCGGGCCGGGGCCAAGGACCCGTTCCACGTACCCGATCCCCTGGCGGAGGGCGGGGTTCAGACCATCGCCCGGGTCGGCTACGACGATGGCGCCCTGACTGCCTACGAACGTCGTAGTGAGCTCATCGGACGTCACGACAACCACGTGAGCCGGCGGCATACTGGCGACTGCCGCAGTGATCGTGTCCAGGGCGAACGCATGCGCCAGATCAGCCCGCGCCACCCCGTCGGGCGGATGCAGGCGGCTCTTGGCGGCCAACTGGCCCTTGACCGGGATGATCAGTCGCCAGCGGTCGATTTCGGGGGAGCGCATCTCGTTGATCGTCTCAGGACCGGCGTGCTCGTCTCGACACCGACCCGGTCGTGCGGCGAAGATGACGGCGAACCAGGCCGCCACAGTGGACGTTGGCCATCAAGAACAGACAGAGCGGAGCGTCAGTGCGGCGAATTCGACCAGAACGGCAGCTCCCGCGGTCATACCGTGGCCTCGCGATGCTCATTCGCGCACTGTTGATGGTGTTCACCCGTCGCGACTGGAAGGGTGCCGAGAACTTCCCGACCAGCGGCGGATTCGTGGTCTGTCCGAACCACCTCTCTCATGTCGACCCATTCGTCTTCGCCCACTTCCTGTACGACAACGGGCATCCGCCGTTCTTTCTGGGCAAGTCAGGGGTGTTCGAGATCCCGATCATCGGGAGGCTCCTGACTGCGGCACAGCAGATTCCGGTCCAGCGCGGCACCAGCCATGCCGCGGAAGCCTTTTCGGCCGCGGTCGCGGCGGTCCGGGAAGGCAAGTGCGTCCCGATCTTCCCCGAAGGCACGCTGACCCGGGATCCGCAGATCTGGCCCATGACGGGCAAGACCGGTGCCGCTCGAGTGGCCCTGACGACGCGGTGCCCGGTGATTCCGGTGGCCCAGTGGGGGCCGCAGGAGATCCAGGCGCCGTACGCCAAGGAGCTGCACCTGCTCCCACGCAAGACCATGCGACTGATCGCAGGACCGCCTGTGGACCTCAGCGACCTGTACGACAGGCCCCTGAGCGGCGCGACCCTGCGGGAGGCCACGGACCGGATCCTGGACGCCATCACGCGGCAGCTCGAGACGATCCGGGGTGAGCAGGCTCCAGCCGCCCGCTTTGACTCGCGCACTGCCGGCATTGCAGAGATCGGCAACCCCAACAGGCGCCGTGGCACCAAGTCCTCGGGCACGGCGAACGGAGAGTCATCATGACGCGCGTCGCCGTGTTCGGCACGGGTAGCTGGGGCACGGCGTTTGCTGCGGTGCTCGCCGATGCCGGATCACAGGTCCGCATGTGGGGGCGACGAGCCGAGCTGGTCGACCGGATCAACCACTCCCACGTCAACGGTGACTATCTCCCGGGTCTCCTTCTGCCCGAAGCAATCTGGGCGACGAACGACCCCGAGGAGGCCTTGGACGGCGTCGACATCGTGGTCCTGGCGGTCCCGTCGCAGATGCTGCGCGTCAATCTGGCCCGGTGGGCCGACTTCCTGCCGTCTCACGCGGCCGTGGTGTCCCTGATGAAGGGCGTCGAGCTGGGCACGACCATGCGGATGAGCGAGGTCATCGCTGAGGTGGGCGGTGTCGTTCCAGAGCGCATCGCCGTCGTGTCCGGGCCCAACCTGGCCAAGGAGATCGCGGCCAAACAACCGGCAGCCTCGGTTGTGGCTTGTGTCGATGAGTCGTTGGCCGAACGAGTTGCGCTTGCCTGTGCCGCGCCGTACTTCCGGCCGTACACGAACACCGACGTCGTCGGCACCGAGCTCGGAGGAGCGGTCAAGAACGTCATCGCCCTCGCGGTCGGCATGGCCGAAGGCATGGGCATGGGGGACAACACCAAGGCCACGATCATCACCCGGGGGCTGGCTGAGACCGTGCGGCTTGGTGTGGCGCTGGGCGCCGATCCAGCCACCTTCTCCGGTCTTGCGGGAGTCGGAGACCTCATTGCCACGTGCATGTCGCCGCTGTCGCGCAACTACACCCTCGGCGTGAATCTTGGTCGCGGCATGACCGTCCAGGAGGTGGTGGCAAGGACCAAGCAGACGGCCGAGGGCGTGAAGTCCTGTCAGTCCATCCTGGAGCTGGCGCAGCACCACGGCATCGATGTACCGATCATCGAGAACGTCGCCGCTGTGGTGCACGAGGGTCGCGCGCCCGACCGCGTTGCCGACCTGTTGATGTCCCGCGCCCGCAAGGCTGAGACGAACTGACCCTCAGCGGGACCGGGTCGCGGGGGCCAGCGCTGCGTCAAGATCGCGCCACAGGTCATCAACGTCCTCGACGCCAACACTGAGGCGCAGCAGGTTGTCCGGGACGGTGGACGGTTCGGAGGGATGCCGGCGGCGGCGTTCGATCAACGACTCGACACCACCCAGACTGGTCGCGTGGGTCCACAGACGGACCTGTGCGGCAACGGTTTCGGCCCCGTCGGGGCCACCGTGAACCTCGATGGCGATGATCGAGCCGAAGCCCGGGTAGCGCACCCGTTCCACGGCGGTATGGCCCTGCAGTCGGGCGGCCAGCTCAGCTGCGTTGGCACTCGAGCGCTCGACCCTCAGGTGCATAGTCCGCATCCCACGCAGGGCCAGCCAGGTCTCCATCGGACCGGCGATCGCTCCGTGGATCAGTCGGTACTGGGCGAGCGCCTCATGGAACCTGCGCCCACGTTCGGTGTCGGCCGTGACGGTCGCGCCCAGAATCACATCCGCGTGCCCGGCGAGGTATTTCGTGACCGAATGGACCACTATGTCGGCGCCCATCGACAGGGGCTGTTGGACCAGCGGGGTGGCAAAGGTGTTGTCGCACAACGCGACCGCGCCAACAGTGCGGGCTGCCTGGAAGATGCGCGGCAGGTCCGCGACCTCGAGCATCGGGTTGGTGGGGGACTCGGCCCACAGGACGTCGGCCCCCTCAAGCGCCGCGATCACAGCCGCGCTGTCGCTGATGTCGACGCGCCGCAGGCTGGCCCGCCCGGCCTTCTCGAGGGACTCCAGGATCAAGCCGGTGCCGCTGTACGCGTGGGTCGGAGCGACGATGACCGCCCCCTCGGGTGCGAGGGACAGCGCTGCCGCGATGGCCGCCATACCCGAGGAGAAGACCAGCGCCGATCCGCCCTCGAGCGCGCCGAGGGCCTCCTCGAACGCGGTCCATGTCGGGTTGCCACCGCGGGCGTAGTCGACCGGTCCGTCCGCGACGTACGTCGAGGAGAGCTCCAGGGGGGCATTGAGACCGGCTCCCGGACTGCGCGGCTGTCGGCCGGCCGAGACCAGGATCGAAGCGGGGGCAAGGCCTTCGTGATTCGCGTCCACCCGCTCAGGGTAGGGCCAAGCGTGTCAGGGTGTTCCCGGCACGCGCCACCTTGGTGGTCGGTGGTTTGTCGGGCGATAGGGTCGCAGGCGATGACCGACACCGACCAGCCCAGCCCTGAGTCCACCGACGCCTCGCCTCGAAAGCCCACGGTGGCCATCGTCTTCGGCGGCCGCTCCTCCGAGCACTCCGTGTCCTGCGCCACCGCTGCGGGGGTGATGCAGGCGATCGACCGCGACGTCTACGACGTGCTCCCGATCGGCATCGCCAAGGACGGCCGCTGGGTCCTGGCGTCCGACGACACCGGGGCGCTCGAGCTCTCGCCCGGTCACGTCCCCGAGGTCGACGGCTCCGGGGCCGCCGTGCTGGTCCCGTTGAGCACCACCGAACGGTCGCTTCGTGTCCTCGAGCCGGGAGCGCCGCCCAAGGCTCTGGGCGAGGTCGACGTGGTGTTTCCGCTGCTGCATGGCCCCTTTGGCGAGGACGGCACGATTCAGGGTCTCCTCGAGCTGGCTGACATCCGCTACGTCGGGTCGGGCGTTCTCGCCTCTGCGGTGATGATGGACAAGCACTACATGAAGGTCGTCTTCGCCGGGCACGGTCTTCCGGTCGGCCCGTATGTCGTGATCACCGACCGCGAGTGGCAGCGTGATCCAGTGGCATCGATGGATGCAGCGGCCTCACTGGACTGGCCCGTCTTCGTCAAGCCGGCCCGCGCCGGATCAAGCATGGGCATCAGCAAGGTGTCCGAGCCGGAGGCCTTGCGGGCAGCCATCGAGTTCGCCCGTGAGCACGATCCCAAGGTCATCATCGAGTCCGGCATCGTCGGCAGAGAGATCGAGTGCGGGGTCCTGGAGGGCCGCGACGGCGCTGCTCCCCGGACCAGCGAGGTCGGAGAGATCGAGGTCGTCCAGGGCCACGACTTCTACGACTTCGAGGCCAAGTACCTCGCAGAGTCCGACGTCGTGCTGACCTGCCCTGCCAAGGTGCCCGATGGCGTGGCCGACGAGGTACGCCGGGTTGCCGCGGCTGCGTTCGAGGCTGCCGGTTGCGAGGGGCTGGCCCGGGTGGACTGCTTCTACACCGAGCACGGCGACGTGATCATCAACGAGATCAACACCATGCCCGGCTTCACCCCCCTCTCGATGTACCCCCGGATGTGGGCGGCCTCCGGGCTGGACTATCCCGACCTGATCGACGAGCTGATCCAGCTGGCGCTGGCTCGGCGCACGGGGCTCCGTTGAGAGGCACGGTGCTGACGTCCTACTGGCAGTGCCGCTCGCCCTGGGGGATGGCCGACGCCGCGGCGCCGAACGCCGGGAGCAGCAAGGGCTCGGGCTTGTAGGCGCTGGGCACCAAGATCTCGATCGCCGGCGACCGCCCGTACGTTGTGAAACGGACACCATCGGTGAGCTGATGCGCGACCCAGTCGACGCCGCTGACCTCCAGGCACTGATCCGTGGTCGGGCCGATGGCTGCTAGCCCACAGCGGGCAATGATTGCCGGGTCACCCCAGGCGCGCACGGCATCAGAGGACGAGGACGTCGGGCGAAGTGACTGTCCACCAACGGTCTTGGGCCAATGGGTCGCAGCCGACCGACACGGTGCGGATCCAGCCTCGGCCGGGTCCGTCACGTCTACGGTCGACGAGCAGGCAGCCAGCACCCCGACGAGGAGGACCGCGCCGAGGCGTGCTGAGAGGCACCCGTGAACAGGGCGGCCCGTCACGCGCCAACGAGGGGCTTGCGCCCCTGGTGTTGCGCTCAGACGTGCACAACCGTGCAGGTCAGGGTGCGGGTGATGCCCGGGACGTCCTGGATCTTGGCGATGACCAGCTTGCCGAGGTCGTCGACGGTGCGGGCCTCGACGCGGGCGATGACGTCGTAGGGGCCGGTGACGTCCTCGGCCATGGTGACGCCGGAGATCCCCGCTATCGCCTCGGCGACCGTGGCCGCCTTGCCCACTTCGGACTGAATCAGGACGTAGGCCTGAACCACCACGACGCCTCCAAGGGAATGTCATCGGAGCGCTTCACCCCGATGACCAACGGATTTCACTGACCAGGCCCTACATGGACCCGGCTGTGCAGACGCTACCGTGCGAAGGCACGCTACGTCCCACCGGGGAGGCCACATGTTGAACGAAAGTCCTGACGCCGCAGGGCCCACGCTCGCCGACATCGGCGAGGACGAGCTGCTGTCCACCATCTTCCCGCTACTGCCCGGCGGACCAGGAGTCCTCATCGGGCCCGGTGACGACACCGCCTTGTTGAGCTCCTCCGGCCGGTCGGTGCTGGCCACGACGGATGCGATGGTGCGGGGTCGCGACTGGCTCGACGAGTGGTCAACCGGCGCGGACGTCGGCGCCAAGACCGTGGCTCAGAACCTTGCCGACATCGCTGCCATGGGTGGCGTGCCGACCGGTCTGCTGGTCACGCTGATCGCGGATCCCCGGACGTCCCTGGCATGGGTCCGGGACTTCACCGCGGGGTTGGCCCAGGCCGCCAGATCGGCTGGCGTGCCGGTGGTGGGCGGCGATCTGTCGTCGGCCCCTGCGGGGGTCCTGGTGGTGTCGGTGACCGCCCTGGGGGAGTGCGAAGGTCGTCAGCCGGTACGCCGTTCCGGAGCGCAGGTGGGCGACGTCCTTGCCGTGTGTGGCAGCCTGGGTCGCTCGGCGGCGGGGTTGTTGCTGCTGCAACGTGGCGAGACCGAGCGGGCACCCGAGCTCGTCGACTACCACCGACGGCCGCGGCCGCCATACGAACAGGGGCCCATGGCTGCGAGGGGCGGGGCAACAGCCATGCTCGACATCAGCGACGGGCTGGGTCGCGACGCCGGCCGCCTCGCCAGGGCAAGCGGGGTCAGGATCGAGATCGACGACCTGCAGCTTGTCGATGACGTGCGGCCGCTGCAGCGGGTGGTCAGTGCGGACGACGCGTGGCGCAGCGTCCTCGAGGGCGGTGAGGAGCACTCGCTGCTCGCGTGTTTCCCCTCCGGAGCCGGGCTGCCCGACGGCTGGCGAAGGATCGGCGATGTCGTGGTCGGCTCCGGCGTGTGGTTTCGCGGCGAGCTGGTGCTCGGCGGCGGTTGGGACCACTTCGGAGGTTGAACCGCTCCAGCCTGCGAACGCTGAAGCCGTGCCAACCGGCCCGGATACAACGAAGCCGACCTCCGCGAGGAGATCGGCTTCGGCACGTACGGGCAGGGGCAAGGCGCTTAGCGCTTGACCTTGCCGGCCTTGAGGCACGAGGTGCAGACATTGAGCCGCTTCGGCGTGACACCCGCAACACCGACCAGAGCCTTGATGCGCTGGATGTTGGGATTCCAGCGGCGCTTGGTGCGGCGGTGCGAGTGCGAGATGTTGTGACCGAAGCCCGGCCCCTTGCCGCAGACGTCGCAGTTGGCAGCCACGGGTTTCTCCTGAGTTTTGTTGGGGTGCTGAGTTTGTTGCGTTGAGTGTGTTGCCCTGAACAGATCCAAAGGCCCCGTGGCAGGCAGACGGCACGCACCAACAGGGCGCACGCACCAACCAAGGGGAACCGGTCAAGAGTAGCCGAGTAGGCCCTCTGGGCCAAAAATGGGTGGCTCGCCATCATCGGCCTGCTGCCAAGCAGGGCGTGCGAGCGCTAGCCTCACGGCAGATCAGCCTCACAACACAGGAGGAGGTGGTGCGTGTGAGCGGGAACAGCATTCGGCTCGAGCGTCTGGATTCTCGGGCGGCCCGACGCTGGGCGATGGCCACCCGCGCCGCCTTCGCAACCCATCGAGCCGAGATCGACGACCTCAACGTCTTTCCGGTGCCGGACCGCGACACCGGCACAAACCTCTACATGACGTTGGACTCTGCGCTCGAGGCCGCACGAGAGGCCTCGCCAGGGTCGGATCCAGGCGCTGAGCCGACGCTGGCAGGCGACGCCGCGGCACTGGCCCGGGCCACCCTGCTGGCCGCTCGCGGGAACTCTGGCGTCATCCTCAGCCAGCTGGTCCGGGGTCTGAGCGAGGTCATCGGCGAGGCGGCGATCGGCGGCGTCAACGATGTGGAGGGTGGCACTCACGGCATCGATGGGCCGACCCTGGCACTGGCCGTGCGGCGGGCGAGCGACCGTGCCTACGCCAGCGTGACCCGGCCGGTCGAGGGGACGATCCTGTCGGTGGCCGCCGCCGCTGCCAGCGCCGCCGAGCTGGCGGCAGCAGCAGGCTCCCACCTGTATGCCGTTGCCCATGCCTCGCTCTCGGCGGCCAGGCTGGCGCTGGCCGCCACGACGGCGCAGCTGCCGACCTTGGCGCGTGCCGGCGTGGTTGATGCCGGTGGCATGGGTTACGTCCTGGTACTCGAGGCGCTCGAGCGGGTCATCGCCGGTGAGCTGGCGACCGACCCGGGACCTGTTCGTGGAGCTCGCCCTCGTCCCATAGCACTCCGGGCTGCGGCCCACCCTGACCCCGCCGGGGACGACTGCGGCCAGCCCGATCTGGGAGGGCCGGCATACGAGGTCATGTATCTGCTTTCGGACACCACCGAGGAGGCGGTGTCCGCGCTCCGTCTTCGGCTCGATGAGATGGGTGACTCGGTTCTGGTCGTGGGAGGAGAGGACATCTGGAACGTGCACGTGCACGTCGACGACGTCGGGGCGGCCATCGGGGCGGGCATCGAGGCGGGACGGCCGCATCGCATCGTGGTCACCCACTTCGGCGACCAGGAGCGCGCGAGGACGACGCCCTCGGCTCACGGGTCGGTCGCGGTCGTGGCCTGCGCGGCCGGTGACGGCCTGGCTGAGGTGTTCCGCACGGCCGGTGCCGTGGTCGTGTTCAGCCGGCCTGGCCTGCGTGCCTCCGCGGGGCAGCTGCTGGATGCCATTCGTTCTTCCGGCTCGGGCAGTGTGCTCGTTCTACCCAACGACATCGACACCCAGTTCGCGGCAGAGGCGGCGGCCTCTGCCGCCGCCGAGACGGGCCTCCAGGTGCACGTCGTTCCGTCGGGCTCAGCGGTCCAAGGCATCGCTGCACTGGCCGTGTTCGAGCCCACCGACAGCGTTCAGGACAACCTGGCTGCCATGAGCGGTGCGGCCGCGGCGACTCGACACGGAGCGGTCACGATGGCCAGCAAGGAGTCACTGACCGGCGCCGGGCGGTGCCACCCGGGCGACGTCCTGGGCGTGGTCAACGGTGATGTCGTGGCCATCGGCGACGAGCTGGCCGTGGTCGGCGCGGAGGTGGTAGCCCGCCTGCTGGCCGGCGGCGGGGAGCTGCTCACCGTGGTCAACGGTGCCGGTGGCGGAGCGGAGCTCGCGGCCGCGGTCATCGCGTCGGCACGCCAGGGCAGCCCCGACATCGAGGTCAGCGTCATCGACGGCGGGCAAGCGACCTATCCGCTGCTGCTCGGGGTCGAGTGACGTGGCAGATCTGTCCACCCCGCTGGGCCACGTCGTCGGAAAGCCGTCAGCCAGCCCTCTGGCCAAGTACCGCAACATCCACACCGTCGGCGACCTGCTCGACTTCGTCCCCCGCCGATACCTCGAGCCGGGCAAGCTGACCGACCTGTCCAGTCTGGTCGAGGGGGAGGACGTGACGGTGGTGGCCCGGGTGGACCGCGCCACGACCCGGCCGATGCGTCAGCGCAGGGGCAAGATGCTCAACGCCACCATCACCGACGGAACCCATGAGCTGGACCTGACGTTCTTCAGCGCCTATGGCCACGAGGGCAGGCTGGTCCCGGGGGCGCTGGGGCTGTTCGCGGGCATCGTCGGGCGCTACCAGCGGACCTGGCAGCTGACCCACCCGGACTACCAGATCTTCCCCCCGGAGAAGGAACAGGAAGCAGTCGAGGAGTTCACCAGCAACCTGATCCCGATCTATCTGCCGGCGGGGCGCCTGATGCCGTCGTGGAAGGTCCGCAACGTCGCCCAGATCGTGCTCGCCTCCCTGGACGAGATCCCCGACCACGTGCCCTCCGAGGTCCGCAGACGCCGCGGTCTGGTCGACCTCACGACGATGTACCGCCTGTTGCACCATCCAGCGACCGAAAAGGACGTGAAGCGGGCCAGATATCGGCGCAAGTACGACGAGGCCTTCACCGTTCAGACGGTTCTGGCCCAACGCCGGATCGCGGGCGAAGGTCTGCACACGACTCCGCGGCGCTCGCGCCCAGGTGGGCTGTCCGACGCCTTCGACGCCCGTATGCCGTTCGAGCTGACCGCTGGTCAGCAGGAGGTGGCGGCCGAGATCGCCAAGGACCTGGCCCGCGAGCACCCCATGCACCGTTTGCTGCAGGGCGAGGTCGGATCAGGCAAGACCGTCGTAGCCCTGCGGGCGATGCTGTCGGTGATCGACTCCGGTGGGCAGGCGGCGCTGCTGGCCCCCACCGAAGTCCTTGCCTCACAACACTTCCGGTCGATCACCTCGATGCTGGGCGACCTTGGCGAGCAGGGCATGCTCGGAGGCAGCGAGATCGGCACACAGGTGACGCTGCTGACCGGAAGCCAGCCCGCCGGCATGCGGCGCAGGTCCCTGCTCGACGCCGCCTCGGGAGACGCGGGGATCGTCATCGGCACCCACGCTCTGATCCAGGAGCACGTCCAGTTCTTCGATCTCGCGCTCGTGGTCATCGACGAGCAGCACCGCTTCGGCGTCGAGCAGCGAGATGCGTTGCGCAGCAAGGGAAAGCAACCTCCGCACGTCCTGGTGATGACCGCGACGCCGATTCCGCGCACGGTCGCCATGACCGTGTTCGGCGACATGGAGACCTCCACCCTCACCGAGCTTCCCAAGGGTCGTTCGCCCATCGCCACGCACGTCGTCAGCAACCCCCGCTGGTTCCAACGCACGTGGGAACGGGTCGCCGAAGAGGTCCGGGCGGGGCACCAGGCCTACGTTGTGTGTCCAAGAATCAGCGCGGTGGACTCGGACTCAGATTCGGTTGCCACCAAACGGGACTCGTCCGACGAGGACGTCGAGGTGACGTTCGAGGTCGACGAGTCGGCGCCGCCTTCGACGCGTGAGCTGCGCAGTGTCCTGGAGATGGAGGCAGAGCTGCGCGACAACCCTGCGCTCTCCGGTCTGCGGATCGCGATCCTGCATGGCCGCATGACCTCGGACGACAAAGACGAGGCCATGCGGGCCTTCGCAGCGGGCACGATCGACGTCCTCGTGGCGACCACCGTCATCGAGGTGGGTGTGGATGTCGCCAACGCCACAGTCATGGTCATCATGGATGCCGATCGTTTCGGCATCTCCCAGCTGCACCAGCTCAGAGGTCGCGTCGGACGTGGGACCTCGCCCGGGCTGTGCCTGCTGGTCACCGAGACCGAGTCCGAGGCGGTGCAGCAGCGACTGATCAGCGTCGCTGCCACGAACGACGGATTCACCCTGGCCCGGCTCGACCTGGAGCAACGCAAGGAGGGTGACGTCCTCGGGGCCCGCCAAAGCGGCGGCAAGTCGCAGCTACGGCTCTTGCGGCTCCTGCGCGACGAGGACCTCATCCTGCAGGCCCGCGAGGACGCCTTCGCCATCGTCAACGCCGACCCGAGCCTTGAGCGGCACCCGGCTCTGCGCGGCGTCATCGCCTCCGCACTCGACGAGGAGCAAGCCGCCTATCTGGAGCGAGGGTGAGGGGCCGATGACGCGCATCATCTCCGGGCTCGCCGGTGGCCGCCGGATATACACACCGCCCGGCAGGCTCACGCGGCCGACCAGCGACCGGGTGCGCGAGGCGCTGTTCTCACGGCTCGAGCATCTCGAAGTGGTCAACCACGCGAATGTTCTTGACCTGTATGCCGGTTCGGGGGCCCTCGGCCTCGAAGCAGCTAGCCGCGGGGCCGCGAGCGTCCTTCTGGTCGAGTCCGATCGGGCTGCCGCCGCAGTGGTCCGCAAGAACATCGCCGAGCTGGGGCTGCCCCGGGTCAGCGTCCGGGCCGACACCGTCGAGCGGGCATTGCTCTCCGGTCCCTCCTCGGGAGAGGTGCCATGTGATCTGGTCCTGGCCGACCCGCCGTACGACCTCACCGAGGATGCGTTGGCTGACGTGCTCAACCTCCTGGTGACCCACGGGTGGCTCAGTGATGACGCCCTCGTGGTGGTCGAGAGATCGGCGCGCTCGCCGGCGCCTCGCTGGCCGGAGGGTATCGATGCCGCGGGGGAGCGGCGCTACGGCGAGACCAAGATGTGGTTCGCCGACTTCGCCGGGCCGCGGGGCGTGGCCTGAGCCGTACGCGGCCGACTGGACTCGCTGCTAAGTTCGGCTGCGTGACCAACCAGCAGCGGCGGTGTGTGTGCCCGGGGTCCTACGACCCGGTGACGATGGGTCACGTCGACGTGATCTCCCGAGCCGCGGCCCTCTACGACGAGGTGGTCGTCGCCGTGCTGCACAACCCCGACAAGGCGGGCACCTTCAGTGTCGAGGAGCGGATCAAGCTGCTCCACTCGGCACTGGCAGCCGTGCCCAACGTGCGCATCGAGGCTTTTGCCGCGCGACTGCTGGTGGACGTCTGCCGCGAGGCGGGCGCGCAGGCGATTGTCAAGGGACTGCGCGGTGACACCGACTTCGCCTACGAGCTGCCCATGGCCCAGATGAACCGCCATCTGTCCGGCGTCGAGACGGTGTTCCTGCCGGGCGACCCCCGGTTCGGTCACGTCTCGAGCTCGCTGATCAAGGAGGTCGCCTCGTTGGGTGGCGACATCACCGGACTTGTGCCCGAAGAGGTGCGTGTGGCTCTCCTGGCACGGATCCAGAACCCGGAAGGACACTGAGCTCCTGTGGACGTCCACGACCAGCTCAACCAGATCGCTGCGACGGTTCGCGGCGCCAAGGCCATGCCCATGTCAGCGTCCTGCCTGGTCAACCGGACCGAGATGCTCGAAGCCCTTGAGCGGTTGCGTGAGGTCCTGCCGGCCAGCCTCGACGATGCGGACGCGCTGTTGTCCGACCGTGATGCCGTCCTCACGGCCGGTCGCGAGGAGGCCGAGCGCCTGCTGGTGGCTGCCCGTGCCGAGCGTGAGCAGCTGATCGAGCAGACCGACGTCCTGGTGGCCGCCCGTGAGCGCGCTGCGGCGGTGGCCTCGCAGGCGGGGGCCGAGGCAACCCGGTTGCTGGCCGACGCCGACGACTACGTCGACCGCAAGCTCGGCGAGTTCGAGGTCGTCCTCGGCCAGCTCGGATCGCAGGTGAACAACGGTCGAGAGCGCCTGGCCGCCCGTCGGGAGGCCGATCTGGCCCGAGTCCAGGCGGCAGCCGAGGGGTCATCGCCCGAGGAGCACACGCGCCCGGACGTGCTCCCCGAAGTTGATGCCGCATTTGGGCGAAAGCCGTCACCTCCGGTAATCTGACTCGTCGGTCTACGTCTTGTCTGACGTGAGCCGAGTTGTGCACACGGAATCGACGACACTTCGCCATCATCGGAAGCCATGAACCGCCTGAACCCGCGCCTGCCCCTGGTGTTCGACACCCGGGAGCTCGGCCGACGTCCAGGGTCCATGCTCGAGATGCAACGAACCGTCCCGGCTCCGGACGACCTCGGTGACATCGAACTGATCGCCATACCGCCGGGCCAGCCCATCGAGCTGGACTTTCGGTTGGAGTCCGTCGTCGAGGGTGTGCTCGTGACCGGCTCGGCACATGCCACGGCAACCGGCGCATGCGTGCGGTGCCTGGATCCGATCACCCGCCAGGTGGGAGGTCACTTCCAGGAGCTGTTCGCCTACGCCGATCGCGCGGCTCACCACCACGAGGTGGCGACGCAGGACGATGATGACGAGGTGTACGAGCTCGTGGGCGACCTGTTCGACCTCGAGCCCGTGCTCCGGGATGCCATGGTTCCGGCCATGCCGTTCCAACCCGTA
>Ga0209745_1000885_pt1 | contig 18070 bp, 12 predicted proteins | sample BarGraNGADG00312_FD_184495 | JGI IMG/M metagenome (GOLD analysis project Ga0209745, IMG submission 184495) | Arctic peat soil microbial communities from Barrow, Alaska - Barrow Graham LP Ref core NGADG0004-312 (SPAdes) (version 2) | ecosystem: Environmental > Terrestrial > Soil > Wetlands > Peat...
TCCTCGATACCCGGGTCGTCGAGGTACTGCTGCAGCGGCCCCAGGCCGGCGACGGCGTCGAGCAGCCCCTTAGCCACGCCGTCGGAGTCCGCGAGCGGCGGGACGAGACCGGCCAGCGAACGGTCGTCGTAGTCGATCATGGCCTCGGAGATGAGCGCCCGGAACGCCGTGAAGTCCTCGGCCGGGTCGATCCCCCGGCGCCGCGCGAGCTCGCGGACCTCATACTCTAGCAACGCGATGGCGTCGTTCATTCCTGCCCCCAACTGAACGCGTGTCGTTGCCAGCACGATATCGGCCACTCCCCCCGCCCCGCCAATCCGTCTCACGAACCTGTGGACAACCCGCCGGGCGCCTCACCCACCGGCGAGGGCAGGCGAGGTCCTGGATCGAAGGCGAGGTCTCGAACACCGGCGGGCGAGGTCCTGGATCGAAGGCGAGGGTTCTGCGCCTCACCTTCGGTTCGAATCCTCACCACAGCCGCGGGACGACGGACTGCCCACACGGTCGGTGAGGATTCTGACCCAGGGTGAGGGGTACGCCCCTCACCCCCGGTTCGAACTCTCACCAAGGCAGCCGGCGCCGTCGGGATCGCCCCGGCCCCCACGCCCGCCGCCAACCCCCGGACTCCGGCGTGGGATGTGCGCCGCCGCGCCCTCACCACGTACCGTGGACCCGTGGCACGAAATCGCTCGCTCCAGCTTGCGGCCCTCGCGACGGTCGCGGTTCCCGGGCTCAACGTCGTCGCCACTCGCCCACCCCAGAAGGTCACGGCGGACTTCCGGCTGTGCGGCGTGCTGGACTCCGCCGGCCGTCACTGGGTGGTGCAGGCTCCGCTGCATGCGGCGGCGGCCATGGCGATGGACACCGAGGTCCAGGTGCTGCGCGAGCTCGACGACGCCGCGCGCGCCGCCAGCCTCCCGTTCGACGTCGTCCAGCCCGAGGGCTTCGCGGACATGCCCGAGGGGTGGCGGGCCATGGTGTACCGGGAACTTTCCGGCCGCGAGCTCGACATCGACGCGCTGACCCCCGGTCCCGGACCGAGTGGCTCGCTGGCCCGTGCGATCGCCGCGGTCCACGAGCTGGACCCGGCGTCCATCGCGGACGCGGGCCTCCCCGTCTACGACGCATCCTCCTATCGCCAGCGACGCCTCGCCGAGGTGGACGACGCCGCGCGCACGGGTAGGGTGCCACCCGTGCTGCTCGGTCGGTGGGAGCGCGCGCTGGAGGACGTGGCGCTTTGGCAGTTCAGCGAGTGCCCCGTGCACGGCGACCTCGCCCCCGAGAACGTGCTCGTCTCCAACGGCCGCGTGGCCGCGATCATCAACTGGTCGAATGCCCACGTCGGGGACCCGGCGGAGGACCTCGCCTGGCTCTACACCGCCGCACCGGAGGACAGCCTGGACACCATCGAGGAGGCGTACGCCCTCGCCCGCTCCGAGCAGCCGGACAAACACCTTGTCGACCGCGCGCTGCTGTACTCCGAGCTCGCGGTGGCCCGCTGGCTGATGCACGGTGTGCGGATCGAGAACCCCGAGATCATCTCCGACGCCGAGGGCATGCTGGCCGAGCTCGCACGCCAGGTGGCGGACTCCGCGCCCATCGGCTACTCGCAGCCCGTCGTGCAGGCGTGGGAGGTCGAGGGCAGCCTCGATCCCAACGAGACACTGCCGGACCGGGAAACCGACGCGGACGAGTACACGGGGGACCTCGAGGCGGACGACCTCCCGGGGGTCCTCGACCCGGACGCCACCGCGGAGATCCCCGTGATCGCGTCGGGTGACACGGCAGCCGAGGACGTGGCGACGACGGGCTCCCCTACGTGAACGCCGCGAACGCGGCCGTGAACCTGTCCTCGATCTGAGCTTCCGTCAGCGGGTCCGCGTGCAGGGTCACCCCCTCCGCCACGTGGACGAAGGCCGCGCGGATGTTCTCCAGCGGGATCCCCGTCGCACGGGCGTACGCCAGCCGGTACAACGCGAGCTGGAGCTGCCGATCGTCGAATTCGCCGCGCCCGCGCGGCGCGCGACCAGTCTTCCAGTCCACCACCTCGACTCCGTGCCCGTCGTCGAAGACGGCGTCGATGCGGCAGCGGATGATACGCCCCGCGACGGGGGTCTCGAGGTCCACCTCGACGGCGCACGGTACCCGCCCCGCCCACGGTGAGCGCAGGAACGAGAGCTTGAGCTCCTCCAGTTCCGGCGCCCCGACCTCGGGGTCCCAGACGTCCGCCTCGGAGTCGAACACCAGTGCCGGCTGGTTGAAGTGGTCCTCCAACCACGCATGGAACTCGGTTCCCACCCGGGCGCGGGGCTGCGGCTTGAACGGCACGGGTCGTCGCAACTGGACGGCGAAGTCGTCCGGCGACCGGGTGAGCGCCATGGCGGCCGACGCCGACAGGTGCGCCCCCAGCTCCACGGCGGCGGGACCCGACTCCTCGTCCCGCTCCAGCAGGAGCGCGCGCGCGTCGTCGGCGAGCTCACGTTCGCGGGGGCTCAGGTCCACCGCCACGACGACTGCGTCCAGCGCCGAGACGCCCCGCTGCCCCGGACCGATGACGCGCTCCATCATCGCCCGCGCCGCGTCCACGGCGGCGGCGGCCGCGTCGAGCCGGGGGCGCCTCCCGCCCGCCGGGTCGTCCTCCGGGTACGTCGCCCGCAGCGCGTCCTGGGCAGTCGGGTTCGCCGCGGCGTCGTCGGGCTCAGGGACCAACCTGAAGCCCTCCGGCACGACGCACTGTCCCGCCACCTCGTCGAGGAAGCGGGAGAGGGGCGCGGAGTGGTTGGCGTTCGCCGGGAACCGGCACGCGCTGAGGAGGAGCTGGCTGCGAGCGCGCGTCATGGCGACGTAGGCGAGGCGCCGCTCCTCGGCGATCCCGTGATCGAAGTTGCGTGCCCGGAAGTCCGCGACCTCCGCTCGCATCTCCTGCCACGTGTCGAGCTCCAGGTCGAGCTGGGGCAGGGAGGCGGCATCCCCCCGCAAGGGGTGGGGCAGCTCGTCGGCCCGGGTGAGCCAGCCGGCGTCACCGTTGGTGGACCGCCGGTCACACACGGGGAACTGGCCCTCCGTCAAGCCCGCAACCGCCACGACGTCCCATTCGAGCCCCTTGGCGGCGTGCACCGTGAGAATCTGCACCGCGTCGGTCGAGACGTCCACCGGGGCGATGTCCAGACCGTTCTCGTTGGCCTCGGCGGCGTCCAGCCAGGCCAGGAAGGCCCCTAGGTTCGGGTTGAGCGCCCCCGCGGCATAGTCGGCGGCGTGGCCGGCGAAGGCGTCGAGGTTGGCCCGTGCCCGCGTGGGGTCCAGGCCGGCGCGCGACGCCACCTCGATGTCGAGGGCGAGAGCCCGCTCCGCAAGCGCGACGACGTCGAGGAGCGGGTGGGAGAGGCTCGCCCGGATGTGCCGCAGCTCGCGGCGCAGGCGGGTCACGCGCTCCCGCGCCGCGTCGCTGAGCGTGTGGCCGTCCGGGGTCACCCACCCGAGCGGTGGAAGGTCCTCCACCGCCTCCACGATCGAAGCGGTCGCGCCCGCGGCGGCCTCAGCCCCGGCGAGCTTCCGGGACCACGCGGACAGCACGTGCAGGTCGGCGATCCCCAGCCGCTCGTTGGTCAGGAGACGCATCATGGAGTCCCCGCGGGCGGCATCGTGGGCCACCTCGAGCGCGCTGCGCAGGTCGATGACCTCGGGCGTGTGGAGCAACCCCGAGAGTCCCACCACCGAGGCGGGGATCCCCTGGTCACGCATGGCGCGCACCAGGGCCGGGAACTGCTTGCGCGCGCGGACCAGGACCGCGGCGCTGCTCCCGGGCCGCCATCGCTCCCCCACCCAGCGCGCGATGGCCGCGGCCTCCTCCGACCCGGTAAACGTCACGCTCGCGTGCACGATGCCGGCGCCGGCGCCGGCGCGCGGGCGCAGTTCCCCCGCCAGCTGCCCCTCGGGTGCCGCGGCCGCGCGGAGCGGCCGGCTCACGGTGTTCGCGACGCCGAGGATCGCCCGGCTGTTGCGCCACGAGGTGGTCAGCGTGAGCGTCCGGACAGGAATCTCGGGGGCGCCGAAACGCTGCCGGAACCCGAGCAGCGACGCCGCGGAGGCGCCGCGCCAGCCGTAGATCGCCTGGTTGGGATCACCGACCGCGGTCACCGCGTGGCCGGGACCGAAGAGGTCGGCGAGGAAGTCCAGCTGGGCCACGGAGGTGTCCTGGAACTCGTCGAGCAGGACCACCCGGTGGTGCGCGCGCACCGCGGCCCCGACCGCCGGGACCCGCCGGGCGATCTCACACGCCGTGGCCACCTGGTCGGAGAACTCCACCACGGACAGCGCCACCTTGCGGTCCTCATGGGCCTGCACGAGGTCCAGCAGTGCGAGCCGCTCGCGCAGCCGGGCGACCGGGTTGTCGCTGACCTCCTTGACCGGCCGTCCGGTTCGCGGCCGGTCGAAGCCGTCGATGAGTTCACCGATGCCGCGGCGGGCCTCCTCGACGCCGAGGAGGTTGTCCCGTAGCGCGTCGGCCAGCGCGAGCGCGCGCGAGACCACGGTGACGGGCTTGATGCCCACCTCGATCTCGTCAGGCCACGTCTGCACCAGTTCGTTCATGATCTGCCATGCTCCGGACCTGGTGATGAGGGCGGCGTCCGGGTCGCGCCCCACGCGCAGGGCGTGATCGCGGACCAGCGACGCAGCGAACGAGTTGTAGGTCGAGATCCGGGCGTGGTCCCCGTCGGGGAGCCCGAACACGCCGCGGGCCGCGCCGACGGTCGTGCGGACCCGGTCGGACAGCTCCCCAGCGGCCTTCCTCGTGAAGGTCAGCCCGAGGACCTCGTCCGGGCGGACCAGCCCGTTCACCACGAGCCAGACGACTCGCGCTGCCATGGTGGCGGTCTTGCCGGAACCGGCCCCCGCGACCACGAGGGTGGGCTCGAGGGGCGCCTCGATGATCCGTACCTGTTCCGCGGTGGGTTGGTGCTCCCCGAGCGCACGGGCGATGTCGACGGCGGATATCACTTCGCGCACCTCGCTCCCTGTTCGGAGACCGGGCAGGAGCTGCGCACCGGGCAGTGGGTGCACGTGCCGTTGAAGGCCGCGGCGAAGCTGCCACCCCGCATCACGTCGACCGCCGAGTCGAGTGTCTCGCGTGCCCAGCCCCCGTCGCGGGGCAGGGCGGGCTGGTGCCGTTCCGCGGCCGTCCGCCGGTCGGGCGTGAGGTACACCAGCCGCGCGCCGGCGGCTCCGTCCCCGCCGGCCTCGAGTGCGAGCTGGTACATCGCGAGCTGGGCGTGCGTCTCCGCCGCGTGCTGGCTGACGGGGTTGCCGGTCTTCAGGTCCACCACGCGCACGCCGTCGTCGACGCTCTCCAGCCGGTCAGCGAATCCGTGCACCACCGCGTCCCCCACCTGCTGGGTGATCTCGACCTCCGTGCGCACCTCCCCGGGGAAGCCGGACGCGTAGTCCGCGAACAGCGACAGCATGCGCACCCCATCCCGCCGGGCCGTGGCGCTGATCCACCCGTCCGCCAGTCCCAGGGAGGGGAACCGCCGCTCCAGTGCCTCCAGCACCTCCTCACGCGAGCCGTGCGGGAATTCCGACGCGATCTCGTGGACCAGCGACCCGAGGCTCTGCTCGATCCTGTCGGCCCCTCGGCCACCGGACGTCTCCAGCGCCCACCGCAGCGGGCAGTTGGTGACCATCTCCACCCGCGACGGCGACACGTGCACCGCCTGGCCCTCCCGTTTGAGGGCGGCACGGGTCGACGGCGGCGCCACCCCAGCCCACTCCGTCGGTTCGGCGCCCTGCACACCGGCCCCCGCGAGGACCGCGAGGAGGGCGGCGCTCCCGATGGCGCCGCCGACGGCGTCCAACTCGGCCCGCAGCGCGGCCACGACGCCGCGCAGGTCCAGCCTGCCGGGCACGCGGGGGCGCACGGCACCGCCGACGTGGTCGAAGAATCGCGACGGCCGCCGGTCCTCGTCCCGCACCGCCGTCACGACCAGGCGCTCCCGCGCACGGGACAGCGCCGACGTGAACACCCGCCACTCGTCGGCGAGGACGTCCGCGCGGGCGGCGGCATGGTCGTCGATCGCCCGCGTGGACAGCCCGATCCGGCCGAGCTCCACATCGGCGAGCCGGTTCGCCCCCAGCAGGGTGTCGCGGACGCGAGTGTCGGGCCACTCGTCCTCCTGGACGCCGGCAACCACCACGAGGTCCCACTCCTGCCCGGCGGCCTGGGCAGCCGTGAGCACCTGGACCCCGGCTGCCGGGACACCCCGCGCCGCCAGTGTGTCCGACGGGATCGCCTCGGCGCGCAGGAACCGCACGAATTCGAGGGGTCCCGCCAGCGCGTTCCGCTCGGCGAAGTTCTCTGCCGCGGTGAACAACGCCATGACGGCGTCCAGGTCCTCGTCGGCGCGCTCCCCGGCGGGCCCGCCCGCGAGTGCCCGTTCCCGCCACAGGGCGGCGAGACCGGTGGCATCCCACGCCTCCCAGAGCACCGTCTCGTGGCTCGCGCCGGTCTCCGCCAGCGCGGACCGCGCGACCGCGAGGACGCGGGCCACCCGAACCGCGCCGTCGGCGAGCTGAGGAGGAAGCGTCCGGGCTCCCGCGACGGAGGCGAGGACCTCGGCGAGCGCCTCGTCGATCCCGATGCCCTCCCCGAACTCGCCGGAGCGCACGCGCCGGTGCAGTTCCCGGCGCACCCGGCGGAGCGAGAGCGAATCAAGACCCCCGATCGGGCTCGACAGCAGTTCGACCGCCCGCGCGGCATCGAGGCCGCTCGCCGCGGCCTCCATCGCCACCAGGAGTGCCCGCACCGCGGGCTCGTCGGACAGCACGAACGCGCTCTCGCCCCTGACCACGGGCACGTGGATGCCCCGCAGCGCGTTCACCAGCGACCGCTGCGTGCCGCTGGATCGGACGATCACGGCCATCGACGTCCACGGCAGCCCGTCATGCAGGTGCGCCGAGCGCAGGCAGCGGGCGATCCAGGCGGCCTGCGCCGCCTCCGAACCGAGTTCGACGACCTCCACCGACCCTCCCACGCCGCGCGCGGTGCGCTCGCGTTCCTCGAGCTCCTCCCCGGGCGCCACGCCCGCCCGGCGATGGTCGGCGACCCCGACGACCGGCACACGTTCGGCCGCCCCGGCCACCACCCGCCGAAGTCCCGCGCCCCCGCGGTGGACCACGGGAAGCACCCGCATGCTCGCGCCGAACCCCCCGAGCCCCGCCGACGCGCCCGCCCGGCCGACGAATTGCGGCCGCGCGCCGCGGAAGGCCTGCACCGCCACGTCCGGGTCCGCGAACAGCGTGAGGTGTGCCCCACGATCCCGCAGGGCGTGGAGGAGCCGCACCGTGGCCGCCGACGCCTCCTGGTAGTCGTCCACGATCACCGAGTCGATCCGCGGCGCGCGCGCGTCGGTGAAGTCCTCCCAGTCGGCGAGTACGGTCGCGGCCTCGCTGATCACGGCCGCCGAGTCGTAGCGCTCACCCCGCGCTGCCGGCAGGTCGGCGAGGGAGACGACGTCCCGGTACTCCTGCAGGAGCGCCGCCGCCGCCGCCCATTCCGGCCGCGCGTGGACCCGGCCCCGTTCCGCGAGTTCGGCCGCCGTGAGCCCGAACTCCGCCGCCCGCATGAACAGGTTCCGCACCTCGTCGCGGAACGCGGGGATCCCCACCGCCTCGGGGGGCACTCCCGGCCACGTGACACCACCCGCGCGTCCGTGTCCGGCCAGCAGGTCGGCGAGCATCTGGTCCTGTTGCGCCCCCGTGATGAGCGTGGGGGACGGCATGCCCTGCGCGACGGCGAACTGCCGGACGATCCCGAACGCGAGCGCCGAAGGGGTGTGCACCCCGAGTGCCCGCCCGGCCCGCCCTCCCCGCGACACCCGCCACCTGGTGGTGACGTCGCGCAGCCGGGCCGCCGCCTGACGCGTGGGTGCGAGGATCACGTGGCGCGACGGCGCGAGCCCGCCGTCCTCGACCTCGACCCGGCGCAGGAACGCGGCCACCGCCGTCGTCGTCTTGCCGCTGCCGGGGGCGCCCGCAACGAGGACGGGACTGCCGAGCGGTTCCCGCGACACGATCTCGCACTGGACGGGGTCCAGCTCGAGCAGGATCGCCCCGCGGACTGCTTCGCGCATGAATACGGCCATGCGTCCATGCAATCACGCACCCCTGACACGAACGCCCCGCCGTCAAGTCCGCTGTTCGCTGGCCGCTGACAGGTCCGGGACCACGCACCACGCCCACATAGGATGACGGCAGAGGAAAGGACGTGCCGTGGACATCACCATCGGGATCCAGAACGTGGCCCGCGAACTCAGCATCGAGGTCAACGAGGAGGCCGCGACCGTCACCAAGCGCGTCAACGACGCCATCACGTCCGGCGAGGCCCTGACGGTCACCGACTCGAGGGGACAGACCATCGTCGTGCCCCCGGGGGCCATCGGGTACGTCATCGTCGGCGCGGGCGAGAGCCGTCGGGTCGGCTTCGGCATCTAGCCGGTCCGGCGGGCGAATCGGGCCCAACGACCCTTCCACCTGCGAGGTCGGAGTGGCACGCTGTGCAGTGGGTGGCCGCCCTCGCGGAACCCCCGCGGGTCTGGGGCCTCCCCGAGGAGCACGCGATGTCCACACGCACGCACGCGACGCCGGCACGCAGACGGATCGCTCGGACCCGTGACACCCTGGGGCGAGCCGCCCTCCTGACCGCCTCCGTCGCCCTCGCCGCCGGATGCACGGACAGTGGCGCACCGGGACCGAGCGGCACGACGCCGGAGCCCAGCGGCACGACGACGGCGCCGACCGCCACCGCGACCACCGGTGAGCCCCTCTGGGTGACCGCGTACTTCATGGTGGACACCCGCGCCGGGCTGCGCCTCGCGCGGGAAAAGCAGGACATGCTCGACGACAGCGTCCAGACCGCCGTCGAGATGATGATCGCCGGCCCGCTCGACACGGACTACACCACGGCGTGGAACCCGCAGACCGAGGTGCTCTCGGTCTCCGAGGAGGCCGGCCTGATCACCATCGACCTGTCACAGGACGCGAGAACCGCGAACATCGGCTCGGAGGGCGCGGCCCTGATGATCCAGCAACTCGTCTACACCGCCACCGAGGCCGCCGGTGACCCGACCGCGGCCGTGGACCTCCTCATCGACGGGGCCCCGGCCGGCGACCTGTGGGGGGCCGTGACGTGGGACGGGCCGATCGCCCGGGCCGACCCGATGGACGTGCGCGTGCTCGTCCAGATCGACAGCCCCGCCGAGAACCAGGTGTTCACGAGCCCCACCGTGACGATCTCCGGGGAGGCCGCCGCGTTCGAGGCGAACGTCCCATGGACGGTCCATGACGCCTCCGGAGCCGAGGTGGCCTCCGGCTTCACCATGACATCCGAGGGCCAGACATTCGCGCCGTTCTCCTTCGACGTGGACCTCCCGCCCGGCGAGTACGTCGTGGAGATCAGCGAGGACGACCCCTCCGACGGCGCGGCCGGGACCCCCATGACCGACACCCGGACATTCTGGATCCACTGAGCGTCGGGGGGGCTCCTACGCGTTCAGGCCGAGCCGCTGCAGGCGGCGGGAGTGCTCGGCCTGGAGTTGGCCCATCAGGTGGCTGATGCGCGCCGCGGGCTCGCCCTCCCCGCCGGTGAGTTCCACGAGCGCGGGGTGCTCCTGGAAGAGTCGCTGCACGAGCGTCAGGGACTCCCCCACCACCCGGCGGCCCCACAGGCCGAGGCGCGAGGCGAGCTGGGGCTCCGCCGCGAGCACGGGGGCGAGCAGCGCGGCCACGTAGTCGTCGTGCCCCGACTTGCCCACGCTCGCCTCCGTCCGCTCGCGCAGCGCCGCCGGTAGCCCCTCCGCCAGCGTCCGCAGCAGGTCCTGGAGCAGGTTGTACCCGACGTAGCTGCGGATGAGTCGCTCCCACCAGTCGCGCGGAACCGCGCGGAGCATGAAGTCGTTGAGGAGGTCCTGATAGGTCGCCAGCAGCTGGTCGAACGCCCCTCCGTGCTCCATCACCAGCTGCTCCACGTAGTCGATCTCCGCCAGTTCGCCCGCGGCCATGCGCGAGAACACGAGCTGGGTGCGGATCTCGGGGGCGCGCGCCGCGTCACGGGCGAGCAGGGCGAACGAGCCCAGCCCGGCGTAGCCGAGCAGGCCGAGGAAGTCCCGGAGGGCTCCCTGCGAAGGCTGGTGGTCGGCGGGGGCTGCGGGGGTCGCGGGAGCGGTCATGGACAAACCCTAACGGCTCCCCGCCGGGCCGGAACCGCAACCGGCGTCACAGCACCCCCGCGGGCGGCCGGTCACGGCACCGGTTAGACTCAAGGAGACATTGGTTGCCCGGTCGTACAGTTGGCACGTGTTTTCGCACCGCTCGGTGCAGGTTCTTTCGCGATCGGCTGCCCCTCGCGGCGCCCTCGCGGCGCGCGCACGAACCGGAAGTGACCCCACCTTGACCATCCACGTCGAACCCACGGGCATCGTCGCCCACGCCTCCACCGTCGGCCTCACGGAGGAGCCCCAGAGCATGGAAGTGCGCGGCGTGCACTTCTCCGACTTCGAGATCCGCGACGAGATCGTCGACTCACTGCGGGACATCGGCATCACGAGCCCCTTCCCCATCCAGGCCATGACGCTGCCGGTCGCACTCGCCGGCCGCGACATCATCGGCCAGGCCAAGACCGGCACCGGAAAGACCCTCGGCTTCGGCCTCCCCCTCCTCGACAAGGTGATCGCACCGGGTGAGGAGGGCTGGGACAAGCTCCCCGGCGCCGGCAAGCCGCAGGGACTCGTCATCGTCCCGACCCGTGAACTCGCGCTCCAGGTGGCGGGTGACCTCGAGGCCGCCTCGCGACGCCGCAACCTGCGAATCGTCAAGATCTTCGGCGGGCGGGCGTACGAGCCCCAGCTCGAGGCCCTGAAGGCCGGCGCCGAGGTGGTCGTGGGGACCCCCGGGCGCATGATCGACCTGATCAAGCACAAGGTCCTCGACCTCTCCAAGGTCCGGACGGTCGTGCTGGACGAGGCGGACGAGATGCTGGACCTCGGCTTCCTGCCGGATGTCGAGAAGCTGCTGTCCAAGACCCCCGGCACCCGCCACACCATGCTGTTCTCCGCGACGATGCCTGGCGCCGTCGTCGCGCTCGCGCGGCGCTACATGACCCAGCCCACCCACATCCGCGCCGCGGACCCCTCCGACACGTCCAAGACCGTCGCCTCGGTCAAGCAGGTGGTCTTCCGCGCCCACGCGCTCAACAAGATCGAACTGCTCGCCCGCATCCTCCAGGCGCGCGGCCGCGGACTCACCATCGTCTTCGCCCGCACCAAGCGGACCGTCGCCAACGTCGCGGAGCAGCTGGAGGAACGCGGGTTCGCCGTCGCCGCCATCCACGGCGACCTCGGCCAGGGGGCGCGGGAGCAGGCGCTCCGGGCGTTCCGCCACGGCAAGGTGGACGTCCTCGTGGCCACCGACGTCGCCGCCCGCGGGATCGACGTCGACGACGTCACCCACGTCATCAACTACCAGTGCCCGGAGGACGACAAGATCTACCTCCACCGCGTCGGCCGCACCGGCCGCGCGGGCCACACCGGCACCGCCGTCACGTTCGTGGACTGGGACGACACCCCGCGCTGGTCCCTCATCAACAAGGCTCTGGGTTTCGGCAACGCCGAGCCCGTGGAGACCTACCACAACTCCGCGCACCTCCTCGCGGACCTGGACATCCCCGAGGGACTGACCGGCCGGCTGCCCCGTGGCTCGCGCACCCGCGCTGGCCTGGACGCCGAGGTCCTCGAGGACGTGGAGGGCAAGCCGCGCGGCCGCGGGTCGCGATCGGGCGACGACGCGTCCCGCCGCCGGGGCGCCCCTCGCGATGACGCGCGCACCACGCGCCCGGACGCCGAGGAGGACGCCGGCAAGAGGAGCCGCCGTCCGCGCCGGCGGACGCGCGGCGGGGAGTCAGCGGGCGTCGACAAGGGCGAAGACCGCGTCAGCCATTAGCTGGACGGCGATCGCCGCGAGCAGCAGGCCCGCAATGCGGGTGAGCAGCGAGATCCCGCCCACGCCGAGCACCCGGAAGAGCACCGCCGAGTAGCGCATCGTGAGCCAGAGCACCGCGTGCATGGCGAGGATCGCGCCGATGACCGCCACCCAGGCCGTCACCGAGGATCCCGACGACCGGGCCGCGAGCATCGCGGCCACGATCGCGCCCGGGCCGGCGATCAGCGGCGTGCCGAGCGGCACGAGCGCGACGTTCACGTTGGCGCCCCCGGGCCGCGGCTCGCTGGAGCGGCCCGTGAGCAGCTCCATCGCCATGATCAGCAGCAGCAGTCCTCCGGAGAGTTGCAGCGCCGGCAGGGAGATGTGCAGGAAGTCCAGGATGTACTGCCCGAAGAGGGTGAACACCAGGATCACGCCGAGGGACGTGGCGGTGGCCTGCAGCGCGGCTGTGCGCCGCTGCCGCGAGGTCATCGTGCCGGTCAGCGCGAGGAACACCGGCAGGAGCCCGGGCGGGTCCATGATGACGAACAGCGTCAGGAACGTGGACAGCAACAGCGTGACGTCGACCACCGCGTTCACGGGTGAACCACCCCGAGCGTCCCCTGTGCGATGAGCGCCTCGTAGACCGCCTCGTCCGTCAGGTTCTCCCCGATCAGGTTCGGCTTGCCGGTGCCGTGGTAGTCGGACGCGCCCGTGACGGGGACGCCAAGGTGGATGGCGAGGGCCCGCGCGTGCGCGCGGTTCGCGTCCGAGTGGTCGCGGTGGTCCGCCTCCAGCGCCGCGAGGCCGTGGTCCACGAGGTCTGCGACGACGTCGTCGCCCACCACGCGCCCACGCCGCTCGGCGAACGGGTGCGCCATCACGGGCACGCCGCCGGCGGCCCGGATCGCCACGACGACGTCGCGCGGGTGGGGGGCGTCCAGGTGGATGTAGTACGGACCGGAGGCGTGCAGCACCCGCTCGAACGCGTGGTCGCGGTCAGGGAAGACACCCGCCGCCACCAAGGCGTCCGCCATGTGGGGTCGTCCGACGGTGCTCAGGTCGCCCGCCTGCGCCGCGACGTCGTCCCAGGTGACGGGGAAGTCAGCCGCGAGGGCGTCCACCATGGCCCGGGCTCGGCGCATCCGCAGCGTGCGCGAGGCCTCCATGAGTTCCGCGAGCGCGATGTCCGCCGGGTCGTGCAGGTAGGAGAGCAGGTGAACCGCGATCCCGCCGGCCGAGCACGAGACCTCGGCACCGCGCACCAGCGCCACCCCTGTCGCGGCCACCGCAGCCACCGCGTCCTCCCAGCCGCGGATGGTGTCGTGGTCCGTCAGCCCCACGACGTCGATCCCCGCCCGTGCCGCCTGCGCGAGCACCCCACCCGGGGTGTCGGTGCCGTCGGAGGCGAGGGAATGCGTGTGGAGGTCGATGCGCACCCCGCCAGCCTAACCGGTGGGTGGGGCGCCGCCGGCGGGCGGAGACCGCGGCGGGTACCGACAGGCGGGCGGGCGTCCGCCGGACCGTGTTCGGGGTGAGATGCTGCTCCGCATGGGCACTGACTCCACTCCCCGGTCCACCGCGGACACGCCCCGCGAGCCGGCGGCCCCCGGCCTCACCCGGCCGGAGCGGCTGGACCGGCTGCCGTTCACCCGCCTCCACGGCAGGCTGCTCGTGGGGTCGGGCGTCGGCTGGGCGCTGGACGCCATGGATGTCGGCCTCATCTCGTTCGTGATGGCCGCGCTCGCCCGGGAGTGGGGCCTCGGCCAGGGACAGCTGTCGCTGCTCGGTTCCATCGGGTTCGTCGGGATGGCGGTTGGCGCCACGGTGGGCGGGCTGCTGGCGGACCGCATCGGGCGGCGTTCCGTCTTCGCGTTGACCCTGCTGATCTACGGCGTCGCCACCGGGGCGTCCGCGCTGTCCACGGGTCTCGTGGCGCTGCTGGCGCTGCGCTTCGTGGTGGGCCTCGGGCTGGGCGCGGAACTCCCGGTGGCCTCCACCCTCGTCTCGGAGTACGCGCCGCGGCGGATCCGCGGCCGGGTGGTCGTGGTCCTCGAGTCCTTCTGGGCCGTGGGGTGGCTGCTCGCAGCCCTGCTGGGCTACTTCGTCGTTCCCCTGGAGAACGGCTGGCGGTGGGCGCTCGCCCTCGGCGCGGTCCCTGCGGTCTATGCGATCTTCGTGCGGTTCGGGCTGCCCGAGTCCGTCCGTTTCCTCGAACGGCGGGGCCGCACCGCGGAGGCGGAGGCGGCCGTCCGGCGGTTCGAGGCCGCCGCCGGGGTGGAGCCCGTCCCGTCGCCCACGCTCCCGGAGGCGCCGAAGCCGCACTGGTCGGCGATCTGGCAGCCGAAGTTCAGACGCCGCACCGCGGCGCTCTGGCTCACCTGGTTCGGGGTGAACTTCGCGTACTACGGTGCGTTCATCTGGCTGCCCACCCTGCTCTTCAACAGCGGCTTCACGCTGGTCAAGTCCTTCGAGTACACGCTGTGGATCACGCTCGCCCAGCTGCCCGGCTACGCGGTGGCCGCGGTGCTCATCGAGAAGTGGGGCCGGCGGGCCACCCTGGCAACCTTTCTGGCGGGGTCCGCCGTGTCCGCCGTCGCCTTCGGCCTCGCGCCCAGCGCGGGACTGATCCTCGGCGCCGGAATGGCGCTGTCCTTCTTCAACCTCGGGGCGTGGGGCGCGCTCTACGCCGTCACGCCGGAGGTCTACCCCACCTCCCTGCGGGGGACGGGCAGCGGCAGCGCGACGGCGTTCGGCCGGATCGCCGCGATGACGGCGCCCCTGCTCGTGCCGGTGATCGTTGCGGCAGGCGGGCTGCCCGTGCTCTTCGCCGTCTTCGGCGCCGCGTTCCTCCTCGCGATGGTCGCGGCCCTCTTCCTGCCCGAGTTGGCCGGCGAGGCTCTCACCGAGTGACCCCGCCCTCCCCCCGCGACTCCCCTGGGATAACGTCCTTCCCATGACCGATGAGAAGCGTTTGGCGGCACCAGGACAGCAACTCGAGGACCGGGGGAACAACCGTTCCCACCGCCCGAGTTCAAAGGCCTTTCGCGAGTTCATCGCCACCAACTGGGAGCCGCGCCCGAGCGACCTGCCGGAACGTTCCGAGGCTGCGGCCTTCGCTGCCGCCCGCCGCGCGCGGCTCGGGCAGCGCTTCGCCGGTGAGCGCCTCGTCGTCCCCGCCGGGCAGCTCGTCCCCCGGTCCAACGACACCGACCACCGCTTCCGCCCCCACAGCGCCTTCGCGTACCTCACCGGCCTCGGCACGGACCAGGAGCCCGACGCCGTCCTCGTGCTGGAGCCGAACCGGGACGACCCCGGGGCCGCCCACGAAGCCGTCCTGTACTTCCGGCCCGCCGCCGCCCGCGACACCGAGGAGTTCTTCGCGGACTCCCGCTACGGGGAGCTCTGGGTGGGGGCACGCCCCACACTCGAGGAGACCGAGGCCCTCACCGGCATCCGCTGCGCCCACATCGACACCCTCGCCGACGCCGTCGCGAAGGACGCGGGTCAGGTGCGGATCCGCGTCGTCCCGCAGGCCGACGCCGCCGTGACCGCGCTCGTGGCGAAGGTCCGTGGCGAGGTCGGGGTGGTCGCGGATGCCGCCGTCGACGAGGCGTTGGCGGAGGCGTTGTCCGAGATGCGGCTGGTCAAGGACGAGTTCGAGGTCCGCGAGCTGCGCCGGGCGATCGCGGCCACCGCCGCCGGCTTCGACGAGCTGATCCGCTCATTCCCCCGGGCGGCCGGCCACGTCCGGGGCGAACGCGTGCTCGAGGGCGCCTTCGGCGCGAAGGCCCGTGAGGAGGGCAACGGCCTCGGCTACGAGACCATCGCCGCGGCGGGCAACCACGCCAACACCCTGCACTGGATCAACAACGACGGCGCGGTGCGGGGCGGCGAGCTGGTGCTGGTCGACGCGGGGGTCGAGGTCGAGACCCTCTACACGGCGGACATCACCCGTACCCTCCCGGTCGACGGCCGGTTCACGGAGCCACAGCGCGAGGTCTACCAGGCCGTGCTCGACGCCTGCGAGGCCGCCCTCGCGAAGGCGGGCGAGAAGGGCGCGCGGTTCCGCGACCTGCACGCCGCCGCCATGGAGGTCATCGCCACCCGCCTCGAGGCGTGGGGAATGCTACCGGTGAGCGCGGCGGAGTCGCTGGCGCCCGAGGGGCAGTACCACCGGCGCTGGATGGTCCACGGCACGTCCCACCATCTCGGCATCGACGTCCACGACTGCGCGCAGGCCCGCCGCGAGCTCTACCTCGACGCGGAACTCGAACCCGGGATGGTCTTCACGATCGAGCCGGGACTCTACTTCCGCGCCGATGACCTCGCCGTGCCCGAGCGCTTCCGTGGCATCGGCGTCCGGATCGAGGACGACGTGCTGGTGACCGAGGACGGCGCGGTCCGCCTCAGTGAGGACATCCCGCGCACCGTGGCGGCCGTCGAGGCCTGGGTGACCGACCTGCTCGGCGGGTAGCGGCGCCGCCGGGGCGGTTACTGCTGTGCCGGACCCCAGGGGGCAGTGGGGGGCGCCGGCTCACCCGGGACGATCCGCTCGCCGTACTTCGGCGGGATCGTGAGGTCCACCACCTGGGGTTGGCCCGGCAGGGCCACGCTGATGCCCTTGTCGACGAGCGTCTGGCGGCACCTCGCGGCGACGTCGGTCTCGCACCGCAGGCCGTACCGCGTGGCCACCACCTGGCTCACCGACGTGAAGTCGCGCTTCCCGCCGGACAGGGAGTGCGCCGCGAGCCCGAAGAGGGCGCCGAAGATCGCGCCCACACTGACGCCCCACACCACGGGCATGAAGTCCGGGGAGCCGAGCACCACCCACAGCAGACCCATCATGAGGCCGAACCACATGCCGGAGAGCACGCCCGAGAGCGCGGCGCGGCTGAAGGTCATCCGGCCGGTCACGCGCTCGACCATCCTGAGGTCGGTCCCGATGATCGAGACCTTCTGCACCGGGAAGCCGGCGTCCGCGAGCACGTCGACGGCGCGCTGCGCGTCCTCGTACTTCCCGAAGGTCGCGATCTCCTCCCCGAGCGGCATCACGCCGAAGCGGGGGAACGAGGTCATCTGCGTCATGCCCACCAGTATGGCCCAAGGTGCTGGGAAACCGCTGGGTATGACCCGTGCGGGGAGCCCCGCGGGTCCCGCGACTCGGGATCCCGGCAGCCGCCGCGGGGGGAGGCGCTGGCCTAGGCTGGAGCCGTGACGTCGACGCCCCGCACCACCGCTCCCTCCCGGGTCTACATCGCCCGTCTGGCCGGCACGTCCGTGTTCGACCCCATCGGTGACGAGGTCGGCAAGGTCCACGACGTCGTCGTCCTCATCCGCCCGAAGGGGGGCCCCAAGGCGGTCGGCCTCGTCGTCGAGGTCCCGGGCCGCCGCCGGGTGTTCGTGCCGCTCACGCGGGTGACCGGCATCGAGCCGGGCGCCGTGATCACCACGGGGCTCGTCAACATCCGGCGGTTCGAGCAGCGCGCGAGCGAGACGCTCGTCGTGTCCGAACTCCTCGACCGGACCGTCACGCTGCGGGACGGCTCCGGGCGGGTGACCATCGAGGACGTCGCGATCGAGCAGCAGCGGAACCGGGACTGGGTGGTGACGAAACTGTTCGTGCGCCGTCGCGAGTCGACCGCGCTGCTGCGGCGCGGGCCGACCCTGGTCGTGGACGTCGCCGACGTCGAGGGGCTGGGGCCCTCCGCGGAACAGCAGGGGGCAGTGGCGCTGCTCGCCAGCCTCGGCGACATGAAGGCCGCCGACCTCGCCGACGTGCTGCACGACCTGCCCGACGACCGCCGCATCGAGGTGGCCTCGGAACTCGACAACGACCGTCTGGCCGACGTCCTCGAGGAACTCGGTGACGAGGACCGCGTGGCGATCGTGTCGAGCCTCGAGGCCGGCCGAGCCGCGGACGTGCTGGACGTCATGCAGCCCGACGACGCCGCGGACCTCGTCTCCGACCTCCCGGAGTCCAAGGCCGCCGAGCTCCTCGGCCTGATGGAGCCCGAGGAGGCGCGGGACGTGCGGCGCCTCCTCGCCTACGACGAGCGCACCGCGGGCGGCCTCATGACCACGGAGCCGATCATCCTCGGCC
>Ga0209745_1000887_pt1 | contig 18051 bp, 15 predicted proteins | sample BarGraNGADG00312_FD_184495 | JGI IMG/M metagenome (GOLD analysis project Ga0209745, IMG submission 184495) | Arctic peat soil microbial communities from Barrow, Alaska - Barrow Graham LP Ref core NGADG0004-312 (SPAdes) (version 2) | ecosystem: Environmental > Terrestrial > Soil > Wetlands > Peat...
ATGGGCCGCGAGGTTGAACAGGCCGCTGCGGCTGGCGGACATACTGTGATCGTCAGGGCGGATATTCATAACCCGGGAGACTTTAACCCCAATACAGCTTCCGGCTGTGATGTGGCCATAGAATTCACGGGACCGGTGGCAGCAGCTGATACCATCATCCGGGCTCTCTCTTACGGGGTGCCGGTTGTCTCCGGCTCCACCGGATGGCTTGACAGATATGACGAGGTGGTACGCTTCTGTACCGAGAAAAACGGATCATTCATACATTCATCAAATTATAGCATTGGTGTAAATATACTCTTCAGACTTAACACGGAGCTGGCGCGGATAATGAACCTGCTCCCTGATTACAGACCAGCAATAGAGGAGATACACCACGTACAGAAGCTGGATGCTCCAAGCGGTACAGCCCTTACCCTTGCGGGAGATATAGCAGGAAAGCATCATGCCTATGATGGCTGGCAAAAATCTGGGGAGATGACTGATCCTGAAAAAATACCTGTTACATCAGTGAGGGAAGGAACGGTACCGGGAATACACACTGTGACATGGACATCAGACGCCGACATATTAACCCTGAGGCACGAGGCTCTGAGCCGCAAGGGATTTGCTGCGGGAGCTCTGCTGGCTGCCGGGTACATTTCAACGCGCAAAGGGGTTTTTACCATGGCTGACGTCCTAAGTATTTAATTATAGTTAGATTTGCACCGTAAAAGCAAAGAGATGAACAGTATATTTCAGAGTAAGTATTTTAAATTTGGCGTTGCAGCAGTTTTATACATCCTTTGGGTTATCTGGATGGGTAACTTCTGGTGGCTCTTCGGGCTTCCGGTGGTTTATGACATATATGTAAGTAAACTGGTCAACTGGGCATTCTGGAAGAAACGCAGCGGCAAGAATAATGTCGTCATAGAATGGCTTGATGCCCTGATCTTTGCAGTAATAGCGGTCACCCTTATCAACATATTCCTGTTCCAGAATTACCGCATCCCCACACCATCCATGGAGAAATCGCTCCTTGTGGGTGATCATCTGGCTGTCAGCAAGGTAGCTTACGGACCGCGTATGCCCAACACACCTCTTGCTTTTCCGTTTACACAAAATACGATGCCTTTCTCTAACCAGAGAGGCAAATCATGGTCTGACCTGATACACCTCAAGTACAAGAGACTTGCCGGCTTCGGTCATGTGAAGAACAACGATGTTGTGGTATTTAATTTTCCTGCAGGTGATACGGTATGTCTTGAAAATACTGCGGTAAGCTATTATGAGATTGTCAGGGAACGTGCCGAGGTGCTGACAGTAGACGATGTAAGGGCAAACAGGAAACTAAAGACCAGGGAGGAGTATACTTCTATTGCAAGGCAGCTTGTACGTAGTGAGAATACGGTAATCTACAGGCCTGTTGACCGTCGTGATAACTATGTAAAGCGCTGCGTGGGAATCCCCGGTGATACAATAACAATAAAGAGCGGAGTATTGTATGTAAATAATGTCGAGGTGCCTGATAACGGGACACAGCAGACATCTTATTACGTACGCACAAACGGCACACGCATCAATCCTAAGGCATTCGAGAGAATGGGAGTAACAAAATCAGACCAGTCGCTCATGCTCTCAGGAACCGTTTACAGGCTTCCGCTTACAAAGAGCAATGCAAAGCTGATTTCAGGCTTTACCAATGTGACGGGAATTGAAATGGACCTCAAAAGGGCAGGGGAGTACGCCCCTTACATCTTCCCTCATGACCCGGGATACAGATGGAATGAGGACAACTTCGGGCCACTCTGGCTGCCTTCCAGGGGAGCCACGGTCAAAATTGACCCCTCCAACATTTGCCTCTACTCGCAGATCATTCAGATATATGAGGAGAATGAGCTGAAGATAACAGACAGCCTGATCTATATCAATGGCAAACCTGCAGACAGTTACACTTTTAAAATGGACTATTACTGGATGATGGGTGACAACAGGCACGACTCTGCTGATTCACGTTTCTGGGGGTTCGTTCCCGAGGATCATATTATCGGCCGTCCGGTGATTGTCTGGCTGTCGTTAGACAAGGAGGCAACAGGAATTAAGAAAGTAAGATTTAAAAGGTTCTTCAAATCGGCCAGATAAAAAAAAAGAGGCTGCCCCTTTTGAGACAGCCTCTCTTTTTTATTCCTTCACTTTATCCACTATAGCCTTGAAGGCTTCCGGGTGGTTCATGGCCAGGTCGGCCAGGGTCTTGCGGTTGAGGGTTATGCCCTTTTTGTCAAGGCCGCCGATGAATTCTGAATAGCTCATACCGTAAAGGCGTACGCCTGCGTTGATCCTCTGGATCCAGAGCGCCCTGAACTGTCCTTTCTTGTCTTTGCGGTCACGGTAGGCATAGGCCAGACCTTTCTCAAGAACGTTCTTGGCAACACTGTAAACATTGGCGTTGTTGCCAAAGTACCCCTTGGTCTGCTTGAAAATCTTTTTTCTCCTAGCCTTTGATGCTGGTGCGTTTGTTGATCTTGGCATTTTCTTTTCTCTTTTTCGGATGTAAGCGCCGTTAAGGTCTTTTATGCTTCACATCCAGGTTAATAATTCTTGTTGATTATCACGCTGTCAGGTGGTTAAAATTATTTTAACCCGAGCATAAGTTTGACATTCTTCTGGTCAGCCTTATCTACCATTCCGTCGTATGTAAGATTCCTCTTACGCTTGGTCGACTTCTTGGTAAGGATATGACTTTTAAAAGCATGCTTACGCTTGATCTTACCTGTACCGGTCAAAGTAAATCTCTTCTTTGCACCCGGATTTGTTTTAATTTTTGGCATGTTGTAAATATATAAGTATAAAAAATTCTATTTCTTTTTCTTCGGAGAAAGGATAATGATCATCCTTTTTCCTTCCAGTCTTGGTGTCTGGTCTACCTTGCCGTAATCATCCAGATCACTGACAAACCGTGCAAGCAGTTTTTCACCCTGTTCCTTGAAGAGAATTGATCTTCCCTTGAAGAATACGTATGCTCTGACCTTTGCTCCCTCCTCAAGGAAATTAATTGCATGCTTCAGTTTAAAGTTGTAATCGTGATCGTCAGTGTTCGGTCCGAAACGTATCTCTTTAACAACTATTTTCGCTGCATTGGCTTTAATCTCCTTCTGTTTCTTTTTCTGCTGATAAAGAAACTTCTGATAATCAACGATTTTACAGACCGGCGGTTCTGCGTTGGGAGATATCTCAACAAGATCCAGTTCCATTTCGTCAGCCAGGTCGAGGGCATCCCTGATGTCCATTACCTTCGGCTCGATGTTTTCACCCACAACCCTTATTGTCCTGGCTGTGATCCTGTTGTTAATCCGGTGTTCCGGTTCCGGTTTTCTTCCCGGCCTGGGCCTGGAAAAGATTGGTCCTGCTATGATTTTGTCCTCCAGTTAAGTTAATAATATGCTTTAATTCAATCGTTTAAACATCAATTTCTTTCGAAATCTCATTCTTTATCAGGCTGATGAACTCATCAGGTTTCATAACTCCCTTATCGCCTTCACCCTGCCTTCTGACAGAGACAGTGCCGCTCTCAACCTCTTTTTCACCTATCACCAGAAGGTAGGGGATCCTCTTTAACTCATTATCCCTTATCTTCTTACCTATCTTTTCGCTCCTGTCGTCAATCAGGGTGCGAATATCGGAATTATTAAGGAATTTCAAAATAGTTTTTGCATAATCATTGAATTTTTCGCTGATCGGCAGTATAACCACCTGGTCGGGTGTAAGCCAGACAGGAAATTTCCCGGCGGTATTTTCAATGAGCACGGCTATGAACCGCTCCATTGAACCGAATATAGCCCTGTGTATCATCACCGGCTGATGTTTCTGGTTGTCGCTGCCGGTGTATGACAGTTCAAACCTCTCCGGGAGGTTATAATCAACCTGTATGGTGCCCAACTGCCATCTGCGTCCGATAGCGTCCCTGACCATGAAATCGAGCTTGGGTCCGTAGAAGGCAGCCTCGCCTATGGCGATGGAGGTCGTGAGGTTCTTCTCCCCGGCAGCTTCTATGATGGCTTTCTCAGCCTTATCCCAGTTCTCATCTGACCCTATGTATTTTTGCTTGTCGGAGGGGTCGCGCAGTGAAATCTGAGCTGTGAACTCTTTGAATCCGGCAATCTTAAAGATATACTGCACAAGGTCAATGATGCTTTTGAACTCTTCCTTGAGCTGATCAGGACGACAATAGTGGTGGGCGTCATCCTGTGTGAAGCTGCGCACTCTTGTGAGCCCGTGCAGCTCACCGCTCTGCTCATAACGGTATACTGTGCCGAACTCGGCCATCCTCAGCGGGAGGTCTCTGTATGAGTGCTGTGTGGCGTTGTATATCTCGCAGTGATGCGGGCAGTTCATGGGTTTGAGCATGAAAACCTCACCCTCCTGCGGCGTAGTTATCGGCCTGAACGAATCAGCACCGTATTTTTCGTAATGTCCTGATGTCTTGTAAAGATCAACGTTGCCGATATGCGGTGTGGAGACCATCACATAACCTCTTTCCCTGAGCACCTTTGTCATAAAATCAATGAGCCTCTGTTTCATGTCGGCTCCCTTGGGAAGCCATAGAGGCAGACCCATCCCCACCTTGGGGGAGAAAGCAAAGAGCTCAAGCTCTTTTCCGATACGTCTGTGATCACGTTTCCGGGCTTCCTCGATCATGACCATGTACTCATCAAGCATCTTCTGCTTCGGGAAGGTAATGCCGTAGATGCGCGTCATCATCCTGCGCTTCTCGTCTCCTCTCCAGTATGCACCGGCCAGGCTCAGTACGCGGATGGCTTTTATGGATGATGTATCAGGCAGATGGGGTCCGCGGCAAAGATCGGTGAAGTTGCCCTGACGATACAGAGTGATGGTCCCGTCCTCAAGCTCCGAGATGAGCTCGGTCTTGTATTCATCTCCCTTTTTTAAAAAGATATCCAGGGCCTCTTTCTTGCTGACCTCGGTACGCACAATGGGGCTGTTCTTTGCAGCAAGCTCCTTCATACGGTCTTCAATGACCGGGAGGTCCGCATCAGTGATTACTTTCCCTTCACCCGGGTCGACGTCATAATAGAAACCATTCTCGACTGCTGGTCCAATGCCAAATTTCATTCCAGGATACAGCGATTCCAGAGCCTCAGCCATCAGATGGGCAGATGAGTGCCAGAACGCGTGCTTTGCCTCAGGGTCATCCCACTTGTGCAATTTCAGTGTGGCGTCAGTGTCAATAGGGCGTGAGAGATCACGCAGTTCACCGTTAACAGTTGCTGCATATACATCAGCGGCCAGCCTCGGACTGACAGACACCGCTACATCATAGCTGCTGATTCCATTCTGATACTCCCTGACAGAGCCGTCCGGGAATGTGATCCTGATCATTAAATACAAATTAAAATTAGTTTGCAAAGATAACGATTTTTTACACGCTGATGTTCACCCTTTTTAATGCATGGGATTATCATCAGTTTTCCGGAATATAATGGCACAGATTTTGGATTTGATATTACAGCACTAATAAACGGCAGTCATGAAAAGAATGATTTTTTTAACGGCAGTAGCAGCTATAATGCTCAACTCATGTGACATACAGCCTGATGCTTATTTCTATGCAGATAAGCTCACGGCTGAAATAGGTGAGGAAATCTACTTTACTAACGGCTCCCACAATGGCCACGATTTTGAATGGGACTTTGGCGACGGCACATGGTCAGATGCTTTCCAAGTTGCCCATTCATATTCTGCATCAGGTATCTACACAGTGGTTCTGAGCGCGTTCTCTTCGACAGGTGGAGTAGACAGAGCCTATGCTGAAGTCGAGGTACTCTCGCCCACCATGCTCGAGGTTGAGGTGCTGGAGTACTATGACCAGTACCCCGTTCAGGGTGCAAGCGTGATACTCTATCCAACCGAGGCTGACTGGGATCATGAGACCAACGCAATTGTTGAAGGCTTCACCAACTCCGCAGGCAAGGTGATATTCACCGACCTGGGACCTTACGTCTACTATATTGATGTCAGGCATGAAACACATAATAACTATACCCTCAGAAATGAAGACATCGGCTTCATAAGGACTGACCAGCTCTATAAGAACGAGCTTAATCAGTTCATCGCCTGGGTTGATTATACCGGGACCAAGGGTAGTGCTGTTCGTGACAGGAAACTTCTCATGCCTTTAAAAAGCAGGTCATCCGCCACCGCGGTAAAGAAGTAATTCTGCGGAGGATAAAAATCAGATCATCGATTACGGATGTGATAAAATTCGCTAAGTTTGTGTTTTGACGAACCTAATCGAACGAATCACTTGGATACAAAATTTGCACTTGGTGGAATAGACTACCTGATCATGGGGGTCTATTTCGTTTTTGTACTGGGTATCGGATGGGCCCTGAAAAAGTACATGAAGAATGCCTCGGCCTTTCTCGAGGCTGGCAGATCCATCCCGGCATGGGTAGCAGGTCTCGCATTCATCTCTACCAACCTTGGTGCACTGGAGGTGATGGGCATGACCGGCTCTGGGTTAAAGTACGGTATGCACACCACTCATTTTTACCTGATAGGTGCAATTCCGGCCATGGTCTTCCTTGCGCTTTTCATGATGCGTTTTTATTATGGTTCCAAAGCCAGGTCAGTGCCTGAATATCTGAAACTGCGTTTCAATGAAAAGACCAGGGGTCTCAATGCCATTCTGTTTGCAATAATGACTATCCTCGCTTCAGGTATTGCCATGTATGCGCTCGCCATCCTGCTTGAGAATGTGCTTGGGTGGAATTTCCTTGTATCTCTTTTTGCATCAGCAGCTATAGTGCTTGCCTATACTTATCTTGGCGGTCTGTCATCGGCTATTTATAACGAAGTACTGCAGTTTTTCATCATCATCATCGGTCTCCTGCCGATGGCAATTCTTGTTATGAAAGACGTGGGCGGGTGGCACGGAATGCAGGCCAGCCTGGCACCCATCGTTGAAGCCAAAGGATATGCTCCGGACACCTGGACAACACATTGGAAATACACTGGTCACGCCTCCGATAATCCGTTCGGGGTTGCCTGGTATGGTATTTTCGCAGGACTTGGATTTGTTCTCGCTTTTGGCTACTGGTGCACGAACTTTCTGATCGTGCAGCGTGCCATGGCAGCCGAATCAATGACTGCGGCACGTAAGGTGCCCCTCATAGGAGCCATACCAAAGATGTTCATACCGTTCCTGATCATCCTCCCCGGTGTTGCATCACTTGTTCTGCTGAATGATCCGGCGAAAGGATTTGCCCTGCCGCTGAATGACGCCGGCCAGCCTATATATGATTATACAATAATAATGCTCCTTAAACAGTACCTGCCGGCAGGTGTGCTGGGTCTTGGTGTTACCGCCCTCCTCGCATCGTTCATGTCAGGTATGGCAGGTAACGTATCTGCTTTTAACACTGTCTGGACTTATGACATTTACCAGAGTTATATCAGGCCTGTCACAGGGAATAAGGAGGCTGATGACAAACATTATCTGAAAGTCGGGAGGATAGCTACTATCCTGGGTGTGCTGGCCAGCATCGCTGCAGCCTTCATAGCGAGCAAGTTCGGTAACATCATGGACTTCCTCCAGGCGATCTTCTCGATGATCAACGCGCCTCTCTTTGCAGTGATCCTACTGGGAATGTTCTGGAAACGGTCTACAGGCAATGCAGCCTTTACCGGCCTGCTCGTGGGTTTCCTTGTTGCCCTGGTGCATCACGGACTAAGTGTACCAGAGGGAGCTACCACGCTCATCAAAGGAGGTTGGATCGCACCGCTGATTACATATCCTGTCGAGATGGCTCAGAATTTCTGGACAGCAATTTACGCATTCTCGGCTGCAACATTACTGACCGTGATTTTATCGCTTCTGGCAAAGCGCACCAAGACCGATGAAGAGCTCAACGGCCTGGTCTATTCAATGACACCCAGGCTCGACGACAGCGGAGTACTATGGTACAAGAGACCCTGGTTCCTTGCTGTGATCGTCGGTGTTATGTTTTTTGCTCTAACAATTTTGTTCTGGTAATTTAAAATATTGATAACATGATAGATATAAGGTTTCCATTAGGACTGATGTTTTCAATATTCGGGGTGATACTGACCATTTATGGTCTGGCCACGCTAGGCCATCATGCAATGTATGCAACTTCGCTGGGCGTGAATGTTAACCTGTTATCAGGCATCGGTACGTTGATATTTGGCTTGGTAATGCTTTTTTTCTCTGATCCTGTAAGAAGCAGAATGAAGAAGAAAAACTGATTTTTTCTATTTGCGATATCGATCCTCGATTTTCTATTTAGGAATTTTTCAATCGCAAATCGCAATTCGCAAATCGCAAATTTTCAGGATCCCTCTTTTCTTTTACAGCTTGTCTGAGAATACCGATTGCGGCAGTGCCCGCATGTTGTATCTTGAAGCCATAACTTCGCCGTAGGCTCCGGCAGAACGTATTGCTATCAGGTCACCACGCCGCGTCTCAGGGAGCTCAATAAACCTGGCAAAGGTATCGGCTGTCTCGCAGACGGGGCCTGCAACCGTATACTTCTTCTCCGTCAGTGTTGAGGTTAGATTATCTATTCGATGATATGCATGGTACAGTGCGGGCCTCAACAGGTCAGTCATGCCAGCATCAAGGATCACGAATGTCTCAGCTGCACCCTCCTTTACAAACAAGACCCTTGAGATTAGTGAACCGCATCCGGCTGTAAGCGAACGGCCCAGCTCAAAAGAGATGGTACTTTGTATTTTTTTATCGAGATGGTCACGGAAAATGTTGAAGTAATCGGCAAATGCAGGCAGCTGGTCCGGCTCTGAATAGTTTATTCCCAGTCCCCCGCCCACGTTGATGTCAGCCGGTTCAAGTCCCCTGTCAGTAAACCAGTAATACAGTTCATTCACCCTTGAACAGAGATTCCGGTAAACATGCAGGTCAGTGATCTGAGACCCGATATGAAAATGAATGCCGCTGAAAGTAACATTCTTTAAATGGGACAGGAGCGATATCACCTTATCCAGCTGGGTAATCCTGATGCCAAACTTGTTCTCATCAGTCCCGGTTGTGATATACCATAATGTATGGGCTTCTATATTTGGATTGATGCGCAGGGCCACCCTGGCATTCATGCCCATCCGGCCGGCTATTCCGTTTATGACTTCCAGCTCTTCCGGCGACTCGCAGTTGAAGCACTGTATGCCAAGCTTGAGTCCTGTCTCGATCTCATGATCGCTCTTGCCTACACCAGCAAAGACGGTTGCGGCGGCCGGAAAACCGCAGCTTATTGCATGCTCAATTTCATTTCCGCTCACGCAGTCGGCCCCGAAACCGAACTCTGCTATGGTTTTCATGATTACGGGGTTGAAGTTGGCTTTCACGGCATAGTGCACCTTAAAGCCTCTTTCGGCTGCCTCCTTCGATGCGACGGAGAGGGTCTCGCGCAACACATCCGTATCATAATAATAAAAGGGTGTGCCGTGAGCCTTCAGTCGCCCGATAATTTCTTCTGTAAATGTCATGCTTCAGGAAATAGTTTTAAACTCAGCGACCGCAGTGCTACCGTCTTGTCGCTTGTATTTATGAGTATTGACACACTGTTTTCGCTGCCTCCGTAAGATATCATCTTTACGGGGATTTCATTCAGTGCCTCAAATATTTCGGGTGCGGAACCGACCTTTCCGGGACGAAAATCGCCGACAACACATATTATCGTCTGCTCTCTCTCAACCTCCACATTACCTATTGACCCCAGCGACTTTACTATGTCTTCCAGGCTGGTGGGGTCATCAATGGTCAGTGAAAGTGATACCTCCGAAGTGGTAATCATGTCAATGGGTGTTTTGTAAGCCTCAAAGACTTCAAAAATCCTTCTCATGAAACCGTAGGCCATGAGCATGCGGTCGGAGCGTATCCTCAGCACCGTGATACCATCTTTTGCCGCCACAGCCTTGTAATCTACGGGTATCGATGCCGATGTAACAAGCGTTCCTTCATCAGACGGTTCCATTGTATTTTTGAGCCTGACAGGGATATTTTTCATCCTTGCCGGGTTGACACTCGAGGGGTGAAGTATCTTGGCGCCGAAGTATGCAAGCTCTGCTGCCTCGTCAAAAGAGAGGCTCCTGATGACGCGGGTATTCTCAACATACCTGGGATCATTATTATGAAAGCCGCTGATGTCGGTCCATATCTGTACCTCTTCGGCTCCCACCGCAGCCCCGATAATGGTGGCACTGTAGTCACTGCCGCCCCTGCGCAGGTTATCTGTCTCGCCGAACACGTTCCTGCAGATGTAACCCTGGGTAATGATGATCTTCTCGTCATTTACTGCTGCCAGCTCCCGTTTAAGATTCTCACGGATATAAAAATAGTCAGGCTCACCGTCCTTATCTATGCGCATGAAGTTCAGGGCCGGCACAAGCACAGATGGGATGCCGGTCTCTGAAAGAAGAAAGTAAAGGAAAACTGTTGAAAGAAGCTCTCCGCGCGCCAGTATACGTTTCTCATTGTGCCTGCTGTATTCCCGTGAAAAAAGACTCTCGATGTATAAAAATTGCTCATCAGCATAATCATGGGCCTTTAAAGACCATGTTTCTGATGCGAATAGAGCATCGATCACCGTATGATACTGTTTCCGCATAGCTTCACACTTGTTCTTTGCTTCATTCTTTTTCCCGTCAGAAAAAAGCGCCGACATCTCTGCAAGGGCATTGGTGGTTCCAGCCATCGCAGACAGGACAACGATCTTGTTTGTATCGTCGTTTATAAGTGGAATCAGTGCCCTGAAACGCTCAGCTGTTCCGACTGAAGTACCCCCGAACTTATATACTTTCATTTTCTGTCAGCGTCAATATATGAGGCATATCCTTATTCGCCGGGTTCAAATATATATAAAAGTGATGCTCATGGTTAAATATTCTCTCTCTTTTCTCCAAAGAGGTTAATTGTAAAAAAAAATCTTTATTTTTGCACCCGCTATTAAAGACAAAAGATAAAAGGCACAAGACAAAAGTCAGTTTCAGATAGCACTTTTATCTTTTTAATTTTATCTTTTATCTTAAAGCACGCCCAGATGGCGAAATTGGTAGACGCGCTAGTTTCAGGGACTAGTGTCAGCAATGATGTGCAGGTTCGAGTCCTGTTCTGGGCACCAACAAAAGACAAAAGACAAAAGGCACAAGACAAGAGACCTTTTATCTTTTATCTTGATTTTGGCCCAGATGGTGAAATTGGTAGACACGCCAGCTTGAGGGGCTGGTGCCGGTTACGGTGTGCAAGTTCGAGTCTTGTTCTGGGCACAAAAAAAGAGAGGCTGCCCCTTTAATTTGAGACAGCCTCTTTTTTTATTTGCGATTGGGAAATGTTAAAAATCGACAATCGCAAATCGACAATCGCAAATCATTGAATTATTGCATCATACGCTGCCTGCAAAATATGGCCGCGGATCAGCAAATCAGAAATTTTGTTGTTGTTACGCGTCGGATAGACCCTGTTACTGAGAAAAACATAGGAGAGTTCCGCCTCAGGATCAACCCAGACAAAAGTCCCTGTGAAGCCTGAATGCCCGAAGCTTGACGGAGACGCTGACGGGCAAGGATAGATCTCCTCAGGAGGTATGGTATCATTTGGCAACATCGGCTTGTCAAAACCCAGTCCCCGCCTGTTCTCGTTTTCGGGATACTGAACTCGCGTATATTCTTTCAGAACCTCCGGACTGAGTACTCTCACGCCGCCGTATTCGCCACCTCTCCGGTACATCTCAATAAGCTTCAGCAGATCATTACCTGTGGCAAATAGACCGGCATGACCTGAGACACCGCCAAGCATGGCAGCGCCTTCGTCATGTACAGTGCCTCTCAGGAGCTGCTTCCTGAAAAGCGAATCATATTCCGTCGGCACAATCCGATCTTTAGGATATTTTTCCAGGGGATTGTACGTGATATTGAATGCACCGATAGGCCGGTAGATATTCTGCGGGGCAAACTTGTCAATGGTTGAATCTGTAAGGCTCTCAATAATTTCTGCTGAAAGAATAAAAGCAAGGTCAGAATAAACATATTTTCTGCTTCCTTTTTCACTGTCGCGTATCTCTTTGAACATCTCCTTCAGGTAATGCCTGTTCATATACATTGAGTCTGTCACGGGCAGGGCAAATTTCCTGTTATGGAAGTCGCTGAAGATGCCGCTTCTGAAGGTGCTGTCCTCTTTTAAAGTACTCTTCCAGAATGGGATCCATGATTTTAGTCCTGCCTGATGGGTGAGAATATCGCGCATGACCATGTCTCCCTTATCGGAGAACCTGTACCAGGGAAGGTAATGTCCAAGGGTTTCATCCGGGTCGAACAGACCGCGGTCATCGAGAAGCATCAGTGACGGAGTGCCGGCTGACACTTTGGTTACAGAGGCAAGGTCCCAAAGGTCGTTTTCATTGACAGCTTCGGTGCTGTCATAAAGATGAAACCCGTAGCACTTGTTAAGGACAACAATGCCTTTACGTGCTATGAGCACCTGGCATCCAGGATATGCGAGAGAATCTAATCCTGATTTTACAATCGAGTCCACTTTGCTGTTCAGTATCACTGATGAGAGACCAGCATTTTCGGGGAAACCGTACTGCAGCCTTAGACTGCCCGGGGTCTTAATGCCGTATCCTTCATGGTAGCCGGCATTAATCGTCACAGGAAGCCTGCCCGATGCTCCAAGGGCACCGAAAATTACCTGTACTGATGTCTGTTGGGTGTAATTGTTATCCTGATAGGCTATAAGCATTGCTGACGGCCTTACCTTAAGATCCAGATTTGCTACTCCGTAGGGATTGCCGAACCACAAAATCACTGATTTGTCCAGCTCCGCCAGCCGGCTGACAACGTTACGCAGCGGCTGAGTCACACCGTAGGAAGAAGAGGGTTTTTGGGTAAGACCGCAGATCCCGGCAATGACGATATCATAATCCCTGAGCTTTGAAAAGACGTATTCGGCTGCCTGTTCATTCTCCGGGTCAATATAAAAGTGATCAGCATTCGTGTACCTGTCCGTCATTCGCTGGAATTCAGTCATAGCCAACCTGTTGACTGCCACAGTAGCTATATTGACTTTATCAAGCCGTCCGACAGGAATTAGGGTATCCTTGTTTTCAATCAGTGTCATTGCGCCTGCATAAAGATCCCTTATCAGAGCAGGGTTGGCAGACGAAGGGATTTTAAGTGCTTTGCCGGAGGAAGAATGATCAATCCTGTCCGCGTCCGAAAGCCACAGTTTTGCCGCGAGCACTTTTTCACATCTTGATCTTATCTCATCGACACCAATTTCGAGTCTCTCAACCCTGAGGGCAATTTCAGCTATCGCCTTTACAGGATCAGTGGAGTACTCAATCACATCATTCCCGGCTTTGAGGGCTTCGGCGTCAGCAATACCTGACGGATAGGTCAGGGTAGCTCCGGCCATATTCATGGCATCGGTGAGCACCAGGCCTTTGTAACCGATTTTTTCTTTAAGCAAACCTGTAATAACCTTCCGCGAGAAAGTAGAGGGCAGGCGCGGCGTGGCATCCAGTGCGGGTACGTTTATATGAGCGCTCATTACGGAGCCTACTCCTTCCTCGGAAAGGCGTCTGAAGGGGACAAGCTCCACCGCGTTGAACCGCCGGCGGTCACCTGTAATTACAGGGAGACCTGTGTGAGAATCGACATCAGTGTCACCGTGACCCGGAAAATGCTTGGCACAGGCCATGACGCCGTTGTCCTGCAATCCTTTCATATACATTACCGCCTTTTCAGCGACTTTCTGGGGATCCTCACCGAACGAACGGTAATTTATTACTGGGTTGAGCGGATTGTTATTGACGTCAGCTACGGGTGCCAGGTTAAGGTTTACGCCTATCTCACGGCACTGCCATGCTATTGCTGCTCCCATCCTGTAAATGAGTGAGTCATCCTGAAGGGCTCCGAGGGTCATCTGGTAAGGAAAATCTTCGACCTCCTTCAATCGCATCCCCGTTCCCCACTCGGCATCCTGGGCAATTATAAGAGGTATTCTTGAGACGGAATCGAGACGCCTGGTAAAATCTATCTGTGCCTCAGTATTACCTTCGAAGAAAATCACACCGCCGATGCCGTATTTTATAACAAGTTCCTCCACCTGCCTGAAATTATCTTCGGCATCGCCCGCCCAGGCAGGGACCCAGATGAGTTGGGCTATCATTTCCCTGACCGTCATGGTGTTGATTATGCTGTCAATCCTTCTGTCATCAAGATACCGCAACCAGGGCACTGGATCCCCAATTGCTTTAACCCTTTGCAGGGGAAGTGTGAGCATGATCAGCGGCAGCAGCAGTGACAGGTAAGTTTTATTCATGGGTTATAAGGGGTTTTGACATCGATCAAAAATAGCACTTTTCTTTGTTATTATTTTCGATTATGATTACAGCCAATTTGCTATTTTTACGATTATAAAAAACTAACTATGGCAGTTACAAAGACATCCGCAAAGAGCGGCAAGAGCGCATCAGGCAGGCTGATGTCGTTAGATGTATTCAGGGGCATGACGGTAGCCTTCATGATAATTGTGAATACTCCGGGCACCTGGAGTCACGTATTTGCTCCTCTCAGGCATGCCTCATGGCATGGCTGCACTCCGACAGACCTGGTCTTCCCTTCCTTTCTTTTTATCTCAGGAGTGGCAATGTGGTATTCACTGCGCAAATACAATTTCGAGTTTTCAGGCCCTGCGCTGTTCCGTATCCTGAGAAGGGTGGCCCTGATATTTCTGGTTGGGCTTTTTCTCAACATCTTCCCCCGTTTTGTCCGTGATTATGACACCCTGCGTATAATGGGAGTGCTTCAGAGAATTGCCCTGGCCTGGGGTCTGGGAGCAATAGTAGTATTGATGGTCAGACGCAATTATGTCTGGATTGCCACTATTGTCTTGCTTTTTGGCTACTGGGCGCTTATGTATTTCTTCGGAGGGAGCGACCCGTACTCGCTCGAGGGAAACTTCGCCCGCCAGGTTGATATAAAAATCCTGGGAGAGAAACATCTTTATGGCGGGTTTGGGGTTCCGTTCGATCCCGAAGGACTGCTGAGCACCATCCCTGCTGTGGCTACGGTGCTTCTCGGCTTCATGGCCGGCAATCTGATAAGCAGCCTGGGCACATCATGGAAAACCGTCGGATGGCTTGCTATCATAGGGGCAGTCCTGATAGGAGCAGGGCTCTTATGGGGACAGTATTTTCCGATCAACAAACCGATCTGGACCAGCTCATATGTCCTTTATGCAGGAGGTATCGGAATGATGATACTGGCGCTGTTGTTCATGATCGTTGATATATGGGGGCTCAAAGGATGGACAGGCTTCTTCAACACATTCGGTACCAATGCACTCTTCACATACGTGCTTGCCGGAATATGGACCAAGACCATGCTAAGCATCAAAATTGGTGAGGTCACGCTTTATAACTGGATATTCACTCATATCTGCAGTCCGCTCTTTGAAGAACAGAAGCTTGCCAGCCTCCTGTTCGCAATAATTCAGGTTACTATTATCTGGGCCTTCGGATATATACTGTACCGCAGGAAGATAATCATCAGGCTCTGAGATGGACATAAGAACAACTGTTGAAAAAGCCTTTCTGAAATGGAGAGGTACCGCGCCCGGTATAATAACACGACTGCCTCAGTCAGGCTCTGACAGGGTATATTTCAGGTTGTTGTACGGCGATGAACGTGTCATCGGAGCCTATAACCCCGGTCGCGAGGAGAACGATGCCTTCGTTGGCTTTTCAAATCATTTCAGGTCAAAGGGATTGCCGGTACCTGAGATATATGTTTATTTTCCTGAAGAAAAGGTCTATTTCCTTGAAGATCTCGGCGATTCCAATCTTTTTACATGGCTGGCACAACGTAGTGATGAAGAACGGTTTAACCACGAGACAGAGGCACTCTTCCTGACTGTTGCTTCTGACCTCGTACGCATACAGACTGAAGGGATCAGGGGGCTTGACCTTTCGTTGTGTTATCCGCACCGCAGCTTTGACAGGCAGAGTATGGTGTGGGACCTGAATTATTACAAGTACATGTTCCTGAAGCTCATTGGCGCACCATTTAATGAGATCAAGCTTGAGCGCGATTTTGAGGCGCTAACCCAGTTTTTGCTTGATGCCGGGCAGGAATATTTTCTCTTCCGCGATTTCCAGACAGCCAATATTATGATCAGGGATGGCAAGCCATGGTATATTGACTACCAGGGAGGCAGGCTCGGAGCTCCTCAGTATGACATTGCCTCACTGGTTTATGACGCCAAGGCATATATTCCCGCGAGTATCAGGAATAAGACACTTGAGCGCCACCTTGATCTCTTTGCAGCTGCAACCGGCAAGCCCCGCGAATCACTTTCAAAATACTCCGTTGCCTTTACACTGATAAGGCTTATGCAGGCTCTCGGCGCCTTTGGCTTCAGGGGTCTCCATGAGAATAAACCAACATTCTCCGAGAGCATTGTCCCTGCCGTTGAACTGATGAACGAACTACTGGCCGGGGAGCAGGTGCAAATTGATCTTCCGGAATTAAAAAGAGCCTGCGAGGCGGTTCCGCTGCAGAGAAAATACCGTATCCTCTCTCACTACCAGGACCGGGTGAAAATAAATATAGAGAGCTTCTCATATGTCAGGGGCAGAACGCTTAGTTATGATTCAGGCAGCGGCTTTGTATTTGATTGTCGCGGACTGCGCAATCCGGTTCTTGAGTCAGATCTGAGGGACCTTACCGGACTTGATCCTGAAGTGATCGAGTTCTTCGGCAATGATGACGAGGCTGTCGCCTTTGTAGGTGACTGCTCCAACATCATTCGCAATACGTTGCCTATGATGAGAAGAAAGGGCATCCTTGAAATAAATATAGCTTTCGGTTGCGTAGGCGGAATCCATCGTTCAGTATGGTGCGCCACCAGGGTAGCATCGATGCTTTCGGCCATGCCGGGAGCGACTGTAACGGTAAACCATTCCGGGCTCGGCCTATGAAAGCAATGATCTTCGCAGCAGGTCTCGGCACAAGACTGGGTGAGCTGAGCAGGGAGAGACCAAAGGCCCTGGTGGATGTGAACGGTAAGACAGCCCTGCGTCTTGCTGCCGGGAAACTTGTTTCAGAAGGCTTTGATGACCTGATAATAAATATTCATCATCATCCTTCACTTATGACGGAGGAGATAGAAAAACTCCGCAACGACGGTTTTATGATCACTGTCTCTGATGAAACGGATGAGCTTCTTGACACCGGAGGGGGCCTCCTCAGAGCACGCCGGTTCTTCAACGACAAACCGTTTGTCTGCTATAATACAGATATCTTCACCAACCTTGATATCAGTGATATGTATCAGCAACATCTTGCATCCGGTGCCCTGGTGACACTGGCCACCAGACACCGGCCGGGCAGCAGGTTCCTGCTGGTCGATAAAAGCGGAAGAGTACGGGGTTGGCGGAACGTAACAACAAAAGAAGAGATAATCACTGTTGAAAGCAACAGGGGACTCACTGAGACTGGTTTCTCCGGGGTACAGGTTATCTCACCTGAAGTGTTCGATAAGATGCCTGCCGGAATTTATTCTCTTACATCACTTTATCTGATGCTGGCAAGAGAAAACAAAATAATGACCTATCCCCATGATGAAGGTTACTGGTTTGACTGCGGCACTCCGGCCAACCTTGAGAAGATAAGGGATTTTCTTGGCAGGCAGGACTGAGATCAGTTTTTCCAGAAGGACCTGGTGAACAGAGCCAACCTGCTGCAAGAGATTACATCCATTTCTTTCTCCTCAGGAAAAGCACTCCCACTGTAGCCAGGATAGCAGACCCACCAAGTATGTAAAAGAAAGCGCTCATGTTGTTTTCAAGCCTATTTGGGATATTCATGCCAAATATACTGGCGATGAGTGTAGGGATCATTAGGATGATGGTGATGATTGTGAGTGATTTCATCACAATGTTGAGGTTATTTGAGATGACGGAAGCGAAGGCATCCATCATGCCGCTCTGGATATCGCTGTAAATCTTTGCCATCTCG
>Ga0209745_1000891_pt1 | contig 18038 bp, 24 predicted proteins | sample BarGraNGADG00312_FD_184495 | JGI IMG/M metagenome (GOLD analysis project Ga0209745, IMG submission 184495) | Arctic peat soil microbial communities from Barrow, Alaska - Barrow Graham LP Ref core NGADG0004-312 (SPAdes) (version 2) | ecosystem: Environmental > Terrestrial > Soil > Wetlands > Peat...
CGGACCTGGTCGCCTATGTCGACGGAGGTGGGCTCGACCTGACTCCGCTCGCAGCCGCGGCCGCCGAGCAGTTACGAGTCGGCGACGCCAGGCCCTGACCCCGTTCCGACTGACCCCGTTCGCACTGACTCCGTTCCGACGACGCGTTCGGACCCGGCATACATCACCATCGAGCTCCCACGCATGAAGCCCACCAGAGTCATCCCCACCTCTGTGGCCAGCTCAGCAGCCAGGGACGAGGGCGCCGAAACGGCTGCCAGTAAAGGGATTCCGGCCATCATGGCCTTCTGGGTGAGCTCGAAGCTCGCCCGCCCCGACACCATCAGGACCGTGCCCCGCAGCGGCAACCTGTCTTCTTTGAGCGCCCAGCCGACGACCTTGTCCACCGCGTTGTGACGCCCGACGTCCTCGCGGATCACGAGCATCTCTCCGCTCACGCCATCGAACAGCCCTGCCGCGTGCAGCCCACCGGTCTTGTCGAACACCACCTGTTCGGCACGCAGCTTCGCAGGAAATGTGGTGAGGAGCTCGGCGTCGATCCGCAACGCGTCAACCCGCACGTCGTATGCCGACTGGGTGCGCACCGCATCGATGCTCGCCTTGCCACACAGCCCGCACGAGCTGGTCGTGTAGAACGACCGTTCCAGGCTGGGGTCAGGCGGCGCGACACCGGGCGCCAGGGTGACATCTAGAACGTTGTAGGTGTTCAGGCCCTCTTCCGTGGCGCCGGCGCAGTATCGCACCGTGCTGAATTGCTCGCCACGTGTGATGACGCCCTCGGAGACAAGGAAGCCGGCGGCGAGGTCGAAGTCGTGGCCAGGGGTGCGCATCGTCACCGCAAGCGGCCGGCCACCAACGCGAATCTCGAGCGGCTCCTCGACCGCCAACAGATCTTCCTGCACTACTGAGGAATCGCCCACCGTCACGCGGATGACTCTTCGGCGGGCCGTGATTCTGCTCATCCGTAAAGACCTAACAGTTGTGTGAAATTACTGCAAGCGGCAACGAGCTGGGGTCTGAGGTGCAGTCGTGCAGGATCCTCCGCTAAGGGCGCGGCGGTCGCTCGGTCGGTTGTCCTGCGGTGAGCGGTTCGGCCGGGCGGGGCGGGAGGTGGCGGTAGAGGCTGGTGCGGGTGATGCCGCTCTTGGTGACGATCTCGGCGATGGTGTGTCCGGTGTCGCGTAGGTGGGTGGCGTAGGCGAGCTTGTCTGCGTCGACGACGCTGGGCCGGCCGATGCGCCGGCCCTTCGCGGTGGCGGCAGCGCGGGCGCCGGCGGCACGCTCGAGGCTGTAGGTGCGCTCCATCTGAGCGAACAGCGCGAGCAGGACGACGGCCAGCTGCGCCATCGGGTCGGCGGGGCTGGAGGAGTCGACCTTGATGGGGTCGGCGAGGTTGCGGATCCCGACGCCGCGGGCGGCGAGGTCGTGGATCAGGTTCAGGCTGTCGCGCACGGTCCGTCCGAGCCTGTCGAGGGTGTGGACCACGATGACGTCGCCGTCGCGGGCGTACTCGATCACCGCCTGCAGGCCGGGGCGGTTGGTGGTGGCGCCGGACTTCTTGTCGACGTAGATCCGCTCGGGCGGGATCCCTGCCGCCTCGAGCGCGACGATCTGCCGATCGAGGTCCTGTTTGGTCGTCGAAACCCTCGCGTACCCGAGATCCATCCCGCGACTGTACCGAAAGTCAAAACTGTACGGATGATTCGGGATGACCTTTCGGGCCTAACTTCTGGGACGCGCAGCCCTGGGTGTTCGTGATCGAGATCGACGGGGCCGGTCGGCGTCCCACTTCTAAGGAACTGGGACACATGATCATGTGCCGTATGACGGCTTGCGGCTAGGTAGCTGAGGCCGAAGTGAGTGGGACGGTCCTCTTTCTGGTCGTCAAAGGGGCAACTTCTCCGCCATGGGCCTCGTCGAGGAACGCTTCTACAGCCTCGTGGCCCCTTCTTGACCGACGCTAGACGGGCCTTGAGGGCCGTCGCGGCCAGGAAGATGACGGCCCGGCGCCGGCGGGCCAAGAAGTCGAAGTTCGCGCCGGCGGCTGCTGCATGAAGCCTGCCGCCAGAGGAGGAGCGCTATTTCGGGCTGGCGCACGAGATCCGGCTCCTGATCGGGCTAACGGAAGCCCCCCGACCGGGCTCGCTGGTTACGAGTTGGGTTGGGGGCTGAATGTCGGGCCCATGGGTGGCTAGCAGCGGGGCACATCTCCTTGGCAGAGACTTATCAGTGGATGGCCGACGCCGTCACTAGAGACTGTCCAGACGAGCTTGAACGTGCGTTGAACGCCGTCTGCCGAACCAGGTGGGTACAGGGCGGAGTAGAAAAACCGCACCGTTGAGCCAGGGGCTTCGTTGCTGTTGCCGTTGATCCCGATCTGGGTAGCTAGTATTTCCCCGCCGCCGTTGAGCTTCGGATAGAACTCGGGGTCTCCTGGGTTGGCCAATACGCCGTCGGCTGCCCAGGGCTGCCCCCCGAATTGCGCGGCGTACTCTCCGGAGTCATGGGGGAGGTGGTAGATCCAGGAGTTAACGATGTTGATCCATCCAGTCGTGGTCTGGGACAGCTGCGCTCCTTGGACAAAATCATTCTGGCCGTTGTTGGTGAGCTTGTCCCACTGGACAAGCCGCCAATCGAGGGCTTTGGCGGGAGAGAGCCCGGAAGATGGGGGCTCTGGGGCGGTCTGGACTGGGGCCGGCGTGGCGACCGGGTTGGGGTCGGCGGCGGCTCCAGGGGCAGCGTGACCAGCGTTGGCCGAGCCGCCGGATTGGGTGTCCGTCGAGCTAGAGCTGCCAACCCCCGCGTAGACCAAAACAAGTGCCACCAAAAGCAACATAAAGAAGGCGGCCACCCCCTGGTAGATGTGCCGAAGGCGCCGACCACGACTTCTTTCTGGTCGGCTAGAACTGGACGGCGTACGCAAACTTGTCACGATGTGCCCTTTCAGGAGATGTCGCTTGCCAGCGTGATGGGACCACCTCGTTGCCACGAGCATTGGGCCACTTGGAAGTGTCAGTGAGCATCGTGGGCCTTGCTTTTGGAGTCAATACCGGCGTGCTGGTTGGGGTGGGTTCGTTGTCGGTAGGAGGGGCCTTCGATGATGAGGGTTCGAGCAAGGCCTAGGGCACCGAGTAGAGCCCGCGGGCTGGGGGTGACGTGGAAGTCGCGGTGGACCTTGTTGTCCGAGGTCTGGTTAGTACTCGCCGTATCGTAGGGCCCTCAATTCGCTAGAGCTGGCGCCGCAACTGCATGAGAAGGGATCGGGTCTGAGTGGCCCCTGCCGCACGGCATGCCAGCGGCCATCCCTGGCCAGCTGCGGCAGCCCGTGCGGCGACGGAAAACTCATACAAGCCTGGGTCGCGGGTGACGCGGGCCAGTCGGCACACGGCCGCAGCCGCCACCGGGGCGAGCCATGCCTCGCCCGAGCTTACGGCTCTTACAGCGGCGACCAGGTCGTTGAGGTCGGTGACGTAGGCGTTCGCGCCCGCCGTGATCAACACTGCGGCTTCGATGGCGGATGGGTCACTCGCCCAGACCACGACTTCCGTATGTCCTTCAAGATCAGCGATTGTGGTGCGGGCTTCGGGTCGGGGCGTGATGATGATGGCAATCGGGATCGCTGCGTGCCGCGGCAGGGCGCCCGTGAAGCCGACCGGCCAGGGTTCAGGGCCGATGACCTCGATCCTCTGCTGGCCAACCACATCCCCAGCCTGGGGTGTGGCCACGCCCCTGCAATAGGGGGAAAGGTGACCAAACTGTCGGTCAGTGACGCTTGCGGGTTGGTCGATCCGGTCGGGTTTGCAGGTCTTCCCAGCGGACGAGCCCGCCGGAGAGTCCACTGCGTTGAGCGATCTCGTCGATGTGCGCGCCGGCGTGCTTGCCGTTGGCTTCCGTGGCTTCGCCGCCGTCCAGATCAGCGATCTTGTGGACGGCGGACTGGAGGTATCGGTAGACGACTTCGGGGTCGCTGACGCCGATCTTGTCCGCGATGGCCTGCTGCTTCAGGCCCTGGCCTCGATAGCGCAGGGCGTTGGCCTGTTGCGGGCTCAGTGCGCCGGCGTGTCGCCGTTGGGCATAACGCCGCAGTGCTCCCGCTACGGCGGGGTCGACCCACATGTCTCCATGGGCCACGATCCGGACGACCTCGGCGATAGTGGCGCCCGGAGCGTTCTTGGTGACCGCGCCCATTGCGCCGGCTGCCAGGCACGCCGCCAACAGCATCTCCTCGGCGATGGCCGTGTAGACAACCACCGGGCCTTTACCTCGTTCGAGCAGGCAACGGATGGCCGCCGTACCCATGATCGGTTGAGGCCCGCCGCGGCGGCCGGCGTCGAGCTGAAGATCGAGGAGCACGACATCGGCCGGGCTCGGCGGTGCGCCAAGAAAGTCCTCAACGGTGCTGAAGCTGGCCACGACCTCAATCTGGGGCGCCAGGCACGTCAGACCCGAAGCGATGACCGGGTGGTCGTCTATGACAACGACGCGGGGGCGAGGTCCATCGTCCACTGGTGGTCTCCACTGATCTCGATGAGTGTGCCCTGTCCGGGTGTCGACTCTATGCGCACCTGTGCACCGATCTCCTCCAACGCTCCGACGACCAGCTGGTTCAGGCCCACGCCGCGGTGGCCGGTGGTGTCAAAGCCTCGACCGTCGTCGTGGACGCTAACCAGCCAGGAAAGCCGATCGGCGGTGGCGTAGACGACGACCTCGGTGGCCTGGGCATGGAGCCTGACGTTCTGCAGCGCAGATCGCACTGCCTCCCGGATCCGATAGACCGCCCCGGGCGGCAGGCTCATTCCTGCGTCTTCCACGTTCATGATCATGGGCAGGTCCACGAACTGGTCCCTCAATCGCTGCAGGTCAGCGGCGAGGTTGCTCGAGGCGGGGTCGGTTCCGCGAACGATTGACTCAATCTCCAGGGCGGAGGCAACCGCCTCGGCCAGCCGCGCCCGGCTCGCGGGCTGAGCCCCTTCCCGATCACCTTCCGCCCGGAGCATGCCCGTCAGATCGTTCAACAAACGGTACGGCGTGTGAAGAACGCGGCGCGTGCGCTCTTCCTCCAACATGCGGATGGTCTCAGCCCTGGCATCGGCCAGGGCAGCCAGACGCCGTAGGTACTGCAAGAAGAGGTAACTCACCGCTGCGAAGGCCACGAAGGGAACGAAACTCGCATAGATCATCTGCCGGCTGGCCGGGGGCAGGGACCCCCATACCAGCCAGGAGAAGGCAGCGCCCATCAGGGCGAGCGTTGCGACTGAGGCCAGAGCCGGCGTGAAGCACGCACTCGCCTCAGCCGCCACGAGGAACGCCACAAACAAAGGCCAGTCGACCCAGGGCTGTGACGGGTCCACCGGCTGAAAGAACGGCGCCACGAGCAGCACCGAGACCGCGACCACGACATCGACTGCTACCGCGGCCCGAGACAACCGCTGCGCGCGAAACGCCGCGACGAGCAAGAACACGGCCGAGACCGCGAACACCGCCGCAGCTGCCAGCTCCAGCGAAGGTCGGCGAGATTCCCCTCTTGTCAAAACGAGCACGACGACCATCTGGATCAAGTTGTGCGCCTTCAGAGCGCCCGTCGCACCCACGGTGGCCCGCTCGACGCCTTGCCGGTTGAGGAAACCGTCCCGCGACGCCCACATTGAAGGCCATCCGGCCAAGCCACGTGCCACGACGTCCCCCCTGCGAAAGGCCCCTTGTCGCCGGTCAGTCTAGCGGTGGAAGGCCCATCGCGGCGCTGTCCGATGGTGGGAAAACCCACCATCCAAACGATCCGGAAGCTGGCCGCAGAGTCGATCAGGTTTCCCTACTGCGAAGAGTCCCCGAGGACTGCAATCTGAAAGCGGAAGAGAATTCGACTCGTTTAAGTGGGAGGAGAAAGACATGAGGCTCAATGTTTCACAACGACTGCACTCTCACCTCTTAGGCTCAAGTCGTGGCAGGCGAGACACCGTCGCCCGGGGCCAGTTGGCTGCTGGTGATTCGGGTCTCCAACGAGGGACACAGAGCATGAAGTTCAAGAAGAGTCTGGCAGCGGGAGTTCTAGCGGCCGGATTGGCGGTGACGCCAGTCGTGGCAGCTGCACCTGCGCAGGCGAGCGGAACGGTGCATGGTTACCTCAACGGCGCTTGCGGGCTGTGGCCCGGGATGAGCAGTAATCAGCTTGTGGAGATCGTGCTATCCAACGGTGCGGCTTCTGCGTCTTACTCCAATTGGGCGAGCTACTACAGCCTATATATGTCGGGTGGCGCGCAGAGGGCACAACTGTGGGTCCGCTGCGTAACGCCTGGGGGCACGTGGTGGGTCGGGAAGCCCTTCTCGTACAACGGTGGCGGCCAGTGGTTGAACTGGTAGGCCGAAGTTATCTTCAGTGGAAATGCTCGCGGCTCCGCAAGTATCTATATTTATGGCGACAGTCAGCCATTGTCCTTCGCGCCCCTCCCCGTAACTGAACTCTCGGACGCACCGGACCCGCTGATGAAACCCAATTTGCTAAACTAACTGAAAGGAAACACAGAAATGGGATCCTGTATCGCCCTTGGGCTTACCCCCACCATGCTCGCCGAGGAGGACACATGCCCAGTCGCGTAGATTCGCTGCTTGCCGAGATGCCGGCGAAGGAGTCCGGAATACTCCCGCGTTCGACAGTTGACCGCCTGAGACAGATGGAGCCGGATCTGCCAGAAGGTGAGGAGATCCGGCTCATCGCGTACCATGGCTTCCCATTTGGGGTTGCAGCGATCACGTCCAGCCGGCTGATCATTGTCCTGAACGACGGGGGGACCAAGATCACCCCTTACTCGGAGGTCAGCAGTTTCGCCCTTGTCGAAGGGAAGAAGAAGCTGCTTGGTGGCTATAGCCAGACCATGCTGATGACGCGGTTCCGGAACCAGAACGAGAGTCACACCGGGTACCTCGGCCATGACGGTCAATGGGGGATTCGCGCTGGACGCGAGCTGCTCGCCGCGCAGGAACGGTACTCCGTCCGCAACATCTGAGCTAGACAAGAGGCCACTGCGCCACTGCGGCAACTGGTGTGCGTTCAGGGCAGGACATCTGCCCCAGCGGCTCGGCGACCGGCCCGGGCGAGCGGGGCGGGTGGTCAGGGCTTCTCCGGCCGGCCCGGGGTCCAGGAACATCTGCCGGGGGAAGCCAGACAAGGCTAAAGTCCGTGTCATCGCCCAACGAGTCGGCATGCCCGGACACTCCAACTGGCGTCGAGGGACAAGCATAGACACATCCGGCGGGCGCCGGAGGCAATCAGGACGCAGGAAGGCTTGGTCTTCGGTGGGAGCCGATAGCGTCCGAGACGTGCTGTTGACGACGACCAGGAAGGGAACCTCATGCCGCTGGACATCGGGCTCTGGCGCCTTGACGACGGAATCCAGAGGCTGCTCCCACGGGAATGCTGCGCGGCTTGCGGTGCTCGGCGCAGTTTGCCAGACAACGCGCGCTTGGGTTGGACTCACGAATCTCCGGTAGTCGTTGAACAGACGGGCGATTGGATGTTCAGATCGACCATAGGGTCAGCATGGCAGTTTGGTGACCGCGTTGGGCGGCCCGAATGAGTCGTGGCAAGTTACCCGTATTCCTTGTCAGCATGGGGGTTGCGTTGCTCGTGGTCGTGGGCCTCTACCTGTCTGGCAGGAGCCACCCGCCAGCCGCGTTGAAGTTGGGGGATCAGCCCGCCAGGTCCTCCGGCGCGCCAGTGGCCAACTCCCCGACGTCGAGGCTGGGCAGTCCGGCATTGACCCAGGCCCAAGCCGACGTGATGGGGGCCACTCTCGCCAGCGGTGACACCGCCCGGGTTGCCGCGCTGATCGCCAACGGTGTGCGCGCCGAGTACGAGGCTTCGCCAGGCCCGATCTTGCCTCCCGGTGGGTCTCTGACGATCCGCGCCGCAGACGTCCGTGTCACCGGCCTGGGTCGCGCCGCCGGCCTTGTCCGTTCACATAGCGCCACCGAGTCCACCCAGTGGGCCCTGAGTTTGGTCCTTGAGCAGGGCGAATGGAAGGTCCTGACCATGGTCAAAGTGGTGCCCCCGTGAGATCAGGGTTTCGAATGCGCGTGGGTCTTGTGCTGGCCACGATCTGTCTGACGTTGCTGACATCGACCCTGTGGTTTACGCCACCAGCAACCTCGGCAACCACTGGCGGGTGCGGCGCCGACATGGGGACCCGACAGGTGGTCGTGCTGGTACATGGCTTCCAGTCCGACGCCACCACCTGGACCAAAGCCAAGCCGGCCATGCTCGCCGCCGTCAACGACGCCGAACCCGGCCAGGTGTACGTACGGCTCTTTGACTACGGACCCAAGTCCACCCAATGGGTCACCAACCCCGACATCGGGCCGGCCCTCGCCTCGTTCGCCCGGTGCCTGTCCGAGGCTTCCGCCAACGCTGGAGGCTCCGGCAAGGTCATCCTCGTGGGGCACTCCATGGGAGGCTTGGCCATTCGGTGCGCGCTAGACGCACACTGCACCACCAACCCGCTCGAGCCGGGCAGGGTCGGTTTGATCGTCACCGTTGGGACACCGAACGGCGGGTCTCAGCTCCGTCCTGGTGCCCTCGCGGACGTGGCAGACCAACTCGCCGGGAAGTTGTTGCTCGGCCTCTGTGACATCGTGCAGATCGCCAACGGTTATGAGTGGCTGACCAAAACGTGCCAGTGGCTGAACGCGCTGACTGTCAGTCCAGCAGGGCTGGCGTTCACCGTCGGTTCACCCGAGTTGACTGCCCTGGCACCATATCCTTCCGGGATCCCGGTCAGGGCGATCGCCGGAGCCGTCACCCTGCCGGCCGTGATCGGGCTGTGGCAGAATCCACAGCCCGTGGGCGACGTCGTCGTCAGCGTGAAATCCCAATTGCTGCTGCACACTGAAGACGCGCTCGGCGGCACCCGCACCGTCGACTGCGGAAGGGCAACCCTTGGGTTCGGGGCGGCTTGCTGGCACATCACCGAGACCGCGTACTCGGGGATTCAGAGTGAGGTCCGGAGAGCCGTTAAGGATTACCTAGCCGCGCGCTCGCCAGCTCTCGAAACTGTCACGCGCCGGGGTGAGAGCACCTCGCCAAGATTTGCTTTCAGTCTGAGCCTCCCGGTGCTGGTTAAGGCACCTTCGACTATCACCGCACGATGGCAGGGCGAAGTCGAGCGCATTGAAGCGGAGAAACGCGCATCTCTAGCCGCGTGGATCGGTAGGAACTACTGTAACCCACCGTCGAATAGTAACTGCGAGACGGAGTCGACGCTTCACATGCGCTGGATGGGTGGCACCTTGTCCAACCAGTATGCGAGTGCAGCGGTGGTCAGCGATTATTACGCAACAGGAGCCGGCGTAGACCAGAATGACGTTGACGCGATCACGATGTCCCTTAAGAGCGGTGAAGAGCTCAAGTTGACCGACGTTTTCGACACATCGAACCCGTCGTTTGTATCGGCCGTTGTTGACGCCATGAAGGGAGGCCTGGCCGCAGGCGGGCAATTACCTTCGAAGACACCAGTTCGGTGCAATGCCGACCTCCAAGGAAACCCGGCCCTCAAGGACTTCACGGTCGACGTCGACGGGGTAACGTTCTGGTTCAACAAGTATGAAGTCGCGGCCGGTGCATGCTCGGGGACCTCGGTGACGCTCAATTGGGCTGCAGCGGAGCCTTACCTCACAAGCCTGGGCGCCGATCTGCGAAAGGCCGCAACGTCTTGAAACCTCTTCGATGACGATGAAACCTGTATCAGCACCATCTCGGCATCGAACGGGGAAACACTATAGGAGCCTTGTCTGCATGTTTAGCCTGACGGCCTGTGATGCGCGTCGATCGGTCTGAAACGCCCGATCTGACAAGCCCTTTCCGCAACTCTCAGTATGGACGGTGAATCGATGACGACTCCGGGTTCTCCCTTTGAGGGGGCACGCGTGTATGTTCGCGTGGCAATTGGCACACTCACTGCAGCCAGCCTGCTGGCGGCTTGTGGCTCATCACACCAAGCCCTTGCGCCCGACGCGGCCGGCAGGGCGTCGACTTCGATCCGCAATTCCTCCGGTGCGCCGGTAGTTGGCAAGCGCATTAGCTTCGCGGACGCGTCGACCGACGCGATCGCCATCACCCCTGACGGGCGCAGCGTCTACGTCGTCAGCAACAGCACCAGTTCGGTCATACCAGTCACCCTCGCCACCGGATTTGCGGGCACGCCCATCCGTGTGGGTCCCGGCCCCGACGGGATCGCCATCACCCCTGACGGTCGCATCGCCTACGTCGCCAATGCTGGCGACGACACAGTCACGCCCATCACCCTGGCCACCGGAACCGCTGGCACACCAATCACACGTGCCGAGCTGCGCGCCCACGAGTTCGAACCGCGCCGGGTCGCTGCCCGGCCGAAGCCCCGGCGTACTACGGCAACTGGCGAGTCCACGGCGGGGGTCTGACGGTGAACCGCGACGGGACGGCCCTCGGCGCGAACCACGTCGGCAACACCGCCGCGAACGAGATGATCTTCGAGTATGACGTCTACAAGATCACGCCCTCCACGGACGGCACCTACGCCGTGCTCACGACCACCGACGTGTACTGGGGCGTCTACAACAGTGCCGGTCAGGTGCAACGGATGCCCAACCCGGACCCGTCCTATGTCATTACCGTCGTGGGAGACCGCTTCAGTCTCCGCCTGCTTAGACCGCAACTGCTGAAGACGACGCCATTCCCCGGCAACCACTGGAACGGGGAAGGTGGTAACCCCTACCTTTGTGGCCCGCACATCACCGCACCCGATGTCGCCCTCTGCGGCGCCTAACCCGATGCAACGGCGACCCGGGGCAAGTCAAAGTTACTTCTCGAGTTTCCACCCCATGTTCGTGTAGACGAATGCCAACCTAAGCCGAGGATGTCCTGCGAGTGTGACGACGCTCGCACAGCAGTTTGGGTCCATGTGGGCCCTTGCGGCAGTAGCCTTCGCCCAGCCACGGGGGTGGACACCGAAACGCACCCAATTCATTGCTATGAAAAGGACCCAATGACCGCAGTGGTGTACACGCTCAGCGTTGTAGCTGTCCTGGTTTCCGCCTCTCAGGTCCTACCAGCCATGTCACTGGGGGAACGGCCGGCTCGCGTCACTCGGTCCATGTCTTCCCGCCAGCTTTGGCAGTGACAGTCCCGGTCCCGTCGCGGCTGTCGGTGAACGTGCCCGAATCGAACGTGACGGGCCCGAGAGCCCTCAGCCCGGTGATCGCCTCGGGTGGCAGAGTCTTGTCGGCCGGGACCGCGACGGCGTCCTGGACGTGGGCGGCGTCGCCGGATTGCAGGTCGCCTCGTAGTTCGGTGGCCCGCTCGGGGGTGAACGCCAACCGTGGCTGGCCGGTCGTCGCCACCGACCCGTGGCTGGGGATGGCTGCTTCCGTGGCATGGCCTTGGCTGGTGCAGGCGGTGAGCGCGGCGGCCGCAGCCACGACGCCGAGAACGGTTACCGTCAGAGCCGTCCGGGTCGTGAGCATGGGTGACCTCCCCGTCGGTCTGAGAAGCAGTGGATCACAATCTAGCGCCGAATACGCCGCAGCCAGATGTTTAGGGGCCCGCCAGGTTCATCTGTGCTTCGGAGACGGTTCCCGTCCTGGCGAAGCCGCCCGGTTGCGAGCACAGCCGCAGCGGGTCAGCGCTCGATCCGCTGACTGTGACGCTCGCCCAAGTGGCGTCGATGCGGTCCAGGACCGTTCGCCTAGTGGAGACGTTCATCGGGCGGTTCAGCGCCCACTACGCGTTTCTGCTGACCACGACACTCGCCCTCATCGATGCGCAGACCGCCGACATCGACGCTGTGCAGGATCGAACCGAGGAAGAGCTGGCCTTTCGCGTTGGCGGTGGCCCGCCTGGATGAGATCCCTGGGATCGGAGTCACCGCGGCCCCGGTGATCATCGCCGAGATCGGGGTGGATATGACCCGCTTCCCGACCCCGGCGCATGTTTCGTCGTGGGCCAAGTTCGCCCTCGGCGTCAAGGAATCGGCGGGGCGCAAGAAGGGCAACATTGCTACCGGCCACGGGAACCGTTACCTGGCAGGGAACCTGGGCGAGCGGTACCGCCGGATCGCCCGTCGGCGCGGCAAGAAAACGAGCCATCGGGCAGTCGGCCGATCGATCCGGGTCAGCCGCCTGACACCTGCTCAGTGATTACAACGCCCAATTCCGCGACGTCGGACCCGACTGCTACGACTCCCGGTTTCACCCTCAACCGCGAGATGCGCATCCCCGTCCGCGAACTGCAGGCCCTCGGCTACAAAGTCACCCTCGAAGCCACCGCCTGAACCCCGAAACCCCTCCACCGCCAAGCGACCCATACCGCTCGGAGGACACTCAAACGCGCGCACTCACCCTCCTAAATGTTGTTACCCGCTGGCGGCTCTCAGTGTGAATTCCACTGATATGGTCCAAACGATCCCATTGGCGGGGTGCCCCCAGGGACCCTTTCTTGTATGCACGAACGGCGAGGGAGACGACACATTGAAGTTTTGTCACCAGTGTGGGGCCCCAATCGCGGTGGGCAACCGCTTTTGCACGAGTTGTGGGACCGCGATCCATCCGGCTGAGAAAACGTCGTCACCCGCCGAGACGCCTGACGGGCCCCTCACCGACACGGCGAACCCACCCGAGGCGCAGGAATTCCGCGCATCGGAGACTGAAGGCGCGGACCCCGTTCCTCCAGCCGTCCAGAATATCGTGGCACCGCTGGGGCGGTCGGAGGCAACGCAGTATGATGATTTGCCAACACTCGAACAGTCCCAGGCCGGCCAGCCAGGCGGGCATAACTGGCCGGTTGAGCACCGCGGTCCGCCTTCTTGGCAGTCCTACGCATTACCGGCGCCTGGCGCCATGCCCGGCACTCCGGCATCGCTTGGCGACCGATTCCTGGCACGCCTCATCGACGGGGGCGTCATCATCGCTTTGATCATCGTGCCGGCCCTTCTTGGTTCGGCGCTGAAGTACAGTGCCTCGTTGGTTTCCAACGTGCTCGCCCTGGTCGTCTTGGTGGTTCTGTTCGGGTACGACTTCGTGCTCATCGCAAAGTTCGGGCAGACCGTTGGTAAGCGCGTCATGAAGGTCCGCGTCGTCACTGTCGATGGAGCCCAGATCCCCGGGTGGGGGCCTGCGGCTGGGCGGACTTTTGTGCGCACTTTGATCGCCCTGTTCACGTGCGGTCTTGGCGGCTTGCTATTCGACCTCTCCCCGCTGTTCGACAGCTCGCCGTGGAAGCGCGGCTGGAACGACAAAGTTGCCGCCACCGTCGTCATCGCAGGGCAGTCCCCGACCTGGATTACCGACTCCGGGATCACCGGATGAAGCGCGTAAATCGCCCCGGTGAGTCCGGAGACTCAAGTTGCTGAGAACACGTCCTCGGTGAGGCGTGTTTGTTGGGCGTAGAAGGCTTTCTCCAGCAGCGCCGGCTGGATGTCGCGGCCGGCTTTGTACGAGCGGGTGGTTGGTCGAAGCATTCCAAGGTGGCGATCCGGAGTTGTTCGGCGGTGCGTCATGGCCCTGTCGGCTTGGCCAGCTCCGTCTTGAACAGCCCGATGACAGACTCCGCCAGGGCGTTGTCATAGGCATTAACCGGACCTGACTGAGGGTCAACTCCGGCGGCGATGCGCCTGTCCGTGAACGCGATCGAGGTTTACTGCTTATGACCCGGCGTCGTTGTGGTGGACCAACCCGGCACGGTCGCCACGGTCCGCCAGCCCAGCATCCGCCTGGAGTAGGTGTCCATGACGAACGTGACGTAGCCCTTCCCCGGACCAGCTTGGGTAGTAGGTGAAGTCCGTGACCAGCTCCGGTTGGGGGCCAGCGGGTTGAAGTTGCGTTTGACCAGGTCACCCGGCCGGGCCTCGCCTAGGTCAGCCACAGCAGTGCGCAGCCGTTGCCACGCCCGGCCCCTTTGCAGGCAAAGGGTTCTCATCAACGGCTCAACGGTTCACCTGGCCATCGGGCCATTGGTGTCCCCTGGCGGTTCAGGTCTAGCCACACCTTACGGGCCCCGTAGACATCAAATTGGCTCATGCCTGGGTGAGGGTGGTGTCTTTGGACGACGGTGACAGTTCGACTGTCGTCTCGTGTCAGCGTGGGCATCTAAGGTACCGACCTAGCGGTGATGGTGACCTTCCCGTTGTTGGGGATTGAGTCCTTCGGCCAGCTGATCCGGTACTGCCCAGGGGTCAGCTCATACCACTTTTCGAACAAGCCGGTGGCAGGGTCGAGCCCGGAGGCCATGAACAGCAGGTCGCCGCTTGCGTTCCGGAGCTGAAGAGAGTTGACCCCGTTGGCCTTGAGAACGACCCTCGCCTTCTTGTCCACCTTAAGCGTGACGTTCTCAGTCGAGGAAGCGTCGATCGTCAGCTGTTGGTTGACGACGAGGCTGGCGCCGGTACCCCCACGGCCGAGCAGACCCGAGATGACCAAGTAGCCGACCAAACCGAGGACGCAGACTCCCGCGAGGAGGGCAAGGAGTCGGCCGTTGACCGAGCGTCGAATGGTCGCGACGGGTGCACCTGCCTTCGGCGGTGCTGCGGCGGCGCCGACCAGATGGGGGTCGTGGAGGGGCCCGACGTCGGAGTCATCACGTCGAGAGCCATTGTCTGCACTAATGGTCCGGCTTTCCCCTCGGCCTGGCACGGTCGCCCGCGGCGGTATGGGCAGTTTCAGTGATGCGAGCTGGTCACGGGTGGTTTTGGCTGGGGATTCGCCCAAGCGGCTTCCACACTCGGTGCAGAACTGGAAGTCGTTGCCGTTCTCCGCCTGGCATTGGGGACACACGCGGCCGGATGTGGCGGTGCGCGCAGCCGAGCCCACCTGCGAGGTATCGGTCGCTGACGGCGATGGTGGCGCCGCGACGTCAACGGCGTCCCAGCGCTCGTCGGTCGGCGCTGCCCCTCGGTCGGGCTCGACGGGCAACGTCTGCTCCCGCACGTCGGGCTTTTTGCCGTAGGGCGACCTGGCCACGGTGGGCATGCCCACGAGACGTCCTTCATCGGAGGCCTGGTCGCCGTCCTCCGGTTGTGCCGGCCCGTACGGCGACCGTGGTACGTCGGCCATGGTGCCCCCCTCCCAAGCTCGTCTTGTTACTGAGTTCGTCTTACCGGACGCCGTTACCCGAAGCGCAGGACCGCCTCGGTAGAGGCAAGCTTCACCGCGCGCTCGAACTCCCCACCGGCCGCCGTCGTCGCCGGATCTGCCCCGAGCATGAACTCCGCTCCATCGGCTGTGACGTGAGTGGCACTGCCGGGCACGAACTGGAAGCGGTCGATACCGGTCAGCGGCCAGGACAAGGCTTGCGGCGACGCGCTGACAAGGATGACCCTGCGTCCGGTCAGCACAAGCAGACTGGTCGTGGCCTTCGCCGTGATATTCACTCGCGTCGGAAGGAGAGCATGGACCGCCTCTTCCGCTGGCAAGAACGCGTGGACCAGGTCAAGCGCTCCCCGGCACGGGCCGAGAATAAGAGAACGGACCGCTTCGTCGGCCGCGTTGATGATCGTCGAGACATCACCGCGAGGACCGTCGGTCCCGGACGGTGAATCAATCCCGGGCTCAGCCCCAGGCTCCAAGCCCGTCGAGCCGCCGCCCGTCTGCTGCGCAAACACGCTCATTACCCCTCCTTCTGATTGTGCTAGCGAAGGACGCTACCACCCCTCAAGCCGCCCTGGCGCTGTTAGCTCTGGCCGACATGCTGGACGTTGCAGCTGCCACCGTGGATGCTGACGCACAGGCTGCGGTGGCCCTTCTGCAGGCCGGGCGCAGGCGTACCCTTCCGGTCTCAGAACAGCGAACGACTATGGTCAGTTCGGACAGCAAGACCGTGCCGCGACAATCCCCGATTCTGCAGATGGCGATCACCACCGAGGCCATGGCTAACTCGACCCCCGTGGCGCGAGTCCTGAAATACGGGGGAACTCCGCACTGCGTTTGTCCCGGTGAATGACGACCAGACAGGGGACCGTTCCACCCAACGTGGTCTCAGCTACCGGGCCGTAAGCACCGAAACCGTGCCATCGTCCTTGCAGATCACATAAACTGTGCCTGTACTTGGATCCACCGAGACGCCAGCCGGGTTTCGGCTCAAGGTGATCGTGTCAGTCACCTTTCTCGACTCGGTATCAATCACTAACACTTGCCCACCGTTCGTCACGTAGGCGGTGTGCGCTGGCCCATCCACCGCCACGCTGTTCGGAAATTCCCCGGCGGGGATCGTTTTGCGCACCGTGTTCGAGCTGGTGTCAATCACCGACACTGTAGAGCCGAAAAAATTTGTCACGTACGCGGTGTGGGCGGAGCCATCCACCGCCACGCCCAAGGGGCGTATGCCGACGGTGATCGTGTCGGTCACCGCGTTCGACCGGGTATCAATCACCGACACTGTGCCATCGTCAGCATTTGTCACGTAGGCGGTGTGCGCGGACCCATCCACCGCCACGCCCAACGGGCGTTTGCCGACGGTGATCGTGTCGGTCACCGCGTTCGACCGGGTATCAATCACCGACACTGTGCCATCGTCAGCATTCGTCACGTAGGCGGTGTGCGCGGACCCATCCACCGCCACGCCCACCGGGCGTTTGCCGACGGTGATCGTGTCGGTCACCGCGTTCGACCGGGTATCAATCACCGACACCGTGACATCGGACGAATTCGTCACGTACGCCGTGTGCGTGGACTCGCCTACCGCCAAACCCGACGGGCGTTTGCCGACGGTGATCGTGTCGGTCACCGCGTTCGACCGGGTATCAATCACCGACACTGTGTCATCGTCAGCATTCGTCACGTAGGTGGTGTGCGCGGACCCATCCACTGCCACACCCTCCGGGTTCTTCCCGACGGTGATCGTGGCCCTCACTTCAGATGCGGGCCCGCGCGTGCGGGAAACGGCTGTCGCCTTTGCTGACTTGCTCGCGCCCTGCTGCGGTAAATCCCCCCCCTGCATAATGTTCCGCGCGACAAGGCCGGCGGCGAAAACTATGGCGACAAGCAGCACCGCCGTTCCCGCGAGGATCAATGTTCCACGCGAAGGCCCTTTGAGGCCCATGCCGGTGACCCTAACCGGCGCCACAGGGGGTGTGGGTGGAGGAGCGATGCGCGCGGGCTCGGGCGGTGTCGCCGTGTCGGCCTCGGATGCACCACTTGTCCCTACCAGCGATACCGCGTTTTCGACTGCGAGGACCGGTTTCCCGCACCCGGAACAGAACTGGTCGCCCTCAACGACGGGCTTCCCACAACCACCACAGAAATCCACCGGTGACTCCTCAGGGTCTGCATGAACGTCGAAAATGAGCCTTCACCGTTGAGACCTCGTTTCGATGGGATCGCCTGGAGGATACCAACAGAGATCGAGTTTCGGGGTGGTCCGGTGGATTGACCTTTGTCCCGAACCGCCTGTTGCGCACTCTCACCTTGGCCTTGACCCCGTTCCGTGGACACGTCGTAAGAGAGGATGTTCGTTATGGGACGGGGTCAAGGCCATCCAGCCGCTACGAAGGCGCGTCTTATCGGCCGCCTATCGCCCACCGTGGGGCAGGCATCACAGCGCCCACTAAGACGCAGGCGGCCGTCCCCGACGAAAAGCTCGCTCTGCGGTACCTGTCTGGACGTGAGTCCACCTACGAAGGAACCATCACAGCAGCCCTCCGCTGAGGAGCTGGAAACCGCGCGTGAGCTGGTACCCCAGGCCCGTTCGCGTGGTGTCGCGCTGACCGGACCGGACGGGCTGCTCAAGGCGTTGACCAAGACCGTGATCGAGACCGCTCTGGACGAGGAGATGTCCGAGCACCTGGGCTACGACAAGCACGAGCGTCGTGATCGGATCTGGCCCGCGCCATTGGCCGAGGTGACTTTGGCAACCGAAGTGTGCCCGCGCCAAGAAGTTGGAGCGAAAGTCTGCCAGGGGGTGGCTGGCAACCCTGCGCCGCACTTCAGGGCTCCAGACATAGTTGATGTGGTCGCTGCCTCTGCAGCAGGTTGACCTGCTATTTCTTCGCTGGAGGGCTTGCTTTCTCACCTATTTAGAGAGA